>Ga0265338_10000023_pt1 | contig 300147 bp, 282 predicted proteins | sample 42126metaG_FD_193579 | JGI IMG/M metagenome (GOLD analysis project Ga0265338, IMG submission 193579) | Rhizosphere microbial communities from Carex aquatilis grown in University of Washington, Seatle, WA, United States - 4-21-26 metaG | ecosystem: Host-associated > Plants > Roots >... | reverse complement strand
CTTCGGCGAGAACCTGCCGAAGACGCGCTCGGGCAAGATCATGCGCCGTCTGTTGCGCTCGCTCGCGAAGGGCGAGGCGATCACGCAGGATGTTTCGACGCTTGAGAATCCCGCGATTCTCGAGCAGTTGGTACAGGTTCTTTAACGGCTCCGGCCGAGACCAAAGAGCATTACTTAAAGCATTAATAACGGGAACATATTCCCACTAGTAAGGAGACAGTAATGAGCAACGCTATTGAAGCTAAAAAATTTCCCAATCCGGCCCCGCTCGGGCTTGCCGGATTCGCGCTGACCACCTGGCTGCTCAGCATGATCAATGCTGGATGGTTCCCGGCCGGTTCCATGGGCCTCGTGCTCGCCGTTGCGCTCGCATTCGGCGGCACCGCCCAGATGATTGCGGGGGTGATGGAACTGCCGCGCGGTAATACGTTCGGCGCCACGGCATTCACGGCTTATGGCGCATTCTGGTGGTCGTTCGCGCTGTTCGTGCTCTTCCTGCACGACAAGGTGCCGGCAGGTTTCGTGGGCTGGTACCTCTGCCTGTGGGGCGTGTTCACCTTCTACATGTGGCTCGCCACGTTCCGCTCGCCGAAGGTTCTGCAGGCCATCTTCTTCGTCCTCTGGATCACCTTCTTCCTGCTGGCTGCCAGCGAGTGGACGGGTTCGGCCGCCCTGCACGCAGCAGGTGGCTACGCGGGTCTGTTGACCGCCGTGCTGGCCTTCTATCTGTCGGCTGCTGAGATGCTGATCGAAACGTATGGCCGCGTGGTCATTCCGGTTGGTCAGCCCCGCGCCGTGCCCGCCATGGCAAGCTGATCCGTCGTGGCGTGAAAGGTGGCCTGTTTCGAGTTTCCGCACGCTGAATCGAGCGGTTTGATATGGGCCACGTAACCCGATAACGCCAGTCGACACCAGGCCCGCGCTTTTACAAAAGCGCGGGCCTTTTACTTTGCGGAACGCGTTATCGGAAGTCGCGGGCGTCAGGTTGTGCAATGCGCCGACGCACATTAGACAGGCTTACTAAGCAATTATTTTGTTCAGTCTGCCGCGCCATGTTCCGCGGCGGTTGCCTTCGAGGCACGCCTGGCCACGCGCGGACTGGAAATATGGGAAATCGCCGGAATAAGTCGTCGGCGATTGAAAAAGAACAGGCCCCGCCTTTTGATTGCGGGGCCGTGACAATGCCGTGTGTGGATCGCAACGCCGGGTGGCGTTGCGTATTTGAAGCGTCAGAGCATATCCATCACGCGGTGATACAGCATACCGATTTCGAGCGCGGGTCGCCGCCATGCCGGCCCGCCCGGAAAGCGCGAATGCTGCAACCGTGCGAACAGATCGAACGATTCGCTTACGCCTGAAATCGCATCGGCGACGACGCGGCCCGCAATGCCGGTCAGCGCAACGCCGTGGCCCGAAAAACCTTGCACGTAATAGTAGTTTGGATCGATCACGCCAAAGTCGGGCGCGCGATTCATCGTGACGTCGACGAAACCGCCCCACGCATAATCCACGCGCGTGCCTTCGAGTTGCGGGAATGCGCCCGTCATGCGCTTTTTCATCGATTCGGTCAATTGCGCGGGCGAGGCACCCGTCGAATCGGCGCGTCCGCCGAACAGCATGCGGTGATCGGCGGAAAGCCGGAAATAATCGAGGAGAAAGTTGTTGTCGCAAACGGCGGCGCGTCCGGCGATCAGCGCGTCCGCGCGTTCCTTTCCGAGCGGTTCGGTCGCGATGATGTACGACGCGATTGGCGCAATGCGTGCGGCGATGTCCGCCGGGAGCACGCCGCCGGGAACGGCGTTGCAGCACGAGACGACGAAGCGGCAGTTCACCTCGCCACGCACGGTCTTCACGACGGGGCGCACGCCGCGCACGACTTTCAGCACGCGCGTATGGGCGAAGAGTTGCGCGCCTTCGCGTCGCGCGGCGTCGGCGAGACCGAGGCAGTATTTGAGCGGATTCAGATGGCCGGAAACCGGATCGAACACGCCGGCCAGATAACGCTGCGATGCCACGCGTGCACGCGTCGCATCGGCATCGAGCCATTCGAGGCGGTCATAACCCCAGCGCGTGCGCGCCGCATCCATCCAGGCGCGCAGGTTGGGGACGCGCTTCGTCTTTGTCGCGACGGTCATGTAGCCCGCCGTGAAATCGCAGTCGATGCCGTAGCGTTCGATGCGCTCGCGCACGAGCCCGACGCCTTCGATCGAGAGCGCCCACGCGGCTCGTATGCCTTGCGCGCCGAGCTGCTTTTCGAGCACCTCGTCTTTCGCGAACCCGACGAGCGTCTGGCCGCCGTTGCGTCCCGATGCGCCCCAGCCGGGACGATGTGCATCGAGCACGACGACCGACAAGCCGCGCGCGCGGCATTCGAGCGCGACCGACAAACCGGCGAAGCCCGCGCCGATCACGCAGACGTCGGCGTCGATCGCGCCTTCGAGCACGGGATCGTCGTCGGCCGGGCGCGTGACCGTGGCTTCGTAATAGGAGTGGCGGGCGAGAGCGCTCGCCTGAACGTCGAGGCTGGCAGTCATCAGAACAGATCCTTCATTCGATACCACGCCATCGCGAGCATGAGGGCGGGGGTTCTTAATAACGCGCCACCGGGAAAATCGCGGTGACGAATCTTGCCGAACAGGTCGAAGCGCGCGGCCTGGCCGTCGATGGCCTCGGCGATCAGCTTGCCCGCGAGCCCCGTCGTGTTGACGCCGTGCCCCGAAAAGCCTTGCGCGAAATAAACCGTCGGCTTGAGCCGGCCGAAATGCGGCGCGCGATTCATCGTGATGTCGACGAAACCGCCCCACGCGTATTCGACTTTTACATCGGCGAGCTGCGGGAACGTGTTGAGCATGTCGCGCCGCATCGCCTCGCCGAGATTGTGCGGCTCGAACGTCGAATAGCTGACCTTGCCGCCCCACAGCAGACGCGTATCCGGCGCGGGCCGGAAATAATCGAGCACGAAGCGGCTGTCGCAGACGGCCGTTTGCGCGGGCATCAGCGCGGCCATGCGTTCGTGGCCGAGCGGCTCGGTGGCGATAACGTAAGTGCCCACCGGCATGATCTTGCGCGAGAGTTCGGGGGCGAGCGCGCCGAGATACGTGTTGCACGCGAGCACGACGAACTGCGCGCGCACCTTGCCGCGCCCGGTCTCGACGACGTGGCCGCCGTTCTCGTCGCGAAGGCGCGTCACGGCGCTGTCCTCGAACAGGCGCACGCCCGCGTCGGCGGCCGCGCGCGCGAGACCGAGCGTGTAATTGAGCGGGTGCAGGTGGCCGCTATCGGGATCGTAAAGACCGCCCGGATAGCGCGATGACTGCACGTAATGGCCGACGCCATCCGCATCGACGTAACGCAGACGGTCGTAGCCGAAGCGCTGCGCGGCTTCGTCGCGCCAGCGCTTGAGGGCATCGACGTCGCGCGCCTTGTTGGCCGCGGTGAAATAGCCGTGCGTGAGCGCGCAGTCGATGTTGTGCTTCGCCACGCGCGACTTCACGATGTCGAGCGTTTCGAGGCCCATGGCCCAGATCTGCTCGACCTCGGCCTCGGACATGAACGGTGCGAAGGTGTCGATGTCGCAGGCAAAGCCGCCGATCAGCTGCCCGCCGTTGCGTCCGCTCGCCGCCCATCCGACCTTCGACGCCTCGACGAGCGCGACGCTATAACCGCGTTCGGCGAGATTCAGTGCGGCCGAGACGCCCGTGAGGCCGGCGCCGATCACGCAGACATCGGCGTCGATCGTGCCTTCGAGAACGGGATGGCGGGTGGCGTCGTTGGCCGTGAGGGCGTACCAGGACGGCGCGTGAGGCTGATTGGCGAATGGGAGCATGAGTTGAGCGTGCAAAGAAAAAGCGGACGGCGCCGCGCAGGCCGCCGTCCGCTGCAGCCTCGTTAGAACGAGTAGATGAACTGCGTGCCGAGCAGGTCGTTGTTCTTGCTGTACGAACCGTCGCTGCGCAGGAACACCTTCTGCGTGGCCCAGTCGTGGCGGTATTCGACCTTGACCGTGATCTGCTGGGTCGGGAAGAACAGCAGGTCGAGCGTGATGTCCTGACGCGTTGCGCCCTTGCACTCGAAGCCGAGTCCACCGTTGGCGTGCGAATTTGCCAGGCAATCCGAACCGATGCCGAAGCCGTTCGCGGTGTCCATACCGTTGCCGTTGAGCACGATACCGCCGCCGCCGCCGCCGTTCTTGTTGTTGACGAGCACGTCGTAGCGCGCGGTCGCGCCCATGCGGCCCACGCCCGGCATGCTGAACTTGCGGTGCGCGAGCAGCGAGAGGCCGTACCACTGCGCCGTGCCGCCATTGAACGCCGCGCGCTGCTGCTGGCCGTAGTCAAGTTCGGCGTTGTACTGCAGGTCCGCGAGCGTATAGGTCGCGTCCAGTTCGCCGAACAGGAAGTAGCCGCCCGAACTCGTCGCCTGGCCGCCAGGACCGAATACCGCCGTGCCCGACACCGGATCGAAGGAGCTGCCGAGCGTCTGGCGTCCAACGTTGAACGAGCCGCCGAGATCGAGCGCGCTCGACCACGTGTAGTCGGCACGCGCCGTGAACGACGGGATCCTGTTGCTGACCGTGATCGGATCGCCGAGCGCATTCTGGCCGATCTGCGTGACCGAGCCGAAGGTGCGGTACTGCTCGTTGCCGATCATGAACTTGTACGCCCAGTTGCCGCTCGGCGCCCAGTTCCAGCCCACGCCCACATAGCTGCCCGGATCGGAGAAGTCGTAGAGCAGGTTGTGCGTGAGGGTCAGCATCTGGTTCGACTGCTGCACCTCGTAGCCGCCGAAGCTCGGCATCAAACCGGCGACGAACGTCCCGGTCGCCGTCACCGGCACGGTGATGACGGCCGTGTTCAGGATGTTGGTGCCGATGTTGCCGTGATGGTTCTGCAACAGCGTGATGCCGTTGCCGCGGCTCGGCATGAGCGTGACTTCGGCGGACGGCGCCATCGGACCGACACCGAAGGTCTTCTTGATGTCGAGGTACAGGTCGCCGAATGTGCTGTTGAAGTAGTTGTACTCGCTCGACTGGTTCGCGAACAGGAACGACGAGCTGTTCGCCGCGCGGTTGTAGATGTAGGTCGGATCGATGTAGCCCGTGACCGACAGGCCCGAGAGCGGTCCCGTGTTAGCCGCGTCGCTGAGCGAATCCACCTTCAGCTGCTGGTTGGCGATCTGCTGCTTCATCGCATCGATGTCGTCGTTCGTCAGGTGCGCCTGCGACTTGCCGTAGTCAGGCGAACTGATGTCGACTGCCGGCGCCGGCGCTGCCACCACCGCCGCCGTGCCGCCTGCTGCTGCACCCTTCGTCGTGTTCTTCGACTGGGCCAGTTCCGATTTGAGCGACTTCACCTCTTTTTGCAACGCGTTCAACTGCGTCTGCAGGGCCTTGATCTGGTCGCTGGTTGTGTCCGCCAGGGCGAGTCCCGGCAGCGCCCCGGCCACCAGCAAACAGATTAACTTCTTCCTCATCAGGATTCTCCTTGTGGGTCGTTATTGCAGAACATCGGCGTGTGGTGCAGGTACCCCGTCGGCGTGCGGCCCGTCCCCACGAGCCGCGTGCCCCCTATCGCACGGTTGCCGCGCGCGCTTGCTTGCGTTTTTACTTCCGTTATTGCTTTGCGTTGATGCTTTGCGTGGTGCTTCTGGTTGTATTTCTGTTGATGCCTGCGGTGCTGCTCAGGCCGCGCTGCGGCCGAGCGGCTGGCCGACCGCGCCCGCAGGCGCCGCGGGCTTGATCGCCTCGGCGGGATCGGGCTGCATGAACGCCATCTGCATGTCGCGCATGCGCCGCTTCTCGCGGGCCATCATCAGCTGGTTCACGACGATCACCCCGATCGTCACCGCGCTGATGAAGAGCGTGGCCAGCGCGTTCATCTCAGGATTGAGGCCCAGACGCACGCGCGAGAACACGACGAGCGGCAGCGTGGTCGAACCCGGTCCCGAGAGGAACGCGGAGAGCACGAGGTCGTCGATCGAGAGCGTGAACGAGAGCAGCCACCCCGAGAGCAGCGCCTGCGAGATCAGCGGTAGCGTGATGACGAAGAACACCTTCAGCGGCGTCGCGCCCAGATCGAGCGCGGCCTCTTCGAGCGAGTGGTTCATCTCTTTCACGCGCGACTGCACGATGATGGCGACGTACGAGACGCACAGCATCACGTGGCCGATCCAGATCGTGAGGATGCCGCGACCCTTCGGCCAGCCGAGCATCTGTTCGAGCGCCACGAACAGCAGCAGCAGCGAAATGCCCTGAATGACTTCCGGAATCACGAGCGGTGCGTTGATCATGCCCGTGTAGAGCGTGAAGCCCCTGAAGCGGCCCATGCGTGCGAGCACATAGCCGGCCCAGGTGCCGATCGCGACCGACGCGAACGCGGTCATCAAACCGATCTTCAGCGAAAGCCAGGCGGCCGCGAGCAATTCCTCGTCCTGCAGCAGCGCGGCATACCACTTGAGCGAGAAGCCGGACCAGACGGTGACGAGCTTGGACTCGTTGAACGAATAGACGATGAGGCTGACGATCGGGATGTAGAGAAACAGAAAACCGAGCGCGAGGACAGCGGTCGAAATTGCACGATTGGGCTTGATCATTTGGTTTCCTCCAGTTCCTTGACCTGGTAGTACTGAAAGATCGCCATCGGCACGAGCAGCAGCACGACCATCGCGACCGTCACCGCAGACGCCATCGGCCAGTCCATATTGTTGAAGAATTCGTCCCACATGACGCGGCCGATCATGAGCGTGTCGGCGCCGCCGAGCAGTTCGGGAATCACGTACTCGCCCACCGCCGGAATGAACACGAGCAGGCTGCCCGCGATGATCCCGTTCTTCGAAAGCGGCAACGTGATCTGCGTGAACGCGACCCACGGCTTCGCACCGAGGTCGTAGGCGGCCTCAAGCAACGTGAGATCCATCTTGACGAGGTGCGCGTAGAGCGGCATCACCATGAACGGCAGATACGAATAGACCATGCCGATATAGACGCCCGCATCGCTGTGATAGAGACGCAGCGGCGAATGGACGAGGCCGATCGCCATGAGCGCGTGATTGAGCAGGCCGTCGTCCTTGAGAATGCCGATCCACGCATACACGCGGATCAGGAACGACGTCCAGAACGGCAGCATCACGCCCATCATGAGCAGGTTGCGCGTGGCCGGATTCGATCGCGCGATGTAATACGCAATCGGATAGCCGAGCAACAGGCACAGGATGGTGGAGACGGCGGCCATCTTGAGCGAGCTGATGTACGTGGCGATGTACAGGTCGTCCTGCAGCAGAAACGCGTAGTGCGAGAGCTGCAGCGCGAAGTGCACGACGCCGTCCTTGATCTCGACGAGGTTCGTGTACGGCGGGATGCTCATCATCTGGTCGGCGAAGCTGATCTTCAGCACGAGCACGAAGGGCAGGGCGAAGAACAGCGTGAGCCACAGGAACGGAATACCGATGACGGCGGTGCGGCCCGAAGGCACGAAGCGGGAGAGGAAGCGCGCGAGCGGTGCGCGCCGGACGCCGGCGCTGCCGGTCGCGACCTGTGCGCCGCGGGTGGGAAGAGAGGTACTCATTTGCGCATCCTCCTTATTGCGTGAGCACCACGCCGCTGGCCGGCGACCACGAGACGTAGACATCGTCGTTCCAGGCGGGCGCGCCCTCGTTCATGAGGTGCGAGCTGGAGAGGTTCGAGACGATGACCTTGCCGCCCGGCAGACGCACGTGATAGAGCGAATAGCTGCCCATGTAGGCGACGTCGGTGACCACGCCGCGCGCCCAGTTGTTCGGCGTGCCCGGCTTCTCGCGCGTGACGCGCACGCGCTCGGGACGCACCGAAATGCCCACGGGCATGCCGAGCGGTCCGGTGATGCCGTGGCTCACGTACATGCGCATTTCGAGGTCTTCGCTTTCGACGAAGATGTGGTCGGGCTCGTCCTCGACGACACGGCCTTCGAAGAGATTGGTCGAGCCGATGAACTCGGCGGAGAAACGGCTGTTCGGGAATTCGTAGACTTCGCTCGGCGTGCCGATCTGCACGATGCAGCCTTCGCTCATGACGGCGAGGCGGTGCGCCATCGTCATCGCTTCTTCCTGATCGTGCGTGACCATCACGCAGGTGACATCGACCTTGTCGATAATGTTCGCGAGTTCAAGCTGCGTCTTCTGGCGAATCTTCTTGTCGAGCGCGGACATTGGCTCGTCGAGCAGCAGCAGCTTGGGGCGCTTGACGAGCGAACGCGCGAGCGCGACGCGCTGCTGCTGGCCGCCGGAGAGCTGATGCGGCTTGCGCTTCGCATAGCGGCTCATCTGCACGAGACTCAGCGCATCGGCGACGCGCTCGCGGATCTCGTTCTTCGGCACGCCTTCCTGCTTGAGGCCGAACGCGATGTTCGACTCGACGCTCATATGCGGGAAAAGCGCATACGACTGGAACATCATGTTGACGGGGCGCCGGTAGGGCGGCAGCGTCGCGAGGTCTTCGCCGTCGACGAAGATACGGCCCGACGTGGCGGTTTCGAGTCCCGCGAGCATGCGCAGCAGCGTGGACTTTCCGCAGCCCGAGCTGCCGAGCAGCGCGAACAGTTCGTTCTTCGCGATGTTCAGGCTCACGTTGTCCACGGCGGTGCTTTCGCCGAATTTCTTGACGACGTTTTCGATTCGCACGAAAGCGTCATTGGAGTTGGCCGCGGTGCCCGATGCATGCACGGCCGGATTGGCGTTGACTTTTGACGTCGAATTCATGATGTAACCTTGGTTCCTTTCTGATCGCAGGCACGAGCCGTCCCGCACGGGGCGCATGATGCGACTCGCGAATATCAGTACTGCGAACGAGGCTCGGGGAAGGCTGCGCGCGCCATGAGGCAATGAGCGTGCCCAGCCGGACTTCACGGGGCTGACTTCAGGCGGAGAGGGGTCGAGCGATCCCTCTTCCGCAGTGTCTCCTTTGCTTCTTTCTGGACGGTCTTAGCCGGTCAATGGCCTGTCTTGAGCTGTGCCCAGAGACGGTTTTCCAGACGCAGAATGTCGGCCGGCATCGGCTTCATCAGCGTCATCTTCTTGAGGACCTCGTCGGACGGATACACGGTCGGGTCCTGAGCGACGCCCGGCGTCACGAACTGGCGCGCGGCCTTGTTCGCGGTCGGGTAGAACACTTCGTTCGTGATCTGCGAATTGACCTTCGGATCCTCGATGTAGTTGATCCACTTCATCGCGGCTTCGGGGTGCGGCGCATCCCTCGGCACGACCATCACGTCGAACCACAGCAGACCGCCTTCCTTCGGATTCGAGAACTTGAGGTCATACGAACGCTTGGCTTCTTCGGCGCGGCGGTGCGCGATGCCGACGTCGCCCGACCAGCCCACCGCGACGCAGATGTCGTTGTTCACGAGGTCGTTGATGTAGCCCGACGAGTTGAACTGCGTGATGTACGGGCGGACTTTCTTCAGCACTTCCAGCGCGGCCTGATAGTCGGCCGGGTTCGTGCTGTTCGGGTCCTTGTGCATGTATTGCAGCGTGGCGGCGAACACGTCCACGGCCTGGTCGAGGAACGACACGCCGCAGCCCTTCAGCTTCGAGAGATATTGCGGATCGAACACGAGCGCCCAGCTGTCGACCGGCGCGTTGTCGCCGAGCGCCTTCTTGATGGCCTGCACGTTGTAGCCGATACCGTCGGTGCCGAAGGCCCAGGGCACACCGTACTGGTTGCCCGGATCGGCGTCCGCGATCATGCGCATGAGCGTCGGATCGAGGTTCGCGAGATTCGGCATCTTCGCCTTGTCGAGCTTCTGGTACACGCCGGCCTGAATCTGCTTGGCCATGTAGTTCGAGGTCGGCACGACGATGTCGTAACCCGAGCTGCCCGCGAGCAGCTTGGCCTGCAGCGTGTCGTCGCTATCGTAGTTGTCGTACTTCACATGGATTCCGGTCTGCTTTTCGAAGTTCGGAATCGTGTCCTTCGCAATGTAGTCGGACCAGTTGTAGACGTTAAGAACGTCGTCCGCCGCCCGCGCCGGTTGGCTCGAAGTGGCTGTGAAGCTCGCGCACAGAGCCAGGGCGGCTACCGCGACCGCATGACGAAGATGACTAACACTCATGTTGTTTTCCCCTGAAGGTGAAGTTGGACCAGCAACGCTTTAACCCCCGTGGCGCACTGCCGGTCCCGGACAAGTGGTGTTACAAAAGACCGAGTTGCTGCGCCGTTGCGTCGATGGCCTTCTTTGCCTTCGACACGATTTCATCGATTTCGGAACGCGTGATCACGAGCGGCGGCGACAGCAGCATCCGGTCGCCCGTTGCGCGCATGATCAGGCTGCCGTTGAAGCAGAAGTCGCGGCAGATCGTGCCGACGTCGCCGCCGTTCGCGAAGCGCTTGCGCGCCTTCGCGTCCTCTGCGAGCTGGATGCCCGCAACGAGACCGACGCCCGAGATGTCGCCGACGATCGGATGATTCGCAAGCGCTTCGCGCAGACGTTGCTGGAAGTACGGACCGGTGTCCGACTTCACGCGCTCGACGATGCCGTCGTCGCGCAGCAGCTTCAGGTTCGCGACGGCGACGGCCGCCGCCACCGGATGGCCCGAGTAAGTGAGGCCATGGTTGAAGTCGCCGTTCTCGATGATCGCCTTCGCCACGCGGTCGTGAATGCCCACCGCGCCCATCGGCACATAACCGCTCGTGAGGCCCTTGGCCATCGTGATCAGGTCCGGCTCGAAGCCGAAGTGCTGATGCGCGAACCATTCGCCCGTGCGGCCGAAACCGCCGATCACTTCGTCGGCGCAAAGCAGGATGTCGTACTTGCGGCAGATGCGCTGGATTTCCGGCCAGTACGTCGACGGCGGGAAGATCACGCCGCCCGCGCCCTGGAACGGCTCGCCGATGAATGCGGCGACGTTCTCCGCGCCCACTTCGAGAATCTTCGCTTCGAGCTGCTGGGCGCGCGCGAGGCCGAATTCTTCGGGCGTCATGTTGCCTTCGGCTTCGCCGAAGAAATACGGCTGGTCGATGTGAACGATGTTCTCGACCTTCGACGGCATCTGCTCGTGCATGTAACCCATGCCGCCGAGCGTGCCGCCTGCGATCGTCGAACCGTGATAGCCGTTCTTGCGCGAGATGACGACCTTCTTCGACGGCTTGCCCTGCGTGAGCCAGTATTGATGCACGATGCGCAGCACCGTGTCGTTACCCTCGGAACCGCTGTTGCAGTAGAAGAAGTGATTGAACGGCGCGGGCGTCACTTGCGCGAGCAACGCCGAGAGTTCGATGACCGGCGGGTGCGTGGTCTTGAAGAACGTGTTGTAGTACGGCAGCTCCTGCATCTGCCGGTACGCGGCGTCCGCGAGTTCCTTGCGGCCGTAGCCCACGTTCACGCACCAGAGGCCGGCCATGCCGTCGATGATCTGGTTGCCTTCCGAGTCCCACAGATACACGCCCTTCGCCTTCACGATCACGCGGCTGCCCTGCTTGTTGAGCGAGCCCATGTCCGAGAACGGATGGATGTGGTGCGCGGCGTCGAGGGCGCGGTATTCGGCCGTCGAGCGCGTGGCCTGCGCGCGCAGCGTTTCGGGCACGGTCTGGATCGCGCTTGCGGGGGCATCGATTCGGTAGCTCATTCTTTATCTCCTGTTGACACAGCGTGGTCGACCCGAGTTGGCGCTTCAGCGCTTACTCGGGTCCCATCGCCCCTGGTCCCATTCCATACAAAGTTTTCGTTTACACGTGCAGCAGCAGATGCTTGCGTTCCCACGAGCTGATCACGCGGAAATACGCTTCATATTCGGTTTCCTTCAGCGCCAGATACGCACGCACGAATTTCTCTCCGAAAATGTCATTCAGCGGTTCGCACGAGCTCATCAGCGTGAGGCCCTCTTCGAGGTTGCGCGGGAGCTGATACGGCAGCGCATAGCCGTCGCTCACGAGCGGCTCGGTCGGCTTCAGATGCTGCGTGAGGCCGAGATAGCCCGCGGCGAGCGTCGCGGCGATCGCGAGGTACGGATTCGTGTCGACGCCGGGAATGCGGTTCTCGACGCGGCGCGCGGCCGGCGACGAATGCGGCACGCGAAAGCCCACCGTGCGGTTGTCGTAGCCCCACGCGACATTGATCGGCGCGGCCATGAAGCGCGACAGACGGCGGTACGAATTGATGTACGGCGCGAAGATCGGCATCAGCGCGGGCGTGTATTTCTGCAGGCCCGCGATGTACGCGTGGAACATGTCGGTGGGCTTGCCGTCCGCACCCGTGAACAGGTTCTGGCCGCTTTCGGCGCTCACGAGGCTCTGGTGAACGTGCATGGCCGAGCCCGGCTCGTTCTCCATCGGCTTCGCCATGAACGTGGCGTACATGTGATGGCGCAGCGCCGCTTCGCGGACCGTGCGCTTGAACAGGAACACGCGGTCGGCGAGATTCAGCGGATCGCCGTGCATGAAGTTGATTTCCATCTGCGCGGCGCCGACTTCGTGAATCAGCGTGTCGACTTCGAGGCCCTGGATGTCGCAGTATTCGTAGATGTCTTCGAAGAGCGGGTCGAACTCGTTGACCGCTTCAATCGAGTAGGCCTGGCGGCCCGTTTCCGGGCGTCCCGTGCGGCCGATCGGCGGCGCGAGGGGGAGGTCCGGGTCCTTGTTCATATCGACAAGATAGAACTCGAGTTCCGGCGCAATGACGGGCTTCCAGCCTTTGGCCTCATAGAGTTCCAGCACGCGGCGCAGCACGCGGCGCGGCGAGATTTCGACGGGCGAACCGTCGAAGTGGACGCAGTCGTGGATCACCTGCGCCGTGGGGTCGACGGCCCACGGAATGATGCGGATCGTCGAGGCGTCCGGTACACAGACCATGTCGGGGTCGGTGACGCCGGTGAGGCTGCCGTCTTCGGGGTAGTCGCCGGTGACGGTCTGGATCATGACGGCTTGCGGCAGCCGCATGGATTCGCCCGATTCGAACTTGTTGCGCGGGATGATCTTGCCGCGTGCGATGCCCGCCATGTCGGGGATGATCGCTTCGATTTCGGTGATGTGATGCTTCTTCAGGAATTCGTCGATTTCATGCATGATTTTTCTCTCTGTCTGTTCGGGCCGGCTTCAGGCGTGCGCGGCGCGGGGTGCGCCGGCGGTCGGCCTGGCGGCCCCGCCCGGTATTCGGGCCAGCATGCGTGCGCGGCAGGCGTCGCCGAAGGCCCGGAAAATCGCGGTGGAAAGGGCGTCCTGCTCGTGCTTCCACTCCGGGTGCCACTGCACGCCCAGTGCGAAGGTGCGCGCACCCGCAACGCTCACGGCTTCGATGAGACCATCGGGCGCCTGCGCTTCGGCCACGAGACCGTTGCCGAGCCTGTCGATCCCTTGCCCGTGCAACGAGTTGACGCGCGCTTCGTGCATGCCGCCCGCGAGGCGCTGCAGCATGCCGCCTTCGACGAGCGCGATCGCGTGAGCCGGGCCGTATTGCTTGTCGAGCGGATCGCCCTTGTTTTCGCGGTGATCGTCGAAGCCTTCCACGGCGTGGACCTGTTGATGCAGCGTGCCGCCATACACCACGTTCATTTCCTGGAAACCGCGGCAAATCGCAAGGACCGGCACGCCGGCCTCGATTGCGGCGCGCATCAGCGGCAGCGTGGTCGCGTCGCGGTGCGGGTCGTGCCGCGTGCCCGGCTCGCTCGGCTCGCCGCCGTAACGATGCGGCTCGACGTTCGAGTAGCTGCCCGTGAAGAGCAGGCCGTCGACGGCGTCGAGCAGATCGGCCGTGGCCTGACGCTCGCCGAGCGCGGGCACCACGAGCGCAAGCGCTCCCGAGCCCTCGACGGCGGCGGCGATGTACTTCTCGCCACTGACGTGCGACGCATGCGGTCCCATCATGTTTCGGTCGGCAGTGACGCCGACCAGAGGTTTCGTTCGCATAGCTAAAGTTCTGCTTCCTTGACCCGGAGCATGCGCAATAAGGCGAAATAACGCGTATTGCTTGAATGCTTCAGGCGAGACATGACCTTGCAACCCTGCAAAGCGCAAGGCCGCAAACCTGGGGCGCGGCGAGACGTTCGCTAACGCATCGCACTGCGCGTGGAGATCATGTAGGCGGTTCGTTTCCTGCCGTTATGCGGCGCAACCGTGGTCAGGCGCGCACAGCCACATCGCTCGGTCGAGGCTTTCAGCCTCGCGTTCGATCGACGACAACGACAATGAAAACGAACAACGCGGAAGGGAGAGGCGCTACGGCAGGAGCGACGCGACTTCGTCGGTGTGGACAGCGATGAACGCGCGTGCGGACACGGCGTTGTGGCGCCGGACGGACCGGCGCGAAAGTATCGTGAAGACGGAGAGAAGCAGGCGAGGAGCAAGCCTGCCGCTACTGCCTTCGGCAATGGCAGCGCAGTCACGGCGAAGACACCTCGCATGACTTCGATTCCATCGGACCAGAGGGCCACGGACTCTCACAATTGCACTCGACTGGGTGACGTTGAAAATGGGGCATTCCCGTTGCGAAAGCGCATGCTGCGAGCGCTTCATTAACCGGAATGCGGTCGTCGCCCGAGGCCCTTCATATCGCTACGCGCTTGCTGCAGCGCGATGTAGCGGAGGAGAACTCCACGACGTCCGACCTGTGATTGAGCATATACGAGCCAAAAAGGGCGTCAATTATTTTTTTACGTTTTTTACGTCAGCACTTACCCGAGTTGTCCCCGGCAAGCGCACCGCTAGACGTAATATGCGTCACTGTTACTCTTTTGCGAATCGCTTACGCGGGTTTCTACCAGCAGAAAAAAAAGCAAACTGATTAGAATATTCAACACGTCTGTCGCGGCGTCCGCGCAAACGTTCTTTCCGTAAACGGTTCTTTAACGTGTCCGAGACTGTTTCACCGTCCACTGAAGTCGCTGTTCGCCTGCGCTACATCCGCAAGCGGCATGGCCTTTCTCAGCGCGAGCTTGCGAAGCGCGCGGGCGTCACCAATGGCGCGATTTCGCTGATCGAGCAAAGTCGCGTCAGTCCCTCCGTCGGGTCGCTCAAGAAATTGCTCGAGTGCATTCCGATGAGCCTCGCCGAATTCTTCACATTCGATCTGAGCGAAGGGGGTAGCGTGGTGGCGCGCCGGGGCGAGATGCCGAACATCGGTAGCGCATCCATCGAGCTTTATCTGGCGGGCGCGAACGTGAAGGACCGGAACATGTGCATCATGCGCGAGGTGTACCGGCCGCTCGCCGACACCGGGCCGGAAATGCTCTCGCATGCAGGACACGAAGGCGGCCTCGTCATGGCCGGCCAACTCGAACTGACCGTGGACGGCACGACCTGGCTGCTCGACCCCGGCGACAGCTACTACTTCGAAAGCCGCTTCCCGCACCGTTTTCGCAATCCCAGCGCGGACGACATTTGCGAAGTGGTGTCGGCAAATTCGCCGCCCACTTTCTGATCGCGCGAACCCTGGACCGTCCGCCGCGCAATGTGCGGCACGCACGGCCATTGCACAACATTGAGGCATCCTGATGGAAAAGAAAACACTCGCTTATTGGCAGGACAAGGCCGCGACGCTTTCGATCGAAGGCCGCGCATTCATCGACGGCGCATATCGTGATGCGTGGTCGGGCCGCACCTTCGATTGCGTGAGCCCGATCGACGGCCGCGTGCTCGCGAGCGTCGCCGATTGCGGCGCCGCCGACGTCGATGCGGCCATCGCCGCCGCGCGCCGCGCGTTCGACGCGCAGGTCTGGGCGGGCCTGAATCCGCGCGCGCGCAAGGCGATCCTGCTGCGCTGGGCCGCGCTGATGCGCGAGCACCTGGACGAGCTTTCGTTGCTCGAAACGCTCGACGCGGGCAAGCCGATCGGCGACACGACCACGGTCGACGTACCGGGCGCGGCCTATTGCGTCGAGTGGTTCGCCGAAGCGATCGACAAGGTCGGCGGCGAAGTCGTACCCGCCGATCATCATCTCGTCGGCCTCGTGACGCGCGAGCCGATCGGCGTGGTCGCGGCCGTCGTGCCCTGGAACTTCCCGATCCTGATGGCCTCGTGGAAATTCGGCCCCGCGCTCGCGGCCGGCAACAGCGTGGTGCTCAAGCCCTCGGAGAAGTCGCCGCTCACGGCCATCCGCATCGCGCAGCTCGCGCACGAAGCGGGCATTCCGGCGGGCGTGTTCAACGTGCTGCCGGGCGGCGGCGAGCCGGGCAAGCTGCTCGCGCTGCATGGCGACGTGGACTGCCTCGCGTTCACGGGCTCGACTGGCGTCGGCAAGCAGATCATGCAGTACGCGGGTCAGTCGAACCTCAAGCGCGTGTGGCTCGAACTGGGCGGCAAATCGCCGAACATCGTGCTGCCGGACTGCCCCGACCTCGACCGTGCCGCGAGAGCCGCGGCCAGCGCGATCTTCTACAACATGGGCGAGATGTGCACGGCGGGTTCGCGCCTGCTCGTGCATCGCGACATCAAGGACGTGTTTCTCGCGAAGCTCGTCGAAGCCGCGCGCAATTACGTGCCCGGCAATCCGCTCGACCCGAAGACGTCGATGGGCGCGATCGTCGACAAGATCCAGCTTGAGCGCGTGCTCGGCTATATCGAGGCGGGACGCAAGGAAGGGAAACTGCTGATGGGCGGCCAGCGCGTGAACGAAGCGAGCGGCGGCTATTACATCGAGCCGACCGTGTTCGACACGCAACACGATTCGAAGATCGCGCGCGAAGAAATCTTCGGGCCGGTGCTGTCGGTCATCACGTTCAGCACGATCGACGAAGCCGTCCGGATTGCCAACGATAGCGACTACGGCCTCGCCGCCGCGGTCTGGACCGCGAACCTCACGCACGCGCACGACATTTCGCGCCGTCTGCGCGCGGGCACCGTGTGGGTCAACTGCTACGACGAAGGGGGAGACATGAACTTCCCGTTCGGCGGTTTCAAGGAATCGGGCAACGGCCGCGACAAGTCGTTGCACGCACTGGAGAAGTACACCGAGCTGAAGTCCACGCTCGTGCGGCTGCGCTAAAGGATTCGCAAGCCAGCGCGGCGGCAGGCAACGAACGCCTGCCGCCGCGTTTCCAATGAATCCGGCCGCCGCGGCGCGCTCTTCCCTTTTATTCGTGCGCTGCGGTCCTTTCAATCAGGTCATTGCATGACTGCCATCATCCATGGCGACGGCGCGATTCGCCGTCCTTCGCTTTACGGTTCATCGATCGAAAACACTTACGGCGGCGTGCTGTCGTTCATGCGACGCAACTACACGCGCGAACTCGAAGGCGTCGATGTCGTCGTCTCGGGCGTGCCGCTCGATCTCTCCACGACGTTTCGCTCCGGCGCGCGGCTCGGGCCCAGCGCAGTGCGCGCGGCCAGCGTGCAGCTGGCCGAACTGTATCCGTACCCGTGGGGCTTCAATCCGTTCGACACGCTCGCCGTGACCGATTACGGCGACTGCTGGTTCGACGCGCACAATCCGCTGTCGATCAAACCCGCGATCGTCGATCACGCGCGTACGATCCTGCGCTCGAACGCGAAGATGCTCACATTGGGCGGCGATCACTTCATCACGTATCCGCTGCTGATCGCACACGCGGAGAAGTACGGCAAGCCGCTTTCGCTGATTCACTTCGACGCGCATTGCGACACCTGGGCCGACGACTCGCCGGACAGCCTCAATCACGGCACGATGTTCTACAAGGCCGTGAAGGAAGGGCTCATCGATCCGAAGACTTCGGTGCAAGTGGGCATCCGCACATGGAACGAGGATTTCCTCGGCATCAATATTCTCGATGCGGCGTGGGTTCACGAACACGGTCCGGCGGCGGCACGGCAGCGCATTCTCGACATCGTGGGCGAGCGGCCGACCTATCTGACCTTCGATATCGACTGTCTCGATCCGGCGTTTGCGCCGGGCACGGGTACGCCTGTGCCGGGTGGTCTTTCGTCGGCGCAGGCGCTATCCATCGTGCGGGGACTTGAAGCGGTGAACCTGATCGGCGCGGACGTGGTGGAAGTGGCGCCCGCTTACGATCAGAGCGAGATCACGGCGATTGCGGCTGCGCACGTTGCGTGCGATCTGCTGTGCCTGTGGCATCAGCGCAAGGCCGCTGGAAAATAACCGGCATCAACGTTCGACGAGCGGCCCCAGATTCACGCGCACGCGCTGAAGCATCTGGCTGAACTGCTCGGCTTCTTCAGGCGTGAAGCCCGCGAGGGCTTCCGCCTGCACTTCGTCGCCCACGTGGCGCGCGGCCGCGAGCACGCTCTCGGCTTTCGGCGTGAGGCTCGCCTGCAATTCGCGGCGGTCGTTCGGATTTGCCGTGCGCGCGACCCATCCGCCTTCTTCGAGTCTTTCCAGCAGCCGTCCAGCCGAAATCGGCGCGACTTCGAGCCGCTCGGCAAGGCGTGCCTGATTCATGTCGCCGTAATGGGCGAGGTACGCGATCATCCGGCACTGCGCGCGCGTGAGTTCCAGCGACGACTTGGCGAGATCGTCGTAGCGCTTGCCGCATAGCCGGCCGACTTCGGCGATCAAGAAGCCGAAGCGTTTTTCGAGGTCGGTAGTCATGCCGCGATTATACGGACCCCGCTTCGCAAGTTTCCCCCGCGTTTTTCCCGCGTTTTTCCAATTGCACCCCGCATCGCGATTCGTATACGTATAATAAGCATGCTTATTATTTCCCTGCATCCGCTCCATTCACGATGACCGCAGCCGCACAGAGCAGCGAAACCGCGCCGCTCAACCGGGGCATGATCACACTCTCGATCATGCTCGCCACGCTCATGCAGACGCTCGACAGCACGATCGCCAACGTCGCGCTGCCGCATATGCAGGGCTCGCTGGCGGCGTCGCAGGACGAGATTACGTGGGTGCTCACGTCGTATATCGTCGCGGCGGCCATCGCGACGCCGCTCACGGGCTGGCTCGCCGACCGCTTCGGCGTGAAGAAGCTCCTCGGCTTCGCGATTGCGGGCTTCACGGTGGCGTCCGCGCTGTGCGGCCTTTCGGATACGCTCGGCGCGATCGTCGGCTCACGGCTCTTGCAGGGCGTGTTCGGCGCGTCGCTCGTGCCGCTCTCGCAGTCGATCCTTCTCGACATCAATCCCCGCGAGCGCCAGGGCCAGGCCATGGCCGTGTGGGGCATGGGCGTGATGGTCGGTCCGGTGCTCGGGCCGACGCTCGGCGGCTGGCTCACCGATAGCTACAACTGGCGCTGGGTCTTCTTCATCAACGTGCCGGTCGGCGTGTTCGCGTTCTTCGGCGTGTCGACTTTTCTGCCTTCGCGCGACTCCGCGCGCCGGACGCGCTTCGACATGTTCGGCTTCGCCACGCTCGCGCTCACCATCGGCGCGCTGCAGGCGATGCTCGATCGCGGTGAGCAGCTCGACTGGTTCGGCTCGCTCGAAATCCGCATTTATGCGCTCGTTTCGGCCATCAGCTTCCTGTTCTTCATCGTGCACACGGCCACGTCCGGGCCGCACACGTTCTTCCGCTACCAGTTGCTGAAGGACCCCAACTTCGCGACAGGCACGTTCTTCATCTTCGTGATCGGCGCGGTGCTCTACGCGACGCGCGCGCTGCTGCCGCCGATGCTGCAGAACCTGATGGGCTATCCCGTCGCGCTCACGGGCCTCGTCACGGCGCCGAGCGGCGCGGGCACGATGGTCGCGATGCTCATCGCCGGGCGCATACTGCGGCATGTCGATGCCCGCGCGCTGCTGCTCGCGGGCTTCATTATCGCCGCGTGGTCGCTGTGGCTGATGATGCAGTACACGATCGTGCTGGCGCCATCGGACATCATCTGGCCCGGCGTCGTTCAGGGCTTCGGCCTCGGCCTCGTGTTCGTGCCGCTTTCGGCGCTCACGTTCTCGACGCTCACGCCCGAACTGCGCGCGGACGGCACGGCAACCTATAGCCTGATGCGCAATATCGGCAGCAGTATCGGCATTTCGATCGTGCAGACGTTCGTTACGCGCGGCACGCAGGTCGCGCATTCGGACCTCGCGGCGCACATCACGCCGTTCAATCCGGCAGTCCAGCCGATGCTCGCGGCCGGTTCGCGTTACGATCTCGCCTTGCTCAATCGGACGATCACGCAGCAGGCCGAGATGATCGCCTACCTGAACGACTTCAAGATGATGTTCGTCGCGACGCTGCTGGTGATTCCGCTGCTCGTGCTGATCCGGCCGAAATCCGGCAGTGCGCCGGCCGTCGACACGAGCCACGCCGCGATGGACTGACCGTCACGTTTTCGTCCGCGCGCGGCGCCCTTGTGGCGCCGCGGGCTTTTCATCGAACCGCATGCTTTCCGCCGTATCCATTCTGCTGCCCGTATTCGGGCTGATCTTCGCGGGCTTTGCGTGCCGCCGCTTCGGCGTGCTGGGCCCCGCTGCCGCCTCCGAACTGAACCGCTTCGTCGTGTGGCTCGCGCTGCCGGCGTTGCTCTTCGACATCCTCGCGCATGCCACCTGGCACGAGCTGTTTCAGCCGGCCTTCGTCGCGGCATTCGGCGGCGCGTGCCTGCTCGTCTTCGCGGGCGTGGTGGCCGTGCGGCTCTTCCTCGGCCGTCCGCTTGCCGACGCGAGCATCGACGGCCTTGCCGCCGCGTATCCGAACACGGGCTACGTGGGCTTTCCGCTATGCATGATCGCGTTCGGCCCGTCGAGCCTCACGCCTACCACGATCGCGACGATCATCGTCGTGTGCGTGCTGTTCGCGTTCGCTATCGTGCTGATCGAAACGGGGCTGCAAAGCGAGCGCCGTCCGCATCGGCTCGCGATCAAGGTCGTGCGCTCGCTCGTGCGCAATCCGCTGCTGGTCGCGCCTGCGCTCGGCGCGATCGCGTCGGGCGCGCACGTCACGCTGCCCGCCAGCGCGGAGACGTTCCTCAAGCTGCTCGGCGGGGCGGCTAGCCCCTGCGCGCTCGTGAGCCTCGGTCTTTTTCTCGCGGAGCGACGCCGCAGCGAGACAGCGCCGCGCGAATCGTCGTGGTGGCTCACGGTGTCGAAGCTCGTCGCGCAACCGCTGCTGACGTGGTGGCTCGCGGTGCGCGTGTTCGCGCTGCCGGTCCCGCTCGCGCAGACCGCGATGCTGCTCGCCGCATTACCCACGGGCACCGGCCCATTCATGCTGGCCGAGTACTACCGGCGCGAAGCGCACGTCACGTCGCGCACGATTCTTCATTCGACGCTCGGATCGCTCGTGACGCTCACCTTGCTGTTGCTGCACCTGCAACCCGCAGGGTGAGGGCGCGCGGCACGCTGCTTGCGGTGTCGGGGTTAGGCCATCGAAAGGAGGTTCCGACGATGAACTGGCTTCGACGCAACAGCGGGGCGCTCGCGCTGGCGCTACTCACCGCATTCGGTTCGACGGCGTGCACACTGGGCGGCGCGGCCGCAGGCGGTTACATCGGCAACCGGGCGACCAACGGGAGTGCGGTCGGCACCGTGGGCGGCGCGGTGGCCGGCGGCGTGATCGGACACGAACTGGGCAAATAAGCCCTGAACAAGCGGGTAAAAACGCAACGGCGCGGGCACGCTTGCTCGCGCCGCACGGGGCGCGTGAGAGGCAACCCTCACGCGCCTGCGTCCCGTTATTTGACCGCGCCGAGCGCGAGCCCCTTCACCATATATCGCTGCAGCCACGCGAACACGACCGAAACGGGCAGCGTCGCCGCAAGCGTGGCGGCCATCACGAGCTGCCATTCGACGGTGTATTTGCCGGCCACCATGTCGGTGACCTGGACCGTGAGCGTCTTGTTCTCGGGCGAGCGGATCAGCGTATAGACCACCGCGAATTCGTTCCAGGCGCTGATGAACGTGAAGATCGCGGTGACCACCACGGCCGGCAGGGCGAGCGGCAGGAACACGCGAAACACCGCGCCCGTGCGGCTCGATCCTTCGAGCCACGCCGACTCTTCGAGATCGCGCGGCACCGTCTGGAAGTACGACGAGAGCATCCACACGGCAAACGCGATATTGAACGCCGCATACGAAACGATCACGCCGATCTTCGAATCGACGAGATTGCCGTCGCCGAACGGGATCATCGCGGCAAGCCGGAACAGGCCCACGACGAGCAGGATCGGCGAGAGCATCTGCGTGACGAGCAGGAACTGCCGGTAGAGCCCGCGGCCGCGGAACGGAAAGCGCGCGAGCGCATACGCCGCGGGCAGGCTCACGGCGAGCGCGAGCGCCGTCGAGAGCACGCTCACGATGATGCTGTTGCGCAGCGCGACGCCGAAGTTCGCGGCCACCCACATGTCGACGTAGTTCTGCCAGCGCCATTGCATCGGCAGCCAGCGTGCCGGAAAGACGAACACTTCGGATGCGGGCTTGAACGATGTAAAGAACATCACGGCGAACGGAAACAGCACGACGACCACGAGCGGCGAAAGCGCGAGCCAGCAGAGCAGCGAGCGTTTGATTTTGCGGTTCATGCGAGGTCTCCTTCCGCGTTGCCGCCGCGCTTCGCCTGCAGCTTCAGATAGACGATCGAGAACGCGAACAGGATCACGAGCATGACGAGCGAAACGGCTGCCGCTTCGCCGGGGCGTCCGAGACGGAAGCCCAGTTCGTAGAGGTAGGTGACGAGAATGTGCGTGCTGTCGTCGGGGCCGCCTTGCGTCATGACCCAGATGATCGGGAACGAGTTGAACACGTAGATCACGTTCAGCAGGATCGCCATGTTGATGAACGGTTTGAGAAGCGGCAGCGTGAGCTGGCGGAACTGCTGCCAGGCGCTCGCGCCGTCGATGCGCGCGGCCTCGTAGATGTCGCCCGGCACCGACGAGAGCCCGCCGATCAGGATTGTCGTCGTGAAGGGAATCGACACGAGTATGCCCACGGCGATCTCGACGGGGAACGCGTATTCGGGTGTCGCGAGCCAGTGAATCGGCCCCGGGATGAGGCCGAGGCGTTGCAGCGTCACGTTGACCATGCCGTAGTCGTCGTTGAACGCCCAGCGCCACACCACGGCGGTCATCGTGAGCGAGACGGACCACGGCAGCATGATGATCGTGCGTGCGATGCCGCGTCCATAGAAGTCCTGGTTGAGGATGAGCGCGACCGGCACCGAAATCAGCACCGTGCCCGTGACGACGAAGAACGTCCAGATCAGCGTGTTCTTCAGCGCGCTCATGAACACGGGATCGCCGAGCACGTTATAGAAGTTCTGCAGGCCGCTGAAATCGCGGATCTGCCCGAAGCGCGACACATCGTGCAGCGACTGGTACACGATGTTGAAGATCGGATAACTGATGATGAACAGCGCGAGCACGAGGCTCGGCACGATCAGCAGCCAGGGCGCGCGAGGTGTGGCGACGGCACGGTTGGAGCGGCTCATGCGGGTGGGTTCGCGTGTTCGGTCGGGGGTTGCGCCGGTCGCCGGACCGGCTGGCTGCGCCTGGCCCGTTTGTCCAGTTTGTCCAGTTTGTCTCAGGGGACCGGTAGTCATTTCGTTACGTCCTGGTTGCTGCGTTGCTTCAATGCTTTTACGGGCCGCCGCGCGAACTGCTTCTCGCGCGGCGGCCCGTGCCTGCGTCAGGAGGAGATTACTTGCCGAGCGACTTGTTCGCTTCGGTCGCGGCCTGGTTCAGCGCATCGGCGGGCTTGGCCTTGCCGAGGTAGATCGACTGCATCGCGTTCGTCACGGCCTTCGCGGTGTCTTCCCAGCCCGTCACGGTCGGCGCGAAGCGTGCGTGCGGCAGCAGCGCGATAAATGCCTGGGTGTCCGGATTGTTGAACACCGGGTCGGCGGCTTCGGCCTTCGTCGTCGGCAGGAAGCCTTCCGTGCTCGTGAACAGCACGCGCGGCTCCTTCGTGAACAGGAAGTCGAGGAACTTCCAGGCCGCCGGCTTCACCTTCGAGTTCTTGAACATCATGATCGAGTCGGTCACAGCATACGTTGCCGGCGTCGTGGCCACCGGAATCGCGTCGATGCCGTACTTGATGTTCGGTGCTTCCTTCTGCAGCTGCTTCGCGAGGAACGGCGCCGAGATCATCATCGCCACGCGGCCCTGCTTGAAGAGGTTCTGCACGTCCTCTCTGCTGTAGCCCGTGACGCCCGGCTGCGTGAGACCCTGGTCGATCATCGACTTGTAGAGCGTCGCGGCCTTCACCCCTTGCGCCGAGTTGAACGCCGCCTTGCCGTCCTTGCCGACCACTTCGCCGCCGTGCGTCCACAGCGCGTAGTAGAAGTACACGTCGGTTTCGATTTCCTTGCCTTGCAGACCGAAGCCGGCGATGCCCTTGGCCTTCAGCTTCTTCGACGCATCGACGACGTCGTTCCAGGTCTTCGGACCTTGCGGATAGCCGACCGAAGCCAGCATGTCCTTGTTGTAATAGAGCGCGCGTGCGGAGGCGGCGATCGGCAGGCCGTAGGTCTTGCCGCCGATCTGGCCAGGCGCGAGGAACGGGCCGATGAAGCGCGCCTTGAAGTTCGCGTCCATGTAGCCGTCGAGCGGCTCGGCGATGCCGTCCTTCACGAAGTCGAGCAGCCAGCGCGTGCCGATGATCGCGAGGTCGGCGTTCGCGCCGCCGGCGATGTCCGTTTGCAGCTTCTGTTGCAGCGAGTCCCAGTTCACGTCCTCGATCTTGATCGTCGTGCCGGGATTGGCGGCCTCGAACTGCTTGGCCATTTTCTCGAAGTACGGCGCGGTGGCGTCGCTGTAGTGCGCGACGGTCACGCGGACCGTATCGGCGTGCGCCGCGATCGTGGCGCCTGCAAAGGCAAGCGCGACGGCGAGTTTGCCGAGCGCAGAGGTTGCACGTTGCTGAAACGACATTCTCTCTCTCCTGTGTCGATGGGTCCCTGACGCTTCAGCGCCTCGTCCCATCCCTTGCGGGTGGTTGCTGGGTGGTTATGCCTGCCTGTGCCTGTTTACGCCTGCTTTGCCTGCTTGTTTGAGTTTGAATTTTCCGCCAGGTTGCGGTGTATGAAAAAATCCTACAGGATGAAAAAAGCGTTGTCACCTGGTAAACGCGATATTGTTTCCCCCTCGATATTTTGCCTAACATGCTGTAAAACCGGGATAATTCTCGCGCCGCAGCACAATTTGCGGTACGTGTTAACCCGAATCGAGCCGCCTGGTATGCGGCATGTTTGTTGGAAATTTACAGGCCCGGCGGTATGGCTGGCGGGCTTCTCCGGAGAGTCGAACATGAGCCGGGTGGTGCTGGTGACGGGCGCGGGCGGCGGCATCGGCCGCGCACTGTGCAAACGGTTTCTCGATGCGGGCGACACCGTGCTCGCGCTCGACCGCGACGAAGCGCACGTGCAGTCGCTGCGCGCGGATTTCGGCGGCGGGCTTGAGGCGCGGATCGAGACGCTCGTCGCGGATGTGAGCGACGCCGCCGCGGTCGGCGCCGCTGTCTCGGCCGGAGTGGCTGCGCGCGGGCCGGTGGACGTCGTCGTCGCGAACGCCGGCGGCGCGCTCGGCACGACGCTCGCGCAGACCGACGCGGCGGCGTGGCGGCGCGACATCGACCTGAATCTGAATGGCACTTACTACACGGTCGAGGCCGTGCGCCAGTCGATGATCGACAGGCGGCGCGGCGCGATCGTGCTGATCGGCTCCGTGAACGGGCTCGCCGCGCTCGGGCATCCCGCGTACAGCGCGGCGAAGGCGGGGCTCGTGGGCTACACGAAGGCGCTCGCGATCGAACTCGGTCAGTACGGCATCCGCGCAAATCTCGTTTGCCCCGGCACCGTGAAGACGCCCGCGTGGCAGGCGCGCGTCGAACGCAATCCGGGAATCTTCGAAGAACTGAAGAAATGGTATCCGCTCGGCGACGTGGCCGCGCCCGAGGACATCGCCGATGCCGTGCATTTTCTCGCGTCGCCGCAGGCGCGCGTGATCACGGGCATCGCGTTGCCGGTGGACGCGGGCCTCATGGCCGGCAACCGGATGATGGCAAACGAACTGACGCTCGATCCGCTTTGAAGCGTCGAAATCACGCGCAAAACACGCGCAATAGACACGCACGACAGCGTAACCAGCGAACGAGGACAGCATGGCAGCGGTACAACTGAACGGCATCTACAAGCGCTATGGCGACACGCAGGTCGTGCACGGCGTCGATCTCGACATCGAGGACGGCGAGTTCGTCGTGCTCGTCGGCCCGTCGGGCTGCGGCAAGACCACGCTGATGCGCATGATCGCGGGTCTCGAAGACATCAGCGGCGGCGATCTCACGATCGGCGGCACGCGCGCGAACGCGCTGCCGCCGCAGCAGCGCAACGTGTCGATGGTGTTCCAGAGCTACGCGCTCTATCCGCATCTTTCGGTGTACGACAACATCGCGTTCGGCCCGCGCATCCGCAAGGAACGCGAGGACGCGTTCAAGCCGCGCATCGAGGCGGCCGCGAAGATGCTCAATCTGTCGAGCTATCTCGAACGCCTGCCGCGCGCGCTCTCGGGCGGCCAGCGTCAGCGCGTGGCGATGGGGCGCGCCGTCGTGCGCGAGCCGTCGCTGTTCCTCTTCGACGAACCGCTCTCGAACCTCGACGCCAAGCTGCGCGTGCAGATGCGTACGGAAATCAAGGCGCTGCATCAGCGCCTGCGCAACACGGTGGTCTACGTGACGCACGACCAGATCGAGGCGATGACGATGGCCGACCGCATCGTCGTGATGAACGCGGGCCGCATCGAGCAGATCGGCCGGCCGCTCGACCTCTACGACAAGCCGGGCAACCTGTTCGTCGCGAGCTTCCTTGGCTCGCCGTCGATGAATTTCGCCGAAGGCACGGTCGTGAGCGACGCGCGCGGCACGGCGCTCGTGCTCGAAGACGGCGTGCGCGTCGCGATGCCGGAAGGCAAACTGCCGACGGTGCAAGGCGGCTCGCGCGTGACGCTCGGCATCCGGCCGGAGCACGTCGAGCCGGGCGGCGACGTGCCGTTCACCGTCGACGTGATCGAATCGACTGGCGCCGAGACCCACATGTACGGGAAAATAAGCAGTTCCACCTGGTGTGTCACGACGCGCGCGCGGCCGCAAGTCGAGCCGGGGCAGCGCATGACGCTCGGTCTGCCTCTCGCGCACCTGCACCTGTTCGACACCGGAAGCGGCAAGCGGCTCGATCTGGACTGAAGTCCGGAGTGAATTCGACGCTGAAAATCGGGCGCATTGGTCAATCCACGGGATATTGAGCTTGCCGGTCTCCAACCTGATCCATCACATCCGCGACGTTGCGGAGTCGCTGCGGCCTGCCGAGCGCAAGGTCGCCGACATGGTGCTCGGCGACGTCGACTTCGCGATGCGCGCGAGCATCACCGAACTCGCGCAGCGCGCGGATGTGTCCGAGCCCTCGGTCACGCGCTTTTGCCGCGCGGTGGGCGCGCATGGCCTGCGCGACTTCAAGATGCGGCTTGCGCAGAGCGCGGCGGGCGGCGTGCCGTATGCGTCGTCGCCCGCCGAAGTCGAGAGCGGCGACGAGATCGGCACGCTGCTCGACAAGGTGACCGAGTCGGTCGTGCAGGGCGTCACGTACGCGCGTGCTTCGCTCGATCCGGCCGTGTTCGCGGCGGCCGTCGCGGCGCTCGGCAGCGCGCGGCGCGTGTATTTTTTCGGCGTGGGGGCCGGCTCGGGACTCGTCGCGCAGGACGCGGCGCTGCGCATGCTGCGGCTCGACATCGCGTCGAGCGCGTTCACCGACGCGCATCTCCAGCGCCTCTACGCGGGCCTGCTCGAACCTGGCGACGTGGCCTTCGCGATCTCGCATTCCGGGCGCAGCGTCGAGGTCAACGAGAGCATCCAGATCGCGAAGGAGCGCGGCGCGACGACCATCGCGTTGACGAATGCGGGTTCGCGGCTCGCGTGGGTCGTCGATATTCCGCTGCTGCTGCGCGTGCCCGCTACCGCTGAACCGCACGCGCCGGGCGTGTCGCGCATCGCGCATCTGGCGGTGATCGACGCGCTCGCGATCGGCGTTGCGCTCGGCCTCGGACCGAAGGCGCTTGCGAAAATGCGCGACGCGCAGGCGCGCAGTAACGGCGATGTCGCTGAAGCTTCGGACGACGGCGCTTAACGAACGCGCAGACCATTCCGGCGCATCTCTTTTTCGGCTTCCGTAAAACGTGAGCCGCGTCTCCATCGTCGCGAGACGACCGCTCTCGCGCGCTCATGGCGCCGCTGCCCCTTCCATGTACCCGAACCGCCGCGAGAGCCGCTGCGCAGCCGCCATCAGCAATTGCGCGGGCGTGCCTTCGCGCGTGGTGTCGATGCTGCCCGTGGGGCCCATCACCGCGAGCACGAGGCACACGTTGCCGGTGTGATCGAAGACCGGCGCGGTGACCGTGCCGATGCCCGGAACCGGCTTGTCGATCGCCGTATCGATGCCTTCCGCGCGGATCGCCGCGAGCCGCTCGCGATACGCCGCCGTCGCTCCCGCACCGCGCGATGCGCCTGCGAGGCGCAAGCCGTCCTGCGCGAGCAGCGTGTCGCGCACGTCGTCGTCGAGCCACGCGGCGAACGCGCGCCCGATCGCCGTGTTCACGAGCGACATCAGCGTGCCGGGCCGCAGGCTCACGTGCAGCGGCCGCGCCGATTCTTCGAGCCGCACGACCGTCGGCCCGAGCGGCCCCGGCACGGCCAGCGCGACGCTCATGCCGGTATCGGCGGCGAGCCCGGCGAGTTCGGCATCGGCTTCGCGCACCGGCGAAAGCCGCGCGAGACCGAGGAGGCCGAGTTCGAGACTGAGCGGTCCCGCTTCGTAGCGGCCCGCGGCATCGCGGCCGAGCAGGCCGATCTTCTGCAGACTCACCAGATGCGCGAATGCTTTCGCGCTCGCCATGCCGGCCGCCGCCGCGAGGTCGCGCAACGCGAGCGGCGTGCCCGCGGCGACGAGCGCGGCTAGCAGTTCGCCCGTGACGTCGAGCGACTGGATGCCGCGTTGCTGCTTGTCGGTCGAAGCGATGGTTTCGCTTTCGCCGGGCTTCACGCTTGTTCGGGGCATGACGTGGTCGAGGTAGAGATCGAAGTCGAAGTCGAAGTCGAAGGAAAAGCCGCTGCGCCGATCGCCGCGGCGGCATTGCGCAGCGCACGCACGACCGCGCCGGACGCGCGCACGTCGAGTGCGCCGCTTGCGCCGATGGCGGTCAGCGTGAGGCGCAGTGCGTGCGCGTCGTCGAAGACCGGCACGCAGACGCTGCTCACACCGGGGCTCGGCGCATCGATGCCGGTTTCGAAGCCGCGCTTGCGGATCGCTTCGAACGTAGCGGTCAGCGCCGCGTCGGGCGCGGTCGCATCATCCGCATCGCGTCGCGTGCGTGCGGCAGGCTGCGCCGCCTGGTTCGCCCACATCGCGCGCAGCATGGCGGACGCGAGAAATGCGCAGAACACGCGGCCCGTCGACGTGCCCGGCAGCGACATCACCGTACCGACGTGCAGGTTCACATGCAGCGGCAGGCTCGCGTGCTCGTAGCGCACGATCGTCGGCCCTTGCGGTCCGGCGATGCAGAGCGCGACGCTGCACCCGAGCGTCTGCGCGAGCGCCGCCGCGCGCGGCACGGCCTCGCGCAGCGCGGGCTGCTGCGTGAGATGCAGGAGGCCGAGGCGCAGTGCGAGCGGCCCGGGTTCGTAGCGGCCCGAGAGCGCGTCGCGCTTGATGAGGCCGAGGCGCGTGAGGCTCACCAGATACGCGTGCGCCTGGCTCGACGGCAGCCCGCTCGCCGCCGCGAGATCGGTGGGCGCGAGCGGCGTGCGCGCCCCGGCGAGCGCGAGCAGCAGCCGTCCGCCGACTTCCACGCTCTGGATGCCGCGTTGCGTCCGCCCGGCGGCCGTTTCCGGCTGCGGCGGTGGCGCTGGGGGCTCGTTGCGACGTCTGTTCACACCGGGTCTCCGGCTGAAAAAGGGCTCATGTTAGCCGAACGGGCGGCCTGCGCCGGACTTTGCAGCTTGTTAATTTATAGCGAGCGCATTCGCTATTGACAAATTTTTTAGGGAAGGCCAAAGTAACTCCACCCCGGCTCAACCGCCGCTGATTTCACCGGTTCATACCAACACGGGGCGAGACATCCAGGCTGGCCGGCGCCCGCGCGCCTCGCCGCGCGTCCTCGCTCCGCGTTCCCGAAACGTCTCACGATACGGAGTCCCACGATGGCAAAGGCGTTCGCATCCCAGGCCGACCTCGAAGAGAAAAAGGTCACCTTCACGCAACTCTCCGAGAACACCTACGCGTACACGACGGAAGGCGATCCGAACTCGGGCGTCATCATCGGCGACGACGGCGTGCTGATCGTCGATACCACCGCGACGCCCGCCATGGCGCAGGACCTCATCGCGAAGATCCGCAGCGTCACCGACAAGCCCATCAAGTACGTCGTGCTCTCGCACTATCACGCGGTGCGCGTGCTGGGCGCATCGGCGTACTTCAAGGAAGGCGCGCAGCAGATCATCGCGAGCCGCGGCACGTACGAGATGATCGTCGAGCGCGGCGAGGCCGACATGAAGTCCGAAATCGAGCGCTTTCCGCGCCTTTTCGCAGGCGTCGAGACCGTGCCGGGCCTCACGTGGCCAACGCTCGTGTTCGAGAAGGAAATCACGCTGTTCCTCGGCAAGCTCGAAGTGAAGATCGCGCATCTGGGCGCGGGCCACACGAAGGGCGACACCGTGGTGTGGCTGCCGTCGCAGAAGGTGCTGTTCTCGGGCGACCTCGTGGAATACGACGCCGCCTGCTATTGCGGCGATGCGCAACTCGCCGCGTGGCCCGCCACGCTCGAAGCGCTGCGCGCGCTGAAAGCGGAAAAGCTCGTGCCGGGCCGCGGCCCCGCGCTCCTGACGCCCGACGAAGTGAACCAGGGCCTCGACTACACGAAGGACTTCGTGACGACGCTGCTTGCGCAAGGCCGCAAGGCGGTCGAACGCAAGCTCGATCTGAAGGCGTCGATGGCGCTCACGCGCGAAGCGATGGACCCGAAGTTCGGGCATGTGTTCATCTACGAGCACTGCCTGCCGTTCGATGTCTAGCGCGCGTATGACGAGGCGAGCGGCATCACGCATCCGCGCATCTGGACCGCGCAGCGCGACAAGGAGATGTGGGACGCGTTGCAGGGGTGATGGGCGGGGGCATGGGATCGGAGTAAGTGCTAAAGCACTAACTCCGATCGACAGGAGACAAAACAAAATGATCGACTATCAAACGCAGACGTTCGACTACACCCCCTGCAGCGAACAGGGCGAGAACGCAAAAGCGCATATGCATCCGGTGGCCGTGGTCGGCGCGGGGCCGATCGGCCTCGCGGCCGCCATCGACCTCGCACAACACGGCGTGAACGTCGTGCTCGTCGACGACGACTGCACGCTCTCGACAGGCTCGCGCGCGATCTGCTTCTCGAAGCGCGCGCTCGATATCCTCGACCGGCTCGGCTGCGGCGACCGCATGGTCGACAAGGGCGTGAGCTGGAACGTGGGCAAGGTATTCCACAAGAGCGACCTCGTCTACACGTTCAATCTGCTGCCGGAGACTGGGCATCATCGTCCGGCGTTCATCAATCTTCAGCAGTACTACCTGGAAGGCTTCCTGCTGGAGCGCGCCCGGCAGTTGCCGAACCTGGCTATCCGCTGGAAGAACAAGGTCGCGGGGCTTGAGCAGCGCGGCACGCCCGGCACCGCTGACGCGCACGTCGCGCTGACCGTCGAGACGCCCGATGGTCCGTACGAACTGCTCGCGCGCTACGTCGTGGCGGCGGACGGTTCGCGCAGCCCGGTGCGCAAGATGATGGGCCTCGACAGCCACGGCCGCACGTTCAAGGACCGCTTCCTGATCGCCGACGTGAGGATGGAAGCGGACTTCCCGACCGAACGCTGGTTCTGGTTCGATCCGCCGTTCCATCCGAACCAGTCGGTGCTGCTGCATCGGCAGCCCGACAACGTCTGGCGCATCGACTTCCAGCTCGGCTGGGATGCCGATCCCGTGGTCGAAAAAACGCCCGAGCGCGTGATCCCGCGCGTCCGCGCGCTGCTCGGCCCCGATGTGAAGTTCGAGCTGGAATGGGTCAGCATCTACACGTTTTCGTGCCTGCGCATGGACCGCTTTCGCCACGGCAACGTGCTGTTCGCGGGCGACTCGGCGCACCTCGTGTCGCCGTTCGGCGCGCGCGGCGCGAACAGCGGCTTCGAGGACGGCGAGAACCTCGCGTGGAAGCTCGCGGCCGTGCTGGAGAATCGCGCGCCCGACGCACTGCTCGACACGTACGCGAGCGAACGCGAATACGCCGCCGACGAGAATCTGCGCAACTCCACGCGCTCGACCGACTTCATCACGCCGAAGAGCGCCGTGAGCCGCGTGTTCCGCGACGCCGTGCTCACGCTCGCTCGCGAGCACGCATTCGCGCGGCAGCTCGTGAACAGCGGGCGGCTTTCGGTGCCGGCGGTGTTGCGCGAGTCGCCGTTGAACACGCCCGACGAGGACGCGTTCGGCGGATCGATGGCGCCGGGCACGGCGTGCGCCGATGCGCCGGTGCTCGACGCACGAACGGGCGACGCACGCGAGGACTGGCTGCTCGCCCATCTCGGCGACCGCTTCACGGGACTCGTGTTCAGCCGCGCGGGCTCGCCGTTCGATACGCACACGGTGGAGGCGTTGCAAGCGCTCGCGCGCGGGCCGATGCCGCTCGACGTCGTCGTGATGCTCGACGGCGATGCGGCGCTGCCCGCCGGTCTGCCCGATAACGCCGTGATCCTGCGCGACGTGCAAGGGCTCGCGGCGCAGCGTTACGGCGCGGCGGACGGCGCGTTCTATCTGATCCGCCCCGACCAGCTTGTCTGCGCGCGCTTCAAGCGAGTCGACGTGGCGCGCGTCGAGGACGCGCTCAAGCGGACGCTGTGCGTGCAGGGCACGGCCTGAAATACGCCCAATAAAACACGGGAGACAACGATGCTCAACACTCAACCGAACCTGGCGCGCCCCGACGATTTCTACGAAGCGCTCATCGATCTGCATCGCGATCTCGACGAGGCGCAGAGCCAGTCGGCGAACGCGCAACTGATCCTGCTGCTTGCGAATCACGTCGGCGAACACGAAGCGCTGATGGACGCGATCCGCATCGCGCGCAAAGGGGTCGTGTCCACGACCGATGGGCGCGTCGGCAAGATCGCGGCTTGAGCGCGAGGAGGGCGGCGTCACGCGCCGCCCGTTTTGCCGGAGCGGCTACACCTGCATCGACGGCACGTCCTTCATGCAGCGCAGCGCGAACATCGACCGGCTGTGCCGGATGCCCGCAATGCGATAGAGCTTCTCGCGCAGGAAGCGCTCGTAACCCGCGGTCCCGTCGACCGCAACCTTGATCCAGTAGTCGTACTCGCCCGAGACGAGATACGCCTCCAGCACCTCGGGCACCGCCGCGAGTTCCGCGCCGAAGCGGGCGAGGGCGTCGTCCTCGTGACGGTCGAGCGTCACTTCCAGAATCACGATGTCCGCGTAGCCGAGCTTCTGCTGGTTCACGAGCGCCACATAGCCGTCGATGTAGCCATCGGCTTCGAGCTGGCGCGTGCGGTTCCAGCACGCCGTCGTCGACATCCCCACCTGTTCGGCCAGTTCCGCGTTCGAGAGGCGGGCGTTCTTCTGCAGCGCGCGCAGGATCTTGTGGTCCTGATTGTCGAGCGTTCGGGCGGGGCGTTCGCGGGTCGTCATGGTGCAAAAGAATCCTGTTCAGTTGTTTCGCATTTTATCGGAAGAATGTTCTGCGTTCGACCCCATTCGACACGAAAACAGGAAGCCTTTCCAGCGGTTCGGCCGGTATATTTTCCGACATGCCTTCACGCCCGGCATGACCCGCGCGGCCACCTCGCCGACGCGGGGCGCGCCGCCGCCGTCACAAGCCGCGGCGGCCCGTCAGCCCGGGATCCCGCCGTACCGCGGCGACCGCCGGACGCTTCGAGCTTCGAGTGAGCACCCACGCGCAATCCGCGTGAAGAAGCGCGTCCGAGGGGCGTGAAGGCATGCAACCCACGCCGATTCCACCGTCTTGCAGAACAACAACGATGTCGATCCAGCTGTATCTGTCTTTTCTCGCCGCCGCGCTCGTACTGGTCTACACCCCCGGTCCCGTTAACGTCCTGACCATGAGTCAGGCACTGCGCGCAGGTTGGCGCCACGCGCTGCCCTGCGTCTGGGGCGGCACGCTTGCCGTGCTGCTCCAGCTGGTGCTGACCGCGCTCTGTCTCAATTCGCTGCTGCTCGTCAGTGAGCATTCGCTAACCGTGCTGCGCTGGGCCGGGGCCGCTTACCTCGTCTGGCTCGGCTTCAAGCAATGGCGCAGCGGCACGCTCGCCGGGCCCGAGGCCGACGCCGCGGACGGCGTCAGCCGGCGCGATCTGTTCTGGCGCGGCTTCGCGACGTCGGGGCTCAATCCGAAGACGCTGTTGTTCTTTCCGTCGTTTTTCCCGCAGTTCATGCGCGCCGACGCGCACTGGAGCGCCAGCCGTCAATACCTGCTGCTGGCGGCGACGTTTGCCGTGTTGTTCGCGGTCGGGGTGGCGTCGATGGCGCTGTTCTCGCACCGACTGCGTCACGTCCTGCAACGGCCGAAGCGTGCCCGCGCGGTGAACCGGCTGATGGGCAGCCTGCTCGTCGGGATGGGGGCGATGATGGCGGGGATGCGCTGACGGCGGACGTGTGAGGCCACTTTGCGCCGCGCCCGTGGGTAGGCGCTCACACGTCGTGTCTGGCGCTTAACGTGTAGCGGCCGTCGTGCTGGCCGACGCTGCGCTCGCAGGTGCGCTCGTGTTGGCGGTTGCGGTCGATGCAGAAGCGACAGTCGCCGAACTGGCCGCTGCAGGCGCGGCCGCAGCAGTCACAGCAATGTGAGTCGCGGCAGTCGCGCCGCTTGCAACGGATGCAGCGATCGGAATAGCAACCGGCGTTGCCGCCAAAGCCGCGCTTGCCGCCGCACCGCTTGACCCCACGGCCGGCAGCACACCCTGCACGAGCGCCGGCGCAACAGGCTCAAGCGCAGGCGCGAAAGGCTGAAGCACGGGCGCGGGCGCTGCCACCGCGGGCGGGACCGAAGGCGCCGTGGTCGTCGTCACGGGCGTCACGACGGGCGGCAGCGGCGTGATCTTGATCACGCCCGCGTCCGGCACCGCCTCGCTGCGCGCGACCGTGCCCAGATACTTGCCGACCAGGTCGAAGAAGCGGCCGTAAAACGCGTCCGACTGGATCGTTTCGCTGGATATCTTGACCATCGCGTCGCTATTCGAGCGGATCGGCAACGAAACGGAACCGAGGATCGACAGCCCCACGCTCGCCGACGTGTCGCTCTTCTTCAACGCGTAGCCGTTCTGCACGGCGTTCACGTAGACCATGCTCGTGTTCGACGCGTCGCCGTCCGTGCAGACCACGTGCACCTCGACGGCGATGTGTGAATCACTGTCGGGCTGGAAGTTCTTCGTGGCGTCGACGGTGTCGTTGCGCGTCATCGTCGTCATGTAGCCCTGGCTCAGCAGGGCGCGGCGCGACGCTTCGCAGGCATCGGCGCTCGCGAAGCTGAAGCTGCGCGAGAACTGGTTCGGCGCGCTGCTCAGCAACTGATCGTCCCGGAACTTGGGCTTCGGCGACGAGCACGCGCTCAACGCGACGACAGCCACAGCCACGAGCGGGCTCAGCAGGTAGGGAACAACTCTCGGAAAGCGGGACATGATGGGATCGGGCAACGCGGCAATGCATCGGACGGCATGCATTGTAGTTCGGTTCCCGCCTGCATGACGGAAAGCACCTTTTTTAACTCGACCCTGAAATCGGGTCAATGCGCCGCGTGCCGCGCGGCGGCGCTCAGAACTCGACGAGCGCGAAATCTACCTTGCCGACGTCGCAGAGCGGGCAGCGCCAGTCGTCGGGCACGTCGGCCCAGCGCGTGCCGGGGGCGAGGCCGTCGCCGGGGGCGCCGGCTGCTTCGTCGTAGACCCAGCCGCAGATCACGCAGACCCATTGCTTGAGGCCGTCGCCGGGCGATGCAGCTTGCGCATCTGCAATGTCCGCCGTTGTGACGGCATCGTTCGCAGCGGCTGCATCGAGCGCGACGACCAGCGGCGCCGACGTCCCGCCTTCGCGGGCGTCCAGTTGCGTCTGGAGCGTTTTCAGCAGACGCGCGGCTTCGTCGGCGGTGAGGTCGATCCAGTAGGGATCGCCTGCGCCGTCATTCAGGCGTTCGGGGGAGAACTGGATTTCGAGGGCAACGCCTTTCTTGTACATGGGCAAAACCGGGGCAGGCTATCCGGGGACGGCCGCGCTCAGAGGAAGTATCCGGCCACGAGCGACACCACGATTCCGCCGATGCCGATCAGCCCGAGAAACTGGAGCAGGGTCATCGACTTGCGCGGCGAGGCGTTCAGGTTGGCCGGGAGGGGATTACGGGAAGTCGTGTTCATGATGCGTGCGGTTGTGCGTCTCGCGTCGGATTGCGCACCCGACCGGGCGCGCGGCGCGAGAGTGTCGCACGATTTCGTGCGTGCCGGGGCGATTTGGCGCAGGCTGCGCGTCGCAGTTGCACGGTTGCCCTGCCGCTTCGAGGACGTGATTATCGCCGCTAAACCCGCCCCGATTCTTGCCCCAGCGGAGATGGATTATTTCGCTGTGGTTGCGAGCCGGTGTTCAAGCGCGGCGCTTGACGTTCAGATTCGCAGCCATTTGCGCTCGACGTACCCGAAGAGCCAGCACACTGGCAGCGCGCACAGCATGCCGAGCGTGACCTGCGCGAACCGGTACAGCGCGATGTCCCACACCGGTCCCTGCGAGGGCACGAGGAGGACGATGGTGGTCGTGATGCCGGCGAGGCGCGCGGCCGTGCTGACCTTCAGGCACCAGCACGCGACGATCACGACTGCCACCGCGACGAGATACACGACGATGTTTTCCGGTCCGAGCGTGGCCGCCGCGAAGCCGCCGACGCCGCCCGCCAGTGCGCCGATGAACTGGTCGCGCGACTGGCTGAGCGTGTCGGCGTAGTCGTGCTGCGTCACGGCGATTGCCGTGATCGCAGCCCAGAACGCCTGCTCGGCGTGCAGCGCACGGCCGATGCCGTACGCGAGGCCCGCGCCGCATACGGCGCGCAACGCCATCAACGAGCCCTGGGCCGCACGGCTCTTGAGCGGCAGACGTTTGAGCGCGCCGACCGCGGACTGCTGGAGCGAAGTCAGGTAGGAGAAAAGATTGTCTTGCGGATCGTGCATCGCGCGGGTTCGACGTGAGCTTCGAGCCTCCGGGCGGGCTCGCGTGCCGCCAAGGATATCAAGTCCTTGATGAATCTATTGAAAATCAAATGGTTGTGGTGAAATTCGTTCTGCAAATGCGCGAAAAAGGCAGGGCGGAACCCGCAGTCGTTACGCGGGCTGTCAATCGATTGCGGAACTGGCGAGAGGGATGATCGGTGTCGTGGATTACCAGGCAGACCGAAATAGTTCGGCGAGACGCTGCGAATAGCCGCAAATCTCTTTAGAGCGGTCACGGATGCTCGCCTTCCGCTACTTCCCGATGCCGAGGACGAGGAGTCAACGGCGCGCGAGTTTTCAGTGGACGGATACGAGCTGGTATCGATGTGAAGGTATGAGGTGCTTCTTGAGAGTTCGCCGACGTCGGATATGTCGACGATCGACGTATAGCCGGCGGTCGCCAGGATGGCGACCGCGATCAGGTTGTGACGGGATGAATCTATGAGAAAGACGTAAAACGACCCACAGGAGACGGTCGTCGCTCTCAACAACGGACCTTCGCCAAGGGCAATGTGGGTGCCCGGTTTGGCGTCCCGGGTTCACTCGCCTGGTGGCGAGGGAGCTTCAACCGCGGACCACCACCGTAACCACAACGAGAGCCGAGAAGATCAGCGCCGGGGCGAGATGCCGGAACGGCTCCCGGTTTCGTAGCAACGTGAAGAGCGCGCCGGTCATGATCGCACCGGCCAGCGCCAGGCCCAAGACTCGGGTTTGTTGTCCAGGAAGAAGTGCCGCACTGAACAGCTCGAGAGCGCCACAGAGCAAACGAAACCATGGCGGGTAACCCCAGCGTGCGAAGTCGCGCTTCACCGCGCCGCGTCCTGCGAGATTGACCACCCCGGCAATCGCGAACAGAACCGCTACGATCGTCGCGAGAATCGTTTCGAAAGATGCCGTGTTTAACGCCATCGTCATGCTCCGTTGCGTTGCTGAAAGTGGTTCTGTACAGAGAGGTCCGCAATCAGGCCGGGGCCGTGAGGTTCCCACGCAAAAACTCGCCGGGCATGCTGGCCGCTTACCGTCTGGTCTAGCGCCAGTGCGTCGGCAAATGGCCCAAGCGATTTGCGGGCATCGTCGAGCGGCCAGAATTCGACGCGGTCGGCGCCGACCGAGGCCCGGATCGCTTCGCCCATTTCGGCAACCGCAACGGCATCTTCCGCGACCACGTTAAAGATCTGTCCCGTGACTCGGCCGTCCCCGCTTGCCGCCCGCTCCACCGCGCTCAGATATGCCGTGGCGAGATCATCGACGTGCACGGCAGGCCAGTGGTTGCGACCATCGCCGACGATTCTCACACTGCCGGTCTGACGGACCATGCCGGCAAGCATGCCGAAGATGCCGCCGCCGTAGCCATGCACCATCGCCGGCCTGAGGATCACTGCGGCAATCGAGCGGCGTGCTGCCAGCGCCTGCACGTGTTGCTCCACTGCGGGCCGCCAGGCTACGAGCGGTGTCGGGTTCAGCGCCGATGCTTCAGTCGCGGGCTCGCTCTCCGTATTGCCGTAGACCCAGGTGCCCGACGTATAGACGAACGCCGCGCCCGGATGCAAATGCGAAAGCATGGCATCAACCGCGGCCTCGTCAACAGCAGCGGCGGAAGCATCGTTGGTCGACGCCATGTGCACCACGCCATCAGCGGCACCGGCGGTCGCAGCAAAAGACTGTGGCTCACGCAAGTCGCCGCCATGCAGTTTCACGCCGAGACGCGCCAGCGCGCTCGCGGCCGCCGACCTGTCTTCGCGCACCAGCGCCGTCACCTGATGGCCGAGGCTGATTGCCTTGCGCGCGACCGCTTGCCCGATGTAGCCCGTACCACCTGTAATAAACAGTTCCATGGTGTTTTCCTCGATGATCGCCTGCGAAGTTGACCGGTCACTCAAACGAGACTAGTCAGTCTCGTTTCGGCAAATTTAAACGAGACTGGCCAGTCTTGTCAACTACCCGACGATCTGTTATTTATCGGGCATGAACACGCTCTCTCCCCCCGACCTGAGCCCGCTGCAACGCCTTAAGCGGTCCGCCATCCTCGACGGCGCAAAAACCGTTTTTTTAAGCCAGGGTTTCGGCCTGGCAACGATGGACGACGTCGCCACGGCCGCTGGCGTCGGCAAACAGACGGTCTACCGCCACTTCAAGTCGAAGGAGGCGCTCTTCGTTGGTCTGGTGAGCTCGATGTGCGCTCAGGTGGGTGGACTTCTTGCCAGCGCTCTGGACAAGCAATCCGATGGCTCACCCGAAGTCGAGTTGCACGGGTTGGGATGGGCGTTGGCACGAATCCTTATCGCGCCGGATAATCTGCGGCTTTACCGGGCCATCGTTGCTGAGGCCGAGCGTCTTCCGGAACTCGGCCAGGTGTTTTACGAAAATGGTGCAAAGGTCGTGCGTGCTTTCGCTGCAAAAATTCTGCGAAATCGATTTGACGAATCGACCGCTGCATTGCGGGCAGCGACATTCGTTCAGTTGGTGCTAGGCGACGCGTATCTGGAACTGTCAATTGGCTACACGGTGCCCGATGTTGAGGCACGTTTTGCGCTGCAGATTGACGAGGCGGTGGCGGCTGCCCTTCGCTAACGAGCGCCGCATAAGATGTCGAGCCACCGCATGCGGAGCGCAACAGCGTGTAGCGCGGGAAGCAAGACATCGCGCTTCCGGTTCCGAACGCATTCGCGCGCCGGTTTCGGCACGATCCGGGCGTATTTCTAGAATTGTGAATGTCGTTTTGCGGCCGATTGTGTTGAAAAACTCCCTTCTCCGCGCAGCAAGACCGGCTCGCGAAAAATCGGCCTCCCAGATCGCTCCACAAACCGTTCATGAGCATCGGTTAGGAGTAAGAGGACCCCTGAAAACCTCACTGAACGCGTGGTCGCTGAGTTTTTCAACACGATCGGCCGCACCGAGACGTTGCCTGCATTGCGGGAGTTCGGCCAGCACGAACACTCGGACGGTCCCGTTCCCGCTTACGACACAAGCGCCTACCTCTCATGATTCGGCCGCTGCCCGTCACGCGTTTGCCGCCGACTTCAGTCAGGGCCTCGCATCCTCTGGCTTGTGGCCTCCGGCCTCAGCAAACCGGCTTTGTACCACGGCGAGTTGGTCATCAGTGGTCGCCACCAGCCACAGCCGTGCGTGCTCCGCGATTTGGCGGTTGTGGTCCTTCAACGGGCCCATTGCCGCAGCGGACTTCCAGACCACGGGGCCAACCCGGCTGCTCCTGCCCGACGGCGCACCCACCAGCAGGCAGTATGGCCCAAGAGGAAGCGAGACAAACGGAAGGGCCGGACTAGCGCGCACGCGCCAGTCGATGAACGGCGCCTCGCTGATGAGCAGGGGCATGGGCAAGCCGTAAAGCACACTGAAATCGTACAGCGCCAATTGCTCGCGCATTCCTGCGTAGATACGCCGGATATCGTCGACAACTGCAGCGCGGATTTCGTCCTCGAACATCGGTTCCTGCGCATAGCGTGCGAAGGCCTCCTGGGCGCCCAGCTGGTATGCGCTGAACAGGCCGAGTTCCATGCAGTCCTGCACTGCGCGCTGGACCTCCACGATAGTGCCGGCTTCCTCGGGCTTGCCTAACTGCGCTGCCCTCAAAAACCGGGCAAGCCCTGCCTCCTGGATCGCGGGACCTTCCGCAGCCGCATCGTCGTCAGCATCCGTGTCGAGCGGCACGTAGATGAATTCTTCGGCCGCGAAGCGCGACTTCTTGCCGTCGTCGAACTTGATTTCGCCATCGGCGCAGTCCAGATATCGAGTACCGATTCGGCCATGCTCCCAAACCCAATTCTTCAGGAGTGGGCGTAGCGGATGCAGCCTGTCGTGATTAGTCATTGGAGTCTCCAGGTGCCCCAGTATAGATCCACGTGGCCGCTTGCACTGTTGGGGAGGGACATGGCATCGAATCTAACCGATGAATCGGCCTTCTCAAATCAGGCGATGGGTCTCTGCTGGCCAGGCACCGACTGGCCAGTTCGGCCGCCCTCGATCCACAGCCGACCGCCGGACGATGCAGGGCGAATGTCCGCTTCGCGAGCTGGTTCGGTCGCACGGTTAGTGGACGCGAGATATGCATAAAGGGCTCAACGCGCTATTCCACGCGGCCGGACCGTTTCGGTCGTGGCTTAAACCGCCCGAGCTCCTTGTCTGCGAGGACGTAGTCGTTGCAGTCATGCAGGCGAGCGAAGGCGAGATCCAGAAACGCTCGCGCCCGCTTGGGCTGAGCGGTCCTGTTGCCATAGTAAAGGTGCAATCCGATGTGGGCGCTCATATGCTGCAGGAGAATTGGCACCAGTCGTCCCGCCCGGATATGGGATGCGGCCGAGAAACTCGCGAGCTGACCCACAACCTGTCCTGCCAGTACGGCTTGCACTTCAAGCTCTGTGTCGTTGGTGGCAAAGGCGGGGGACATTTGTCGATGCTCGAGTTTTCCATCCACGGTCAAGTACCATGGCGATATCCGCCGATAAGGGGGCTCGTCATCAGCCAAGGAATGACTGACACACGGTGACGTCTACCGCGGACGGGCTTGACCGGCCGATAAGCATCCTGGTCACCGATGGTCGGTTCAAGGGCGGCTCGCGCCTCGTAAGCGGCCATCCGGGTGTGATCGACGAATGACCAGAACTGGCTGCGGATTCAACCGGTCGATGGCGACGGACCGGAGTCGACGGCTACAACGGCCACTCGCGCGGGCACGACTGCTGACGGGTGCTCGGCCTTCGCAGTCGGTCGGCGATCGGGAGTCGTGGGGCGGCTGCACATTCCTTTGCGGATATTCGCAAACCGGCGTCGACGAATGGCAGCTCTCATTGCCGTCGAATGAGTCTTCACGGCCCCGAGCGGCCGTTCGACTCGTCTTGCGGAACGTCTCAATCTCGCCTGTGGGCGGACGGTATGACCTGCCTGGTTCCGTTGACATCAGAACGTCGCGAATTTGCTCGGACGCGACCGAATACGAACGAATCGCAGTCGGTTGAGTGATTGATCCAGATCACGTTTTACCTGAGGCCTGATCCCATACTGAACTGGTTCGTGGCCAGGCGGCGAATTGCGCGAAAAGAGGATTGGCACACGGAGCCGGACGAAGTGGGAAAGGAGTTAAGCACTGTATTCATAAAATGCATTGCATATAAATGCGAGCACATTTCAGCATTGGGAAAAATACGGATTCCGCAATCACAGTCGGTTACAGTCTTATTGCTAAAGGCGAGTGACATTCGATCTGCAACAAGAACGACGAAGGGGACACGATGGCCAACTGCACAAGAAAGCTTGCCGTAGCCTTGTTTGTGTTGGTCGCCGCAGCGATGTCGTTTTCTCCGAAAGCGGTGGCGGTACCCTCGTTTGCGCGGCAAACCGGACTCGCGTGCGTTGCATGTCACGTAAGTTTCCCCGAACTGACGCCCTTCGGCCGCTTCTTCAAGCTGACCGGCTACACACTTTCCAATCAATGGACCATCCCGCTTGCGGGAATGGCGCAGATATCGCAAACCAATACGCGCTCGATCAACCAAAACGAATACGACTTCGTGCGCAATCAGGACGTTGTGCTGCAACAGGCAAGCCTTTTCTACGGCGGACGTATCGCCGGCCCGGTTGGTGCCTTTGCGCAGTGGACGTACGACGGTATTGCGCATCACAGCGGGATCGACAATACGGATATCCGTGCTGCGGGTCATTTCACGCAGAACGATATCGATTTCATCTACGGCCTCACGGTCAATAACAACCCGACTGCTTCGGATGTCTGGAACACCACGCCCGTGTTCGGTTTTCCCTATGCGTCGAGTAGCGTCTCGTTGACACCGGCGGCCAGCACGCTTATCGACGGCAATCTCGCGCAACAGGTGGCAGGCGCAGCGGCCTACGCTTTCTGGCAGCGCAGCATCTACGCAGAATTCGGTTTCTATCGCACTGCTGACGAGATGTTTTCGGTGTTTCGAACCGGACAGGACATCAGCACGCCTGGCGGCGTGCATCGGCTCAAAGGCGAGAACCCATACTGGCGGGTTGCATACAGCCGGGAATGGGGTGCTCAATCGATTGAGCTGGGCACGTTCGGCCTGATTGCAGATGTCTATCCCGACAATACGATACCGACTTCGCCCACGGATCGGTTCAGCGACTACGGGGTGGATGCCCAATACCAGTATCTGACGCTGTCGCATGCCTTCACAACCCAGCTTTCGTTGATTCACGAAAAGCAGAGCTGGAACGCCAGCTTCCCGAGCGGCGGGATCGGCGCGGGCCCGACACCAGCCAACCCGACGGACCGCCTGAATACATTCAAGGCCAAGGCATCGTATTACTATCAACGCAAGTACGGCGCCACGCTAGCCTACTTTTCCACGACGGGAAATACAGATACTGGGCTGTACGGGTCCGTTCCGGTAACGGGCAGCGCCAACGGCTCACCAAATTCGCGCGCCATTATATTGGAACTCGACTATCTGCCGATACCACAGGTGAAGCTGTCTGTGCAGTACACCTGGTTCCTCGAGTTCAACGGCGCTCGATTCAACTATGACGGAAGCGGTAGAAACGCCAGCGACAACAACACCTTGTACATGCTCGCATGGCTCGTCTTCTAACCTGTGCGGAGCTCCGTATGCTCAATATCTCGCGCCCGACGAAACCGCGTATGAAGAAGCTACTTCTCTTGCCGATGTCACTGGTGCCGATCATGGTGGCGGTTGGCGGATATGCGTCGCTCGCACGGGCCGCAGACGGCGAGCGCCTCGCAGCGCAATTGTGCTCGGCTTGCCATGGGGCCCATGGCAATAGCGAGTCGCCGATATTTCCCAGGCTGAGTGCGCAGACGCCGGAATATCTGACTGCGCAGCTCAAGAACTTCCGCGAGCACGCACGGGGGGAATCCGATGCGCGCGCCTACATGTGGGCTATCGCGTCGCAACTCGACGATGCAACAGTCGCGTCTCTGGCTGACTACTATTCACATCAGGAGCCGGTGCACGGAGCAGCAGGCGACGCGGCGTTGATGGCGAAGGGGCAGGACATCTTCGAGCACGGCGTGCCCGATCGGGGAACGCCGGCGTGCGCGTCGTGCCATGGAGAACAGGGACAAGGTGCCGGTACGTTTCCGCGTCTTGCAGGGCAGCACAAGGAGTATCTGCTGCGCCAAATCGAAGTTTTCAAGAACGAAACACGCTCTAACGCACCCGTCATGACGGCCGTCGCACATACGCTGGATTCCGACGAAGCCAAAGCCGTTGCCGAGTGGCTCCAATCGCGTTAGTGGAGGAGGGGGCGTTGCCACTGGCCGCGACGACTCACCGACGCGGTGCAACCTCCGCCATTCCAGCGAGCTGCTGAACGCCGCGTTCAGGTTTTCTTCACATAAGCGCTGCACCAACCCTTGGCGCTGACCAGTTTGCCGGCAAACACACTACACGGTCCTGACGTATCGCCGGGCTTGCCCAGCATGATGGGCGGCCCAGGAGCGTTTGATTTGCATCAGCAATCAGTACGGGAATCGCCTCTACGTCAGGAGTCAGTCTACGGGCGGCGTCCGGTGCGCCAACCATTGGCATCATCGATGGTTGCGTCTGAGCATACTTCTGCCGTTGGGCGCGGCGTGGCGACCGTCACTTACTGGCCGAACGCGCTCCGATGGCGACGGACCGGAGCCGACGGCGGATTCAACCGGTCGATGCAACGGTTTGGTGAAATCGTTCGACGCGGCAACTCCCATAGGTCGCTCCAGAAATTCCCGATGCAGCTTGGCCTGTCGCCGTGCTCGTTCGTTGATCACCTGATTTGTTCCGCCATCGAATGCGCGCACATCGAGGCACGGCGAGTTGATTGCCATGAGTCAGGCGCCTTCCTGTATTGACTGGACCTCGACGGTAACGTGAGACAAGCCCTTGAAGCGTCCGAGCACAGCGTGATAGAACCGTGAGTCTCGTCGGCTTTCACCTGTTGCTACTGACACCACAGCGCTCATGTGACCCGGACCCACTCGCCACACATGAAGATCGACCACCTTGTCGCCACGATCCTCGATAGCATGTCGCACGTTCTCCGCAATGCGTTGGTCTGGATTAATGTCCAGAAGGATCGCACCAGTGTCGCGCATCAAGCCGTACGACCAATTTGCGATCACAAGGGCACCTATCACGCCAGCAAGCGGGTCCATCCAGAGCCAGCCAAACGCGCGTGCCAACACAAGGCCGATGATCGCCAGAACTGAGACTGCCGCATCCGCAATGACATGGATGTAGGCCGCTCGTATGTTGTGGTCGCGACTCGCTCCATCATGTGCGTGGTCATGGTGTTCATGTTCTTCGAACCCGACGCTGTGGTTGCCGTCTGGCATCCCCACGATGGCAGTGAACCCGTGCGGCTCTGGGATGTTCTCCGTCGATTCGAGATAGCAGCCCCGGTCCGCAACCGTGAATACTTGCTGTGTGCCATCGGGTCGAACCGTTGTAATCGTCACTGCTGAAGCGTCGAGTGGAAAGCCTTTCGTCAGGGGGGCGATACGGAAAACAGGTGGCACATCGTTCTCGAAGATGGAAATGGAAAACACACCGGATGCGGTGCAAAATTCCTGCACTTCCTCACCGTGAGCGTGATCGTCATCGCTATGGCCGCGGACATGTCCATGACTATGCCCGTGGCTGTGTCCATGGTCGCCGCCGCTTAACAGCCATATACTCGCCAGGTTAACAAGCAACCCAACAACCGCAATGGGAATTGCTTCACCGAAATGAATCGGTACGGGAGACAGAAAACGCGATACCGCCTCATAGCCGATCAGCAATGCAATCATCGCGAGCACGATAGCGCTCGTGAAACCGGCGAGGTCACCAAGTTTTCCAGTACCAAAGACGAAACGGGAGTCATCGGCATGCTTGCGCGCATAGGTGTAGGCAAGGGCCGCGATCAGCATCGCGCCAGCGTGCGTGGACATATGCAAACCGTCAGCGACGAGAGCCAGTGAACCAAACATGCTTCCACCGACGATCTCAACAAGCATCATCGTGCTACACAGCGTGATCACAGCCCATGTCTTGCGCTCGTTCTTTTCATGGCCCGCACCGAGGAAGTTGTGGCTATGCTCTGTGCCAATGGACGTGTTTCTGAAATCGCTCATCTTTGTATTTACTTGAAATAGCTGTGGACAACTTCGATGAGTTGCTCCGTAGCGCTGGCACCGTCTTCTTCGCTGCTTTCTGCATCGACGAGGTGGTTCCTGATGTGATCCTCCAGCACGACCGCGAGAAGACCGTTCATCGCTCCGCGACAACTGGTTATCCGCTGCAGGACTTCGATGCAGCCATGTTCCTCTTCGAGCGACCGCTCGATAGCCTCGACCTGTCCCTTGATACGGCGAACCCTATTTAGCAACTTCTGTTTTTCTTGAATCGTATGGCTCATCGCTCACTCTCCGTATACCCCCTCGGGGTATGTCAATGACGCGAGTCTATCATAGGGGGTGGGGGTATAGGTTGCCGTACGAATTCAACAGTAAAGGTCGCAACGGTTGCGCTTTCCAGTCTGACCGAGCCGGCGGTGCAAGCCCCGAACGCAGCGGGTGCCGCGGCGGGTAGCGCAATCCCGAAGTTGAGAGAGCGCATTACCGAGGAGCTGGTTATTGCCCTCGTTGGTCCGGTGGGTTCAGGCTGCACGACGGTCGGTAATAGCAGTTAAAGGGGCAGCGTAAGCAATCGAGGAAGGTGCAGATGACGGGCGCGCGGGGCGAACTCACCGTTACTGTGAACGATCAGGCACTGACGCAGATGCGGGCGATGACGGTGCGAGTTGCTCCGGAGTCCTTGCGGCCATGCTGGCCGAGGAGGACGCGCTCGGCTCCGCTGCACTTGCCGTTGCGATGGCGGATCTATAGCCGTAGCGGCGCTTCTGCGCTGCGATAGCCATCATCCGACCAGTCAGCGCCTGGTCGTCGCCAGCTTGATGCGACTCATAGCGGAACAACGACCGCGAAATCCCCACCAGCCCGCTCGCTCGGTCATCAATATCCGGACCGCTTCGCGTTTGGCTTGCGGGCCAGCTATTTTCGCGACAGGAGGTCCTTCAGCGAAGAGTTGTCGAGCATCGATTCGGCGAGCAGGCGTTTGAGCTTGCTGTTCTCCTGTTCCAGTTCTTTCAGACGCTGTGCATCCGAAACAGTCATACCGCCAAACTTCGCCTTCCAGTTGTAATACGTAGCCTCCGAGATGCCATGCTTGCGGCACAGCTCTGCCGGCTTCAAACCAGCTTCGGCCTCTTTCAAGATGCCGATGATTTGCTCTTCATTAAATCGCTTTTTCATTGCCGTTCCTCTTTGGAACGGACTCTACACAATCGCCGTACCAAACTCGGGGAGCAGGTCAACTAGAGTCTAAGGAGCACTGAACATGCCACTTAATAACAAAAACTCACCAACAGATTCCGAAATATCGTTTTCGGTTCATGGTCGTATTTCAGTACATTCGATTGGGCGCCGGAGGCTGTGACATAAATAGCTGGTGCTTGTGTGGCTGCAAACGTCCTCGCCAGCGGCCAGCTCTAAAAAATATGGAGACCAGGTACCTATGCAACCACAAGCAGGCAAATACACCCCCGATCCGTCTCGCACTCGTTCCCGGAACCCGAAACTTCATCGCACCCTGCGAGCGCGACATCTACGCATGATTGCTATCGGTGGGGCCGTTGGCACGGGCCTGTTCGTCGCCGCGGGGGCATCGATCTCTCAGGCGGGGCCAGGTGGGGCGATCGTCGCCTATATGGTGATTGGCTTGATGGTCTATTTTCTGATGACGAGCCTTGGTGAAATGGCGGCGCTCATGCCGGTATCGGGTTCGTTTGCCGACTACGGCGCAAAATTCGTCGACGAAGGTTTTGGTTTTGCGGTCGGCTGGAACTACTGGTACGGCTGGGCCGTCACCATTGCTGTGGAACTGGTCGCAGCACAGCTCGTTATGGGGTACTGGTTTCCGTCCGTTCCAGGTGTGTGGTGGAGTGCGATCTTTCTCGTGCTGATTTTCACGCTCAATGCACTCTCCGCGCGGGGGTTTGGCGAGGCCGAATATTGGTTCTCGCTAGTCAAGGTCGTCACGGTGATTGCATTTGTCATTCTGGGGGCGCTGATGATTTTCGGCATCATGAAGGGCGGCCCGAGCGACGTTATGCAAAACTTCAAGATCAAGGGCGCCCCGTTTGTCGGTGGCTGGACTTCGATGCTTGGCGTCGCGATGATTGCCGGTTTCTCGTTCCAGGGCACCGAGATGATCGGGGTGGCAGCAGGCGAGGCTCAAGATCCGAGCGTGACTATTCCTCGCGCGACGAAGCAGATTTTCTGGCGGATCTTGCTGTTTTATGTGCTCGCAATCTTCGTGATCGGCGTGCTGGTTCCTTATACCGATCCGAATCTGCTGAAAAGCAATGTGATTGATATCGGCGTCAGCCCATTTACACTGGTGTTTCGACGGGCGGGTCTCGCCTTTGCGGCAGGCGTCATGAATGCGGTGATCCTGACCGCTGTGTTGTCAGCTGGTAATTCGGGCATGTATGCCTCGACGCGCACACTTTATACGCTCGCCGTCGACGGGAATGCTCCCAAGGTGTTTGCCAAACTGTCGAAGGATGGGGTACCACGTAATGCGCTGTATGCAACAACAGCCGTAGGTGCGCTGTGCTTTCTCACGTCGCTTTACGGCGACCAGACCATCTATCTGTGGCTGCTCAATCTGTCTGGCATGGCGGGCTTCGTTACATGGCTCGGGATTGCCATTAGCCATTATCGATTTCGCAAGGGATTCCTCAAACAGGGCTATCGCCTGGAACAACTGCCGTATCGTGCGAAATGGTTCCCTTTCGGTCCGATCCTCGCGGCAATTCTGTGTACCGTTGTTACACTGGGTCAGAACTATCAGGCTTTTCTGGGTAACCAGATTGACTGGGTGGGGGCAGCGGCGACCTATATCGGGTTACCGTTGTTTTTCGTGGCCTGGATCGGCTACATGTTCGTCCGAAAAAGCCGCCTGGTCCGCTATGAAGAGATGGACTTCGCATCGTGGGTCGACGAGGCGAACCCCACGGTGCGAGGCGAAGATTCAGAAGTCAGTCCCACAGCGGGGATGACGGCGACGTCAGACGCATAGGCAAGAGTGTTGACCCTACCGGTACCCCATTCAGATTGGTCTGCGCAAAAACAAGATGAATAATTTTTACGAATCTACCGTCTCACGCGGGCCTTATCTTCAGTTATCCGGAAAAATCGATGCGCAGGTCTGTATCGTTGGCGGGGGGCTGGCCGGGTTGAACACGGCGCTGGGGCTTGTCGAGCGTGGAGTCCGCGATGTCGTAGTCCTTGAGAGTGAGCATGTCGGTTTTGGTGCATCGGGGCGGAATGGCGGATTTGTATTCGGAGGCTACAGTCTGGATACGACCGATCTGCTGCGCACGCTTGGCCATGTACGGGCGCGTCATTTGTACCAGTTGACGGTCGACGCCGTGGACCTGATCCGCTCGCGCATTAAACGTTACGACATCGATTGCGACATCGTCGACGAGGGCATCATGCTCGCCAACTGGTTTGACGATGCTTCCCGGCTCGAGCAGTCACGGATACGGATGAAGCTGAATTTCGGTGTCGAGTGGGTACCGGTGGCGAAAGATAATCTGCGTGCACAACTGAAGACAGCGCGTTATCACGGCGGCCTGTTCGAGTCGAATGCTTTTCATTTCCATCCCCTCAAGTACGTACTTGGCGTTGCCGGGGCCGCGATACGGGGTGGGGCACGCATCTACGAAAAGTCCTCGGCGCAATCGATCGAACGTCACGGCATGAATTTCCTGGTACGCACGTCACACGGTGTGGTATCCGCAAAAGATGTGGTGTTCGCAGGTGGTGGCTACGCGCGTGGCGTGGCGCCTCGCATCGAGCGCTCGGTATTGCCGATCGCAACCTATGTGATCGCCACGGAGCCGCTTGGTGCGCGCATGGCCAGTGCGGTTAATGCGCCTTATGCGGTGTATGACACGCGCTTCGCATTTGATTATTATCGCCCGCTGAAAGATACGCGCCTGTTGTGGGGTGGTCGGATCTCCGTGCTGGATCGCGGCCCAGAGGCGATTGCACATATGCTCAAGCGCGATCTAACTCGTGTTTATCCGCAATTGGCCGACGTGAAGATCGAGCATGCCTGGGGTGGACTGATGAGCTACGCACGACACAAAATGCCTCAGATTGGTCGTGATGTCGATGGTGTCTGGCATGCGATTGCATTTGGCGGCCATGGTATGGCGCCCACCACGGTAGCGGGCGAGGTACTTGCAGAAGCTCTGGCACATGGCACGCCGGTGCCAGACGGCTTTACCAATTTTGGATTGACCAGGGCATATGGCTTGGCAGGCCTTGCTGCTGCGCAGCTTGCCTATACCGTTTTTCAGGCGCGTGATGCACTCGCTGCATCATGAAACCAGGAGCCAGCTGGTTCGGCGGCTCTACAGTACGATTTCTTCATTATCCTTAACAATTCAGATTTGGTACGCGGGTTCAGGAGGGCCGGCGAAGATTGTCAGCCGTCTGCTCCAGTAGCCAGGCGCGGAATATCTCCAGCTGTTTGCCGTGGCTAAGCTCGGTCGGGTATATGAGGTAATAAGCATTGTCCCGATCCGTCGCCGCCGCTTGAGGTCGATCGAACGGAATTACCAGTCCCAGATGCGTTAGCTGTTCCTCGATCAGGAAATGAGGCACCAGCGCTATTCCAAGTCCGGCGGCGGCACCTGCAGTCAGCATCGTATGTAGTTCGTAACGGACACCCTGCATCGTGGCGTTGTCTTCGATGCCAAGCGACGCGAACCATTGCGTCCATCCATCCGGCCGGGTAGTCGAGTGAAGTAGTGGATAGGCGAGTAGCTCTTGCGCTTTCTTGATTGGTTTTTTCAGCAACGTTGGTGAGCAGATCGGCACGACTTCTTCGCCAAACAGATAATCGTAGGAAGTGCCTGGCCAGGTCGGTTTTCCATAGTGGATGGCGGCCTCGAAATGCGATTCGTCGAAAGAAAACGTGTCCGTCCGCACACCCATGTTGACCCGCACATCGGGATGACGGTCGGTGAAATCCTTCATGCGCGGAATCAGCCACTCCGAGGCGAAGGTGGGCAGGACTGCAAGGTCCAGGCTCGCACCGCCACCATGTGCGGTGATGGACAGGGTGTCGCAGTTCAGTTGTTCCAATGAGTGATGCACCTGCATACCGTAAAGCTTTCCCGCACGAGTCAGGACGACGCGCTGTTTGGCCCGTACGAACAGACGCACGCCCAGATACGACTCAAGGGTGGCGATCTGGCGAGACACGGCGCTTTCCGTCAGGAAAAGCTCCCGGGCGGCCTGCGTAAAACTTTCGTGCCGGGCGGCCGCCTCGAATGCCATAAGCGCGCTCATGTTGGGGATCTTGAATTTACGCATGGTCATTCTCAAACCTCATTATCTGCCAATTTTATCTCGCTTTACGGAGATATGGCGTCTTGCATAAGCTGTCACCAGCTATGTGAGATCTGGTTGATCGCACATCCGATTGACTGTAGCCAGGGGACGCAATGAATAACACGAATGTTCAGAATTTGCTTCATCGACTGCTCGGCGATGAAACGACGGCTCGCCTGTTTTCAACCCTTAATTTCCCGACTGTGCTGCGGGAATGGGAGGAGGGCATCGTGACACGCGCAGAACTGGCGCAGGCGATGAACATGGCATTGTTCGAGGATCTGCTTGAGCGCTCCTGCAATGGCCGTGAATATACCAACGACGCGATTGCGCGTGGCGACACGGTTTACTTCGACCACGGTGCGTTGCGTACCGTGCGCTGGGTGAATAGCGGCGCCTTACCGCCTGGCGAGGCCGCATTCACACGCATTCTGCTACCGCTGGGTTTCAATCTGAGCGGTCGCTATCCGCTGGATAAACTCGGCATGACGGGGCGAGCATACGCTCATCAGGACGCACCAGACGAAATTGCCCAGTTCTTTGTCAGCGAGTTACACCCTGAACGCTTTTCGACAGCGTTCCGGCAAGCCGTGTCGAACGTCCTGGGTTCTTCACGCGATCCATTGACGCCACTTGCGGTGTCGCAACTCGCGGAACTCGCGCGCGATGGCTATCTGCCTATCGAGGCAGCGCATGAGTTGCTTCCCGTGATTGTGGGAGCATTTGCGCGTCAGCATGATATCCCGGGCATCGATGACTACAAGGCGCTCCTGCACGAATCTGCCGAGATGGCCTGGATTTCGACGGGGGGTAACGCTTTCAACCACGCAACTGACCGCGTCGCTGATGTATTCAAACTGTCCGATGATGAGAAGGCCAAGGGACGCCCCATCAAACCGGACGTCGAGCGCTCTCGCCCGGGGCGGGTGTTCCAGACGGCTTACCGTGCAGATACGGTCAGCCGGGAATTTCGCGCCAATGATGGGGGCAAGCTAACCCGTGAAGTGCCGGGCCCGTTCTATGAGTTCATTACGCGTAGACGCATTTTCAACCAGATGACCCGTCAGTGGGAAACCGACCTGAGCTTCGATGCGGGTAACGCGACCGCCATCTTCAAGATGACCGCCAACGTCGAGCGATAAATTGGAAGCTGCCGTTCCATTTCACGTTAATGAACGCGTGCTACACGACGTCGAAGCGGAGCTGCGCCGCTCGTTGCGAGGCGAGATCCGCTTCGATGCGGGTTCAAAAGCACTTTACGCGTCGGATGCCTCGAACTACCGGCAGATTCCGCTGGGTGTAGTCGTACCTGCGGATGTCGACGACCTTGTGGCGGCGCTGGCCGCTTACCGTGTGGATGAAAATCTGCGCATGGGCCCGTCGTATAAACCGGTGTCGCTGACGACGAAGCTCACATTCCATAGCCCCGAGGGCCAGGGCTTTCAGCGCGCGCTTGAGCGTTGTATTGGTATGGGTAAATGCCGCTCTCTAGATGGTGGGACGATGTGTCCGAGCTTTCGCGCAACCCGGGAAGAGAGGTTCTCGACGCGTGGCCGTGCACATCTGCTTTGGGAGATGTTGCAGGGCGAAGTCATCAGGGATGGCTGGGAAAGCGAGGAAATCAAGCAGGCACTCGACGTTTGTCTCGCGTGCAAAGGATGTCAATCCGATTGCCCGACGCATACGGATATAGCTTCCTGCAAGGCCGAATTCCTGTCGCATTACTACGAAAAGCACTGGCGACCACGGCAGGCGTTGTTGATGGGGCGCATCGGGCTGTGGGCACCGTGGGCAAGCCGGGTTTCCCGACTCGCGAATTTCGCCATGTCGGCCAAGCCATGGTCGCAGATGGGCAAGTGGGTTGCGGGTGTGGCGGAGCAACGTGATTTCCCAGTATTTGCGCCGAAATCATTCAGCACGCTCAGCAGGCAAAACGCTGCCGGGCGACATGTGCACGATAAGGCTTCGGGCCGCAAGGTGATTCTGTGGGTCGATACCTTCAACGAACACTTCTCGCCGCAGGTTGCCGTGGCCGCGAAGACTGTCCTGGAACGCATGGGCTATGACGTGGTGTTGCCTCGCAAACGGCTCTGCTGTGGCCGTCCGCTCTATCACTATGGCTTGCTGGATGAGGCGCGTGCTTTGTTGCGCCGCGTTGTGAGAGAACGCGCGGACGATATCTGCAATGGTGTGCCGGTGGTCGGCCTTGAGCCAGGTTGCATGTCGGTTTTTAAGGATGAGCTGCTGAAGCAACTGCCGCATGACGATCTCGCCCGGCGGCTATCGACCCAGAGTTTTCTTTTTTCCGATTTCGCAGCACGGTCCCCATTCGAATGGCCGAGGTTTGATGCGAATGTGATGGTGCACGGGCATTGCCATCAGAAGTCGCTGTTCGGCATGAAGGGGGACACTGACCTGCTACAGAAGCTTGGCGTACGGTGGCAACTGCTGGATACCGGGTGTTGTGGTATGGCCGGTTCATTTGGCTTCAATGCTGATCACCATGAACTCTCGATAAAAATTGGAGAAGACAAGCTTTTGCCGCTCGTGCGGCATGCCCCACACGATACGCTGATCGTAACAAATGGTTTCAGCTGTCGTGAACAGATTGGACAGGCGGCCGGTCGGCACACGCTGCACATTGCGGAGCTTGCGTTGCGGGCATTGACGCAAGAGACCTCGTAGTAGGCGTCGATCGTCCGAAGATCGTCATGTTGTTTAACCGTCAACAGAACAGGCACGGCTATGAACATCATCAGCATTCTCCAGGAACTGGACATCGCGCACCGGGTTGAAGCCGGTGATATTGCTGTTCATTCACCGATCGATGGTCAATTAATTGGCCGCGTCCGGAGCGACCCGGTCGCTCACGTCGACGCGGTGCTTGCCAGGGCGCAGGACGCCAATATGGTCTGGCGCAATGTGCCCGCACCGCGTCGTGGCGAGCTGGTACGGATTCTTGGCAACAAGCTGCGCGAGCGGAAGCAGGCGCTGGGCAGTCTGATTACGCTTGAAACCGGGAAGATCTTGCAGGAAGGGCTGGGTGAAGTCCAGGAAATGATCGATATCTGCGATTTCGCAGTCGGTCTGTCCCGCCAACTTTACGGCCTCACCATCGCCTCGGAGCGTCCTGGCATCCGATGGGCATATGCACGGTGATTACCGCGTTTAACTTTCCGGCAGCAGTCTGGTCATGGAACGCCTCGCTTGCACTCGTATGCGGCAATGCGGTGATCTGGAAACCGTCTGAAAAGACGCCGCTGACTGCGCTGGCCGTGGATCAGATTCTTGCCGATGCGCTTACGACGTTTGGTGATGCCCCGGAAGGTCTGACGGCATTGGTCACTGGCAGTCGCGTAGTCAGCGAAAAGCTGGTGAGCGACCCGCGTTCGGCGATCGTCAGTGCGACCGGCAGTACGGAAATGGGCCGCGCCGTTGGTGTCGAGGTCGCTTGCCGCTTCGGATGCTCGTTGCTCGAACTTGGCGGCAATAATGCGGGCATCGTTTCAGGAACGGCCGACCTCGAACTGGCGCTGCGCGGGATTCTTTTCTCTGCTGTGGGCACGGCAGGCCAGCGTTGTACGACGCTGCGCCGCCTGTTTGTCCATGAGAGTGTTTATGACACGGCGGTCGGGCGTCTCAAAATGCTTTATGACAAGGTCTCTATCGGGAATCCGCTTGAGCACGGCACGCTGATGGGGCCGCTGATCGGTGAACAGTCGTTCCTGCGCATGCAGGCGGCACTCGATTTGGCAAAGCGGGCCGTTGGCAAAGTACATGGAGGAGAACGCCATATTGTTGCCGGTGGCGAGCAATGCTTCTACGTGCGTCCGGCGATTGTCGAAATGCCGTTGCAGACGGATATCGTGCTCAAGGAAACCTTTGCTCCGATCCTGTATGTGCTCAGGTACAGCGATTTCAGTGATGCCATCGAGGCCAACAATGCCGCCCACCATGGCTTGTCTTCCTGTGTTTTTACGACGGACCTGCGCGAAAGCGAGCGCTTCCTGTCCGGGGCCGGCAGCGACTGCGGTATTGCGAACGTGAACATCGGTCCGAGCGGCGCCGAAATCGGTGGTGCGTTCGGCGGAGAAAAGGAAACGGGTGGCGGTCGCGAGTCGGGCTCCGATGCATGGAAAGCCTATATGCGTCGCGCGACCAATACCGTGAATTTCTCGTCGGCGCTGCCGCTTGCACAAGGCATTGATTTCAATATCGATTGAGCTATACACGTCATGTACGCGTTTACTTCGTCATTTCAGCAGCCTCAGGGCTCCCCGATTCGGGAGCTTTTCAAGTATCTCGGCGAGCCCGGCATGATTTCGTTCGCAGGGGGATATCCGGCGAGCGATCTTTTCGATGTGGATGGCCTGCGTCTTGCCATGGAGCAGGCCTATGCTGTTCCTGCCCAGTGCCTCCAGTATGGACCGACCGATGGTTTGGCAATCCTCAAGCATCAGATCGTCGAACTGATGGGGCAACGTGGAGCCGCGTGCACGGTGGATAATGTCGTCGTGACGACGGGATCGCAACAGGGGCTCGATCTGCTTCTGCGCATTCTGATCGAGTCCGGCGACGTGGTACTGACCGAGGAGCCGGCCTATCCTGCCACACTGCAGGCGCTCCGGCTGCAGCGAGCCAGGATCGTTGCTATTCCAACCGATGCACATGGCATCCAGATTGATAAGCTGTCCATCATGCTAGAGTCGGGCGCGTGTGGCAGGCCGAAATTGTTATACACCGTGCCGACGTTTGCCAACCCCACCGGCGCGACGTTATCGTCCGAGCGCCGTCGTGCGTTGCTCGCACTGGCTGTCAAATACCGCTTCGTGGTGGTCGAAGACGATCCCTACAGGGATCTGCGCTTTACCGGCGACCCAGTACCTTCATTGCTAGCCGAGGCCCGCCTGGTCGATGGTGCTCGCGACTGGGTCGTACATTTTGCGAGCCTGTCCAAGATCGTTTCCCCTGGTTTGCGGGTGGGGTGGATGATCGGACCGCACGAGATCATTCGACGCTGCGTCATTGCGAAACAAACGGTCGATCTTTGCAGTTCGCCGTGGATGCAGGCAGTCGCTGCCCGATATCTGGCGGCAGGTGCGCTAGAGCAGCACCTGCCGAAAATCACTGCGGCATACGGACTGAAATGTCACCAGCTGTGCTCGGATTTGCGTGAACAATTGGGAGATGCCATTGAGTTTCATCCGCCAGATGGTGGTCTGTTCGTATGGGCTCGGCTACAAGGTGTCGACACGTCGGACATGCTTCACAAGGCGGTTGAGCAGAAAGTGATGTATGTGCCGGGAAAAGCATTTTATGCAAATAACGCTGACAGCGCCGCGCTACGGCTTTCATTTGCAGCGCCTGATTCTAACGCCATCACCGAAGGCGTGCGTCGGTTGAGATATGCCTATGAGATGATGTAAATGAGCATTGTGAACGCAGACCGTATCAGTCTCCCACGGTGTCGGAAAAAGCATCGCTTTCTGTAAAACACCGGCACGACAAACAACGAAAGTTGTTCAAGCGGCGCAGTCTGCTGTGCTGGTCGACGGAGGCCTTGCCCGAGAGACCCGTACGCGCTGTGTCATCGATGTTGCAACCATTGCTCTTTTTTGCTCGCGGCTCCTGGCCGCGAGGCGCTGCGGGTAAATTGATTACATCGAAACCGTAGTGATGAATTCGCGCTTGCCGTCCTTATACCCATAGATCGAGATGACGCCGTGATTGAGGTCGCCCTTGGCGTCGAAGGTCGTCTCACCAATCACACCGCGATAGTCAGTCGTCGCTATTTCGGCGAGAATCTTTGCCGGATTGGTCGACTGTGCGCGCTTCATCGCGTCGACAACGATGTACACCGCGTCATAGGCAAACGGCGCATCGAATTCGACCGGGTGGCCAAAGCGCTTTTCGTACTTCGCTTCGAATGCCACACCGCCATTCATGCGTTCCATTGCCATACGGGCCTGCGAGCACACAACGTTGTCGGTCGCGGTGCCCGCGAGCTGAACGAGGTTTTCTGTACAGACGCCGTCGCCCGAGAGCACCTTCGCGCGCAGGCCCAGTTGTTTCGCCTGTTTCGCGAACGGGCCGCCGGTGGCGTCGATGCCGCCGTACATGATCGCGTCGGGGTTTTCGCCCTTGATCTTCGTGAGAATCGCGCGGAAGTCGACGGCCTTGTCGTTCGTTGCGTCATGCGAAAGCACCCTCATGCCGAGCGCCTTCGCTGTCTTCTCGAATTCGTTCGCGAGACCCTGACCGTAGGCCGTCGAGTCGTCAACGATCGCGACGCTCTTCAGGTGCATCGTCCTGGCCGCATAGTCGGCCAGTGCCGGGCCTTGCTGTGCATCGGTCGCAACGACGCGGTATTTCCAGAATGCACCGAGGCGGGTTCCGTTCAGGGCTTCACCGATGCTGCGCGGATCCTCCAGGTTGGCGACGCGATCATCCATGAAATCCAGGATACGCCGTGCTATGGGCTTGTTGAGTTTGCGCCCTACCTTATTCGGGGTGTTGCACTTGAAACTATGACCTGCCCCCGGCTTTAGTCCGGACCGCAGCTAGAGTCCGAGGTTAAAAACCGCTGAGTTGCTTCATGCGCCTTGGCAAACTGCTCGGGCGTCAGGTAGCCGAGCGAGCTGTGGGGCCGCTCGGTGTCGTACTCGATTCGCCACGATTCAATCAAGTCCCTGGCATGTCGCATGGAGACAAACCAGTGTTCGTTCAGGCATTCGTCCCGGAAGCGCCCATTGAAACTCTCGATGTAAGCGTTCTCCACGGGCTTACCCGGCCGGATGAATGACAGCGTTGCGCCAGCTTCGTAAGCCCACGCATCCAGCACTTTGCCAGCGAACTCCGGGCCATTGTCGACCGTAATTGAAGCAGGCAATCCCCGGCGGATTCAACCGGTCGATGCAACACACTAGAATCTGCGTGGGCAGTGGAGGTATCGGTTCACCCGGACACATCGGGCAGACAGTGTTCGCGAAGCTCCCGTGCCGCGTGCCGCAGATCGCGCTCGATCGCGCGCCGCGCGCCTTCGGCGTCGCGGCGCTTCAGCCGCCGCATCAGGGCGTCGTGGGCGTCGTTGAGCGTGGCCGCGAAAGCATCGTCGCCGAACAGCAGGTTCGAGATCGGCCCGACTTGCAGCCATACCGTCTCGATCAATTCGACCAGCAGTGGCGATCCGCTCGCGCGGTACAGCACGAGGTGAAACGCCTCGTTGGCGTCGAGGTAGCGCGCGGGCTTGTTCTGCGCGAGCGCGTCGGCCATCTGCGTGCGCAGCGCGTCGAGTTGCGCGATGTCGCCGGCGGTGAGCCGCGCGGTCGCGAGGCTCGCCGCTTCGCCTTCGAGTATCACGCGCACGTTCAGCACGTCGTCGAACTGTGCGCGCGTCAGTTGCGGCACCAGCACGCCGCGATTGGGCAGATTCACGAGCGCCGATTCCGCCGCGAGCCGCACGAGCGCCGCGCGCACCGGCATCACGCCGACGCCCAGCTGTTCGGCGAGCGCGTGGATGCGCAGCCGCTCACCGGGCACGAAGCGCCCGAGGCTCAGCCATCGGCGCAGCGTGGCGTACGTCTCGTCCTGGAGCGACGGGTGCGCGCGCGTTTTCATCGCGGTGTTTCTTCCGGTGCTTTTCGTGCAGCCGCGCTCAAGACAGTTCCGTCAAGCATGCATCGAACGCTTCGATCAGGCGGTCCACGTCGCCGGCCGTGGTCTCGGGGCACACGAGCATCATGTTGTGGAACGGTGTGATCAGCACGCCGCGATTCAACAGATACAGATGCACGATGTGTTCGAGTTCGTCGTCCATCGCGGCGCGCGCTTCGGTGCCGTTGCGCGGCGGTGTCGCGCAGAACTGGAACTCGGTGCGCGCACCCACGCGCGTCACGCACCACGGGACGCCGTGGCGCGCGATCGTTGCGGCGAGGCCGTCCGCGAGACGATGCGCAAGCGCGAACATGTGCTCGTAAGCGGTATCGGTCATCACTTCGTTGAGCGTCGCGCGCATCGCGCTCATCGACAGCATGTTCGCCGTGAGCGTGGTGCCGATGCCCGAATGGCCGGGCGGCGCGTCGAACTTCGCCTGCTGCGCGCGCGCCGCGAGATCGGCGGAAAAGCCGTAGACCGCGCAAGGCACGCCGCCGCCCACGGGCTTGCCGAGCACGAACAGATCGGGTTCGATGCCGTGTGCGCGCGCATAGCCGCGCGGGCCGCTGCTGATCGTGTGCGTTTCGTCGATGGCGAGCAGCGTGCCGTAGCGGCGCATGAGCGCCTGCGCCTCGCGCCAGAAGCCGGGCTCGGGCAGTACCATGCCGACGTTCGTCATCGCCGGTTCGGCCAGCACGCAGGCGACTTCGCCATCGGCGAGCGCTTTTTGCAGCGCGTCCAGATCGTTGAATTCCACGACGCGCGTGTACGGCAGCAGATCGTGCACCTGGCCGAGCAGGCTCGCGCGCTGCGTCGGCACGCCGTCGACGAGATCGACGAACACGTCGTCCACCGTGCCGTGATAGCAGCCGTTGAACACGACGATCTGCTTGCGTCCCGTCGCGGCGCGCGCCCAGCGCAGCGCGAAGCGGTTCGCGTCGCTCGCGGTCATCGCGAACTGCCAGTACGGCAGGCCGAAGCGGTCCGCGAGCGCTTCGGCCACGATGGACGCATCCTCGCCCGGCAGCATGGTCGTGAAGCCGCGCCGCGCCTGCGCTTCGATCGCGCGCGCCACCGGTTCGGGCGCGTGGCCGAACATCGCGCCCGTGTCGCCGAGGCAGAAGTCCGCGTAGTGGTGGCCGTCGGCGTCGGTGAAGGTCGCGCCGCGTGCGGCCTCGACATGGAGCGAAAACGGCGTCGACCAGTCGTTCATCCAGTGCAGCGGCACGCCGAACAGCAGATGCTGCGCGGCGCGCTCCGATAGCGCGCGCGACTTCGGGCGCGCGGCAATGAAGGCGTCGCGCTCGCGTGTCAGGATGCGCTGCGCGCGGTCCTCGCTCACGCCTTGACGGGTTGGCATGGAGCATCTCCTCTGTGTGCGGATTTGATCAAATCATCGCACGGGAAACACGGGGAAGTAAATTTGATCAAATTTCCGCAAACAACGCACGGACTGCCGGGTCAGTGAGCGGTGTCCTGCGCGCCTTGCAGCGACCGCACGCAGACATCCACGCTCAGTTCGTGCAGCGCCGTGACCGGCAGTGCATCGTTCGCCGCGCGCGTGAGCACGCGCAGCGCGCGCGGCTTCAGACGCGCCAGCACGAGCTGGCGGCCGTCGCGCGTGAGTTCGCCGGCGTAGGTCAGCAGGGCCTCGATCGTCGAGCCGTCGATATCGGCCGACTCTTCGAGGCTGATGATCGTGTGCCGCACGCTCGCGCCTTGCGATGCATTGAGTGTGCGCAGGTAGGCGAGCACGCGTTCGACGTTGGCGAAAAAGAGCGGTGCTTCGGGCCGCACGATCAGCATGTCGGGCACCGGTTGGGCGTCCTTGTGGCTGCGCGTATCGACGAAATCGTGGGTATCGCCGAGGCGCCCCAGCACGCTCACGTTCGGCTCGGAGAGATTGCGCAGCGTCCAGAGCAGGCTCACGGCGATCGCGAGCAGCAGGCCGTCCAGCACGCCCAGCAGCAGCACCGCGAGACACGCGCCGAGCACGAGAAAGCGGTCGCGCCGCCACTTGATGTACGGCGCGAATACGCCCGGATTGATCGTGTGGCCCACCGCGTGAATCACGATGGCCGCGAGCACGGGCTCGGGAATCAGCGCGATCTGCGGCAAGAGCAGCGCGACCATCAGCGCGATGACGGCGGCGGCGACCCACGCGGCCACGCGCGTCTGCGCGCCCGCTGCCTCGTTGGCCGAGGTCGCCGAATAGCCCGCGCCGACCGGCATGCCGCCAACCAGCCCGGAGAGCAGATTGCTCGCGCCGAGCGCGGCGAGGTCGCGGTTCGGCGAGAACGGATCGTCGTGCTTGAGCGCGAAACCGCGTATCGAGCCATACGATTCGGCGTAGATGATGAGCATCATCGCGAAGGCCAGTTCGCCGCAGCGCAGCCATTGGGTGCGTTCGAGACCGGGCACGCCGAAGCCGATGTGCGCGAGGTCGATGCGGCCCACCTGCGCGATGCCGTAGTGCGCGAGATCGACCGCATGGCCGAGCAGGATGGCGAGCACGATGACGACGAGCGTCGCGGGCACGCGCGGCCAGCGCTTGAGCACATAGAGCACGGCGAGTGCGACGATCGCGAGCACGCCGCCGTAGGGATGCCATTGGCCCGACGCTTTCAGCAGTTCCCACAGATACCGCGGCGCGTCCGAATGCACGGGGCTCACTTGCAGCGCGAGGCCGCACTGCTTGAGGACGATGGTGATGGCGAGTCCGAACGTGAAGCCGCGCAGCACGGGCTTTGCGATGAAGTCGGACATGTTGCCGAGACGCGCGGCGCTCGCGACGAGAAAGAACAGGCCGCTCATGACGACGATGCCCGCGCCGAGCAAAAGCCGCGCGGCGGGGTTGCCGCCCGAGGCCGAGAGCGTGACGGCGGCGAGCACGGCGGCCGACGAGGACGTCGACGACACGACGGCGAACCGGCTGTTGCCGATCACGCCATAGAGCGCGAGGCCCGCGAGCAGCGCGACGATACCGGCTTGCGGCGGGACGTTGCCGATGTTGGCGTAGGCGACCGCTTCGGGCAGCAGGAGTCCGGCGATCGCACAGCCGGCGAGGAGGTCCTTTAGATGGCGCTGGAAGAAGCCGGGCGCGGCGCCGGGCGTGGCCGTGGACATATCGTGCCTCCCATCCTTGTTGTGTCTGGCGTATGACTAGGCGAGCAAGGGAGGGATGGTAGCGCAGATGCGGCTCTTCGCGGGCAGGGTCACACGATGCGGCCTGCTTCACTGCTGCTGCAATGCAATAGCGCAACGAGCGCGGCGACGAAAAAGGCGCGATGCGTTTGCTTCGCATCGCGCCTTGCCGCCGGGGCGAGCGCGTGTGCCCGCGTATGCCCGCGGCGCGTGCGACTGGATGTGCGACTACTTCCGGTCGATGGAGAAGCGTCCGGGGCCGGTCACGGCGAGAGCCAGCAGACCGCCCGCGATACTGACGTTCTTGTAAAAGTTGATCATGTTCATCATCTGTTCGGCGCCGGTCTCGTTCCAGAAGTGATGGCCGATGAGGGCGGTGCCGATCGTATAGAGCGCGAGCAGCACGGCAAGCGGACGCGTATAGAACCCGACGACGATCAGGATGCCCACGCCGAGTTCCATGACGACCGCGATGATCGCCGAGACCATGGGCACCGGCGCGCCGACGTGCGCCATGTAGTCCACCGTGCCCGGAAAGCCGGTCGCCTTGGCCCAGCCGAACAGCACGAACAGCGTGACGAGCAGGATGCGCGAGATGAGCAGGACGAAGTCGTTGCCCTGGCCGAACAGGTTGTATCGCATGTTTTTCTCCGATTGGATGACGTTGTTGGTATTGCGTTTGTTCTGCAGCCTTTGTTGAACAGCTTCTTTCGAACCGGTTTCGTGACAAGCGCGCTGGCCTGCGCTGGCTGTACGAGAGCCCCTGCGGGTCTCTCATACAGACTAGGCAATCCGGCGCGTTACGACCAGAGTTCCGACACTTCGATGTTGCGAAGGTCGAAGACCAGCACTTCGGCGTCGGCGCCGTGGGTGAACGTCAGCTCGCGTTCGTTGCGGATGCGCGCGCCGTCGCCTTCCTCCAGCGCCACGCCGTTCACGCTCACGCTGCCGTGCGCCACGTGCACGTAGACGAAACGGTCCGCGCCGACTTCGAGCTTCGCGCTCTCGGCGCCGTCGAAGCGCCCCGCGTAGACGCGCGCGTCCTGACGCAGCGCGAGCGAGTCGTCGGCGCCGTCCGGCGAGAGCACGAGGCGCAGCTTGCCGCGCTTCCCGGCGTCGGGGATGTTCTTCTGCTGATAGCGCGGCTGCGCGTTCTTCACGGACGGCGCGATCCAGATCTGCAGGAAGTGCACGCGATCGCTCGCCGAGTGGTTGAACTCGCTGTGCGTGACGCCCGTGCCCGCGCTCATCAGCTGAACGTCGCCGGGGACGATCACCGAGCCCGTGCCCATCGAATCCTTGTGTTCGAGCGCGCCTTCCAGCACGTACGAGAAGATTTCCATGTCGCGGTGCGGATGCTTGCCGAAGCCGCGCGCCGGCATGACGCGGTCGTCGTTGATGACGAGCAGGTCCGAGAAGCCGATCTGCTGCGGATCGTAGTAATTCGCGAACGAGAACGTGTGACGCGAGCTGAGCCAGCCGTGTTCGGCGCGGCCGCGCTGGTCTGCCTTGCGAAGTTCAATCATTTCGATCTCCAGTGATGTTGTCCGATTGGATGAACGGCAGTTTAGGTCAATCCGGGAGGCGGTAATCGTCGTAAAATCTGACTCACTGTCACATTATGGTGGACAATTGCGATGCAACTCGACGACATGCGGATCTTCGTGGCCACCGTGGACGCGGGCAATTTCACGGCGGCGGCCAACCGGCTGCGGCTCTCGAAGCAGTTCGTGAGCCGGCGCGTGGCTGCGCTGGAGGCGGGCCTCGGCGTGCGGCTGCTCGTGCGCAACACGCGCAATTTGACCGTCACGGATCTCGGGCAGGAATTCTTCGAGCGCGCGAAGCGCATTCTCGCGGACGTGGGCGATGCCGAGCGCGCCATGTCCGCGCGCCGCACCGAGCCGCGCGGGCTCCTGAAAGTGAGCGCGCCGATGTCGTTCGGCCTGGCGCATCTGTCGGGGCTCGTCGCCGAATTTTTGCGCGCGCATCCCGACGTGCGCTTCGACATGGACCTGAGCGACCGCACCGTCGATGTGATCGGCGAAGGGTTCGACATGGCGCTGCGGATCGGGCGGTTACAGGATTCGACGCTCGTTGCGCAGAAGCTCGTCGACGTCCGCATGATCGCGTGTTGCAGCCCCGGTTACCGGCGCCGTCGTCAGGCGCCCGCCACGCCCGCCGATCTCGCGCAGCACGCGTGTCTACCCTATGGGCAGCAAGGACGTGCGGCGTGGGAATTCATCGTCGATGGCGTGCGAACGTCGTTCGACGTGCAGGGCCCGCTGCGCTCGAACAACGGCGAAGTGTTGCGCGACTCGGCCATCGCGGGACTCGGCATCGCCTATCTGCCGGACTTCATCGTTGCGGGATCGGTCGATGCGGGGCTGCTCGTCGAAGTGCTCGCGCCGTTCATGCCACCGGCCAGCGCGTTGCATGCCGTGTATCCGCGACATCGCGAAGCTTCTGTGACAATCCGCGCGTTCACGCAATTTCTGCGAGAGCGCCTCGCTGCGCGTGCAGCGACCGCGCGCGGCGGCGCGCTTTGATGCGGCGGGTCCGGGATCGCCGCATTAGCGTCCGCATTTCGCTATTGCACGGTTGTGCGCGAGTGCGCACACGCACCGCTACATCCCAAAAAGCTGCATGGGAATGAGGCGTAATGCCGCAATTTCGTTGTATCCTCGACGCCTCGTTGGTTGCGCGATCCCGCTTTCGCGGTCGCGGACTCGCTTTTGCCGGCCTCTCTGGGGCCCGATAGCGACAGACAATACCTCCGATCAAAGCAAACAATTTTTCAAGTGGACGCGATTCCCGTAAATTTCGTCCATACCTTTTCCACCCCAGAGCAAGGAATCACCGCATGTCTCTCATCAACACGCAAGTCAAGCCGTTCAAGGCCACCGCATTCCACAACGGCAAGTTCGTTCCGGTTTCGGAAGAGAATTTCAAGGGCAAGTGGTCGGTCGTCGTGTTCTACCCGGCTGACTTCACGTTCGTGTGCCCGACCGAACTGGGCGACCTGGCCGACCGGTACGCCGAATTCCAGAAGCTTGGCGTCGAAATCTACGGCATCTCGACCGACACGCATTTCACGCACAAGGCGTGGCACGACACGTCGGACACGATCGCCAAGATCCAGTACCCGCTCGTCGGCGACCCGACCGGCGCGATCACGCGCAACTTCGACGTGATGATCGAAGAAGAAGGCCTCGCACTGCGCGGCACGTTCGTGATCAACCCGCAAGGCGAGATCAAGCTGTGCGAAATCCACGACAACGGCATCGGCCGTGACGCGAAGGAATTGCTCCGCAAGGTGCAGGCCGCGCAATACGTCGCATCGCACCCGGGCGAAGTCTGCCCCGCCAAGTGGACGCCGGGCGCTGAAACGCTGAAGCCGTCGCTCGACCTCGTCGGCAAGATCTAAGCGCTTCAAGTTGCTTTAAAAGCAGTTTCAAAAGTAGTGAAGCCGGAGCGGCCAGCGCGGCCGCGACGGTTGCTTCACCTCCGGGCCGCGCCCTCGCGGCTTGCGGCCCGGAAGCCTGACCCGACATTCCCCCCTGCTTCATCTCTTGCCGGAATACGCCATGCTCGACGCCAATCTCAAAGCACAACTTACTAATTATCTGGAAAAGGTTACGCAGTCGATCGAGATCGTTGCGTATCTGGACGACGGTGAGAAGTCGCAGGAACTGCAGGCGCTCCTGCAGGACATCGCTTCGCTCTCGGGCCGCATCAGCTACGAAGAACGCCGTGGCGCCGCAATCGGCGACGCGCGTACGCCTTCGTTCGAACTGAAGCGTGCGAACTCGGACATCAAGGTGACGTTCGCGGGCATCCCGATGGGCCATGAATTCACGTCGCTCGTTCTTGCGCTGCTGCAAGTGGGCGGCCATCCGGTCAAGCTCGAAAACGATGTGATCGAACAGGTGCGGGGCCTCGACGGCGTGTTCTCGTTCGAGATCTATATGTCGCTGTCGTGCCAGAACTGCCCGGAAGTCGTGCAGTCGATCAACGCGATGGCGGCGCTCAATCCGAACGTGAAGATCGTCACGATCGACGGCGCGCTGTTCCAGGACGAAGTCGAGAAGCGCCAGATCATGGCCGTGCCGACCCTCTACCTGAACGGCGAAGTATTCGGCCAGGGCCGCATGGGTGTCGAAGAGATTCTCGCGAAACTCGACACCGGCGCCTCGGCGCGTGCTGCCGGCAAGCTGAACCAGAAAGAGGTTTTCGACATGCTGATCGTCGGCGGCGGCCCCGCTGGCGCGGCGGCGGCGATCTACGCGGCGCGCAAGGGCATCCGCACGGGCGTGCTCGCCGAACGCTTCGGCGGCCAGGTGCTCGACACGATGGCGATCGAGAACTTCGTGTCGGTGAAGGAAACGGAAGGGCCGAAGTTCGCGGCGGCGCTCGAACAACACGTGCGCGCCTATGACGTCGACATCATGAACCTGCAACGCGCCGAAGCACTCGTGCCGGGCGAGACGGCCATCGAGATCCGCACCGCGAGCGGCGCGACGCTGCGCGCGAAGAGCGTGGTGCTCGCGACGGGCGCGCGCTGGCGCAACGTCGACGTGCCGGGCGAGCAGGAATACCGCAACAAAGGCGTCGCGTACTGCCCGCACTGCGATGGCCCGCTGTTCAAGGGCAAGCGCGTCGCCGTGATCGGCGGAGGTAACTCGGGCGTCGAGGCCGCGATCGATCTCGCGGGCATCGTGAGCCATGTGACGCTGCTCGAATTCGGTGCGCAACTGCGTGCGGACGAAGTCCTGCAACGCAAGCTGCGCAGCCTGCCGAACGTCACGGTTCACGTGAACGCGCAGACGACCGAAATTGCCGGCGACGGCCAGAAGGTCACCGGCCTCGCGTTTCTCGACCGCGCGACGGGCGAGCGGCATCAGCTCGAACTGGAAGGCGTGTTCGTGCAGATCGGCCTCGTGCCGAACACCGAATGGCTCAAGGGCACGGTGGCGCTGTCGAAGCACGGCGAGATCGAAATCGACGCGAAGGGTCAGACGTCGGTGCCGGGCGTGTTCGCCGCGGGCGACGTGACGACCGTGCCGTTCAAGCAGATCGTGATCGCCGTGGGCGAAGGCGCGAAGGCATCGCTCGGCGCGTTCGAGTATCTGATCCGCTCGTCGGTGGATCAGGACGAAGACGCAAAGGTAGCGGCAGCCGTGGCGTGAGCACGCGACGCGTTACTGCTTGATCGAAGTGAGAAACGCCGGCTAATGCCGGCGTTTTTTTCGTCTGTTGATTACACGGATTCGAGTGCCGGTTCACAAACCTGTCGTCCCGCAGCGGCCCCAAAGCGGCCCCGAAGCCCGATGGTATGTCCGTTCGCATTGCCTAAAATGAAATGGCGCGCGGGCCGGCCCGCGACGGCGCCGCACCTCGCGCGCATCCCGACATGCCTGTTTGAAAAGGGGGATCGTCATGGGAACGTATGTAGTGCTCGCACAATTCACGGATCAGGGCATCCGCGCCGTCAAGAACAGCCTGCAACGGGCTGGCCAGACCGCCGAAATGGCAAAGACCTTCGGTTGCGAAATGAAGGAAGTCTACTGGACGCTCGGCGCGTATGACCTCACGGTCATCGTCGAAGCGAAAGACGATGAAGCGCTGACCGCCTTCGGACTCGCGCTCGGTTCCGCGGGCAACGTTCGCACGCAAACGATGCGTGCTTTCAACAAGAGCGAATTCGGCGAGATCCTCGGCAAGTTGCCCTGAGCGGCGGTCCGTCAACGGCATGGCCCGTGTCGCCGCGTCGGCAGGGAACGGGCGATGCTTCCTGTGATCTTTTTCGCGGAGGTCAGATGAACGCTAACGATAAAGGCGACGTGCGCGCACTCGTGCAGACGGCCGAGCGGACCGGCGGCTGGGTGTGGGTGATCACGCTCGTCGACTTCGCAGCGCGCGACGTGCGGCGCTCGTTGGTATCCGATGAAACGTACTCCACGCAGCGTGCGGCGAAAGACGCGGGCGACGCCCGCCTTGAGGCGCTCGCACACGATCAGTAGTCAAGCCCGTAGTTAAGCCCAGTGGTCAGGCCGGGAGGAAATCCATGTCCAGTTCAAAAGGCGCATCGGCGTTCCAGGTATCCGTCGACGCGGGCAGTTATCGCGTCGCGCGTCCCGATACTCCGCAGCAGGTCATCGACTTGCTGCGCGAGCACAACATCCAGATCGTCGACCTCAAGTTCACCGATCTGCCCGGCCTCTGGCAGCACTTTTCGATCACGCTGCCCGAGGTGCACGAAGGTCTCTTCGACGACGGGATCGGCTTCGACGGTTCTTCGATCCGCGGCTTCCAGGAAATTCAGGAATCCGACATGTTGCTGAAGCCGGACCCCACCACCGCGTTCATCGACCCCGTGGGCGAAACGCCGACGCTCTCGCTGATCTGCGACGTGGTCGATCCCGTGCTGCATCAGCCTTATTCGCGCGATCCGCGCTATATCGCGAAGAAGGCCGAGGATTATCTGCGGCAGACCGGTATCGCGACGACGTGCTACTTCGGGCCCGAACTCGAATTCTTCATTTTCGATTCGATCCGCTATGGGCAGGACGCCCACAGCGGCTACTACTACGTCGAATCCGCCGAAGGGGACTGGAATACCGGCCGCGACGAAGGCGCGTACGGCGGCGGCAATCTCGGCTACAAGCCGCGCTTCAAGGAGGGCTATTTTCCGGTGCCGCCGCACGACACGTTGCAGGACATTCGCTCCGCGATCGTGCTGATGCTGCTGCAGGCCGGCGTGCAGGTGGAGGTGCACCACCACGAGGTGGCGACGGCGGGGCAGAACGAAATCGACATGCGCTTTGCGACGCTCAAACGCATGGCCGATAACGTGATGATCTACAAATACATCTGCAAAAACGTGGCGCGCCAGCATGGCAAGGTGGCGACGTTCATGCCGAAGCCGCTCTTCGCCGACAACGCGAGCGGCATGCACTGCCACCAGAGCCTGTGGAAAGACAGCGAGAACCTGTTCTACGACGCGCACGGCTGGGCGCTTACGTCGAACATGTGCCGCTGGTACATCGGCGGATTACTGAAGCACGCCCCGGCGCTAATGGCGTTTTGCGCGCCCACGACGAATTCCTATAAGCGCCTTGTGCCCGGCTATGAAGCGCCGGTGAATCTCGCGATGTCGCAACGCAACCGCTCGGCGGCCGCGCGCATTCCGATGTATTCCGATTCGCCGAACGCGCGCCGCGTCGAGTTCCGTTGTCCCGATCCGTCTGCCAATGCGTACCTCGCGTTTTCGGCGATGCTGATGGCCGGGCTCGACGGCATCGAAAACAAAATGGACCCGGGCGACCCGCTCGACGTGAACATTTACGACCTGCCGCCGGAGCAGGCGAAGAACGTCCGCCAGGTGCCGGGTTCGCTCGATGAATCGCTGAGGGCGCTCGAAGCCGACAACGAATTCCTGCGCAAGGGAGATGTGTTTACCGACGACGTGATCGACGCATGGCTCGAATACAAGCGCACGCACGAGCTTGATGCGATCAGGCTGCGGCCGCATCCGTGGGAGTTCTATTTGTACTTCGATGTTTGATGCTTCGCCGTGGATGTTTCTTCGCGGAACGGGGCGCACGCGGCGCCCCGAGGCTTCGGCCGCATTTACTCGCGCGCCGCGATTTCCTTTTTCCAGCCCGCGATGATTTTTCCGGCCAGCGCGTCGTAATCGCCGTCGAAGTGGTGATTGCCCGTCGTCTTCACGATATCGATACCGGTGTTCACGAGCGTCGGGCAGAGCGTGTCTTTTTCGTCGGCGCCGTAGACGCATTGCACGATCGACGGCGGCACCCTCGCGAGTTCCGGCTTCACGGGCAGCGCCTTGTCGCTCGCGGGCATGCCGAGCCAGCCCGTCACGCGGATCTGGAAATCGGCATCGGGTGCGAAGCCCAGCAGCGACATGTACGACACCTTCGCGCGCAATGCATCGGGCAGGCGGTTGTACGCGAACGGCATCACGTCCGCGCCGAACGAATAGCCCACGAGCGCGATGTGTTTCGCGTGCCAGCGCGCGCTGTACGCCTTGATCACGCGCGCGAGATCGTGGCTCGTCTGCGCGGGCGGCTTTTCGCTCCAGAAATAGCGCAGCGAATCCCAGCCCACGACGGCGACGCCGTCTTTTTGCAGCGCCTCGGCGATCGTCTTGTCGAGATCGCGCCAGCCGCCGTCGCCCGAAATCACGATCGCGAGCATGTCGGTCGGATGCGCGGCGGGTAGTTCGACGAGCGGGAGGTCCGAGATGTCCTCTTCGCTTTCCGTCACGATGCGCAGATGCGGCGTGGTCAGTGCGACGAGCTTGTCGGTCCCGGCGGCATCGGGTGCGAACGCGTGCGGCGTCGAAGTGCTTGCGCTCGCGCCCGTGCCGCCGCGCGTCACGCCTTGCTCGAAGAAGCCCGGCAGACCCGTGCCGCGGCTCAGTTTCGGATCGGCCGCGCAAGGCTCGAAACGTGCGTCGAGTTGCGCGGCGGGGTCGAGCGACACCGCGCCCGCGAGCGTGTTCGCCGGCGCCTGCGCGAGCATGCGCGCGGCGATCAGCGCGCCTTCGCCGCTGCCGATCGCAATCGGCGCGAAATACTGATTCGATTCCTGTTGGCGCTCCAGCTGATGGCCGATCGCTTCGGCGTCGCTATAGAGCTTGTGGCAGGTCTCCGTCTTCACGGCCGCGAGGTTCGTCGCGTAGCGCGACGTATCCACGCCGACCACCATCGCCCCGTGTTTCGCGAGGGCGTCGGCGCGCGCCTGGTCCTCGTCGGCCCAGTGCTCGTGCGCCGAGAACAGCACGGCGAATCCGCGCATTTGGCCCGTGGGCTTCGTGACCGCGACCTCGCCGTAGCGGCCGCCGGACACGTGAGTCACGGTCGCGGGGGCCGTGTTGATCGTCGCGTGCGCGGGGAGGCTCGCGATGCACGCGAAGAGGGCGGCGCTGGCCGCGACGATGTGCGGCAGCGTCGTAAATCGAATCGTCATGAGCGCCGGCCTCCAGCCAGCAGGGAAAGATCGGCGAGCGTGATGAATACGCTGATCGAGCCGGACGCGGCCAGATAGCGCGGTTCCCAGTGCGGCGAGAACTTGTTCTTGAAGCCGCGCAGCCCCCGGAAGTTGTAGAACTTGCCGCCGAAACGCCAGATCAGTCCGGCGAGGCGGTGCCACGGCGAGGCGAGCGGCGTCGGCGCCATGCCCGCGAGCGGTGCCATGCCGAGCGACAGCGTCTCGTAGCCCGCGTCCTTCAACTGGAGCGTGAGCTGCGTGAACAGATATTCCATCGCATACGGCGACGCGTCCGGCAGATGGCGCATCACGCCGACCGTCGCTTCGGTGTTGAGGTCGGTCGTCATGAACGTGACGAACGCAATCGGCTCGCCGTGCTGGCGCACGAGCAGTACCGACTGCGCGGCGAGGTAGTCGTCGTCGAACGCGGCCACCGAGAAACTCTTCTCGCGCGCGTCGCGGCTGTCGAGCCAGGCGTCGGAGATCGCGCGCAGCACCGGCAGATGCTCGCTCATCTGCGCGCTGTCGATGTGCTCGATGCTCAGGCCGTCACGCTCGCCGCGCTTGAGCGCATAGCGCAGATGCGCGCGCTGCGGACCCTTGAGATCGAAGTCCTTGAGCATCACGCGCGCTTCTTCGCCGAGCTTCATCAGCGTGAGGCCGGCGTCGAGGTAGAGCGGCAGCGCATCGGCGCGCACCTGGTAGAACGCCGCGCGGCCGCCGTGCGCGTGCGCGAGCGCGACGAACTCGCGAACGAGCGCGGGCCATTCCTCGCGCGGGCCGACGGGGTCGTGCAGCGCGGCCCACGTGCGTCCGCGTTTCGCGTACATCAGGAAGGCGTTGCGATTCTTCGCGAACAGGAAGCTCTTGTCGCCCATGAGCGCGAGGCCCGCGTCGCTGCGCTCCTGCGCGCGCACGATGCGTGCGGCTTCGACAAGATCCTCGGTCGCGGGCATCACGAAGCGGCCCGCAGCGGGGCGCAGCAGTTGCCACAGCGCGAGTGCGGCGGCGAGCATGCCGGCGCCGAGCGTCGCGCGCAGCGCACGCGGCGCGCGTTCGTCGAATGCGAACTGCCACCACAGGTTGTGCGAATACTGCACGTCGCGGAACGCGAACAGCAGCACCCACACGGCGAGCGCGATCACGCAGCCCACCGACGCGAGCCAGCCTGGCGTGAAGCGCTCGGCGAACAGCGACGAATTGCGGTTGAAGCGGTGCCGCGTGGCGATGAGCAGCACGATCAGCACGGAGAGCACGCCCGCCTCGACGAACGCGAGCCCCTTCCCGAACGAGAGCACGAGACTCACGACGGCGATCAGGAATGCGAGCCACCAGGCGGCGTCGAGACGCCGCAGCAGCCCGCGCGCGACGAACAGCAACAGCACGCCGGACAGGCTGCCGAGCAGTTGCGAGCTTTCGAGCACCCAGAGCGGCAGGATGGCCTGCAGCACGGCGATGCGATGCGCGAAGGCGGGCGTCGCGCCCGAGATCACGAGCATGCCGCCGGTCACGAACGTGACGATCGCGAGGAAGAGCGGGGCGAGTTGCGAGACGCCGTCGGCACCGCGACGCGCGAGGCTCGCGCCGAGCGGCGCCGCAAACGCGCGGCCTTCGAATGCGGCGAGCAGGGCGGCCGAGAGCGCGAGCGGCGCGCCGAAGTAGATCGCGCGATAGGCGAGCAGTGCGGCGAGCACGTCCGAGGCGGGCACGTCGGAGCCGAGCGCGAAGACCATCGCCGCTTCGAACACGCCGATGCCGCCGGGCGTGTGGCCGATCAGGCCGAGCAGCATCGCGGCCGAATAGACGGTCAGGAAATCGGGGAAGCCGATGTGCGCGCGCGGCATCACGGCCCAGAGCGCGAGCGCGGCGCCCAGGACGTCGAGCATCGCCAGCAGCAATTGGGCGGCGAGGTCGCGCCGCGCGGGCACGGCAAAGCGCAGCCAGGCGCGGCCGGACGGTACGATCTCACGCGATTTCGCGGGGCACGCGACGATCAGCACGGCGAAGAACGCGAGGATCGCGCCGCCGATCCAGCGCAGCGCGTCCGGAGCGACATGCAGCACACTGGCGAGCGCGCTCGACGAGCCGGCCATGCCGAGCGCCGTCATCAGCGTCACGGCGAGCGCGAGCGTGACGCTCGTGAATACGGTCATGCGGCCGACCTGCGCGGCGGTGACGCCCGCGCCGCCATAGACGCGGCAACGCACGGCGCCGCCCGTCAGCGCGCCGAAGCCGGTGACATTGCCGAGCGCCGATCCGGCGATCGCACCGACCCAGAGCGCGCCGCGCGGGACGCGCGCGCCGAGGTAGCGCAGCCCGACCGCATCGCGCCCGACGAGCGCGGCGAAGCTCAGGGCCGTGGCGGCCACTGCGCCCATCCACTCCGACGGCGACAGATGCCAAAGGTGGCGGATCACCGACCGGTAATCGACGGACTCCGAGAGGTGCTGGAACACGACGAGCAGCAGCGCGCAGATGCCGAGCGCGAACGCCGGCGCGACGAAGCGCTGCAGGCGCAGGGAGTTGGCGCGGTGCCGCAGTGCGGCGACTGCGCGCACCACGCGCGAGGATTGCGAGAGGGACATGGATCGGTCTGACGATTCTCCGACGCTGCCGTTGTGCCCAAAGGGCTTCCACGGGAGCGGCATCGTGCGTTATTCGTCGCGCTGCGCGGCGGCGGAATAGTTGTGCTGTTGGCCGCGCACCGAAACGTAAACGTTTGGTAAAGGACTGGTAAAACTCAGCAAACGTTTCAGATGCCAATGCGGTTGACCATGCGGGGTAAAAAAACTGGTCACCGGTGCCGGATCGACGGGTTGCTTGAGGGAGACGTAATAATTCGCGTCGGTGCTTTAAAGCGCAAGTCTGCAAATCGACGCAGCAACCGTGATTTGGGCCTTATAAGAGGCATTCTTCTTATCATCGGATTATTAATCCGCATTAGCGGGCGTGATGGCGGCTCAGGTTGCGCGAGCCCTGCCGCAAGCACCGCGCAGCGGACGTCTGGCGTATCGGAGGGTCGAAATATTTATTTCGCGGACGAGATCATTTAATAAGTTAATTAATAATCGCAGACGCCTTTGTTAACAATTTGAGACACCTCACTTAATGCTTTTACTTCGCTGCGCCGGAGCGTTAGTCTCATCGGGTCAAGTGACGTTTTCTACGCCAGGAGAACGATGTGAACCGACTCGCCTTGACTTCTCTCTCGGTGGCGGCGCTTGGCGCCGCAGGGGTGGTCCACGCACAAACCAGCGTGACGTTGTACGGCACCATCGACACATCCATCACCTATATCAATCACGCGGCCGGAAACGCCAATCTGTGGTCGCTCGGTAACAGCGCCAACGGCAACCTGTCCGGGTCGCGCTGGGGCCTGAAGGGCGCAGAGGATCTGGGCGGCGGACTCACGGCGATCTTCCAGCTGGAGAACGGTTTCAGCCCGACGTCGGGCGCGCTCGGGCAGGGCGGGCGGATGTTCGGTCGACAGGCCTATGTCGGGCTGACCGCCGAACAGTACGGCTCGCTCACGCTGGGCCGTCAATACGATCCGCTGATCGACCTCGTTCAGGGGATCACCGCGGATAACTACTTCGGGTCCGCGTTCGCGACCGCGGGCGACGTCGACAACTACGACAACAGCTTCCGCGTGAACAACGCCGTCAAGTACACGACGCCGGTCTGGAACGGGCTTCAGGTCGCGGCCATGTACGCGTTCGGCGGCGTCGCCGGCACGCAGGGCGCCGAGCAGTCGTACTCGGCGGCCGTGGCCTACAGCAACGGGCCGCTCAGTCTCGCCGGCGGCTACTTCTACGCGGCGAACAGCCAGGCCGGGATCGGCATCAGGACGACCGGCTGGACGAGCACGTCGGACGGCACGTTCGACGGCCCGATCAACTCCGGTTATGTGACGGCGCATTCGCTATCGATCGCGCGGGCGGCCGGGCAGTACGTGTTCGGCCCGTTCACGATGGGTCTCGGTTACAGCAACGCGCGGTATGCGCCGGACGCCAGTTCGGTGTTCCGCGACACGCAGAAGTACAACACGGGGCAGGGCTTCCTGAACTACCAGCTGAATCCGGCGCTGCTGCTCGGCGTCGGCTACAGCTACACGCGCGCGAACGGCGATACGGCGGCGACTTATCACCAGGTGTCCCTCGGCGCCGATTACAACCTGTCGAAGCGCACCGACATCTATGTAACGGCGGCCTGGCAGCATGCGAACGGCGAGACGGGCGACGGCTCGGGCGGCTCGATGCCGGCGGAGGCCTCGATCGGCTCATATGGCTATCCGGGCACGAACACGCAGACGATGTTCAACCTCGGGCTGCGTCACAAGTTCTGACGCTGCCGCTTTTCTCCGATCCGTCGCCGGGTGCGCCGCTTGAGCGGCCCGCCCGGCATTTCCTTTGGGTATGCGGCAAAATCGCACGGCGCCTCGATTTCGCATGAGTGAACGGCGCCGCGGGCGGCGGATTCCCGCGCGTCTGCTGCGCTGCCCCTTGCCGCCCAAGCCAATTTCTATCTAGGATTGAGGGTTTTCAAGGCAATTCCGCTCGCAGGCGTCCCGCCACGCGCCCAAAGTCGGCGTCGGACGTTGTCCATGGACGCCGTGTTGCGAGCAAACGACGGTATCTGATATATCACATACGAAATATTGCGTTTTGTCGCGGCGCAGCATATGATTCAGTTATTCGATGACTTAATCATATGGAGCTTGAAATGGATATCGTCTCTCTCGTGTGTTTCAGTGCTGCTGTTGTGGCGTTGGGTGCTGCCGCCACTGCCCTGCTCGCCAAATGGCTGCCGAAGTCGGCCATCGAACAGGCTGCGGTGCACGGCCGGTTCGTCGGTCTGGGCGAGGCGCCGGTCGTGAAGCAGCCGGTGTATCGTCCGCAGGTCCGCAAAGAGGCAATGAATGTCGTCAGAATTTCAAACTGAAGCCGTAGCCAGTTCTTCTCCCGCGCCGCTCAAGCTCGCGCTGCAACCGATCAGCGCGACGCTGAGCCTGCGCGATCAGGCGTACGCGATGCTGCGTCAGGCCATCGCGGACGCCGACATCTACCAGACGCGCGAGGAGATCCGCCTCGACGAGCGCGTGCTGAGCGAGACGCTCGGCGTGAGCCGGACGCCGGTGCGCGAGGCGATGACGCTGCTCGAACAGGAAGGTTTTCTGCGCATGGTGCCCCGCCGCGGCATTTACATCGTGCGCAAGAGCAAGCGCGAGATCGTCGAGATGATCCAGATGTGGGCCGCGCTCGAAAGCATGGCTGCCCGGCTCGCGACGACCAACGCCACCGACGACGAAATCGCGAAGCTGCGCCACATGTTCGACGATTTCCGCGACAGCACGCCCGCCGAACATATCGCCGAGTATTCGGACGCCAACATCGCGTTTCACCAGGCGATCGTCGAACTGTCGAAGTCGCAGCTCATTCTCGACACGATCAAGAACATCTTCGTGCACGTGCGCGCGATCCGGCGCATGACGATCTCGCAGAGCGATCGCGCGTCGCGTTCGATCGTCGATCACCTGCGCATCATCGAGGCGCTCGAAAAGCGCGACACCGAGCTGGCGGAAAAGCTCGTGCGCCAGCATTCGCTCGATCTCGCGGCATACGTCGAGAAGCATTGCGACTTCCTCGATTGAACGAATCGGGCGGTACACGCCATCGTTTTAGCGCATAGGCAAAACGGGAGACCTCAAGGCAGGTCTCCCGTTTTGCGTGAGCGGCGGCGCCTCGCTGCGCCCAGGCGCTCCGGAGCGGAACTTTATGCGCATCAATTGCTACCGTTCTTTTCGAGACACGAGCAATGCGCGCGGAGCCGCCAGCACACCGTCGAGCCTCATCGCTTTCCCTCACTGAATCCCCCGCACGACGCTAGTTAGACCCTCGGTGTTTTCCCCTTAGTGCACCGCAGCAAACGGTGCGAAATCGCCACCAATCCATACTGGATACGCGTTTGCGGCGATTTCACATGCATCGCCTCCGGGAAAACTCCCCCCTTGCCTCCTTCTGATATATCACATACCGTATTGCTTGACGGCGCGGCCCTTCGCCACCCCATGCGAATGCAGGCGCGATAGCAGTCCCCACCGATTTCGAAAACTCGCCCGGCCAGGACTAATAAGGAGACATGACATGGGCAAGGCACTGGATGGCGTGCGTATCCTCGATTTCACGCACGTGCAGTCGGGTCCGACATGTACGCAACTGCTCGCATGGTTCGGCGCCGACGTCATCAAGGTGGAGCGTGTCGGCGCCGGCGATATCACGCGCGAGCAGCTGCGTGACATCCCGGATGCGGACAGCCTCTACTTCACGATGCTCAACGGCAACAAACGGTCGGTCACGATCGACACAAAGAATCCGCACGGCAAGCGTGTGCTGGAACGGTTGATCCGCGACTGCGATGTCCTCGTCGAGAACTTCGCGCCCGGCGCGCTCGAACGCATGGGCTTCAGCTGGGAGCACATCCAGACGTTGAACCCGCGCATGATCGTCGCGTCGGTGAAGGGCTTCGGCCCCGGCCCCTACGAGGACTGCAAGGTCTATGAGAACGTCGCGCAGTGCGTCGGCGGTGCGGCCTCGACCACGGGCTTCGACGACGGCCCGCCCGTCGTCACGGGCGCGCAGATCGGCGACAGCGGCACCGGCCTGCATCTCGCGCTCGGCATTGTCACGGCGCTCTATCAACGCGTGCACACGGGACGCGGACAAAAAGTGCTCGCCGCGATGCAGGACGGCGTGCTCAACCTGTGCCGCGTGAAGTTGCGCGACCAGCAGCGGCTCGACCGCACCGGCGTCATGAAGGAGTACCCGCAGTATCCGAACGATGTCTTCGGCGAAGCCGTGCCGCGCGCCGGCAACGCGTCGGGCGGCGGGCAGCCGGGCTGGATTCTCAAGTGCAAGGGCTGGGAGACCGATCCGAACGCCTACATCTACTTCATCGCCCAGGCGCCGGTATGGAATCGCATCTGCAAGCTGATCGGCCGCGAGGAGTGGATCGACGATCCGCACTACGCGACGCCCAATGCGCGGCTGCCGCATCTCAAGGACATCTTCGACGAGATCGAGCACTGGACCATGAACCGCACCAAGTTCGACGCGATGGCCGTGCTCAACCGCTACGACATTCCGTGCGGTCCGATTCTCTCGATGAAGGAGATCGCGTCGGACGACTCGCTGCGCGCGAGCGGCACGATCGTCGAGGTCGAGCACCCGGTGCGGGGCAAGTACCTCACGGTCGGCAATCCGATCAAGCTCTCGGACAGCCCGACTGAAGTCACGCGCTCGCCGTTGCTCGGCGAGCATACCGATGAAGTACTCGCCGAGTTCGGCTATTCGCGCGCCGATATTGAGGCGCTGCGCACGGCCGGCGCGATCTGATTCCGGCGACGATGAGGGAGCAAAGCATGGATACATGGATGCGTTTGATGGCGAACGACGGCAGCATCGTGTTCGGCCGCGTCGAGAACGGATATCTGCACGAATACGAGGGGCTCGATCAGCCGGTGCCGACCGGCGCCGTGCTGCCGCTGCGCACGTTGGTGCCGCTCGCGCCCTGCGCGCCGGGCAAGGTGGTGGCGCTCTGGAACAACTTTCACGCGCTCGCCGCGAAGCTCGAAAAGCCGGTGCCCTCGCATCCGCTGTTTCTGCTGAAGCCGGCCGGGTCGGTGATCGGTTCGGACGTGCCGATCCGCCGTCCTGCCCACTATGCGGGAAAAATCGTGTTCGAAGGCGAGCTGGGGATCGTCATCGGCAAGCGCTGCCGCGACGTGAGTGTGAAGGAGGCCGAAGCTTCGATCTTCGGTTACACGATCATCAACGACGTCACCGCGGCGGGCCTGCTCGCCGAGAATCCGCACTTCCCGCAGTGGTGCCGCGCCAAAGGTTTCGATACGTTCTGCTGTATGGGCCCGGCGATCGTCTCGGGCTTCGTCTGGCGCAGTGCGAGCGTGGTGACGCGGCTCGATGGGGTCGAACGCCAGAACTATCCGCTCGCCGATATGGTGTTCACGCCCGCGCAGCAGGTGAGCCTGATTTCGCAGGACCTCACGCTCGAAGCGGGCGACGTGATCGCTTGCGGCACGTCGCTGGGCGTGGGATCGATCGGTGACGGCGCAACGGTCGAGATCACGATCGAGGGCATCGGTACGCTGGCCAACACGCTCGCCGTGGCGCGAGCCGAAACGCAGGCGCCCGCCGTGGTCGAAGGCGCAGTTTAAGCGTCCCACGAGGCTTTTGATGACGTGCCCGGTGCGATCCGCCGGGCGCGAGGAGGAGCGATGCGGGAGCAACTGGCTGGCGACATCGTCTGGTTGGGCGGCGGCCTGCTGTACGCCTGGCTGATGTGCGCGCTTGCGCAACTGGCGGCGCTTGCGCCGGCTTGGGCGCGGCGTGTGCCGGTGTCGGGCCGGGTGAAGGCGCGCTGTGCGCGGAGCAAGTCGCCCTCGCGCGAATACGGCGTCGCCGCCGCAATTTGCTTTGCACTGCTGCTGGCTGTGCCGTCCGGCGTGCTTGCGTTCGGCGTCGCTCACGCGGCCGGTGCCGCTGTAATGGTCGTCGCGGGTGCCTTCGCCGGCTTGTGGACAGGCATTCGCCTGAACGTGGGCGCGCGCGTGCGGGTGCGCGTGACCGGAGTGGCGGGTTGCGTCGGCGGGCTTGCGGCGCTCGGCGGCGGGTTCGCCTGGTTTCTCGCGCCGACCGAGCCCGGGTTGCTCGAACAGCGCGCGGCGCTCTTCCTCGTCGTGGCGCTGGGGGCGCTGCTGATCGGCGCCGCCGCGAGCGCGTTGTGCGGCCAGGTGCGTACGCGTCCGCGACTGCCGTTCACGGCGGGCGCGCGCATGGTTCACGTCGTCGCGTTGCTACTCGGCATCGCGCTTGGTTATGGTTTTTCGACGGCGTCTGCGGGGAACGAATTCGGGCTTGCGGCGCTCGTCGGTGCGAGCGTGCTTGGCGCTGCATTCGGTGCACGACTCATGACAGACGCGATGACGGCTGCAGTGACGACGGATGCGCGGCCGCCGCGTGTGGCGCGATTCGCGCTCGCGCGACACGCGAGCGGCGGGCGGCCGTCGACAGGCGTCGGCATGCTGACGCCGAGTTTCGCGGGCGTGCCCGACGAACTGCTCGTCGAAGCCTGCGGCAGCGGCTTTTTCGTACCCGACTGTTTATATGCGCGTGCCGCTCCGTTCGAGGAGCCCGCAAGCGCAGTTCATCACGTATCGCGCGATTTGCCGAGGCGGCATCGCAGCCGCCATTGCGCGGCGAAGCACAGGCAGGGGGCGCTCTGAAGCGGCCCGTCAACGAAGCCCCGCGCGCGCGACTCTCGTGGCTCCACGAGAGGCAACCGACGCGGCGCGGCATGACAGCGGAATCAGGGCAACGTCGCCCGGCGATTCACGACAGACAGATTGATTGGGGTGGGCAAAGACGGCTGTTTCGTGCGGTTGAGGACGAAGGATCAACCATGTCTAAAGGATTCGTGCCGATCCATAGTGCCTTACTTATGAAGACTGGATTCCGACACGCGGGTGATGTTTTCGATGAGGGGCGCGCCTTCCTCCATGAGGAAGCGTTTGAACGCGAGCGCGACGGGCGGCAAGCGCTTGTTTTTGCGGTGCACGACGTACCAGTTGAGCATGACCGGAAAGCCTTCGACGTCGAGCACGGTCAGGTGACCGACCTGCAATTCGAGGCTGACTGTGTGCGCGGAGAGGAACGCGATCCCCATGCCCGCGATGACGGCCTGCTTGATCGTCTCGGTGCTCTTGATCTCCATGGCGATCTTCAGGTTCGTGATCTTGCCCGCGAAGCCTTCTTCCATCGAATTCCACGTGTCCGAGCCGCGCTCGCGCACGATGAACGCCTCGTTGGCGAGCGCGCTGACCTTGATGCCGCGCTTGTGCGCGAGCGGATGCGTGGGCGCGGCCACGATCACGTACGGGTGCGGCGCGAACGGCTCGTTGATGGCGTCGGTGGCGTGCGGCGGGCGCACCATGACCGCGAGGTCGGTCTGGTTCGTCGCCAGTTGCTGAAGCAACTGTTCGCGGTTGTGCACCGCGAGATTCAGCGAGACGTCTTTGTAGCGGCGCGTGAATTCGGCGAGCAGGCGCGGGAAAAAATAGTCGCCCGCGCTGATGACGGCGACGTTGAGCTTGCCGCCCGAGACGCCCTTCAACTGGCCCATCGCCTCGTCGGCTTCGTGGAACAGCTGGATGATCGCGCGGCTGTAGTGAAGCATCTCCGTGCCCGCCGGCGTGAGATAGATCTTCTTGCCGAGCTGCTCGAACAGCGGCAGTCCTGCGTGATCTTCGAGCTGGCGGACCTGTGTGGACACGGCGGGTTGGGTGAGGTGCAGTTCTTCCGCGGCGCGAGAAAAACTGAGGTGGCGCGCCACGGTCTCGAAGACCTTAAGCTGGCGCAGCGTGGCGTTTCGCATTGTCATGACCGATCCATAAAGGAACGTGAATCCACATAATAACAAACTTTAATTGTGAGTTATCCAGCAATGACCCTAGCATGACAATGAAAGGACTTCGAATGCCTTGCGGCGTGCTTGAGGGTAAACGCCGGGGCAGGGAAAACGAGGGGGACGTCATGCAGCAAACGATGTTAGGAACCCTTGTGCAGCACACGGATCAAGGGCAAGCGGCAATAAATCGAATGGTAGTGAATTGATGAATTTCCATTCGAATTTCCGAATTGTCTGTGGAATAAAAATTAAAGGAAATGGAAGGGCGGATTTAAAACCATAAGTTGAGATTTATGCAGGCCGGCAATACCGCCGGTCCTCATGAATAGATAGCGGAGACAAGCGAGATGAGTGCAATCAGTCAAAGAAGCGAGGTCGGCCCGTTCTGGACCAACCGCTGGTTTCAGCTGGTCGTGGGTATGGTGTGCATGGCGCTCGTCGCCAATCTGCAATACGCGTGGACGCTATTCGTCGCGCCCATGCATGCGCGGCACCAGTGGGGCGAAGCGTCGATTCAGCTGGCGTTCTCGATCTTCATTCTGACTGAGACGTGGCTCGTGCCGCTCGAAGGATGGCTCGTCGACAAGTTCGGGCCGCGTCCTGTCGTGGCGGCCGGTGCGGTCTGCGCGGGACTCTCGTGGGTCCTCAACTCGTATGTGACGACGCTGCCGATGCTCTACTTCTCGTCCGTGATCGCGGGTCTCGGGGCGGGCGGCGTGTACGGCACGTGCGTCGGCAATGCGCTGAAGTGGTTCCCGGATCGCCGCGGTCTCGCGGCCGGTCTCACGGCCGCCGGTTTCGGCGCGGGCGCAGCGATCACCGTGATTCCGATTGCGAACATGATCACGCGGCACGGATACGAGCACACGTTCTTCTTCTTCGGCATCCTGCAGGGCGTGTCGATTCTCGTGCTCGCGTTCCTGCTCGTGAAGCCGACGCCGAGCGCGAGGGTTGCGGCACCGCGGCGTCCTGTTTCGCGCGTCGATTACACGCCGGGGCAGATGATCAAGCAGCCCGTCTTCTGGGTGATCTACGCGGCGTTCGTGGCCGTGGCCGCGGGCGGCCTGATGGCGACGGCGCAGATCGGCCCGATCGCGAAGGACTGGGGTCTCGCCAAGATCCCGATGACGGTGTTCGGCGCGACGCTTCCGCTTCTCACGCTGACGCTCTCGATCGACAACATCTGCAACGGCTTCACGCGTCCGCTGTGCGGTTTCATCTCCGACAGGATCGGCCGCGAGAATGCGATGTTCTTCATCTTCTGCGGTGAAGGTCTTTCGCTGCTCGGCATGATGTATTTCGGCACGAACCCGTATATGTTCATGATGTTCGCCGCGCTGATCTTCCTGTTCTGGGGTGAGATCTTCTCGATCTTCCCGGCAATCTGCGCCGACACCTTCGGCAGCAAGTTCGCCGCGTCCAACGCCGGCACGCTGTACACGGCGAAGGGCACCGCATCGCTGCTCGTGCCGGTGGCGTCGATTCTCTCGGCGTCGGGCGGTTGGGGCGCTGTGTTCATCGCGGCCGCGATCATCACGATTGCCGCGGGCATCAGCGCGAAATTCTTCATCGCACCGATGCGCCAGCGCCTGTTCGACAATCAGAGCGACGCGCGCGTGACCGCGGCCGCCCCGAACTCGCCGACTGAGTTCTCGCAGTTGTCCAATCAGACCGGCGAATAAGTCGCGGCACGAGAGACGCGATGAACGTATCGCTCCAGCAGTTGAAAGTGTTTGTGGCCGTCGCGCGCTCACGCAGCTTCACGCGTGCTGCGCGCGAGTTCGGCCTCACGCAGTCGGCGGTGAGCCGCTGCGTGCGCGATCTCGAAGAGGCGGTCGAACTGAAGCTGTTCGACCGCACGACGCGCCACGTCGAACTCACGCTCGCGGGCAGCGGCTTCGAGCGGCGCATCGGGCGCCTGCTCGACGAGATCGACATGGTGCTCCTCCAGGGACGCGAAGCGAATCAGGAGCACAGCGGCGTCGTGCTCGTGGCGAGCAATCCCGTGCTCTCGTCGACCTGGGTGCCCGCCGCCATGGCGCGTTGCTCGGCTGCATATCCCTCGCTCACTTTGCAGCTTCAGGATCTGCCGCAGGCGGCGCTCGTGCGGGCCGTCGAGCAGGGCGAAGCGGACTTCGGCGTGATCGCCGAGACCGTGCCGTTCGCGAGCGGCAATCTCGACGTGCAGCCGCTTTCGGCGACGCCGCTGTGCGCGGTGATGCCGCCGATACACCCGCTCGCGCAGCACGCCACGTTGCACTGGGACGATCTCGCCGGCGCGTCGCTCGTCACGCTCAATCGCGATGCGGGCTGCAGCGGTGCCGTGAAGCGTGCGCTGGCCGGGTTGCGCGCCGAAGCGAAGTCTTTGCAGGAGATCGCGCATGTGGCGGGCGTGGCGCGCATGGCGCAGCTCGGGCTCGGCGTCGGCGTGCTGCCCGTGTGCACGGGTGGTGCGCAGGCGGCCGATGTATCCGATGTCGCGTGCCATTGGCCCGTCCCGTCCGGATCGCTCGCGGTGCGCGTGCTGCATCCCGTGGTCAACGTGACGACGATGCTCGTGCGCCGGCGCAATCGCTCGCTGCGGCCGTGTGCGCAGGCTGCGTGGTCGCAGTTCGTCGCGGAAGGGTCGGGCGGCGCGCAATCGCGTGCGCCGATGCGTGAAGCGTCGTTCGAGTCGGTGTCTGTTGAGTCTTATACGTCTGCCGGTGTGGACTAGACGGCTTCACTTCGCGGTTTTACTTCGAGCCATAAAAAAGCGGACCATTAACGTGGTCCGCTTTTTTTTTGTGCCCGCTTTACCTGTTGTACCTGTGTATGCCGCCATAAATCACACCGTCTTCATCGCCATGCATTCGCGTTATGGCCTCGCTTCGCACCATAAAAAACGGACCACCCGGGTGGTCCGTTCCGTTTGTGCCTGCTTATACAGGTGCCAATCAAATCACGCAGCCTTCAGCGCCATCCGTTCGCGTTGCTTGACGAGGGCCAGCACGATGTCGATGGTCGGCGTCGGTTCGCCGACGAGGGCGCCCATCTCCTGCACCACCGTCAACAGCGGATCGATTTCCATCGGCCTGCGGTTCTCCAGGTCGACGAGCGTCGAGGTCTTGTGCGCGCCGACCGCGCCCGCGCCGTCGATGCGCCGCTCCACGTCCACGCGGAAATGCACGCCGAACTGCTCGGCGATGCGCTTCGCTTCCATCATCATCGTGCGCGCGACGTTGCGCGTCGCCGGATCGCTCGTGATGACGTCGAGCGTGCCGTGCGTGAGCGCGCTGATCGGATTGAAGCAGAGGTTGCCCCAGAGCTTCAGCCAGATTTCGTCGCGGATGTTGTCGCGGACCGGCGCATCGAAACCGGCGGCCTGCATGATTTCGTGCAGTTCCGTGATGCGCGTCGTGCGCTCGCCCGAAGGCTCGCCGATCGGAAACTTCTTGCCGTAGACGTGACGGATCACGCCGGGCGCTTCGATTTCGGCGGCCGGATACAACACGCAGCCGATGGCGCGCTCGGGTCCGAGGCGCGTCCATTGCGAGCCGTCCGGGTCGATACTTTCGAGCCGCGTGCCCGCGAACTTGCCGCCATGCTGATAGAAGTACCAGTAGGGGATGCCGTTCGTGCCCGTGACGATGGCGGTGTGCTTGCCGATCAGCGGCTGCATCGCGTCGATTACGCCGGTCACCGAATGCGCCTTGAGCGTGATGATCACGATGTCCTGCACGCCGAGTTCACGCGGATCCGACGTGCAGCGCACATCGGCGACGTACTCCTCGCCGTCCATCAAAAGACGCGCGCCGTTCTCGCGCATCGCGGCCAGATGCGGGCCGCGCGCGATGAAGCTCACGTCCGCGCCCGCGCGTGCGAGCTGCACGCCCATCATGCCTCCGATTGCGCCCGCTCCAAAGATGCAGATCTTCATGTTGAAACCCCAATGACGTTGAAAACCGCTTGTCCGTCACCGCGCGAGAGCGGCCTGCGCGAAACGGACGGTAAAGCGTGCCGCTCGCTGCATCGACAGACGATGATTCGAGCATAAGAGGACGTGACGATTAACGACAGTTAAAGTTTCTCGTCAAAATCATCAACGATGACTTATGGTTTGCGCTGCGCGCTCAGGCACATTCACGCCCGGCGCACGAGCAGGAAACTCACGCCGATCAGGCCGAGAAAGGCCCCGCAGCAGCGGTTGAACCAGCGGCGCACGGCGGCGCGCGTGAGCCAGCGCGCGAGGTACATGCCCGCAAGCGAATAGAGCGCGATGGCGATGCATTCGAGCACGAGAAAGCTCCCGCCGAGCACGGCGAACTGTGCGGCAATGGGTTTCGTCACATCGACGAACTGCGGCAGAAACGCCGTGAAAACGAGGATTGCTTTCGGATTGCCCGCCGCCACCAGGCACTCACGCCAGGCGAGGCGCGTGAGCGTCGCGTCGCCGTCGATCGACATGCCGACCGGTGCTGCGTCGCTGCGCCAGAGCTTGATCGCAAGCCACACGAGGTACGCGGCGCCCGCGAGCTTGATCGCGAGAAAGATCGTTTCGGACGCGCGCAGCACGACCGCAAGCCCCGTGGCCGCGAGCGCGATCATCGCGGCGAACGCGACGAGCCGCCCCGCGCCGCCCACGAATGCGCACGTGAAGCCGTAGCGCGCGGCCACGTTAATGGACAGCAGATTGTTCGGTCCCGGCGCCATGTTGAGCGCGAAGCAGGCAGGAAGGAAGAGGAGCCAGGCAGTGAGGGACATGATCGATCTCTGCGCGCGTCGTGTGCGCGTCGTGCGTGATTCGGGCGCGTTGGTGCGTTATGCGATCGATTCTATCCGACCTTGCGGCTCTTCCCGCGCCCTTCAATGAAACAACGGCAGCGCGAGAAAGAGTTTGATGACGATAGCGTTGGCGACGTCGATGAAGAACGCGGCGACCATCGGCACGACCAGAAACGCGATGTGCGAGTGCCCGTGGCGCGCGGTGACCGCCTGCATGTTCGCGATCGCGGTGGGCGTTGCGCCGAGGCCGAAGCCGCATTGTCCCGCCGTGAGCACGATCGCGTCATAGTCGCCGCCCATCGCGCGGAACGTGACGAACAGCGCGTAGATCACCATGAGGACCGTCTGCGCGGCGAGGATCGCGAAGACCGGCAGCGCCAGCGACGCGAGATCCCAGAGGCGCAACGTCATGAGCGCCATCGCGAGAAAGAGCGCGAGGCTTGCGTTGCCGATCAGCGCGACCGCGTGTTCGGTCACGGGGCGTCCCGCGAAGGCGAGCACGTTCGCGAGCGCGACCGCGACGAACAGCACGCACACGAACGCGGGCAATTCGAACGCCGTGCCCGCGAGCACAAGCGCAATCTCGCTGCCCGCGGCGAGGCTGATCGCGATGAGCGTCAGCGTGTTGATGAACGCGGCGGGCGTCGTGGCCTGCTCGGCCTTCGGTTCTTCGAAGGCGTAGACGTCGGGCGTGGCTTTGTCGTCGTCGGCGAGGTGGTGGCCGATGCGTTTGAGCAGCCGCTGGGCGACCGGTCCGCCGAGGATGCCGCCGATCACGAGCCCGAACGTCGCGCACGCGATGGCGACTTCGGTGGCCGACTGCAGGCCGTAATGGGCGGTGAAGACCTTGCCCCACGCCGCGCCGGTGCCGTGTCCGCCCGACAGCGAAATGGAACCGCCAAGCAGTCCGAAGAGCGGATCGATGCCGAACATGAGCGCCATGCCGATGCCGACGACGTTCTGCAACACGAGCAGCCCGACCACCACGATCAGGAAGCGCACGAGCACGGGGCCGCCCGCCCGGAGGCTCGCGAGCTTCGCATTCAGGCCGATGGTGGCGAAGAAGGCGAGCATGAGCGGCGTCTGCAATGCGACGTCGAAGCGGATGTCGACGTGCGCGAACGCATGCAGCCCGAAGACGGCGAGTGCGGCGACGAGACCGCCCGCGACCGGCTCGGGAATGGTCCACCGGCGCAGCAGCGGCAGCGCCGCGACGAGCCGCTCGCCGAATAGCAGCACGAGCCCTGCGGCGGCGAGTGTTTCGTAGACGTTAACGTTCATGATGGGCCTCACGGCGCGGCGGACGGTCGGAGCGGATTTCACTGGGGGACTTCACTGCGGCCTTTATGGGCGGCGACATGGATTCGTTCGACTCCGTGCTCGAACGGCCAGGCGTCGAAGGCCAACATTTCGCAACTTCGCGACGTACGCGTCGCGTTCACTTGTCGTGATGACACTCGCGCACGCCGGCCATGACTTCAAGTCGCGCGCAGATCGCGGAGAATTCGTTCGACGTCACGCGCGAGAGCGAGATTTGCACGTCGTCGAGATCCGGATCGTCTTCGGACTGCTGCACGATGAACTGTTTGACCCGCACGCTTCCCGTGCCGAGCGTGCGATATACGGTGTCGAGCGAAACGCTTCCGCGATCGACCAGCAACTGGATGCCGCGCTGTTGCTTCGTGGAAATGAAGCGGCGTTCGAGCGGCTTCACACCGGCGAGAATCGCGAGAATGATGACGGTCGCGCCGATCGCGGCGGTGTACATCCCGCCGCCGACCGCGAGGCCCACCCCGGCGACGGACCAGAGGCTCGCGGCCGTCGTCAGTCCCCGCACGACTTCGCCGCGAAGCAGGATCGACCCGGCGCCGAGGAAGCCGATGCCCGACACCACCTGGGCCGCAACGCGTGACGGATCGAGCACGACGTTCTGCTGGCCCAGCACGTCGGCGAAGCCGAACGCGGACACCAGCATCATCAGGCAAGCGCCGACGCTGACCAGCATGTGCGTGCGCAAGCCGGCCGCCCAGTTCAGTCTTTCGCGCTCGAAGCCGATCACGCTGCCCAGCAGTGCCGCCATGAGCAGACGCGACAGAATTTCGAGGTTCCCTGTCAATGTCCCAGTCACATCAGCCACCCCAATGCGATCGTGCGGCCCCGGAGCCATGCATCGAATGCGACGCTTTCAGTCGATCGATTGTGGCACTTTATAACTAAAGATGAGATTCACGATTTCGCGCGTCGGCACGCTCGTGAGAAGCCTGGACACCTGCCTCGGCTGAAACCATTTGCATCGGAGTATTTCGTTGTTCGGTTCGGGCCGGGCATCGTGCGGCAGGATCGCGTAAAAGACGTGATGCTGCTTGTTCAGTCCGCCGAACTGGAACAGGTAGCCGAGTTCGTGTCCCGCGAGCGTGGTTTCCTCGCTGAGTTCACGCGTTGCGGCGTCCGCTGGGGATTCGCCGCGCTTGATCGTGCCGCCGGGCAGCGACCACCGCGATCGCCCGCGTTCGACGAGGAGGATTCGGTCCTGCTGCCAGCAGACGACGGTCGCTCTTTCTTTCATGCTCGTGGACTCGGGGCCATGGCGATGGTTTTCGGGTCGTATCGAAACATTGCCTGCGAGGAAAGCTTTCGTAACGGGGTCGGTTAATGGAGAATCTTAAGCAATCATCGGGCCTGATGGACGTTCGCATTGCCGACCATCGTCGCGTATATACTGACCGCCGACCTGCCACGACGCCCGAGCGCCATGCCTTCGCCCCCGCGCCCCGACGACGACCCGCGCCCCGAGCCACCCGAGCGTCCCGACGACGACGCCTGCTGCCACTGCGGCTGCGATCCGTGCATCTTCGATCTGTACGACGCAGAAGTCGATCGCTGGCGCGCCGAGCTTGCGGCGTGGGAAAAACGCCAGACCGCGCGCCAGCCCGGGAAACGCCCGAAGCGCGAGCCGGCTGCAAAGGCAGCCCGAAAGCCGAAAGCATGAGCGTTCTGCGCGTGTGCCGCACCCGGATCCCCGTCGTTCAATCGAAGCCGTCATGACTGAATCCGTCCTGCTCAACGCCCCCGCTCTTACGCCCGATGCGCTCGACGCGCTGCACGCGTTCGTCGCGCGCCATCCGCGCCTGTTCGTGCTGACCGGCGCGGGCATCAGCACCGATTCGGGCATCCCCGGCTATCGCGACGAAAACGGCGCCTGGAAGCGCTCGCCGCCCATCACGCTGCAGGAATTCCTCGGCTCTGAAAGCTGGCGCCGCCGCTATTGGGCGCGCAGCATGCTCGGCTGGCCGGCCGTCGGCCTCGCGCAGCCGAACGGCGCGCATCGCGCGCTCGCGCGGCTCCAGACCGCGGGCCACGTGACCACGCTCGTCACGCAGAACGTCGACGGACTGCATCAGCGCGCGGGCAGCCAGGGCGTCATCGAACTGCACGGGAGCATCGGCCACGTGCATTGCCTCGATTGCGGCGCGCAGTACGCGCGCGCATCGATCCAGCCGCTGCTCGAAGCGAACAACCCCGATGTCGCGCGCGCGTTCGCCGAACCCGCCGCTGACGGCGACGCCCATCTCGACTTCGACGGCAACCTGCCGTTCGTCGTGCCGACGTGCGCCGCGTGCGGCGGGATGCTCAAACCGTCGGTGGTGTTCTTCGGCGAGAACGTGCCGCGCGAACGCGTCGCGGCGGCGTCGGCGGCGCTCGATGAAGCCGATGCGGTGCTCGTCGCCGGGTCGTCGCTGATGGTCTACTCGGGCTATCGTTTCTGCGCCTGGGCGCAGCAGCGCGGCAAGCCCGTCGCGGTCGTGAACCTCGGGCGCACGCGCGCCGATCCGCTCCTCGCGCTCAAGGTCGAGGCGCCGTGCGCCGCGACGCTCGACGCGCTCGCCGAACGCCTCGCGGCCTGATCCGCCTGCTCAACAACTAACCGATATCGGAAGAGACCGCATGCCGTCAACGCTCGCAGAACTCGAAGCACGCTATGGCACGCCGAGCGAGCGCTCGGCGCGCAAGGAACTCGACCACGTCAACGCGGATTACCGCCGCTTCATCGAGGCGTCGCCGTTCGTCGTGCTCGCGACCGGCGGTCCGGACGGGCTCGACTGCTCGCCGCGCGGCGACGCGCCGGGCTTCGTGCGCGTCGTCGACGAACGCACGCTCGCGCTGCCCGACCGTTCCGGCAACAATCGCGTGGACAGCCTGCGCAACGTGGTCGCCACGTCGCAACTCGGGCTGCTGTTCATGGTGCCGGGCGTCGGCGAGATGCTGCGCGTGAACGGACGCGGCCGCGTGAGCGTCGATCCGGCGCTCCTCGCGAGCTTCGCCGTGGACGGCAAGCTGCCGCGCTCGGTGCTCGTGATCGACGTCGATGCGGTCTACTTTCAGTGCTCGAAGGCCGCCGCGCGCTCGAAGCTCTGGGACCCGGCGAGCCAGGTCGAGCGCTCGCGGTTGCCGAGCGCGGGTCAGATGCTTCAGCGCATCACGCGCGAGCAACACGGGGAGCATTTCGACGATGTGGCTTACGACATCGATCTCGCCGAGCGCGTGAAGACGGGCCTTTACTGACCTGCCGAAGCGAAGCGGGCCTCGCGCCGCAACCCTTGACGAACACCGACGATGACCGACCCGCAATCCGACGCCCGCCTCTTCGCGCCCGCGACTGACCGCAACGCCGCGCCGATCCTCGACGTCCTGCGCGGCGCGCTGCCCGCGCGCGGCACCGTGCTTGAAATCGCGAGCGGCACGGGCCAGCACGCCGTGCATTTCGCCGCCGCGCTGCCCGGCATCGAGTGGCAGCCGACCGACGCCGATCCGCGTGCGCGCGCCTCGATTCTCGCCTGGCGCGCGCATGCGGGTCTCGCGAACCTGCGCGCGCCGCTCGATCTCGACGTGCGCCGCGAGCCGTGGCCCATCGACGCCGCCGATGCGATCGTCTGCATCAACATGATCCACATCGCGCCGTGGGAGGCGGCCGTCGCGCTCGCGAAAGGCGCGGGCGCGCGCGTGCCCGCGGGCGGCGTGCTCGTGCTCTACGGACCCTATCGGCGCGGCGGCGCGCACACGGCGCCGGGCAATGAAGCCTTCGATACCCAGTTGCGCGAGCGCGACCCTGCATGGGGCGTGCGCGACATGGAAGCCGTGGAAGCGCTGGCGCAAGCCGAAGGTTTCGTCTGCGAGCAGCGCGTGGCGATGCCCGCGAACAACTTCAGCCTGGTCTTCAGGAAGCGCTGAGTCCGCGTGCGGCGTGCGCACGTTGCAAAGGTGTTTCCCTTATCCTTGCACGATCGGCGCTGCGGGCGCCGCCGTCATCGTGAAGTGGAGAAACGACATGAGCAAACAGGCAATCGGCGTGGTGGGTCTGGCCGTGATGGGTCGCAATCTGGCGCTCAATATCGAGAGCCGGGGGCATGCGGTGTCGGTGTTCAACCGCACGCGCGAGAAAACCGACGAGCTGATCGCTGAGTTCCCCGACCGCAAGCTCGTGCCCGCCTATACGCTGGACGCGTTCGTCGAGTCGCTGGAAAAGCCGCGCCGCATCCTGCTGATGGTGAAGGCCGGCGAGGCGACCGACGCCACGATCGCGGCGCTCAAGCCGCTGCTGGAGAAGGGCGACATCCTCATCGACGGCGGCAACACGCATTTCACCGACACGATCCGCCGCAATCAGGAACTCGCGAATGCGGGTCTGCATTTCATCGGCACGGGTGTGTCGGGCGGCGAGGAGGGTGCGCTCAAGGGGCCGTCGATCATGCCGGGCGGTCCGCGCGACGCGTACGACCTGGTCGCGCCGATCCTCACCGAAATCGCGGCGAAAGCGCCGGACGGCGCGCCGTGCGTCGCGTACATGGGGCCGGACGGCGCGGGCCACTTCGTGAAGATGGTCCACAACGGCATCGAGTACGGCGACATGCAGCTGATCGCCGAAAGCTACGCGGTGCTCAAGGCGGTGCTCGGCCTCTCGAACGAGGAACTCGGCAAGGTGTACACCGAGTGGAACCAGGGCGAACTCGACAGCTATCTCATCGAAATCACGTCGAAGATCTTCGGCAAGAAGGACGAGGAGACCGGCAAGGATCTCGTCGACATCATCCTCGACCGCGCCGCGCAGAAGGGCACCGGCAAGTGGACGAGCCAGAACGCGCTCGATCTGGGCGTGCCGCTGCCGTTGATCACCGAGTCGGTGTTCGCGCGCGTGCTCTCGTCGCTGAAGACGCAGCGCGTCGCGGCGAGCAAGGTGCTCGCGGGTCCCGCCGCGAAGCCGTTCGCGGGCGATCGCGCGGCGTTCGTCGAAGCGGTGCGGCGCGCGCTGTATCTGAGCAAGGTGATCTCGTATGCGCAGGGCTTCGCGCAACTGCGCGCCGCCTCCGACGAGTACAAGTGGGATCTGCCGTACGGCACGGTCGCGAAGATCTTCCGCGCGGGCTGCATCATCCGCGCGCGCTTCCTGCAGAAGATCATGGACGCCTACGCGAACGATCCGCGGCTCGCGAACCTGCTGCTCGACCCCTATTTCCGCGACGTCGCCGCGAACTATCAGACGGCGCTGCGCGAGGTGGTGATTCAGGCGGTGTCGGCGGGTGTGCCGGTGCCGGCGTTCTCGTCGGCGGTCGCCTATTTCGACGGTTATCGCTCCGACCGCCTGCCCGCCAATCTCGTGCAGGCGCAGCGCGACTTCTTCGGCGCGCATACGTTCGAGCGCATCGACAAGCCCGGCAGCTTCCACGCCGACTGGGCCTGATCGCCCTGCGGGCGCGGCCCGGCGGGCCGAAAGTCGTTGCAATCGTTGTTGGAACAGAAAGGTGAGGCAGATTGCCTCACCTTTTTTATTGCTGTTTCCGCAACAGTGTTTTTTTGAGATAAGGGTTTTCCCTAGATCAAAGAAACTCCTACACTGTCATCAATCGCTGACGAACAAGGTGTTCGAAGCGTCAAAAAATACAGATGGAGGTCGATCATGAACAAGCTTTTCCCCGCCGTTGTCGTTGCAGCCGCCCTTGCCATTCCGGCGATCTCGTTCGCCCAATCGAGCCAGCAGGGTCTGACTCGCGCCCAGGTGCGCGCGGAACTGGTGGAACTCGAACACGCGGGCTATGACCCGGCCGCCGACGACCTGGACTATCCGACCCGACTGCAGGCCGCCGAGGCGCGTGTGCAAGAGCAGCATCTTGCCGCCGGCAACACCAGCGGCTACGGCGCTCCGGCAGCCGGCACGACGCAGGCTGGCGGTGCGGTGCAACCGCAGCACATCACGCCGTCGCAGTCGGTGTACTTCGGTAACTAAGTGCTTTGGCCGGGGCACGGTGAGGCTGCCTCAAATCGCTTCACGGTCCCGGCGGCAGTGGTTGCAGTAGCAGTCGAAGTGGTGGTGTTGTGAAGTCGAAGTATCGGGAACGGTGGAAGTTGCAATGCTGTGCCGTTGAAGTAGCTGTGCTTGCAGTGGATGTAGCTGTGGAAGTTGCAGTGCTGTGAAGTTGAAGTAGCAGTAGCCGTGGAAGTTGCAATGCTGTGCTGTTGAGGTAGCTGTGCTTGCAGTGGATGTAGCTGTGGAAGTTGCAGTGCTGTGAAGTTGAAGTAGCGGTAGCCGTGGAAGTTGCAATGCTGTGCTGTTGAGGTAGCTGTGCTTGCAGTAGAAGTAGCCGTGATGGGCAGTAGAAGTTTGCAGTAGAAACAGCAGTCGAAGCAGAGGTTGCAGTACAGAAGTACTTGAGAGGTCGTATCAGAAGTACAGAAGTAGCGGTACCTGCAGTACGCTGTTGAGCGCGGCCCGGTCCAGAACCGGCCCGCGCTTTTTCATTTGGGGCGCGGCCGCAATCGCAATCGATGTCTAGTGTCCCGACAGATGCGGTACGCCTTCGCTCGTCGTCATGCTGAGCTGGTGGATCGCCCGGTGCGCCTTGTTCAGCTGCGCCTGAGCCGCCATGCGTTGCGCCTCCAGTTGCGCGACCTCCTTGCGCGTCTGATTCTGGCGGCCCGTCACGCGATGCTCCTGCTCGGCGTGGCGCTGCAGGTTGGCGCGCAGCCGCTCGGCCAGCGCCTCCGATTCCTCGACCTGGCGCAGCAATTGCTCATTCTGCGCGACGAGTTGCGCGCGGCGCGTCTCGCCGTCCGCGAGGCGAGTGGCCTGCTCTTCCAGATGGTGGAACGCGGCGCCCGCGGCGTCGACGTCGTTGGCTTTCAGCGCGCGCCAGAGCATGCCGTCCTGATGCAGCGCCACGTAATAGCTCAGCGACGGCGCATGGAAAAAGAGACTCACCGTGTAGCCGAAGCTGCGAAAGACGCGGAAGGTCGCGAGTTCCTTTGCGGCGGCGAGCGCCTCGACGGCCGTGCCGTCGGCGATCTGCACAGGGCGGCCGTTGAACTGCGAGGGCACGACCGGCACCGCGCGCAGCGTCGGGACCGCACGCGATGCACTCCCGCTTTCGGCATCGTCGTGCGGGGTGTCGTCGGCGGGCAGTTCGGACGGTCCGGTGCCGGCGGAGACCGGATGAGCGTTGCGCGATACCGCGACGAGGTGCGAAGGGCCGCCCGAAAGCACGGCATTACGGCGATTCAGGAATGTTTTCACGGCAATACCCCCAGAATGGCACGCCAACGCGCGAACGATTCGCGAACTGATGCGAACCGCGCCTGCCTCAGTGCAAGACGCGCGAGCGGCGTGCGATGTCGTCGAAGAGAGCCCGGCCCGGTTCGAGCGCGAAAAGCCAGGTTTCGTCGTAGCCGCTCAGCGTGTCGAGGGCGTCGCGCAGACGCTCGACCACCAGGGCCGGAATCTCGACCGTCGCCTCGACGCCGCCCGACAGGCGCGCGACGCTCGCGTGCTGGACCAGTTCGTCGGCGGCTTCGGCTACGTCGGCTGCGAAAACGAGGTGGTTGTTCAGCAATTCGACGAGGCCGGGCGATGCTGCGACGTCTTCGACATTGAGCTGCACAGAAAGGAAGGTGGCTTTGTTCATCCTCGGATTCCTCACGGGCGTGGGACCGTAGCGGGGGCCTTGTCGTTATTTTTCTGGGGCAGCAGGACGCAGTATAGGCGAGCGTCGCCGGATGTGAGTTCCGCCCGCTTCGTGCAGGGGCGCGAGCATCGAACGATATAATGGGGACGTTCGCCATTTCCGGCCCTTCCTGTTCGCGAAACGTGACAAGCGCGAGAACGCAGGCGGACCGACGCGCATCGAATTTACGTAGCATCCAGTGTGCGTAGCGAGGCACAAGCGAGGAACTGCGACATGAATCGACATCGGCGAAATGCGGGCACGGCAGCGGCACTGATCGCCCTCACGCTCCTGATGACCGCCTGCGCAATGCCCCCTTGGGGCGAAACGGCGGGCATACCCGCGCGGCCCGCTACCGGCGGCGTCCCAGCTGGTTATTACCGCGTCAATCCCGGCGATACGCTTTCGCGCATCGCGGCCGCGTTCGGCCAGCGGCAGCAGGACATCGCGAGCTGGAACCAGTTGCCGCTCAATGCGTCGGTGGTGCCGGGTCAGGTGCTGCGCGTGGCGCCGCCGCCGAACTTCGCGCCCGCCATGCAACAACCGCCTTCGTCCGCGCCCGCGGCGGCGGGCGTCGCGATGCCCTCGGCCGTCGAGCCGTCCATCTCGCTCTCCTGGCCTGTCTACGGTCCGATACTGCAGCGGTTCGTGCCCGGCAAGTCCACGGGCATCGTGATCGGCGGCCCAGCGGGCGAACCCGTGAAGGCCGCTGCGGCAGGCCGCGTCGTCTATGCGGGAACGGGCATCGAGGCGTATGGGCCGCTCGTGATCATCAAGCACAACGATACGGTCGTCACCGCGTATGGCCGCAACGGCAAGCTGCTCGTCAAGGAGGACGACGCCGTCACGCAAGGCCAGCCGATCGCCGAAATGGGCACGGCGGGCGTGCAGTTCGAAGTGCGCAGCGGCGGCAAGCCGGTCGATCCGCTGCCGTTGTTGCAGCATTAGGCGGACGTCAAGCGGCGCACGTACGAGCTTCACCCCAGACGGCGGAACGCTTTCGCGAGCGTCCCGCCGCTGCGATTTTTGGCCTTTCGGCCATTTGCGTGCCCCCGCCGTTCGAAACTACACTTGATGGTTCTCACTCACGCCGCGTTCCGCGTTTCGCGCGCAGCACATCAGGGCTGCATGGCGTGAGCATCCACCACGAGGATTTCATCGCATGATCGACCTGCGCAGCGACACCGTTACCCGCCCGAGCCAGGGCATGCTGGCCGCCATGACCCGCGCCGAAACCGGCGACGACGTCTGGGGCGACGACCCGACCGTGCTGCGTCTGCAGGCGCGCGTCGCCGAGGAGGCCGGCAAGGAGGCGGGTCTCTTCTTCCCGAGCGGCACGCAGAGCAACCTCGCCGCCCTGATGGCGCATTGCGCGCGCGGCGACGAATACATCGTCGGCCAGTTGGCCCACACCTACAAATACGAAGGCGGCGGCGCGGCGGTGCTCGGCAGCATCCAGCCGCAGCCGCTCGACAATGCCGACGACGGCTCGATACCGCTCGAGCGCATCGCGGCCGCGATCAAGCCGCTCGACGATCACTTCGCGCGCACGCGGCTCCTCGCGCTCGAAAACACGATCGGCGGGAAGGTGCTGCCGGCCGCTTACGTTGCCGAGGCGACCGGCCTTGTCCGCGCGCGCGGACTCTCGACGCACCTCGACGGCGCGCGCGTGTTCAACGCCGCCGTCGCCTCGGGCCAGCCGCTCAAGGCGCTGGCCGCAGGCTTCGATTCGGTGTCGATCTGCTTTTCGAAGGGGCTCGGTGCGCCGGTGGGGTCGGTGCTCGTCGGCAGCAAGGCGCTGATCGGCATGGCGCACCGCTGGCGCAAGGTGCTCGGCGGCGGCATGCGCCAGTCGGGCCTGCTGGCGGCTGCGTGTCTCTACGCGCTCGATCACAACGTCGAGCGGCTCGCCGACGATCACGCGAACGCCGCGCGCCTCGCCGCGCGCCTCGCCCAGATCGCCGAAGTGACGGTCCTGTCTCAGGCGACGAACATGGTCATGGCGCGGTTCCCGCAGGAACACTGCGCGCCGCTCGAAGCGTGGCTCAAGGAACGCGGCATGCTCACGCAGATGCTCTACGCGTCGCGTTTCGTCACGCACCTCGACGTGTCGGCGGCGGATGTCGATGCGTTTGTCGAGGCTGTTAAGGCGTATTTCGCGCGGTAAGAGGGACTGGCGCGGAGCGGGACGTTTGGCGTGTCGGTCCGCGTCTCCTTACGAGCGCTGCGCGCCCCGATGCGACGGCGCGAACAGCCGTAACCCGCTCGCCACACTCGCGGCGCCCGCGAACACGGCGCCGATCGTCACCGCGAGCGTCGGCCCGTGGCGTCCCGCGATCCCGAAGCACAGCGCGACCAGCGCGGCGCCCGTCGTCTGTCCGAGAAGCCGCGAGGTCGCGATGATCCCGCTCGCGCCGCCGCTGCGCTCGGGCGGCGCGCTCGACATGATCGCCTTCAGGTTCGGCGACTGGAAGAAACCGAATCCCGTGCCGCAGATCGCCATCCGCACGCAGATGTCCAGCACACCCGGATGCGCGGGCATCAGCGCCAGCGACGCCATGCCCGCCGACAGGATTGCGAGTCCGATCGCGCCGAGGAGCCCCGGCGGATAGCGGTCGGAGAGCCGCCCTGCAATCGGCGCGGCGGCGGCCACGACGACGGACCACGGCGTCATCAGGAAGCCGGTCTCGACCTGGCTGCGCATCAGCACGGTTTCGAAATAGAACGGCAGCGCCACGAACGCGAGACCCTGCGCCGCGAACGAGCACACCGCCGTCACCGCCGAGAGCGCGAACACGGGCCGTTTGAACAGATCGACGGGCAGCATCGGCGCGGGATGGCCGGCCTCGCGCCGGATCAGCAGCGCGCCGAACACGAGCGCGACGGCCGCGGCGATGCCCACTTCCACGAAGCTCGCCCGCTGCGCCGATTCGCTGAGCGCGAAGATCAGTGCTGCGAACGCGACCACGTTGAGCAGCGCGGCGACCGGATCGAAGGCGTACTTGCCGTTCGCGGTGTGCGGCAGCGCGGGCAGCGCGAACACGAGCGCCACGACGCCGAGCGGCACGTTCACGCCGAAAAGCCACGGCCACGTGCCCGCCGAGAGGATCACCGACGCCACGGTCGGACCCACCGCGAACGAAACGCCCACGACGAGCGCGTTCATGCCGACGCCGCGCCCAAGCCGGTGCGGCGGAAAGAGGAAGCGGATCAGCGCGGCGTTGACGCTCATGATCGCGCTCGCGCCGATGCCCTGCACGGCGCGCGCGGCGGTCAGCGCGCCGAGTGTCGGCGACAGCGCGCACGCGAGCGAGGCCAGCGTGAAGACCGCGATTCCGCTGATATAGATGCGACGGTGCCCGACGATGTCGCCGAGCGCCGCGAACGGCAGGAGCGTCGCGACCATCGCGAGCTGGTACGCGTTGATGATCCACACCGACGCGGCCGGGGCCGCGTGGAGGTCGGCGGCGATCGAGGGGAGCGCGGTATTGGCGATTGCCGTGTCGAGCGAAGCGAGTGCGACGGCGAGCATCAACGCGCCCATCGCGCGGCGGTTTTTCGCGGACATCGGCGCGTCGGCGAGCTGCGTGTCGCGCGGCGCGGCGCTGGTTTCGGACAAAGGAACCTCGTCTGTTCGTAAAGCAATGCGACCAGATGCCGCTGGATCCGCAATTGTTACAGAGCCTGGTCGATTGCGCAGCGGATGCTTCAAAAGCGTGAGCTGGCTGTAAGGCTGCGCAAAGACGGCTCGACGGCAGCGGACGGATCGGCTAACGCAACTAACAGCCCGCCCCGCGACGCGCCTCCAGGCCGCGCCCGCATGGGCGGCGCGGCGGGCGTTGCGGTCGTCGGGGCATGTGGCGCGACCGCAGGCGTCGCGAAAATGTCCTACTCTGCAAACTGATCTGCGTCCGGTGCCCGGCCGTCCGACTGCCCGATCGTCGGCTGGTCGACTCGCCGCTCTGCGTGCGCAGCCCCAGAACGTGCGGCGCATGCGCCGCTTTTTCCGGGAGGCTTCGATGACTGCAGCCGGTCTCGAGTTCGACCAGTTAAAGAGCAGCGCCGACGCGCTGCGCCGCTCCATCTCCAACCGCCTGATGTACGGCGTCGGCAAGGACGCCGTCACGGCCCGTCCGCAGGACTGGCTGCACGCGGCGGCGCTTGCCGTGCGCGACCGCCTCGTCCAGCGCTGGATGGTCACCACGCGCCGCCAGTACGACCAGGACGCGAAACGCGTCTATTACCTGTCGATGGAATTCCTCATCGGCCGGACCTTCTCCAATGCGCTGCTCGCGCTCGGCATCTACGACGAGATGAAAGAGGCGCTTGCCGACGTCGGCGTCGACATGGAATCGGTCATCGATCTGGAACCCGACGCCGCGCTCGGCAACGGCGGCCTCGGGCGCCTCGCGGCCTGCTTCCTCGACTCGATGGCGACGCTCGGCATTCCGGGCTTCGGCTACGGCATTCGCTACGACTACGGCATGTTCCGGCAGCAGATCGTCGATGGCGAGCAGGTCGAGGCGCCCGATTACTGGCTGCGCGCGGGCAATCCGTGGGAGTTTCCGCGGCCCGAGGTGCAGTATCGCGTGCACTTCGGCGGACGCACGGTGCAACTCGACGGTCACGTCGAATGGATCGACACGCAGCACGTCAACGCGATGGCCTACGACACCGTGATCCCCGGTTACGCGACCGACGCCACCAACACGCTGCGTTTGTGGTCCGCGCGCGCCGACGAGGAACTCGATCTCTCGGCGTTCAATCAGGGCGACTATCAGCGGGCGGTGGAGGCGCGCAACATATCGGAGAACGTCTCGCGCCTGCTCTATCCCGACGATTCGACGATGGCGGGCCGCGAATTGCGTCTTCGTCAGGAGTACTTTTTTGTCTCCGCGACGATGCAGGACCTGATCCGCCGCTACCTGCGCACGCACAGCACGTTCGCGCGCTTCTCCGACAAGGTCGCCGTGCATCTGAACGACACGCATCCGGTGCTCGCGATTCCCGAACTGATCCGCCTGCTCGTGGACATTCATCACATGCCGTGGAACGAAGCGATGGGCCATATCGGCCGCGTGTTCTCGTACACGAATCACACGCTGATGCCGGAAGCGCTCGAAACCTGGGACCTCGAACTATTGTCGCGGGTGTTGCCGCGGCATCTGCAGATCATCTTCGATATCAATGCGGCGTTCCTCCACGACGCGAGCGAGCGCGGCGCGCGCGATCTCGACATGATCCGCCGCATCTCGCTCGTCGACGAATTCGGTCAGCGGCGCGTGCGGATGGCGTATCTGGCAGTCGTCGCGAGCCACAAGGTCAACGGCGTTTCCAGGCTGCACTCGCAGCTCATGCAGCGCGATATCTTCGCCGATTTCGCGCGGCTCTTTCCCGAGCGCTTCACGAACGTCACGAACGGCATCACGCCGCGCCGCTGGCTCGCGCAGGCGAATCCGCCGCTTGCGCGGCTCATCGACGAGAGCGTCGGCACGCAATGGCGCACCGACCTGCCCAAGCTGGGCGCGCTGCGCAAGCTGTGCGGCGATGCGTCGTTCGAAGCCGCATTTCGCGCGGCGAAGCGCAGCAACAAGGTGCGTCTCGCGCAACGCGTCATGCTGCGCCGGGGGATGGTGCTCGATCCCGATGCGCTCTTCGACCTGCAGGTCAAGCGGATCCACGAATACAAGCGCCAGTTGCTCAACGTACTGCACGTGATCGTGCGCTACAACCGCATCCGCGAGGAGCCGCAGCGGGACTGGGTGCCGCGCGTCGTGCTGTTTGCGGGCAAGGCCGCGTCGGCGTATCGCATGGCGAAGACCCTGATCAAGCTCATCAACGACGTGGGCACGAAAGTGAACGACGATCCTGTCGTGGGTGATCGGCTCAAGGTGTTGTTCGTGCCGAATTACGGCGTGAGCATTGCCGAGATGATGATTCCCGCCGCCGACCTGTCCGAGCAGATTTCGATGGCCGGCACCGAGGCATCGGGCACGGGCAACATGAAACTCGCGCTCAACGGCGCGCTGACGATGGGCACGCTGGACGGCGCGAACATCGAGATCGGCGAATCGGTGGGACAGGACAACATCTTCATCTTCGGCAACACGTCGGAGCAGGTGGACGCGCTGCGCGCGTCGGGCTACCGGCCGCGCCAGATCTACGAGGAGAACGCGGAACTGCGCACCGCGCTCGACCAGATCCGCACGGGCTTTTTCTCGCCGGGCGATCCGGCGCGCTTCTCCGAAATCTTCCACACGCTCGTGGACTGGGGCGACCACTATCTCGTGCTCGCCGATTTCGCGGCGTTCGTCGCAGCTCAGGAAGCGGTCGATCGCCGCTTCGTCGACGTGCCGGGCTGGACTGCGAGCGCGATCGCGAACGTCGCGGGCGTGGGCCAGTTTTCGTCGGATCGCGCGATTGCCGAATACGTGCGCGATATCTGGAACGTCAAGCCGATCGACATGGGCTAGCGGGTTGCACGTTGTGTTTTATCGCGAGCGATGTCGTGTGCGTCACGACGCGCTGGAGCGCGTCGCTGCGCTGTCACCGCGGCTGGCCATCGCGAGGCGCACGGTTTGCTCGACGCGTTCGACGAACGTGCGGTCGAGACTCGTCAGCGCTTCGCGCCGCTCGCTGCCCGTCACGACGATCAACCGGTGCGTGACGTCTTGCGTGTACCACGACAGCAGCCCGACCACGATCAGCATGAGCCCGCACACGAGCGCGGCTGCCGAGCCGTAGACGCCGCCCGCCGCGGCGAGCACGGCGCCGGCCACGCTCACGCTGACGGGCACGATGCGGTTGCGGCGGACCGTGACGATCTGCACATCGTCGATGTCGCGCAGCGGGAAGAGCTGGCCCGCGACCGAAAGCGCATTGCGCGTGACTGAAACGCCGGCTTCGCTGAAGGGAAGTTCCATCGATTCGAATGCTGCAAGGGGAAAGCGCGCAGCGTACCAGAAGCGTGTGCGTGATGCGGGAGACGGCAGGATCGCACGACTTGAGCGCCGGTTCTTCGTCTATCGTCCCGATTTACGAGGACCGCTTTTCGCGCCGGCGCGACACTCTCAACCACTCGCAACCACTCGACGCAAGACGCCTACCCGACCTCCACGCGATTACGCCCCCTCTCCTTCGCCCGATAGAGCGCCTGGTCCGCGCGTCTCATCAACGTGTCGACGTCGCGCTCGCCCGCCTCGCGCGTGACCACGCCGATGCTGACCGTGAACGGAATCGGCTTCACCCGCCACGCGTGCTCGAAATCCTGCTGTTCGAAGCGCTGACGCAACTGGTCCGCGATGCTCCGCGCGGCATCCGTATCCGCGCCGGGCAGCGCCGCGACGAACTCCTCGCCGCCCCAGCGCGCGAACAGCCTGGACTCATGCGGAATCGACATACCGACCTTCGCGAGCACGCGCAGCACCTCGTCGCCGATATCGTGGCCGTAGCTGTCGTTGATCTTCTTGAAGAAATCGATGTCGAGAATGAACACCGAGAGGACGTCGTCGGTGCCGAGCACTTTTTCGATGAAGTCCAGAGACTCGCGGCGATTCGGCAGGCCGGTCAGGGCGTCGGTCACGGCCTGCTTCTTCAGCAGTTCCATGAGCTGGTGGCGATCGGTGATGTCGCGGACGACCGCCATGAACTCGACCACGCCGTCCACGTTGATCCGGGAGATCGCGATTTCGACCGGGATGATCGTGCCGTCCCGGTGCCGTCCGTACACGCTGTTGGTCTCGTCCATGCGCGGCGGGGCCATCGATCGCTGGCTCGTCAGCGGCGAGTCCGCGAATTGCTGAACGTGGTGCGGATGACGCGCGCGAAATTTATCCGGCAACAGGGTGACGAGCGGTTGTCCCAGCACCTCGGCCGAGGTATAGCCGAACAGGTTCTCCGCGGCGCGATTGAAGAAGGCGATGTTGTGCTGTTCGTCGATCGTGACGATCGCGTCGTAGGCCGAGTCGACCACGGCGCGAAAGCGCGAGGCGTTGACTTCGAGTTCGTGCGTCTGACGCGTCTTCTGGGCGATGTCGAAGCCCGTCACGAGAATTTCGGCCACGCTCGCATCGCCCGTCGCGCGCCGGAACGGTTTGAGCGAGAGGCGCCAGCACCGCGTGCCGTCGCGGAAATCGTAAGACTGCTCCGGCTCGTCGGCTTCGCCGGACCTGAAGCACGCCTCCAGTTTCTCGCGGAGTTCGAGCCGCACGCGATCCGGAATCAGCAGATCGAACGGGACCGGACATGTCTGCCGGGCCGCGCGCGTCCCGCTCGTCATCTGGAAGAAGTCGTCGTTGCAGGCGGTGACGACAAGCTCGCCGCGCGCGTCACGCCCGATGACGGCGACGCCGATCGCGATGCCGTCCACGAACTCCTGCGATTTGTTGGGCCGATCGGCCATAGTCATACCTTGCGAGAGCGTTGTTCCGTAACAGTTCGCCTATCGTAAGACAAATTGTTACATATCGCCTCATGTTGTACTGACGGACCCGAGGTCGGTCAGGCGGGCCATGGCTCAGCCAATCCGTTACGAATAAAAAAAGCCCAGACCGAAGTCTGGGCTTTTTTCCGGCCGCGCCCGAAAAAGCGCGAGGCGCGGCGTCAGGCGATTAGCTGCCGTACACGTCGAAGTCGAAGTACTTGGCTGCGATCTTCTTGTACGTGCCGTCCTTGATCATGTCGGCGATGGCCTTGTCGATCTTCGCCTTCAGGTCGGCGTCTTCCTTGCGCAGGCCGATGGCGGCGGCGCCCGTCGGGATTTCCGCGCCGGCGAACGCGAAGCCTGCGCCGCGCGGGGTCTTCAGGAAGCCGAGGTCGGCTTGCACTTCGTCCTGCAGCGCTGCGTCCAGACGACCCGACAGCAGGTCGGCGTAGACCTGGTCCTGGTTCTGGTAGGGGACCACGTTTACGCCCTTGGGCGCCCAGTTTTCCTTTGCATAGGTTTCCTGGATCGTGCCTTGCTCGACGCCCACCGACTTGCCCTTGAGCACGTCAGCCGTCGGCGTCAGGGTCGAGCCTTTCTTCGCGACGAGGCGCGTCGGCGTGTTGAACAGCTTCGTCGAGAAGGCGATCTGCTGCTCGCGCTGCGGCGTGATGGTCATCGACGACAGGACGCCGTCGAACTTCTTGGCCTTCAGGCCGGGGATCATGCCGTCGAAATCCTGCTCGACCCACACGCACTTCGCGTTCAGGCGCTTGCAGATTTCGTTGCCGAGATCGATGTCGAAGCCAACGAGCTTGCCATCCGGTGCTTTGGATTCGAACGGGGCGTAGCTGGCGTCGACGCCGAAGCGCACGGTGGTCCAGTCCTTCGCGTGGGCGACACCGGCCGATACGGCCAGCAGGGCAACCGACAGGGCGGCAAGCAGTTTCTTCACTATGTACTCCTCGGGATGGTTCATGGAGCGCCGCGTGCGTCATGGACGCCGCAGCGCAATCGTCCGGCTCGGTGTGGGCCGGCACTTTCGTTAGGTCCGCGGGCACTTTAACCAGCGGCACGCGGCAAGATTACCAGGTCAAAATTGCAGCGTCGCTAGTGTAATACGATATTGAGCGCGAATGAGCGAACTAACGAACGTTCGGAGAGTCGGCGTCGAGGCCCCAAAACCGCGCCGGATAAGGCTCGCGCGGCGGGCCTGGGGCGCGGCTCTAAAGCGCATGGGAGAACGGGCGCACGATGTGTCGATGCAACACGTGGCGTCCGCGTTCTATCCTGTGGAAGGGATTCGTAGGGTGAATGAAATGAAAACGATGGCGTACTAAAAGCGACGGCACGCCGTCGGCGTCGCGGAGCGGCAGGCATGCCGTTGCAAATCGGGGTGCCGGGTGGTTAAAACCCTCGTTCAAACCACCCGCTTGCCCGCGCGCCAGGTCGCGCGCGGCACCGGTAGCGTGTCGAGCATCGTCACGCGCACGAAGTCGGCGCGCAGTCCCGGTTCGATCGCGCCGCGGTCGGTCAATCCCGACTTGCGCGCCGGCTCCCACGAGACGGTCGTCATCGCGCGCGGCAGCGTCCAGTCCGCCTGGGTCACGAGGTCGAATGCGGCCGTGAGCAGGCTCGACGGCACGTAATCCGACGACAGGATGTCGAGCAGATTCGCCTGCGCCAGTTCCAGCGCCGACACGTTGCCCGAGTGCGAGCCGCCGCGCACCACGTTCGGCGCACCCATGATCGTCGCGATGCCGCGCTTCTTCGCTTCCGCCGCGGCGATGCGCGTCGTCGGGAATTCGGCGAGCACGATGCCCTCGGCGGCGGCCTGCTCGACGTGCTCGATCAGCGTGTCGTCGTGGCTCGCGAGCGGGATGCCGCGCGCCCGGCAGCGCTCGACGATCTGGCGGCGGTGTTCGTCGGCGAAACGCTGCTGTTCGTCGGCGAGTTCGGCGAGCATCGTCGCGGCCTGTTCGTCGGTCCACTTGTCGTGACGTTCCTGGAAGCGGCGCCATTGCTCGCGGTCGTGCCACTGACGCTGGCCCGGCGTGTGGTCCATCACCGAGGCGAGGCGCAGCAGCGGATGCTCGCTCAGCATGTCGAAGAGTTCGATGACGTCGCCGGTCGCGATTTCGCAGCGCAGATGCAGGAAGTGCTCGGCGCGCAGCAGGTCGCGCTTCGAGAAGCGCGAGAGCGCGTTCGCGCACGCGAGCTGCACATCGCGGCCGCGCACGCCCACGGCGAGCCGCGTGCCGATGGCGAGCGCGTCGAACACGGTCGTGATGCCCGCCGCGGCGATCTGCGCGTCGTGGATCACGAAGGCGGCGTCGGTGTTCCAGTGCACGCCGGGACGCGGCGCGAGATGCTTTTCCAGGTTGTCCGTGTGCAGTTCGACGAGGCCGGGCAGCAGGTAGTCGCCGTCCCAGTCTTCGGCGTCGGGGGCCGAGGTCGCGCCGCGCGACAACTCGCGGATCCGGCCGTCCTCGACGCGCATCGTGCCGGTGAAAACTTCGTCTCGCGTCACGATGCGAGCGTTCTTGATCAACATCGTCAGGGCTCCGTAATCAGGTCAAATCGCAGGTCAAATCGCAGGTCAAAACGCACGTCATATCGCAGTTCAGGTCTGCGGGGCAGGTCGATTCAGGCGGCTTCGCCGAGCGGTGGCTGCGAGCGCGGTGCGACGAGCGACAGGCGCCGCGTCGCGACGCGCTCGCGCGTGTCTTCGTCGTGGAAGACGCCGACGATCGCCGCGCCTTGCTCGCGCGCCTCGACGACCAGGTCCGATACCACCTCGCGGTTTTCCGCATCGAGCGAGGCCGTCGGTTCGTCGAGCAGCAGCACGCGGTGCTGCGCGATCAGCCCGCGCGCGATGTTCACACGCTGCTGTTCGCCGCCCGAAAACGTCGCGGGCGCGAGCGACCAGAGGCGCTGCGGCACGTTCAGGCGCGCCAGCAGCGTCTCGGCGCGCGCGTGCGCTTCGTCCTCGGCGACGCCACGCGCAACGAGCGGCGCGGCGACGAGATCGCGCGTCGCGACACGCGGAATCACGCGCAGGAACTGGCTCACGTAGCCGACCACGTTGCGGCGCAGGCGCAGCACGTCGTGCGGTGCGGCGCCCGTGATGTCGAGGTGCTGGAGCGGGGCGTCGTCGTCGCGGATCGCGATCGAGCCGCCGCTCGCGAGATAGTTGCCGTAGAGGCAGCGCAGCAGCGTGCTCTTGCCCGCGCCCGACGGCCCGACGAGCACGACGCATTCGCCGCGCTCGACTTCGAGCGAGACGCCCGCGAGCGCTTCGATGCCGATGCCGCCCTGGCCGTGCAGCGTGAACGTCTTGCGCACGTCGTCCGCGCGCAGCATCAGCGCGGGGCGTTCGACGAACGCGCGCGTGGCGTGGTCGACCGCGGCGGTGTGGGTGCTGGAAGTCATGTCGATCATCCTAGACCGGCAGCACGGAGGCCACCAGTGTCTGCGTATAGGGATGCTGGGGGTCGTCGAGCACCTGGTCGGTCAGGCCCGATTCGACGACGGTGCCGCCCTGCATCACCATGAGCCGGTGTGCGAGCAGGCGCGCGACGCCGATGTCGTGCGTGACGATCAGCACCGAGAGATGCAGCGTCGTCGTGAGTGTGCGCAAGAGGTCGAGCAGACGCGCCTGCACGGAGACGTCGAGGCCGGCGGTGGGCTCGTCCATGAACACGAGGCGCGGCCCCGTGACGAGATTGCGCGCAATCTGCAGGCGCTGCTGCATGCCGCCCGAAAACGCCGAGGGCAATTCGTCGATGCGCCCGGCGTCGAGTTCGACGCGCTGCATCCACTGCTGCGCCGTGTGCCGGATCTGGCCGTAGTGGCGCGCGCCGACCGCCATGAGCGGCTCGCCGATGTTCGCGCCCGCCGACACGCCCGCGCGCAGTCCGTCGCGCGGATTCTGCTGCACGAAGCCCCATTCGGTGCGCGTGAGCAGACGCCGGCGCGGCTCGGAGAGCGCGAGCAGGTCGAGCGTTTCGCCGTTGGCGTTCACGTAGCTCAGCTCGCCGGAACCGGCTTCGGTGCGCAGCGCGAGCGCGTTGAGCAGCGTGGTCTTGCCCGAGCCCGATTCGCCGACGATGCACAACACCTCGCCGGGATAGAGGTCGAAGCTCACGTCGCGGCAGCCGTTGCGGCCGCCGTATTGCTTCGTCAGATGACGGGCGCTCAAGAGGGGCGTCATGCGTGCTCTCCGTTTTGCGGCGCCTGTTCGCTCGATTCGATCTGTTCGCGCCGCTCGTGGCAGTAGTCGCTGTCCGAGCAGACGAACATGCGCTTGCCCGCGTCGTCGACGATCATTTCGTCGAGGAAGCTCTCGCGCGAGCCGCACAGCGCGCACGCGTGCTCCCAGCGCTGCACGTCGAACGGATGGTCGTCGAAGTCGAGGCTGCGCACCGGCGTATAAGGCGGAATCGCGTAGATGCGGCGCTCGCGTCCCGCGCCGAACAGTTGCAGCGCGGCGTTCATGTCGAGCTTCGGATTGTCGAACTTCGGGATCGGCGAGGGCGCGGTGAGGTAGCGGCCGTTCACGGTCACGGGGTAGTCGTAGGTCGTCGCGATGCTGCCGTGCTGCACGATGTCCTCGTAGAGCTTCACGCTGATGAGGCCATAGTCGGCGAGCGCGTGCAGCTTCTTGCACTCGGCGACGCGCGGCTCAAGCCGGAAAAGCGGCTCGGGCATCGGCACCTGATACACGAGGATCTGCTCCTCCGTGAGCGGCGTTTCGGGAACGCGGTGACGCGTCTGGACGATCGTCGCTTCGCGCGTGCGGCGCGTCGTGTTCACGCCCGTCGTGCGCGCGAAGAAGCGGCGGATGTTCACGGCGTTCGTCGTGTCGTCCGAGCCCTGGTCGATGACCTTGAGCGTGTCGCCGGCGCCGATGATCGCGGCCGTCACCTGGATGCCGCCCGTGCCCCAGCCGTACGGCAGCGGCATTTCGCGCGACGCGAACGGCACCTGGTAGCCGGGCACCGCGACGGCCTTCAGCAGCGCGCGGCGGATCATGCGCTTCGTCTGCTCGTCGAGGTAGGCGAAGTTGTAGCCGTCGGCGGCCTGCGTCTCATGCGATGCGATGGACGCGGGCAAAGTGTCGGGCGCGTTCATGCGGCCTCCTCGTTGCGCGGACCCTGATGCTCGTGCTGCGCGCGCAGACGGCGCACGAGTTCGAGTTCGGACTGGAAATCGACGTAATGCGGCAGTTTCAGGTGTTGCACGAAGCCCGATGCTTCCACGTTGTCGCTGTGCGAGAGCATGAATTCGATGTCCTGCGTCGGCGAGGCGAGCGTCTCGCCGAGTTCTTCGGCGCGCAGCGCGCGATCGACGAGCGCCATCGCCATCGCCTTGCGCTCGGCATGACCGAAGGCGAGGCCGTAGCCTTGCGTGAACGCCGGCGCGACGTCCTTGCTGCCCGCGAACTGGTTGACCATCTGGCATTCGGTCAGCTCGATCTCGCCGATCTCGACGGCTTCTCCGAGTTCGTCCAGAACCAGTTCTACGGACACCGAACCAAACCGGATCTCGCCCGCGAACGGATGCGAGTGCGCGTAGCCGCGCTGCGTCGCGTAACCCATCGCGAGCAGGAAGCCTTCGTCGCCGCGCGCGAGATTCTGCAGGCGAATCGTGCGATCCGCCGGGAACGCAAGCGGTTCGCGCGAAAGGTCGCCGGGTTCCGGCGCGTCGGGCGCAGGCGTTTCCTGTTCGATCAGGCCTTCCTTGTCGAGCAGCGTGACGACGCGCGGCATCGGCTCTTCGGCGGCGACGCGTTCACGCGGAGCCGTTGCGCCTGCTTGTGCGTCTTCGCCGGCAGCGTCGCCGCTTTCGGCGAGCAGTGCGAAATCGAGCAGACGCTGCGTGTAATCGTATGTCGCGCCGAGCACCTGACCGCCCGGCACGTCCTTGAACGTCGCCGAGATCCGGCGTTGCACCTGCATGTGTTCCGTTTCGACGGGCTCCGTGTAGCCGAAGCGCGGGAGCGTCGTGCGCCAGGCGCGCAGCAGAAAGATCGCTTCGACGAGATCGCCCGCGGCCTGCTTGATCGCGAGCGCGGCGAGTTCTTCGTCGTAGACCGAGCCTTCGGCCATCACGCGCGCGACGGCGAGGCGCATCTGCCCGCGGATCTGCGCGACGCTCAGCTCGGGCACGCGCGTGTCGCCGCGGCGCGCCTTGTCGAGCAGACGCCACGACGCTTCGATCGCGCGCTCACCTCCTTTGACGGCGACGTACATCAGTTCATCTCCACGTGAGTCGTGCGCGGCAGGCCGACCAGCTGGTCGCCGCAGACGAGATAAAAGTCGATGCCGCACGGAAACACGGCGGCGAGCGCGGCGCGTTCATGCCAGAAGCGCTCGGGCAGGCCGACGGGCGCGATGATGTGAGCATCTTCGATTCCCGGACCGCGCAGCGTGACGCTCGCGCCGCCCGTGAGCGATTCGACACACACGAACACCGTGGCCGATTGCTCAGGCGATTCGGGCGTGCCGCTTGCGAGCGTGTCGAGCGGCGGCAGCGCGGCGGCGTCGTGGACGTAGGCGAACGCGGCTTCGGCGGGGACGTCGGTGAGCGGCGCACCTGCGTAAAAGCGCAGCGCGACGGCGAGCGCCGCGTCGGGTTGCGCGAGCCAGACGGGCGTCGCGTAGTCGCACAGCGCGAGCAGCGACGCGAACGCCGCGAGGCCCGCGCGTTGAACGCCGGGCGCTGCATCGGCGGCGGGCAGCGAGGTTTCGATCACGCCGATGCGGCCCGGACGCGCAAGCGCATCGAGCAGCGCGCGGAACACCGCTTGCGTATCGCGGACCGGATCCGCGAAGCCGGGCGCAAGCGTATCCAGCGCGATGCGGGCGGTATCGGATGTGCGGGAAGTCTGCCGTGCTGTCATGCGTCACCTCGAACCATGGTGAAGAACTCGACTTTCGTGCTGGCGGTGTCGTCGCGTTGGGCGCTGCGACGTGCTTCGAGGCGGGCGGCGAGCGGCGCGATCAGTTGCGTGTGCAATTGCGCGTGGCGCTCGGGCCGCTGCAGGAGCGCGTCGGCTAACGCGGCGAGTTCCGCGCGGCGCTTGTCGCGTCCCAGGTGGCACGCGACGCCGATCGCGCTGTTGACCGTGCCGCCGTCGTCGGCGCGCAGCCGCAGCGTGGCGCGCGTCACCGTCGCTTCACCGAGATTGAAGGCGTTGCCGGTGCCGCCGATCCGGCCTCGCACCATGGCGAGGCCCGTTTGCGGCGGGCGCAGCCAGTCGAAGGCGGGTGCGGCGGCGCCGTCGAGCGCGGTCGCAAGTGCGGCCTCCAGCTCGGGGCGCGGCGTGCGGGCGAGTACCGCCATCCATGCGCGTCGCGCGGCGGCTGAGGGCGGAGAGGATGAAGCATTCATCAGGGTTCCCGGGTCGAAAGCGTGATGGCGAGGCGAACGTTGCAATTTGACCATCTATTCGTCTAAACGTCTAGACGTTTAGTGATGTAATCGTCGATAACCGACGGCGCGTACGCTTTCATATTTCCATCATGCCGCACACACTACAATGCGGAAAACGCCATTGAAACCGAGAGGAATGACAACACCATGACATCGAACGACGACGCGCCGGGCGGGGCGCAACTGGAGCGCGGCGCGGGCGTGGCGGTGTGGCGGCAGATCGAGCAGATCCTCGCCACCGAAATCGCGGCGAAAGGCTTCGGCGAGGATGGCCGCCTGCCGAGCGAGGGAGAACTGGCCAAACGCTTCGACGTGAACCGCCATACGGTGCGGCGCGCGATGCTGGGCCTCGCGGCGCTCGGGCTCGTGAGCGTCGAGCAGGGGCGCGGCACGTTCGTGCAGCCGGGCGCGATCGACTACTCGATCGGCAAGCGCACGCGCTTCACGGAAAACCTGCAGCGGCACCAGCATTCGGCGGTGGGCAGACTGCTCGCTTCGTCGCGCGTGAAGGCGGACCCCACGGTCGCGAAGGCGCTCGGCATTCGTGCGGGCGCACTCGTTTATCGCCTCGAAACGCTGCACGAGTCGGACGGCGTGCCGCTCACCTATGCGCGAAGCTGGTATCCGGCCGCGCGGTTCGCCGATCTGCCGACGGTGATGGAGCGCGTCGACAGCACGTCGAAGGCGCTCGCCGAATTCGGCGTGCGCGACTATCTGCGCAAGTGGAGCCGCATCGGCAGCGTGCTGCCCGAGCCCGAAGTCGCGCGGCGCCTGAATATCAACCGGCAGCAGCCGGTGCTGTGGGTCGAGAACGTCGACGTCGACATGGACGGCGTGCCGATCAAATACGGCATCACGCATTTCGCGGCGGACCGCGTGCAGTTGATGGTGGAGCACGAAGGATGACGGCGGCCGCATTGCAGACCTCGCAAGCATTGAATGGGCATTCGCGCTTCGCGATCTACTACGCGCCGCCGCGCGAATCGGCGTGGTGGCGCGCGGGCTGCGCGTGGCTCGGACGCGATCCGGAAACCGATGAGACATTAAGTGCGCCGCAGCCCGCCGGGCTCTCGCATTCGCTCGCGGAACTGACGATCGCGCCGCGCCGCTACGGCTGGCACGGCACGATCGTGCCGCCGTTTCGCCTCGCGCCCGGCGTGACGCCCGAAGCGCTCGACGCCGCCGCGCAGCAGTGGGCCGCGACGCGCGCGTGTTTCGCAGTGGCCGCGCAAGCCGCGACGCTCGGCCGCTTCGTCGCGCTGCGTCCCGCCGACGATGCAGGCGACGCCGCCCTGCGCGACCTCGCCGCCGACGCGCTGCGCACGCTCGCTCCGTTGCGCGCCGCGCAGACGAGTGCCGAACTCGCGCGCCGGCTCGGCGCGCCGCTCACGGCGCAGCAGCGCGCGTACGTCGAGGAGTGGGGCTACCCGTACGTGTTCGACGAATTCCGCTTTCACATGACGCTCTCCGATTCGCTCGACGACGCGCACGCGCGCGCGACGCTGGTCGCCGCCTGGAACGCGCAGATGCGCGACGCCGGGCCGCTGCCGGTGGACGGCGTCGCGCTCTTCGTCGAGCCGCAGCCGGGCGCGCCGTTCGCGCTGTGGCGGCGCGCGGCGTTCCAGGACGGGGAGCGTCGCGCATGAAGGCAAGGCTGATCTACGTGATGGGGCCGTCGGGCGCGGGCAAGGACTCGCTGCTCGGCTTCGCGCGCACGCGCCTCGCGACGCACGACGTGGTGTTCGCGCATCGCTACATCACGCGCGCGGATGGCGGCGGCGAGAACCACATCGCGCTCACCGAAACCGAATTCGAAGTGCGTTCGCGCCGCGGTCTCTTCGCGCTGCAGTGGCGCAGTCATACGCTGCGCTACGGCATCGGCGTGGAAATCGACTTGTGGCTCAAACTCGGCTGCACGGTCGTATTGAACGGCTCGCGCGCGTATGCGAGTGAAGCGCTCGCGCGCTATCCGCAGATGACGTTCGTTCACGTCGAGGCCGCGCCCGAGGTGCTTGCCGCGCGGCTCGCTTCGCGCGGACGCGAAACGCCCGGGCAGATCGTGGCGCGTCTCGCGCGCCAGGCGCCATTCGGGATCCCGGAGGACGCCAGTTTCGCGCGCATCGATAATTCGGGCAGCCTCGAAGACGCGGGCGAGGCGTTCGTCGACATCGTGTGCCGCGTGGCGGCCGGAAGCTGAACGCGTCGCAGATCTGGAAACGGGCTCGAAGGCCGCAGGTAAGGGACGCGAAAGCCGCGAGGATTTTCGTCGCGCGCCGCATCCATGAGAATATGGACGTGACCCGCGAACCCTACGAGAAAGCCATTGGACCGCTTCCAGGAGATGCAGATTTTCACGCGCATCGTCGACCGCCGCAGCTTCACGCAGGCGGCCGAGGACCTGAACCTGCCGCGTGCGACCGTCACGAACTCGATCAAGCGCCTCGAAACGCGCCTCACCGTGCGCCTGCTTGAGCGCACGACGCGCCACGTCAAGCCGACGCCCGACGGCGACGCCTACTACCGGCACTGCGTGCGCCTGCTCGCCGAAATCGAGGAAACCGAAGAGGCGTTTCGCGAGACCGACCCGCAGGGCCGTCTGCGCGTGAACTTGCAGGGGACGCTTGCGCAGTACTTCGTCGTGCCGCGGCTACCCGGATTTCTCGCGCGCTATCCGCGCATCGAACTCTTCATCGGCTCGGGCGACCAGTTCGTCGACCTCGTGCGCGAGGGGATCGATTGCGTGCTGCGCGCGGGCGAACTGGCCGATTCGTCGCTGATCGCAAGACGCGTCGCCCTGCTGGAGCAGGTGACGTGCGCGAGTCCGGCCTATATCGAGCGATGCGGCGACCCGGCCTCGATCGATGCGCTCGCCGAAGGGCACGAGGCGGTCAATTACCTGTCGCCGGCGACGGGGCGCGCGCATCCGCTGGAATTCACGACGCCTCAGGGCGCGTGCAACGTGACGCTGCCTGGACCCGTCGCGGTGAACGGCGCGGAGCTGTACACCGCGTCGGCCATCGCGGGACTCGGGATCGTGCAGGTGCCGCGCTACCGGATTCGCGAGCAACTGGCGAACGGCGAACTGTGCGTCGTGCTGCCTGCGCATCCGCCGCCGCCGATTCCCGTTTCAGTCGTGTATCCGCAGAACCGCCAGTTGTCGTTGCGCGTGCGCGCGTTCGCGGACTGGCTCGTGCAGGTGTTCGCGGGTGTGTCTTGAGGGTGGAATGCGCGGTGGTCAGGTGCGCCGCGCAATCATGCTCGATACGCGCTGTGCGGCCTGCTGGAGCGGATCGAGGAAAGTCTCGACCATCTGTGCCGCCGACGTGCGTTGCGCGTTCCCGCTGATGTTCATCGCTGCGATCACGCGGCCCTGGCGATTGCGGATCGGCGCGGAGATCGATATCAGGCCGCCTTCCAGTTCCTGGTCGACGATGGCCCAGCCCTGCTTGCGCACCTGTTCGATGATCTTCTTCAGCTCGTCCTTGTCGGTGACCGTGCGCGACGTGTGCGCGTAGAGCGGCGTGGCGCCGAGCGTGGCGTCGAGCGCCTCGTCGTCGAGCGCGGAGAGCAGCATGCGCCCCATCGACGTGCAGTAGGCCGGCAGACGGCTGCCGATCGAGAGGTTGATCGTCATGATCTTGTGCGTCGGCACGCGCAGGACGTAGACGATTTCGGTGCGGTCGAGCACGGCCGCCGAACAGCTTTCGTGCACCTCGGCCGACAGTTCTTCCATGACGGGCTCGGCGAGATTCCAGAACGGCATCGACGTGAGATAGGCGAAGCCGAGGTCGAGAATTTTCGGCGTGAGGCGGAAGAGCCGGCCTTCGGCCTCGACATAACCGAGCGTCTGGAGCGTGAGCAGGATGCGGCGCGCGCCTGCGCGCGTCAGGCCGGTGGCCGCGGCGACGTCGGTGAGCGTCTGCGCGGGATGGTCGGCGTTGAACGCGCGGATGACCGAAAGCCCGCGAGCGAACGACTGCACGTAGGAGTCGCCCGGTTTGTCGGGGATCTCGGCCGGCTCCGCGGAACGGGCGGGCGAGCCGGGCAAGCTATTGGATGCGGAGGTCATGGGCGACGAGAGGGCCTGGCAGCGGCGCGTAACAAACTTCTCACGATAGCGCAAGCGACATGTTTCGCCAACCGGCGGCGCGGCGCCTATGCAGGCTGAACTGGCCGTGGCAGTGCGGGGCGCGGCATTTGCCGGACCCATTCCCCGTGTGCGCGAGGCGCTATGCTTGCGGTCTTCGATGCACCAGCACGGGCGCTATTCAACGCCACGAACCGACCGGAAGGAGACCCGACCATGCCCCGCTTTGCAGCCAACCTGACGATGATGTACGGCGAGCACGCCTTTCCCGACCGCATCGCGGCGGCGGCGCGCGACGGCTTCAAGGCAGCCGAGTGCCTGTTCCCCTACGACGTCCGCGCCGACGACCTGAAATCGCACCTCGATTCGAGTGCCGTCGAACTCGTGCTTTTCAACGCGCCAGCCGGCGACTGGGCGGCGGGCGAGCGCGGCATCGCCTCGTTGCCGGGACGCGAGGACGAGTTCCGCCGCGGATTCGATACGGCGCTTCGCTACGCGCGCGTGCTGGGCAACCGCCGCCTGCATGTGATGGCGGGTCTGCGTGATGCGGGCATGCCGCACGAGGCGCAGCGCGAGCTATACCTGCGCAATCTGGCCTGGGCGGCTGCGCAGGCGCAGTCCGAGGGCATCACGATCCTGATCGAGCCGATCAACGCGCGCGACATGCCCGGCTACCTGCTGAACCGTCAGGACGACGCGCAGGCGATCCGCGCCGAACTCAACGTCGCGAACCTCCAGGTGCAGTTCGACTGCTACCACTGCCAGATCGTCGAGGGCGACCTGGCGATGAAACTGCGGCGTGACCTCGTCGGGATCGGTCACGTGCAGATTGCGGGCGTGCCCGAACGTCACGAGCCGGACACCGGCGAGGTGAACTATCCGTATCTGTTCGCGCTGCTCGACGAACTCGGCTACGACGGCTGGATTGGATGCGAATACCGTCCGCGCGGGAAGACGTCGGCGGGGCTGGCCTGGCTAAAACCGTATTTGGCCCATCGCGCGTGATATCAGTTCAAAAACAAGCCGGGTTTGTTTTATCCGGCTTATTTTTTGATATGGGGCAAATCAAATAAAATTAGAAATAATTGCTTCAGACGTTTGAATTTCTACTTTGCTTAAAATCCGGCAAATCGATTCCGCGTCGCAATTCGCCAGTTGAATGAAATCGCCGAAAACCTGAAAGCGGATCGCCGATTTCGCTGAATCCCCACCCCGCGGGAGCGTTTTCCCCAGCTTCATGGCCACCCCTTTTCCGTGCGAAATGGGCATCTGGCTGGCCTTTTTTGATCCACGAAAGCTTTCCGAAAGATAATTGCGTCGTTCCGTCGCGCCTGCCCAATTGACGGTTATTACCCCCTGAAATCTTTAGCAAAGATCAACTTTTCGCGATGACTCTGACCGTAGAATTGCCGCGAATGCGATACGGGTGCATCTTGCGTCGCCCTTTTTACGATGCAAATGTGGTTGAGCGTTTATTGGGTGGTTTAACGGAAAAACGTGCAAATATGACAAACAGAAAAGCCTTCAAAAGGTGGCTCATCCCCCTCGGCAGCGGGTTGGCCGTTTCACTTTCGGGCTGTAGCGGCAACTTTGCGCTGCTCGACCCGAAGGGCAGCATTGGCGTTGCCGAGAAGTCGCTCATTGCCACTGCGACAGGGACCATGCTGCTGGTCGTGATACCGGTGATTCTCCTCACGCTCTGGTTCGCCTACCGATACCGCGCGTCGAACCGCAATGCCACCTACGCACCGGAATGGTCGCACTCCACGGCCATCGAAGTCGTGGTGTGGACCATCCCCGCACTGATCATCCTCTTCCTCGGCATCCTCACCTGGAAGACCACGCACGAGCTGGATCCGTACAAGCCGCTCGAATCGAACGTGAAGCCGATCAACGTCGAAGTCGTCGCGCTCGACTGGAAGTGGCTCTTCATCTATCCGGACCTCGGTATCGCGTCGGTGAACCAGCTGGCCGTGCCGGTCGGTACGCCGGTGAGCTTCCGCGTCACGTCGGATTCGGTGATGAACTCGTTCTTCATCCCGCAGTTGGGCACGCAGATCTACGCGATGGCCGGCATGCAGACGCGTCTGCACCTGATCGCCGATCACGCCGGCAACTACGCGGGCATCTCGTCGAACTTCAGCGGCCGCGGCTTCTCGGACATGAAGTTCACGACGATCGCGACGAACCAGCAGGACTTCGACGCGTGGGTGCAGAAGGTGAAGGCCTCGTCGGCCGGCCTGTCGATGGACCAATACGCGACGGTCGCTCAGCCGAGCGAGAAGGCACCGGTTCAGTACTTCTCGACGGTCGATCCGAAGCTCTTCAATAACATCATCGCGAAGTACAACAACGGTCACGTTACCGAGTTCAACGACGCGTCGTGCGGTACGAAGGGGTAAAGCATGTTCGGCAAACTTACATTAGAGGCGATTCCGTTCGATCAGCCTATTATTATGGGCGCCACGGCGTTCATGGCGCTGATCGTGGTCGGTGTGCTCGGTCTCGTGACTGCCACCGGGAAGTGGAAGTATCTCTGGAGCGAATGGTTCACGAGCGTTGACCACAAGCGCATCGGCGTGATGTACATGATCGTCGCGGTGCTCATGCTGGTGCGCGGCTTCGCCGACGCCGTGATGATGCGCATCCAGCAGGCTATTGCGTACAACAGTCCCGGCTATCTTCCGCCGCATCACTTCGACCAGATCTTCACGGCGCACGGCGTCATCATGATCTTCTTCATGGCGATGGCGATCATGGTCGGCCTGTTCAACCTCGTCGTGCCGCTGCAGATCGGCGCACGCGACGTGGCGTTCCCGTTCCTGAACTCGCTCTCGTTCTGGATGACGGCGATCAGCGCGATCCTGATCAACCTCTCGCTCGTGATCGGCGAATTCGGGCAGGTGGGCTGGCTCGCGTATGCGCCGCTTTCGGAGCTGCAATACAGTCCGGGCGTGGGGGTCGACTACTACATCTGGGCGATTCAGTTGTCCGGCGTCGGCACCTTGCTCACCGCGGTCAACTTCTTCGTCACGATCCTGAAGATGCGCGCCCCGGGCATGACGATGATGAAGATGCCCGTGTTCACGTGGACGGCCCTGTGCTCGAACGTGCTCGTCATGGCGATCTTCCCGATTCTCACGATCGCGCTCGCGCTTCTCGGCCTCGACCGTTACGTCGGCACGCACTTCTTCACGAATGACGCCGGCGGCAACCCGATGGTCTACCTGAACCTGATCTGGGCGTGGGGTCACCCCGAGGTGTACGTCCTCGTGCTGCCTGCGTTCGGCATCTATTCGGAGATCATGGCCACGTTCTCGAAGAAGCCGCTGTTCGGCTACAAGACGATGGTCTACGCGTCGTGCGTAATCATGGTGCTGGCGTTCCTCGTCTGGGCTCACCACTTCTTCACGATGGGTGCAGGCGCCGACGTCAACGTGTTCTTCGGCATCATGACGATGATCATCGCGATCCCGACGGGCGTGAAGATCTTCAACTGGCTGTTCACGATGTACCGCGGCCGCGTCCAGTTCACCGCTCCGGTACTGTGGACGATCGGCTTCATGGTCACGTTCTCGATCGGCGGTATGACGGGCGTGATGATGGCAATCCCGGGTGCGGACTTCGTGCTGCACAACTCGCTGTTCCTCGTTGCTCACTTCCACAACGCGATTATCGGCGGCGTGGTGTTCGGTTATCTCGCGGGTCTGCAGTACTGGTTCCCGAAGGTCTTCGGTCTGAAGCCCAGCGAAAAGCTCGGCAAGGCATCGTTCTGGTGCTGGTTCGTCGGCTTCTACGTCGCGTTCGTGCCCATCTATGTGCTCGGCTTCATGGGCGCAACCCGTCGTCTGAACCACTACGACAACCCGGACTGGCAGCCGTACTTCATCGTCGCTGCGATCGGCGCTGCCATCATCGCCCTCGGCATCGTGTTCCAGGTGCTGCTGTGGGTGATGGCGTTCGTCAACCGCAACAAGGCGGAGTGCAAGGACCTGACGGGCGATCCGTGGGGCGGCCGCACGCTCGAGTGGTCGATCTCGTCGCCGCCGCCGGTCTATAACTTCGCGGTGATCCCGCACGTGCACGAACTCGACGCCTTCGCCCATATGAAGGAAACCGGCCAAGGTCTGGGGCTCCAGGCGAAGTACAGCGATATCCATATGCCGTCGAACACGGCAGCCGGCTTCCTCATCGGCGTGTTCAGCCTCGTGCTCGGTTTCTCGGGTGTGTGGCACATCACGTGGCTGGCCGTCCTGTCGCTCATCGCTATCGTGGTCACGGTCGCTGCCCGCAGTTTCGGCAACAACGACGGTTACTACATTCCCGCAGCACGCGTGCGCGAAATTGAAGAGAAGCGTCATGGCGCGATCGCCGCTGTCGACGACCGTGCTCTTGCCGCAGTGGAGGCCAACTGATGTTGCAGAAAACCAATACGGCGAATCTCGCCGACCTTGATCATCACGATCACCCGGAGTCGCAGTCGGTATTCGGCTTCTGGATTTACCTGATGACCGACTGCGTTTTGTTCGCCGCGCTGTTTGCGACGTTCGGCTGCTTCGCGCATCAGTTCGCAGGCGGTCCCACGGGTAAGGATCTGTTCGATATCCCGGGTGTCGCGGTCGAAACGGGCATCCTGCTGCTGTCCAGCATCACGTACGGTTTCGCGATGCTGGGCGCGCACCAGCGCAAGTCGAGCGCCGTGCTCCTGTGGCTCGCAGTGACCTTCGTGCTCGGCGCGTTGTTCCTGACGTTCGAACTGCGCGAGTTCTCGCACCTGATCGCCGATGGCGCAGGTCCGCAGCGCAGCGCGTTCCTGTCGTCGTTCTTCGTGCTGGTCAGCACGCACGGTATTCACGTCTTCTTCGGCCTGGTCTGGATGGCCGTGATGATGTTGCACGTGGTGCGCAAGCCGCAACTCGACGAGCAGCAAATCCGCCGTCTCACGTGCCTGAGCCTCTTCTGGCACTTCCTCGACATCGTGTGGATCTGCGTGTTTACTTTCGTTTATCTCGGGAGCGTGGTCTAAATGGCTCATTCTCACTCGCAGGCTCACGGCAGTTTCGGTACCTACGTCGCGGGCTTTATCCTTTCGGTGATCCTCACGGCCGCCGCGTTCGGCATCGTGCTGCACGGCACGTTCGCACCGGGTAGCGCCATCTTCGTGCTGGCCATCCTCGCGTTCGTGCAGGTCATCGTTCACCTCGTGTTCTTCCTGCACCTGAATGCATCGCCGGGCCAGGGCATGAACGTGCTGGCGCTTGCCTATACCGTGCTCGCGGCTGCGTTCCTGATCTTCGGCACGATCTGGGTGATGAACAACGTCACGATGTACATGATGTCGCGTTAAGCGCATCCTGGTCGGGGAGCCTTGCTGTTTAAGGCTCCCCGACTTTTTTCCCTTCGATTTTCCCCCTCCGCTGTTTCTACTCCCGCTGGCATTCCCCATCAACTGCGTGTGCGCGGTGATGAAGTCAGAAAGACTTTCATCCGTCATTGGCGTTGCCGACGTCCTGGGTAACGGTGGTCCACGCCGCTCGGCGGCCCGCAGCGGCTGCATTCATCTTTCAACCTGTCGACTGTTCGCCGAGCGACATAGTCGTATACGTGGAGCACGGTCATTGCAACGTGGGTCATTTTGTGGGTCAAAAAAGCAAAAACCCCGTAAGTCCTTGAACTTACGGGGTTCCGTCGCCATCACTGGCGGAGACGGAGGGTCCGCCTGCTTGACACGCCTCTTGGGGCCCGCCTATCATCGGGGTTGATTTGTTCGATTAACGATCAATGGTTCGTATATCGAACATGCCGTCCCGAACGTATCGATTCGAACACCCAGATCAGGACCGGCGCGACCGATCGCCCAGTTTCGTCCGCGCCGTTCGTCACCCCGGAGATTTGCATGACGGAAGCTTTCCTGTGCGACGCGATTCGCACGCCGATCGGCCGCTACGCCGGCGCCCTCGCGCAAGTTCGCGCGGATGACCTCGGCGCCGTGCCGCTCAAGGCGCTGATGGAGCGCAACAAGGCCGTGGACTGGTCGGCGATCGACGACGTGATCTACGGCTGCGCGAACCAGGCCGGTGAAGACAACCGCAACGTGGCGCGTATGTCGCTGCTGCTGGCGGGGTTGCCGCAGGCGGTGCCGGGTTCCACGGTCAACCGCCTGTGCGGTTCGGGGATGGACGCGGTCGGTATCGCCGCGCGCGCGATCAAGGCCGGCGAAACCGGCCTGATGATCGCGGGCGGCGTCGAGAGCATGAGCCGCGCGCCGTTCGTGATGGGCAAGGCCGCGAGCGCCTTTGCGCGCGACGCCGCGATCTACGACACGACCATCGGCTGGCGTTTCGTGAATCCGCTCATGAAGCAGCAGTACGGTGTCGATTCGATGCCGGAGACGGGCGAAAACGTCGCCGTCGACTACAACGTGAGCCGCGCCGATCAGGACGCGTTCGCGTTGCGCAGCCAGCAGAAGGCGGCGCGCGCGCAGGGCGACGGTACGCTCGCGCAGGAAATCGTGCCCGTCACGATCGCGCAGAAGAAGGGCGATCCGGCCGTCGTTTCGCGCGACGAGCATCCTCGCGAGACGAGTCTCGAAGCGCTCGCGAGACTCAAGGGCGTCGTGCGTCCGGATGGTTCGGTGACGGCGGGCAATGCCTCGGGCGTCAACGACGGCGCGTGCGCGCTGCTGCTCGCGAACGAAGAGAACGCGAAGCGCTTCGGCCTCACGCCGCGTGCGCGCGTGCTCGGCATGGCGACGGCCGGCGTGCCGCCGCGCGTGATGGGCATCGGTCCGGCGCCCGCCACGCAGAAGCTGCTTGCGCGCCTGAACATGACGATCGGCCAGTTCGACGTGATCGAGCTGAACGAGGCGTTCGCTTCGCAGGGGCTGGCCGTGCTGCGCATGCTCGGCGTCGCGGACGACGATGCCCGCGTCAACCCCAACGGCGGCGCGATCGCGCTGGGCCATCCGCTTGGGATGAGCGGCGCGCGTCTCGTGACGACGGCCATGTACCAGTTGCATCGCACGAAGGGCCGCTATGCGCTGTGCACGATGTGCATCGGCGTGGGCCAGGGTATTGCGATTGCGATCGAACGTATCTGATCGCGACGAACGCAAGCTAGCCGTCCAGACCAACGCCGCAGATCGAACGGTCTGCGGCGTTTTTTGTTTTGCGCGCAAGTCGGAGTGATCAATCAGGCGGCAGTCCGACAAGCGTGCCTTCAAACGAAAACGCCGGCGCGCAGCGAGTCGATCGCTGCGCGCCGGCATCGTGCCGGAGCAGGGTAAAGCGCCCGCTTTGCGTTACAGACCGCCCATGCACATGTACTTGACGACGACGTACTCGTCCACGCCGTAATGCGAGCCTTCGCGGCCGAGGCCCGACTGCTTGACGCCGCCGAACGGTGCGACTTCGTTCGAGATCAGGCCGGTGTTGATGCCCACCATGCCGTATTCGAGCGCTTCGGCGACGCGCCACACGCGGCCGATGTCGCGGCTGTAGAAGTAGGCGGCGAGACCGAACTCGGTATCGTTCGCCATCCTGATCACTTCTTCATCGGACGAGAAGCGGAAGAGCGGCGCGACCGGGCCGAACGTTTCTTCGCGCGCGACCTTCATCGCGGGCGTCACGCCCGTGAGGATCGTCGGCTCGAAAAAGCCGTGGCCGAGCGCATGGCGCTTGCCGCCCGTGAGGACCTGTGCGCCCTTCGCGAGCGCGTCCTCGATATGCGACTCGACCTTCAGCACGGCCGCTTCGTTGATGAGCGGACCTTGCGTCACGCCCGCCTCGGTGCCGAGGCCGACCTTCAGCGTTCCGGTGACGGCCTCGCGCAGCTTCGCCGCGAACGCGTCGTACACCTTGTCGTGGACATAGAAGCGGTTCGTGCAGACGCAGGTCTGGCCGCTGTTGCGATACTTCGAGGCGATGGCGCCCGCGACGGCCGCGTCGAGGTCGGCGTCCTCGAATACGATGAACGGCGCGTTGCCGCCCAGTTCGAGCGAGACCTTCTTGACGGTCGGCGCGCATTGACCCATCAGCAGACGGCCCACCGGCGTCGAGCCCGTGAACGACAGCTTGCGCACAGTCGCATTGCCCGTCATTTCGCCGCCGATCGCCTTCGGGTCGCCGGTGACGACGCTGAAGATGCCTGCCGGCACGCCCGCGCGCTGCGCGAGCACGGCCAGCGCGAGCGCCGAGAACGGCGTGGCTTCAGCCGGCTTCACGACCATCGGGCAGCCTGCGGCGAGTGCCGGGCCGACCTTGCGGGTGATCATCGCGGCCGGGAAATTCCACGGCGTGATCGCCGCGCAGACGCCGACCGGCTCCTTCGTGACGACGAGACGGCGATCGTTCGCGACCGTCGGGATCGTGTCGCCGTAGATACGCTTGCCTTCTTCCGCGAACCATTCGAGGAACGAAGCGGCGTAGACGATTTCGCCCTTCGCTTCGGCGAGCGGCTTGCCCTGTTCGGTGGTGAGGATCAGCGCGAGGTCGTCGGCGTGCTCGATCATCAGGTCGTGCCACTTGCGCAGGATCGCGCCGCGTTCCTTGGCGGTCTTCGCACGCCAGGCCGGCCAGGCGGCGTTCGCGGCGGCGATCGCGCGGCGCGTTTCCAATGCGCCCATGCACGGCACCGTGCCGATCAGCGCGCCGGTGGCGGGGTTCGTCACGTCGAGCGTGGCGCCGTCGTCGGCGCCTTGCCATTCGCCGGCGATGAAGGCTTTGTTTTGCAGTAGCGATGCGTCTTTCAGGTTCATGGAAGAACTCCGGACAAGCTTCGATTCAGTTGATCAGTCATGCGAACGAATGGCGCATTCGTGTCGCCGGAACGCATGACTCAAAACGGCGGGACGGCACAGCGGCGAGCGCCGGTGTGCCGTCCCTCGATCACGGGGCTACGTGGCTTCGCGCAATCAGGCCGCGACGCCGACCGCTTCCTTCAGCGACTCTTCGAGGATCGCGAGCGCTTCGTCGAACACGTTGTCCTGGATGGTCAGCGGGAACAGGAAGCGCACGACGTTCGAGTACACGCCGCAGACGAGCAGCAGCAGGCCGCGTTCGAGCGCCGCCGTCTGCACGCGCTTCGTGAAGTCGGCGTCCGGCTCGGTCGTGCCCGGCTTGCAGAACTCGACGGCGTTCATCGCGCCCGGACCGCGCACGTCGGCGATCTGGGCAACGTCGGCCTTCAGCGCGTTGAGCCTGGCCTTCAGCTTGTCGCCGAGTCGCGTGGCGCGCTCGCACAGCTTTTCTTCGTCGATGATGTCGAGCACCGCGTGCGCCGCCGCGACGGCCAGCGGGTTGCCGGCGTACGTGCCGCCGAGGCCGCCCGGAGCCGGTGCATCCATGATCTCGGCACGGCCGACCACGCCCGACAGCGGCATGCCGCCCGCGAGGCTCTTGGCGATCGTCATCAGATCGGGCGTGATGCCGTGGTATTCCATCGCGAACAGCTTGCCGGTACGCGCGAAGCCGGTCTGGACTTCGTCGGCGATCAGCAGGATGCCGTGCGTGTCGCAGATCTTGCGCAGGCCCTGCACGAAGTCCGTCGGCGCCGGGTAGAAGCCGCCTTCGCCCTGGACCGGTTCGAAGATGATCGCGGCGACGCGCTTCGGATCGACGTCGGCCTTGAACAGCGTTTCGATCGCCTGCAGCGAGTCGGCGGTCGTGATGCCGTGGACCGGATTCGGGTACGGCGCGTGGTAGACGTCCGACGGGAACGGGCCAAAGCCGAGCTTGTACGGGGCAACCTTGCCGGTGAGCGCCATGCCCATCATCGTGCGGCCGTGGAAGCCGCCCGCGAAGGCGATCACGGCCGGACGGCCCGTCGCGGCGCGCGCGATCTTCACGGCGTTTTCGACGGCTTCGGCGCCGGTCGTGAAGAAGGCGGCCTTCTTCGCGAAGTTGCCGGGCGCGCGCTTTGCGACCTTCTCGGCCAGCGAGACATACGACTCGTACGGCACGATCTGGTAGGCGGTGTGCGTGAAGTGGTCGAGCTGTTCGCGGATGGCGGCGACGATCTTCGGATGGCGGTGGCCCGTGTTGCACACGGCGATGCCAGCCGCGAAGTCGATGAAGCGGCGGCCTTCGACGTCCCACAGCTCTGCGTTTTCGGCGCGCTCGGCGTAGAAGTTGCACATCACGCCCACGCCGCGCGGGGTGGCGGCGTCCTTGCGGCTTACCAGTTCAGCGTTCTTCACAGTTCATCTCCTTCACGGTCGATTCTGGGATCGGTGGGTTTCAGGCCCTCAGCGGGCCAACGGAGCGACTATACTCAGGTTTGGCTCTAATTTTCAGAGCCATTCAATAAAAATCATAGGAGCCAATTCCGATGCGAGCGAGCGTCCTGTCCGACTGGCTGGCCCAGCGGCTCGAGCGTGGGAGCGCTCAGCCGGTCTACCGGCAGCTGCACCAGTTGCTGCAGCAGGCGATTCTGTCACGCGAGCTGCCGGCCGGGGCGCGCGTGCCGTCGTCGCGGCTCCTCGCGGCCGAACTGGGGATCGCGCGCAATACCGTCACGCAGGTGTACGAGCAGCTGGTGCTGGAGGGGTACGTGACCTCGGCGACCGGGCGCGGCACTTTCGTCGCGGATACGTCGCCGGACGAGATCGTGGGCGCGAACGACCCTGGCTACGCGGGGTCGGACCGGATGAAGCCGGCGCGCGGCGGCGCCGCAGTCAAGCCTGCCGCCACGCCTGCCGCCGCCGCAGCGATGGCGCCGCCGCCCGCAGGCGCCACGCAACTCCCTCAATCGCTGCAATGGCCGCGATCGGCCGCACGCGCGCTGTCCACGCGCGGCACGCGCCTGATCGCGGGCGCGGGCGTCTCGAAGCGCCAGGGCGGCGCGTTCATGCCCGGCGTGCCCGACGTCTCGCGTTTCCCGTCGCGCGTATGGACGCGGCTGCACAACAAATACTGGCGCAGCCTGCGACCGGACCTGCTCACCTACGCGCCGGGCGGCGGCCTCGCGCTGCTGCGCCACGTGCTCGCCGATTACCTGCGCACCTCGCGGTCGGTGCGCTGCTCGCCGGAGCAGATCATCATCACGACCGGCATCCACCAGTCGATCGATCTGGCCGTGCGTCTGCTCACCGATTCGGGCGACGTCATCTGGACCGAGGACCCCTGCTACTGGGGCCTGCGCAGCGTGCTGCACGTCTCGGGGCTGAACTCGCGTCCGATTGCCGTCGACAGCGAAGGCATCAACCCCTCCGCCGGCGACTTCGCCGCGCCGCCCAAGCTGATTCTGGTCACGCCGTCGCATCAGTACCCGCTCGGCATGGTGATGAGCCTCGCGCGCCGCCGCATGTTGCTCGAATACGCGCGCCAGCATCAGTGCTGGATCATCGAAGACGACTACGACAGCGAGTTCCGCTATGGCAGCCGTCCGCTCGCGTCGCTGCAGGGTCTCGACGACGCGGGCCAGGTGATCTATGTCGGGAGCTTCGGCAAGACGCTGTTTCCGGGTCTGCGCGTCGGCTATCTGGTCGCGCCGGAATCGCTCGCCGAGAGCTTCGCCACTGCGAGCGCCGAGCTGTATCGCGAAGGTCAATTGCTTCAGCAGGCCGTGCTCGCGGAGTTCATCGCGGAAGGGCATTTCACGTCGCATATCCGCAAGATGCGCGGGCTGTACGGTCAGCGTCGCGAGGCGGTGCTGCAGGCTGCCGCGGGCCGCTACGGCGACGCGCTGCCCGCGATGGGCGGCGACGCGGGCCTGCACGTCGTGATGCGGCTGCCCGAGGGGTGCGACGACCGTTCCGTCGCGGAAGCCGCGCTTGCGCGCAATATCGTCGTGCGGCCGTTGTCGGGCTATTACTCGGAGCGCTCGCGCGCGGCGTCGGGCTTGCTGATCGGCTACGCGTGCGTGCCCGACGACGAGATCGCACCCGCGTTCAATACGTTATCCGAAGCAATTGATGCGACGCTTCCCGCGTTCGCCTGAGCGGCGAGGCGCTAACACGGCACGAGGCGTTCACAGCCGTATCATCACGGCGCCGCCGGTCACGAGCGCGCACGCGAACACGAGCATCGGCGAAAGGCCGCGCGCGATCGGATAGATCTGCCCGAAGTCGCCGCTGCGATAGGCGCGGATCAGCGCGATGCACCAGGCGAATTCCAGCACCACCGACGCCGCGATGTACGGCCAGCTCGCGGGAGCCGGCGCGGGCAGCACGGTCACGCCGATCGCGCTCACGACGAGTTACGGCCGACATCATGCCGGGCAGCCAGAGGCGGTCGCCGGACAGATGGAGAAAGGCGTTCCAGCTCGCGTGCAGAAGCGCCGGGAGCAGGACCAGCAAAACGACGAAAGAAGCCATCCGGGAAGGCGGGCGCGGTGCGAGCGTTTGTTGGGTTGAGCGAGGACCCGATTGTTCCGGCTTTCCCGGCGCACGGCATGGCATTGCAACGCCGCCGGAAACGCGTTCAGATCACGCGCTCGCGCAGCCAGGCGGAGATGAGGTCGATTACCGTGACCACGGCGATCACCATGATCAGCACGGCACAGGTCTGCCCGTAATCGAACGAACGGATTTCCTCGTACAGCACGACGCCGATGCCGCCCGCGCCGACCATGCCCACCACCATCGCGGAGCGCACGTTCGACTCGAAGCGGTACAGCGCGTACGAGATCCACAGCGGCATCACCTGAGGCAGCACGCCGTAGACGATTTCGTCGAGCGGCGACGCGCCCGTCGCGCGCACGCCTTCGGCGGGACGCGGATCGATGGCCTCGACGGCCTCCGCGAAGAGCTTCGCGAGCACGCCGGTCGTATGGACCCACAGCGCGAGCACGCCCGCGAACGGGCCGAGCCCCACGGCGACGATGAACAGCATCGCGAACACCATCTCGTTGATCGCGCGGCATGCGTCCATCGCGCGGCGCACCGGATGGCGGATCCATGCGGGCGTGAGATTGCTCGCCGACATGAGCCCGCACGGCACCGCGCAGACGATCGCGAGCGCCGTGCCCCACAGCGCGACCGCGAGCGTCACCCACATTTCGTGGACGTAGCTGCGCCACTCGGTGAAGTCGGGCGGGAAGAAGCCGCGCGCGAATTCGCCCATGTTCGCCGAGTCGGCGAACAGGTCGAGCGGGCGCATGTCCGCGCCGCGCCACGCGGCGCCGAGCAGCACGAACACGACAGCCCAGCCGGCGAGCGAAAACCAGCTGCGCTTCGCGGGCGGCGGCGCCGCGGCGCGCACCGCGCCGTCCTGCACGACGCGCGTGGCGTCGAGGTCCGTCATGCTCATTGCTTCGATGCAGCGGCGAGCGCGCCGATCTTCGCGTCGATGGCCGCGATCTGGCTCTTGCGGTCATCGTCGGAGAGATGCGTGTCGGCGGCGATCTTCTGCTTCTGCTGGAACAGCGCGATCTGGCGGACCGGGTTCAACTGCGCATCCGTCGAGGGCGCGAAGCCGGCATAGCCCGTGATGTCGGCCATGATCCGCTTCTCCTTGGGATCGGTCTTCGCATAGCGATAGAAGAAGTCGCGCAGCTTCTGCTTCGTCGCTTCGGGCAGATCCTTGCGGTAGACGAGCGGGTCCGACGGGATGAGCGGCGACGTCCACAGCACGCGCACCTGCTTGAAGCGATCCGGGTGCTTCTGCTCCAGCGTGCCGAGTTCGATCGTGTTGTTGGTCGCGATGTCGATCTTGTTGTTCACGACGGCGAGCAGGTTCGCTTCGTGGCTCGAAGGCAGCACGGTCTTGAACGTCGTCGAGTCCACCGGCAGGTTGCGCTGCGCGAACAGGTAGTAGCCGGGGATCAGCGTGCCCGACGTCGAATTCGGGTCGCCGTAGCCGAGCGTCACATCCCTGGTATTCCTGAATACGTCGTCGAGTGTCTTGAAGCGGCTGTTGGCGTTCGTGATCAGCACGGACTTGTAGCCTGCGTCGCCGTTCGCGTAGAGCACCTTCGCGAACACTTCGCCGTTCGAGCGATCGACGGCTTCCATCGCCGACGCGTTGCCGAAGTAGCCGATCTGCACCTTGTTGAAGCGCATCGCTTCGATGATGCCCGAGTAGTCGGTCGCGAAGAACGCTTCGACGTGCAGGCCGGTCTGGCGGTTCAGGTCGTCGACGAACGGCTGCCAGCGCTGTTTGAGCACCGCGGACGAATCCGTCGAGATGATGCCGAAGCTCAGGTCTTCGGCATGCGCGGCGGTGCCGGCAAACGCGAGGCACGCGGCGCTGGCGGCGAGCAGGGAGCGAAACAGTTTCATGGATTGCGGTCCGTGTTGAGGGGGGAAGGAATGGGTTCGGTCGGCGTTCTGGCCGCGTTCGGCTGCGTGCAGAAGCGGCTTGCTGCGACCTGGGCCGCGGGATCGAGCAACTCGCGCGCGGCGCCGCCGTAAAGCTGCTGCAGGAGCGCGGGTGTGAGCGTCGCGCTCGGGCCATCGTAGACGACGCAGCCGTCGCGCAGCGCGATCGTGCGCGGACAGTACTGCATGGCGATATCGACCTGATGCAGCGACACGACCACGGTCAGCCGGTGATGGCGGTTAAGCATCGCGAGCATGTCCATCACGCGGCGCGACGATTCGGGGTCGAGCGAAGCGATCGGTTCGTCGGCCAGAATGAGCTGCGCGTGCTGCACGAGCGCACGCGCGAGCGCCGCGCGCTGCTGCTGGCCGCCCGAGAGATTGGCGGCGCGTTCATGCACCTTGTCGCCGATACCCACTTCCGCGAGCGCTTGCCGCGAGCGTTCGCGCTCGCTGCGCGGAAAGCGTCCGAGCAAACGGCGCCACAACGGCAGACGCGCAAGCGCGCCGACCAGCACGTTGGTCTCCACCGTGAGCCGGTGCACGAGATTGAACTGCTGGAACACGAAGCCGATGTCGCGGCGGATGCGGCGCACCTCGCGCGCGATGCGGCCGTTCTGCTGGATGGGGCGGCCAAGTATTTCGATCTGCGAAGGTTGCGGGTCCGACGCCGTGAAGCCCGCGATGTGACGCAGCAGCGTGGACTTACCCGACCCCGATGCGCCGATGAGCGCCACCATCTCGCCGACGCCGACGCGCAGGTTGATTTCGTCGAGCGCTTTACGGCCGTGCGCAAAGGTCTTCGACAGGCGTTCGATGCGTATGGCGTCCATGTCAATTCGTCGTGAGGGTCAGGCGAGGGCCGTTGTGTCGGGACATTCTAGGAAGCGACTATGACGGTTGAGTGAAGGTGTCGCGACGTCTAGACGACTACATGTTATGGCGGGCCAATGTGACGGCTGCGTGACGTCGCGAACGTGTCACGCGCAATGCACGATGAAGCGGCTATATTGTGGTCAGCGGATGTGCTGACCCTGTTTCAAGGCCCCGCGCGGCGGACACTTTCAACAACCTTTGAACCGGCGCACAGCGACTGCAGCGATGTCACAAGCCCTGAGCTTTCTTCCCGACAGCTTCGCCGAATACGAGGAGCTGAAAACGATCCTCGACGATGGCAGCCGCTGGTTCCAGATCCGCAGCGAGGGCGAAGTGGAAGTGCGCGGCCGCATGTTCGAGCTGTTCGTCGCGAGCGTGGGATCGAACGATCCGTCCGCGCCCGCCATCGGTTTTTTCGGTGGCATCCACGGACTTGAACGCATCGGGTCGCAACTCGTGCTCGACTACATGCGCGCGCTCGTCGAGCGGCTCGCGTGGGACGAACTGCTCATGCGCCAGCTCGAATCGGTGCGGCTCGTGATGATGCCGATCGCGAATCCCGGCGGCATGTGGCTCGCCACGCGCGCGAATCCGAACGGCGTCGATCTGATGCGCAACGCGCCGCAGGACGCCGACGACAGGGTGCCGTTTCTCGCGGGCGGTCAGCGGCTCGGCTCGTGGCTGCCCTGGTATCGCGGACGGCGCGGCGCGCAGATGGAGATCGAGGCGGCGGCACTGCTGCGCGTCGTCGACGAGGAACTCGCGCAGCGGCCGCTCAGCTTCGCGCTCGACTGCCACTCGGGCTACGGCTTTCGCGACAGCATCTGGTTTCCGTACGCGCGCACGCGCCAGCTCATGCGTCATCTGCCGGAGATGTACGTGCTCAAGTCGATGTTCGAGCACGCGCATCCGCACCACGGCTACACATTCGAGCCGCAGAGCCATCAATATCTGCTGCACGGCGATCTCTGGGATTGCGCGTACGATCGTGCGCCCGCGCAGAACGCGTTCTTGCCGCTCACGCTCGAACTGGGCTCGTGGCTCTGGATCAAGAAGAATCCGCGGCAGATTTTTTCGCGCCAGGGCATGTTCAATCCGCTGATGCAGCATCGCACGGCGCGCGTGCTGCGGCGCCATGCGAACCTCTTCGAATTCCTCACGCGCGCCGCGTATTCCGCGCCGCGCTGGCTGCCGGACGGGCGGCAGCGGCAACAACTGCTGCACCGCGCGATCGACCATTGGTATCGCAGGACCGAACCATGAGCACGTGGATTCTGCTGCGCGGTCTCACGCGAGAGACGCGGCACTGGGGGCGGCTGCCGGCGCTGCTGGGCGCTGCCGCATCCACTACACCCGCCGCCGCGCGCATGCTGACGCTCGACCTGCCGGGCAATGGCGCTTGCGCGGCGTTGCACGCGCCGCTTACGGTCGAAGAGATGGTGACGTTCGTGCGGCGCGCCGCCGTGCAGCAGGGCGCGCGGCCGCCGTATCGCGTGCTTGCGATGTCGCTTGGGGGAATGGTGGCGACGGCCTGGGCGCAGGCTCATGCCGATGAAATCGAACGACTCGTTTTGATCAACACGAGCATGCGGCCCTTCAGTCACGCATGGGAGCGGCTGCGCCCGCAACGGTGGTCCGATCTGGTTCGCCTTGCCGTGTGCTGGCGCGACGCGCGTGCCGCCGAACCCCTCATTCACCGCATCACCTGCAATGAGCGCAACAGCGGCAACGCGTTCGACGCCGATCTCGCCGACTGGATCGCGATTCGCGAAAGCGCGCCGGTCAGCCGCGGGAACGCGCTCCGCCAGCTTGTCGCGGCGGCGCGATTCCGGGCTGCGTGGCGTGCGCCCGCCTGCCCGTTGCTGCTGCTGTCTTCGCGACAGGACCGGCTCGTGAACCCGGCCTGCTCGGCGAGCCTTGCCGCCGCATGGAACGCGCGCCACCTTCAGCACGCCTCGGCGGGACACGATCTGCCGCACGACGATCCCGAGTGGACCAGCGCCGTGATCGGAAGCTGGCTGGCCGAACGGGCAGCCAGCCCGTTGCACAGCGGATAGTTCCGGAAATTTCCGTTTATATGATTATTCGCGAAATATGATATTAAGCGTTTTGCGCGATTATATTTGCAATTATTGTGTGTCGGCGTACGGAGCCTGGTGGCATTTCCCGTGACGTTTGTGTTAAATTTGTTTTCATGTAGAACGCATCGGGTTCGACGTTTATTTACGTGCGGCGACCGTAAAACAATAGCGCAATACCGGATGGGCGACGTCGTAAAAGATACGTTTACCGGTGACAGGGGAAGTCAGCCGAAAGGCCCTGTTCATGCGGATCTCGGGGAGCCTCACCCCTTGTGTAAAGGGCGTGCGGACAAATGCCGGATTTAAGCTTATGAAATCCTTAAGTGATTGCGGACGCACATGATTTAAAAGAGAAACGTTTTTGACGGGGTGATTTAAACGTCATATGAAAAAGATAATTAACTGAATTTAAAGATTTTTTCTGGATTTACGCCGCCGGCCTGGCGGCGCTGCCTCGATTTATATGTTTCAGTCCTGAAACATAAACGGCGGTCCTGCACGCCGGGTGTCCTCCCGGACCCTGGGTCAGCACTGCCTTCCCCCCGCAAATCCAATCACTAGAGCGCATGGCATCGCCTATGCATGGAGTCGCCCGGATTGGCGCGGTCCGGCCAAGCCGCCCCTTCATCAACAAGGAGGATCCCATGCGAATGACAATACTGGCGACCGCAGCTGCCCTGGCGCTGGGCTTCAGCGGATACGCGATGGCAAATCCATGTAGTGACAACTCCCAATCCTGCGATCAGTCGTCTACGTCGGGTGCGAACTCCCTCACGAGTTCGGCGGCCTCGACGCAAACGACCGGCACCGGCAGCAACGCCAACGAAATTGCATCGGGCGCGAGCGTCTGGCAGGACAGCAACAACAGCACCAAGGTCGTGGCACTTAGCAAGCTCGACGGTTATGTCTCCAACGTCGGCGTGTCCAACATCGGCAACTATGCAACCAACTCCGGCAGCGCAGCGGGCGGCAGTGGCGGCCGCGGCGGTACGGGCTATGGCGGCACCGGCGTAGGCGGTAACGGCGGCAATGGCGGTGCGGGCGGTTCGGGCGGCTCGGGCGGTTCCGCGACGATCGGCAACGCATCGGCAGGCAACGCGACCATCGGCAACGCGAAGGCAGGTGCAGGCAATGCCGGCAATGGCGCCAGCGGCGGTCTGGCACACGCTGGCGGCACGCAGGGCGGCAGCGGCACCGGTTCCGGCGGTGCGGGAGTAGGCGTCGGCGTCGCGCTGGGCGGTCTGTCCGGCGCAGGCGGCGGCAGCAATGGCGGCAGCGGCGGCCATGGCGGTGCGGGTGGCGCCGGTGGCGCTGGCGGCGGCGCAAGCGGCTCGATGGCAACGGCCAACTCGGCAGGCGGAGCGGGCGGTGGCGGCGGAGCCGGCGCGGCTGGCGGCGGCGCGGGTGGCGCTGGCACCAGCACGGCAGGTGCGGCGACGACCGGTGCGAATACGGCCACGGGCGGCGCAGGCACGGGCGGCGGCGGCAATGGCGGCGCGGCAACCGCCACGGCAGGCCTCGGCGGTGCGGGCGGGACGGGCACGGGCGGAAGCGCGAGCAACGGCAACGCGACCACCACGGCTTCGAACGGCAGCGCGACGGCAGGCGTCGGTGCAGCAGGCGCAGCAGGCGGTGCAGGCGGCGTGGGCGGTGTGGGCAATGGCGGTGTCGGTAACGGCGGAACCGGTGGTAACGGCGGCGCTGGCGGCACCAACTCGGTCAACGCCGGCACGTTCGACATGGCCAACGCCATGACGGGCGCGGCGCAGTCCGCAGCGGGCATCGTCGTCATGAGCCAGAACAGCGGCGCGGCTTCGCTCGTGCAGCAGGCTGTGACGGTCCAGGCGAACCTGACCGTGGGCCACTAACCATCAGGAGGCTTTTATGCAACGCACTCTGATGGCAGCTGCCGCGGCGCTGGCATTAGGCTTCAGCAGCTTTGCGATGGCCAACCCATGCAGCGACAACAAGGGCTCCTGCGACCAGTCCTCGACGAGCGGTGCCAACACCGCAACGGCTTCGGCGTCGAATTCCCAGACCACGACGACAGGCAGCAATGCCAATGAAGTGGCCTCGATGGCGAACGTCACCCAGGACTCGTTCAACAGCAGCACGGCGGTCGCATTGGGCAGGCTCGACGGGTCGGTCAGCCACCTCGGCGTCCAGAACATCGGCAACTACGCGTCTAACACCGGCAGTGCCGCCGGCGGCAGGGGCGGATCGGCCGGTGTGGGCGTCGGCGGTACAGGCATCGGCGGCAACGGCGGCAACTCTGGCAACAGCGGCAGCGGCGGCGCTGGCGGCTCGGCCAAGATCGGCGATGCCACGGCAGGCAGCGCGAAGATCGGCAACGCCACGGCCGGCAACGGCAATGCGGGTTCCGGCGGCGCAGGCGGCAACGCGTCCGCAGGCGGCACGCAGGGCGGCGCCGGGGTCGGCACCGGCGGTCTCGCGGCGGCTGGTAACGGCGCTGCGGGCGGTCTGTCGATCGGTCTGGGCGGCGGCAACGACGGTAGCGGCGGCAACGGCGGACGTGGCGGAAACGGCGGTAACGGTGGCGGCGCAGTCACGACCGGCACCGGCACGGTCGCCACCGCAACGTCGCCCGGCGGCAATGCCGGCAGCGGCGCGGCGGGCGGCTCGGGTGCCGGCGCGGGCGGTGCGGCCACTTCCACGGGCGGTGCAGCTACGACCGGCGCGGTTGCGGCCACTGGCGGCGCAGGCGGTGGTGTGGGCGGCGCAGGCGGTGCGGCAATGGCCACGGCCGGTAACGGCGGTGCTGGCGGTGCTGGCAACGGCGCCGCCGCCACCAACGGCTCGGCAACGGCCATGGCGAGCAACGGCAGCGCAACCGGCGGAGCAGGTGCAGCCGGCGCAGCTGGCGTAGCGGGTCCGGTCGGTGCAGCAGGCACGGGCGGGACGGGTAACGGCGGCACGGGTGGTGCAGGCGGAGCAGGCGGCACCAACACGGTCAATGCCGGCTCGTTCGACATGAGCAACACGATGACGGCCGCGGCGCAGTCGGCAGCGGGCATCTCGATCATGAGCCAGAACAGCGCCGCAGCATCGTTCGCGCAACAGGCGGTCACCGTTCAAGCCAACCTGACCGTGGGCCACTAAGCCGTTCTGTTCTTGTCATGCATGAATGCCGGGGGATCCTCCGCGGGGCGTACGCCAGTGCGTCCCGCGGCTACCGCGCCGAGGTCCGGTTGACCGGTCCGTATCGCCGATCCGCTTTTGCCAGACCGAGGTTCTGAACAGGCTGTCTTGCGCCTGGCCGCGCCCATCCGGGACGGCGGCGCACACAGGCAAAGGAGACGCTCATGCAAGCGCGAAGGAGTATTTCGCTGCTCGTAGCATCAATCGCGGTGGCACTGCCCGGTGTCAGCGCGCATGCGGACGATGGGTCTCCGACGACGCCCGTCGAGGCCGCAGCGCCGGGTTCTGCCGCGATGCCGGCCGCGCAGGCTGCCGCGCCGGAGTCCGTGGCCGCGTCCAACGCCACTAACGCAACCGGCACGCCCGACACAACCGACGCGGTTGCCGGTGCAACGACGACCGCCGCTCCGGCCGGGAACAGTGAATTCGGCGTAGCGATGACCGCGGATCAGCTCGACGAGCGCCGCGCGGGCGACGCCCTCATCGGCCAGAACTATCTGACCGGCGCCGTCACGGACAACACCGCGTCGAGAGTCCAGACCGGTGGCAATACGATTTCCGAAGGCTCGTTCGCGAGTTCGAGCGGCTTGCCGACCGTGATCCAGAATTCGGGCGCCAATGTGCTGATCCAGAACGCGACGGTGCTCAACGTGCGCTTCGGGAACTGAAGCCATGAAGTCCTTCGCTGTTGCCGCAGGCGCCGCCGTAGCCGTGGTTACGCTCGCGTGCGGCCTCGCCGCACCGCTGGCGCTGGCCGATCCGATCGACGTCACCGATCCGTCCGGCGGGTACTACGCATTGCACGTGACGAGTCTGAAAGAGGCCCGCTTCAAGCGGACCATCAGACAGCAATACGACTTCAGTTGCGGCTCGGCGGCCGTGGCGACGCTGCTCACGTACCAGTACAACACGCCGGTCACCGAGCAGCAGGCCTTCATCTACATGTTCCAGCACGGCGATCAGCAGAAGATCCGCCGCGAAGGATTTTCGTTGCTCGATATCCGCAACTATCTGGCGTCGCTGGGCTTTCTGGCGGACGGCTACGAAGTGCCGCTCGACAAGCTGGCGCAGACGCGTACGCCGGCGATCGTCCTGATCGTCGAGCATGGCTATCACCACTTCGTGGTCGTGCGCGGTCTGCGCAACGGACGCGTGCTGATCGGCGACCCGGCGACGGGAACGCGGGCCATGTCGCGGCAGAGCTTCGAGGAGAAGTGGCAGGACCACGTGGTGTTCGTCATTCACAACAGGCCCGAGCTGGCCGCGTTCAACGATGAACGCGACTGGCATATCGCGCCGGATGCGCCGCTCTACACGGGCATTCCGCGCGACAGCCTGTACAGCGTCGTGGTGCCGAAGCTCGGTCCCGGCGAATTCTGAGGACGGCGATGAAACTTCAACCTCTCAAACTCGCTGGCGTCGTTGCCGTGATGTTCGGCGGGGTGTCGTCGATCGGTGTGGGCGCGATCGAGCAGGACTCGCCCACCGTGGCTGTGGGAAGCGTGACGGCGCCCGGCGATGCGATGGCCGCGTCTGATCCGGCGTCCACTGTCGACCCCGCCGGCGTGACCGATGGCGCGCAACAGAAGGACGCCGCCGCGGGCAAATCCGGCTGGCCGCCCGCCCTGACCACCGCGCAACTCGACACCATGCGCGGCGGTTTCGACCTGCCCACGGGACTGAAGGTCTCGTTCGGCATCGACCGCGTGGCGTTCGTGAACGGCAACATGGTCTCGTCGACGAGCATCAACATTCCCGATGTCAGCGCGATGACGGCGCAGCAGGCGCAGGCGCTCGCGGCGGCGAACACGAGCGGACTGGTGCAGGTCGGGCAAGGCAACTCCGTGCAGCCGGGCGCGCTGCCCGGGCTCACCGGCGGCGTGATCCAGAACACGCTCAGCAATCAGCAGATCCAGGCGCTCACGACGATCAACACCACGGTCAATTCGCTCGGCGCGTTCAAGACGATGAATATCGGCTCGACGATCAACGGCGCGTTGATCAACGCAGTGCGTCCCCGCTAGCAGCGAGGCGCATGGATGGCGCGCGTGTCGCCGTTCAGAGCGACATCGGCACGCGCAGTGTCAGCGTCAAGTCCGGCGTATCGCGCGTGAGGCCCGCGCCGATCGAGAAGTTGAGCGTCGTGGTCGGCGACAGCCGGTACGAATAGCCGATCAGCAGCGTGCCGAGGATGAGGCGCACCGAGCCGGGCACGGTCTGGCCGCTCTGCGAAGTCGGCAACACGATGCTCTGGTCGTAGCCGATGCTGACCGACGCCTTTTCGTTCAGCGCGAGACCCATGCCGATGTTGAAACCCCAGATGTCGCCCGGTTGAACGTTGCCGAGGAACTGCGTCACGCCGTTTCGCAGCGTCAGCGATTCGTCCTTGCCGAAGCTGTGCAGGTAGCTGAAATTGCCGAAGAACACGACCGGGTCGGTCGGGAACAGCCACGTGAGGCCCGGCTGGACCGCGAGGAACCCGGAGCCGGTCGGCTGCTGCAAAGGCAGGCCCGTGCCGGTCGTGTTCGCGACGCACGTCGTCACGCAGTCGGTGACGACGTCGAACGGGCTCTTGCCCGTCGCCGTCTTGAAGCGCAGCCAGCCCACGTAGTAGAACTTGTCCGGACCGCCCTGATTGAACTGATAGCGCAACGTCATCTCGACGTCGCCGATGCCGTTGCCGTTGCTGCTGATCACGCTATTGGCGGCGGCGCCCGTGAAGATCTGGCGCGCGACCGTATCGTTGGTCTGATAGACGTACGGCACGCGCACTTCGATTTCCATCCGGTTCGTGATCCCGTAGCGCACGGCGACGCCGCCCGTGAGCGTGGTGGTCTTCACCTCGCTCACGTTGATGAGGCCGATCAGCAGCGCGGGGATGATCGTGTAGCCGACCAGCGAGAGCTGGTTCTCCGACGAGTACGCGAACTGGAAGTACGGCTCGATGACGAACGTGTGCCTCGGCGTGAGCACGCCGGGCTGATCGAAGATCGGCGCGACGGCGGGAGGACGCGTATCGACGACGGGCGCCTGACCCACCGGCGCATTCTGGCCGGATGCCGCTTGCCCGTTCACCGGTGCGGACGTGATGCCGCCGGGCGACGTGCCCTGAACCGGGATGGTTTGACCGGACGGTGCGGCCTGCGCGCTGGTTGCCGCGTTGGGCGTCGCGCTGGAGTTTGCGTTCGGGGTTGCGTTCGGGGTTGCGTTCGGGGTTGCGTCGTTCGTCGAGGCAGGCGTCGCGTTCTGCGCGCTCGTCGCTTCGTCGGTCGTCGGTGCGCCGACCGGCAGACCGTTCGCATCCGTTCCGCCCGTGCCGCGTTGTCGTTCGAGCTTGCCGGTATCGAGCGCACGGCTCAGGCGTGCGAAATTCGCTTCCTCTTCGACGAGCTTGCGCCGGAGCACCTCGAGTTCCTTGACGCGGCTGTCGAGTTCCTGGCGCAGCGTACTGATGTTGTCCTGGGCCGTCTGGTCTTCGAGCGACTGGGCCTGGGCCTGTCCCGCGACGCTGAAAAGCACGAGCGTCGCATAGGTAATCGATTGCATCCGGCGAAGTGGCACGCGCTTCACGGAGTTTCTCCATGACTAGGCTTGCTGGTTTCCCCCCGAGGGGTGCTTTAACAACAAGCCAGCGCGCCCGGCGGGTTCGATGGCCGTTCTCCGGCGCTCACCTCCCGTCACGATGAATGAACAGGATGGAAGGTGGACTCGTCGGGGACGCGCAGGCATGAGCGAGACGTTGCAATGTTTGGACCCGCTTTGCCGCGTTTCGCGAAGCTGTTTTTATTGAGCGTTCCATTGCTTGCGAAGCAGGCAGCGGACGACTCACTAAGACTAGTGCACGTAGCCGATACAAGCCAATCAGGTGAACCCTGGCTTATGATCGGTAGATAACAGAAGCGCTGTATTTCAGGAACGTTTGCATGCGTTCGCTACGATCGGCATGCGTCGTAGCGCGTGCAATGATGTCGGCAACGCCAAGGTCCGCACAAGCCGGGTCCACAGGGAATGTTTCATAATAGAGGCTGTGCTATTTCGTCACTGAACCATCATGACCGATCCAGTCGTTGCTCCTTCCGCCGCTGTGCGCCTCACGAGTCTTTCACACGGTGGCGGCTGCGGATGCAAGATCGCGCCGGGCGTGCTGTCCGCGCTGCTCGCGCGCAGCACGCCGATTACCGCGGCTTTCCCCAATTTGCTGGTCGGCACCGAAACCGCCGACGATGCGGCCGTCTACAAGCTCAATGACGAACTGGCGATCGTCGCGACCACCGACTTCTTCATGCCGATCGTCGACGATCCGTACGACTTCGGCCGCATCGCCGCGACCAATGCGCTCTCCGACGTCTACGCGATGGGCGGCAAACCGATCCTCGCGCTCGCGCTCGTCGGCATGCCGATCAACGTCCTGCCGCACGACGTGATCGCCGCCGTATTGCGCGGCGGCGAGGACGTCTGCGCGGCGGCGGGCATTCCGGTCGCGGGCGGTCATTCGATCGACTCGGTCGAGCCGATTTACGGCCTCGCGGCGATCGGCGTCGTGCATCCCGATCGCGTGAAGCGCAATGCGTCGGCGCGCGCGGGCGACGTGCTCGTGCTCGGCAAGCCGCTCGGCGTGGGCGTGCTTTCGGCGGCGCTCAAGAAGGACCGGCTCGATGCGGCCGGTTATCGCGCGATGGTCGATGCCGCTACTAAGCTCAATACGCCGGGTGCGACGCTCGCCACGCTCGACGGCGTTCACGCGATGACCGACGTGACCGGCTTCGGCCTGCTCGGCCACACGCTGGAAATCGCGCGCGGCGCGGGCCTCACGGCGTGCGTGCGTTACGCCGACCTGCCGTTCCTGCCCGGCGTCGAGGCGTTTGTCGCGGACGGCGTGTTCACGGGCGCATCGGGCCGCAACTGGACCTCGTATGGCGAAGGCGTGACACTCGGCGCGGGTCTGCCGTCCGTCGCGCAGACACTGCTCACCGACCCGCAGACGTCGGGCGGCTTGTTGATCGCGTGCTCGCCCGATACCGTCGCCGAAGTGCTCGCGATCATGCACGCGGACGGCTTTGCCGATGCGCGCGTAATCGGCGAGCTTGACGCGGGCCCGGCGCGCGTCGAAGTCGTATGAGCGGGGAATCGCCGAAAGCCATTTTCTACGCGCTTGCGGCGAACGCCGGCATCGCGCTTTGCAAGTACGCGGCGGCGGCGTTGACGGGCTCCGGCTCGATGTACGCGGAGGCGATCCACTCGACCGCGGACTGCGGCAATCAACTGCTCCTGCTGTTCGGCCTGCGCCAGTCGCGCGAGCCGCCGTCGCCGCTGCATCCGATGGGCTCGGGCCGCGCGATCCACTTCTATTCGCTGCTCGTCGCGTTGCTGCTGTTCTTCGTGGGCGGCGCGTTTTCGGTGTACGAGGGCGTTCACCGGTTGTTCGCGCGCGAACCGTTGCAGCACGTCTACGTGGCGCTCGTGGTGCTTGCCATTTCGGTCGTGCTGGAGGCGCTTTCACTGATGGGCGCGCTGCGCGAGATTCGCGCGGGCAACCCGGGCAAGTCGCTGTGGCGATGGTTTCGCGAGACGCGCGAATCCGATCTGCTCGTCGTGGCCGGCGAGGACATCGCCGCGCTCGCGGGTCTCGCCATCGCGTTTGCGGCCGTGCTGCTCACCGTCGTCACGGGCAATCCCGTGTGGGACGCGTGCGGTTCGATCGGCGTGGGGCTGCTGCTGATGCTGATCGCCACGTTCATCGCGCGCGAGGTGAAGTCGATGATCCTCGGGGAATCGGCGAGCCCCGAGATGCGTCGCGACATCGAAGCGTTCCTGCGCGCGCGCAGCGAGATTCGCGGCATCATCAATCTCATCACGCTTCAGTGGGGCAAGGAGATCGTCGTGGCCGTGCAGGCCGAGATGATCGACTACGCGCAAAGCCGTGCGATGGTCGAGGCGATCAACGTGATCGAAGTGGAGCTGCAGGCGAAGTTTCCGCAGGTGCGCTGGGTGTTCTTCGAGCCTGATTTCGTCGTTCGCTGACGACGTACGCAAAACTGAAACGCCCGGCAATCGCGCGATTGCCGGGCGTTTTTTATTGCGCGATCAATGCCGGAACGGTGTCCACACGGGCGTCGTGGTGCCCCAGTCATCGAGTTCGGAGGGTTGAGCGGGGTTTGTCATGATGACTCCATTAATTCGTTATCCATAACGAACGGCAATAAATTACGTTATTGACCGGCACGCGCAAGACGCGTGGCTTCTTCGTGCTGCTCCTGAATGGCAATGCGCTCCGCTTGCGTGCGGCCGATCAGGCTTTGCTCGGGATAGCTCGTCTTGTTGAGCGAAGGCAGCGTGCCGTTGCGATAGGCCTCGACGACTTCGGCCTTCACTTCAGCGCGCGTTTTCGGCGCGCTGTTGTCGGCCTGCGCCGGTTGGGGACCATACGTGCCGGAAAGCCCGATACCGCCTGCAAAGGCAGGCGCGCTCGCGGCGAGTGCGACGATGAAGGCGGTGGCGAGAGTGCGTTTCATGATCTGCTCCTGTAATCGTAGGGCCAGGCTGCGATCGAACGATGAACGCGGCGTGGCGGCAGGAGCAAATGTAGATGCGCGTGCGCCGGGGATAAACGGCCCGTCGGCGAAATGAATTGTCGAAATTCTGGAACAATGCCGGAGCGATCGCCGCAGACGCCTGTGCTTCAGGCGTCTGCGCATCAGGCGTGTTTTAAGCGATCGATCAGGCGACCCACTCGGACACGACCGGCGTTTCGAGCGCAGATCGCGATTCGCGCTCTTCGAGCGTGCGCATCGAGCAGGCCTTGTCGAGCGATGCGCGACCGCTCAGGAGCGGACAGCGGTCGAATATCTCGGCGATCCAGTCGACGAACACGCGCACTTTCGGTGACAGATGCCGGCTGTGCGGATAGATGGCCGAGATCGGCATCGGCAGTGGCTTGTAGTCGGGCAGCACCTCGACGAGTTCGCCCGATTTCAAATGCGGCAACACCTGGTAGCGCGCGGGCTGGATCAGTCCGAAGCCTTCGACGCCGCAGGTGACATAGGCGTCGGCGTCGTTCACCGAGACCGTGCTCTTGAGCTTGATTTCCACTTCCTTGCCGTCGACGAGGAATGCCCAGTCGATCACGCGGCCCGTGCGGCTCGAAAAGTAATTCACGGCGCGATGGCCTTCGAGGTCTTCCAGCGATCGCGGCATGCCGTGCCGCTCCAGATACTCGGGCGACGCGCACGAGACGCCTTCGAAAATGCCGATGCGGCGCGCGACGAGCGACGAATCCTGCAGCGCGCCCACGCGCACGACACAATCGACGCCTTCCTGCACAAGATCGACCGGCCGGTCGGAAAGGCCGAGCTGCAAGTCGATATCCGGGTAGCGCGAGTGAAACTCGCACAGCGACGGAATCACGATCAGCCGGCCGATCGAGCCCGGCATGTCGATGCGCAGCTTGCCGTGCGGCTTGCGATTGCGGTCCTGGAACGTCTGTTCGGTTTCGTCGACGTCCGCGAGGATACGCACGCAGCGCTCGTAATACGCGGCGCCGTCCGGCGTGAGCGCGAGGCGGCGCGTCGTGCGATGCATGAGACGCACGCCGAGAAAGGCTTCGAGATTCTGGATGATCGTCGTGACCGAGGCGCGCGGCATTTCGAGCGTTTCGGCTGCGCGCGTGAAGCTATTGGTATCGACGACACGGGTGAATACCTGCATGGCCTGAAGCCGGTCCATTGCCACTCTCCGAAAGATTCGGCCGCATCGCGCGCGGCAAGCCCGCAGGTCCCGCGCGCAAGAAAGGAGAGACAGATTGTTCAGATGAGCCGAATTGTGTTGCCCGATTATAGGCATTTATTTGGAGGTCTGCCGAACGCACAATTCGCTTCATTCGAATTCACTCTGGCGCATTGCGCGGTTTCGACATGGAAGCATCCAAGCCCTCGGTTTCGTGGATTTTCTGCGGCGACGCGGTTGAAAAAGCCGCTGCGTCGGGTGGCGCCACGACTTCGAACACGACGGATTCAGGCGCAACAACCGGCGAATTGCTGACGACCGACGTCACGATCGAAGGCTACGCGCAGCCGATCGCGTTGCGCCTGTATCGGCCTGCCGGTGCGACCGGGCTGCCGATCGTGCTTTATTTTCACGGCGGCGGTTTCGTGCGCGGCACGCTCGACGATGCCGACGTCGCCGCACGCTATTTCGCGTCGGTCATGCCGGCGCTCGTCGTTTCAGTGGGCTATTCGCTCGCGCCGAAATTCCCGTTTCCGGCCGCACCCGAAGACGCGCATCGCGCGGCGCTGTGGATCATGACGCGCGCGCGCGCATTCGGCGGCGACGCGAAGCGCCTCGTCTCGGCGGGCCACGACGCGGGCGGGCAGATTGCCAACGTGCTCGCGTTCATCGGACGCGATCGCGGCGACGTGCGGCTCGCGGCGCAGGCGCTTTTCGCGCCGATGCTCGATCCGAGCCTCACGCGCCTCGGCGACGCGAACCGCCTCGGCTCGGACATCACCGCCGGCGAATGCGCCGCGTGCTATCGCGCTTATTTGCCCGAGGCGGCGCAGCGTCTGCATCCGTACGCGGCGCCGCTCGAATCGGCGCGGCTGGCGGGGTTGCCGCCGACGCTGATCGTCACCGCGCAGAACGACGTGCTGCATATCGAAGCCGAGAAGTACGCGAGCCGCCTGATCGACGCGGGCACACGCACCCAGGTGGTGCGTTATCCGCGCATCTCGCACGCGCAGATCGCAACGTATGAAGCCGCGCTTGGCGAAGCGGTGCGCTTCTTCAAGTGCTGTTTCGAGGCCAGTGCATAACGATAACCAACATCCACTCACTTCTCCTGGAGCCCGACATGTCACTCAATTCGATTCCCCGAACGCGCATCGCGCTGGCGGTGGTAGCCGTGCTCGCGATAGCGGGGTTCGGCTCGCTCGTTGCAATGCGGCTCGACGCGCATCCGGCCGTCGCTGCCGAAGCGCCTCCCGCGCCCGAGGTGGACGTGGCGGCCGTGGTCAGCCGCACGATCACCGACTGGCAAAGCTACTCCGGCCGTATGGCGGCCGTCGAGAAAGTCGAGATTCGTCCGCAGGTGTCGGGCACGATCGTCTCGGTGAATTTCCGTGACGGTGCGCTCGTGAAGAAGGGCGACACGCTCTTCGTGATCGATCCGCGTCCGTATCAGGCCGCCGTCGATCAGGCCGCCGCGCAGGTCGCCGGCGCACAGGCGCGCACGGGCTACGCGCAGAGCGACTGGGAGCGCGCGCAGCGTCTTATCGGCGACAACGCCATCGCGAAGCGCGACTACGACGAGAAGCAGAACTCCGCCCGCGAAGCGAGCGCGAACCTGAAGGCCGCGCAGGCCGCGCTCGAAGCCGCGCAGATCAACCTCGGCTACACGCGCATCGTCGCGCCGGTGGCAGGGCGCGTGTCGCGCGCGGAGATCACCGTGGGCAACGTCGTGTCGGCGGGCGCGAGCGCGGCGCCGCTCACGACGCTGGTGTCGGTCTCGCCGATCTACGCCGAATTCGACGCCGACGAGCAGACCTATCTCGACTACATCAGCCGCATGAAGGAAGGCTCGAAGGTGCCGGTGGAACTGGGGCTCGCGAACGAATCGGGCTACTCGCGCAAGGGCACGATCGAATCGGTGGACAACCGGCTCGACACGTCGTCGGGCACGATCCGCGTGCGTGCGCGCTTCGACAACGACGACGGCGCGCTCGTGCCGGGCCTTTACGCGCGCATCAAGGTGAGCGGCAGCGCCCCGCATCCGGCGCTGCTCGTCGACGACGCGGCGATCGGCACGGACCAGGACAAGAAGTTCGTCTACGTGCTCGACAAGGGCGATCACGTCACGTACCGCCCCGTGCAGATCGGCGGACAACAGGGCAACCTGCGCGTGATCGCGGGCGGGCTGCAGACGGGCGAGCGCGTCGTCGTGAACGGCACGCAGCGCGTGCGTCCGGGCGAAGTCGTGCGCGCGCACATGGTGCCGATGAACGGCGCGCCGGATGGCGACGCGGCCTCCGCGCTCGCGCAGACCCGCGACGCCGATGCGCTCGCCGCCGCGCCGCAGGGCGGCTCGTCCGCGAAACCGGCGCCGCGCGCCGCCGCCGCCAAAGAGGCGCGGTCCGGCGCGAAGCCCAGCAAGACCTCCTGACGCACAGGGGCACGCGCGCCGAGCGCGCCCCCAATCAGGCGCTTAGTGCTGCTAAGCGCCCACTTAACGAGCGACCCATGAACATATCGAAATTCTTCATCGACCGGCCGATCTTCGCGGGCGTCCTGTCCGTGGTGATCCTGCTGGCCGGGGTGATCGCACTGTTCCAGTTGCCGATCTCCGAGTACCCCGAGGTCGTGCCGCCTTCGGTGGTGGTCCATGCGCAGTATCCGGGCGCCAATCCGAAGGTGATCGCCGAAACCGTCGCGGCGCCGCTCGAAGAGCAGATCAACGGTGTCGAGAACATGCTGTACATGCAGTCGCAGGCGAACAGCGACGGCAATCTCACGCTCACGGTCACGTTCCGCCTCGGCACCGACCCCGACAAGGCCACGCAGCTCGTGCAGAACCGCGTGAATCAGGCGCTGCCGCGTCTGCCGGAGGACGTGCAGCGTCTCGGCATCACGACGATCAAAAGCTCGCCGACGCTCACGATGGTCGTGCACCTGATCTCGCCGAACAATCAGTACGACATGACCTATCTGCGCAACTACGCGCTGCTCAACGTGAAGGATCGCCTCGCGCGCATCCAGGGCGTGGGCGAAGTGCAGTTGTGGGGCGCGGGCGATTACGCCATGCGTATCTGGCTCGATCCGCAGAAGGTCGCGCAGCGCAATCTCACCGCCAACGACGTCGTCAACGCGATCCGCGAGCAGAACGTGCAGGTGGCCGCGGGTGTGATCGGCGCGTCGCCGAGCGTGCCGGGCACGCCGATCCAGCTCAACGTGAATGCGCGCGGACGTCTACGCACGGAAAGCGAATTCGGCAACATCATCGTCAAGACGAATCCGGACGGCGGCGTGACGTATCTGCGCGACATCGCGCGCATCGAACTCGCGGCGTCCGAGTACGGGCTGCGTTCGCTGCTCGACAACAAGCCGGCCGTGGCGCTCGCGATCAACCAGGCGCCGGGCGCGAACTCGCTCGCGATCTCCGACCAGGTGCGCGCCGCGATGAAGGAACTCAAGCAGGACTTCCCGGCCGGCGTGGACTATCGCATCGTCTATGACCCGACGCAGTTCGTGCGCGCAAGTATCGAGGCCGTCGTGCACACGCTGCTCGAAGCGATCGCGCTCGTCGTGATCGTGGTGATCGTGTTCCTGCAGACATGGCGTGCGTCGATCATTCCGCTGATCGCCGTGCCCGTGTCGATCGTCGGGACGTTCTCGCTGCTGCTCGCGTTCGGCTTTTCGATCAATGCGCTATCGCTATTCGGCATGGTGCTCGCGATCGGTATCGTGGTGGACGACGCGATCGTCGTGGTGGAGAACGTCGAGCGCAACATCGAAAGCGGGCTCTCAGCACGCGATGCGACCTACAAGGCCATGCAGGAAGTGAGCGGGCCGATTATCGCTATCGCGCTGACGCTCGTCGCCGTGTTCGTGCCGCTCGCGTTCATGAGCGGTCTCACGGGCCAGTTCTACAAGCAGTTCGCGATGACCATCGCGATCTCGACGGTGATCTCGGCGTTCAACTCGCTCACGCTTTCGCCTGCGCTTTCCGCTCTGCTGCTGCGCGGTCACGGCGCGAAGGAAGACTGGCTCACGCGCGCGATGAACCGCGTGTTCGGCGGCTTCTTCCGCGGCTTCAACAAGGTGTTCCATCGCGGCTCGGAAGCGTACGGTCGCGGCGTGCATGGCGTGCTGGGCCACAAGGGCGCGATGCTTTTGGTTTATGTCGTGCTGCTCGGCGCAACGGTGCTGATGGCGCGCATCGTGCCGGGCGGTTTCGTGCCCGCGCAGGACAAGGAATATCTGATCGCGTTCGCGCAACTGCCGAACGGCGCCTCGCTCGACCGCACCGAGAACGTGATCCGCGACATGAGCGCGATTGCGCTGAAGCAGCCGGGCGTGGAAAGCGCGGTGGCGTTCCCGGGTCTTTCGGTCAACGGCTTCACGAACAGTTCGAGCGCGGGCATCGTGTTCGTTACGCTCAAGCCGTTCAAGGACCGCAAGGGCAAGGCGCTTTCCGCGGGGGCGATTGCCGGTGCGTTGAACCAGCAATACGCGCAGATCAAGGACTCGTTCGTTGCCGTCTTTCCGCCGCCGCCGGTCCTCGGTCTCGGCACGCTCGGCGGGTTCAAGATGCAGCTTGAGGATCACGGCGCCGTGGGCTACGAAGCGCTCAATCGCGCGACGGAGGACTTCATCAAGCGCGCGGCGGCGACACCCGAACTTGGCCCGACGTTCTCCAGCTATCAGATCAACGTGCCGCAACTGAACGTCGATCTGGACCGCACGAAAGCGAAGCAGCTGGGCGTGCCCGTGACCGACGTGTTCGACACGATGCAGATCTATCTCGGCTCGCTCTACGTGAACGACTTCAACCGCTTCGGCCGCGTGTACCAGGTGCGCGTGCAGGCGGATGCGCCGTTCCGCCAGAAGGCCGACGACATCCTGCAACTGAAGACGCGCAACGCTGCGGGCGAGATGGTGCCGCTCTCGTCGCTCGTGACGGTGACGCCCACGTACGGACCCGAAATGGTGGTGCGCTACAACGGCTACACGGCCGCCGATATCAACGGCGGCCCGGCGCCCGGTTACTCGTCGGGGCAGGCGCAGGCGGCGGCGGAACGCATCGCGGCGGAAGTCCTGCCGCGCGGCGTGAAGTTCGAGTGGACCGACCTCACGTTCCAGCAGATTCTCGCGGGCAACGCGGGCGTCTGGGTGTTCCCGATCAGCGTGCTGCTCGTGTTCCTCGTGCTGGCCGCGCTCTACGAGAGCCTGACGCTGCCGCTCGCGGTGATCCTGATCGTACCGATGAGCGTGCTCTGCGCGCTAACGGGCGTGTGGCTCACGCAGGGCGACAACAACATCTTCACGCAGATCGGTCTCATGGTGCTCGTGGGCCTCGCGTCGAAGAACGCGATCCTGATCGTCGAGTTTGCGCGTGAACTCGAACACGACGGCCACACGCCGTTCACGGCTGCCATCGAGGCGAGCCGGTTGCGTCTGCGTCCGATCCTGATGACGTCGATCGCGTTCATCATGGGCGTCGTGCCGCTCGTGCTGTCGACGGGCGCAGGCTCGGAAATGCGTCACGCGATGGGTATCGCGGTGTTCTTCGGGATGCTCGGCGTGACCGCGTTCGGCTTGTTGCTGACGCCGGTGTTCTATGTGGTGCTGCGCACGATCGCGGGCGGCAAGATCCACGTCGCGCAGAAGGACAGCGCGCGCACGGCGTTGCCGACGGTCGATGCCTGAGGGAGAAAAAAAGCATGACTAACTATTCAATCGCGAACCGGGCGACGGGTGACGCCACCTCGGCCGCCGTGTGGCTGCGCCGCACGCGGCTCGCCACGGCCGTCGCGCTCTTCGCGTGGCTTGCCGCGTGCTCGGTCGAACCGACGTATCACGTTCCCGATGCCTCCGTTCCGGCCGCATTCAAGGAAGCACAGCCTGCGTCCGCGAATCCGCACGACGTGGGCACGTGGACGCCGGCCCAACCGTCCGATAGCGCGTTTCGCGGCCAGTGGTGGACGGTCTTCAACGATCCCACGCTGAACGCGCTCGAAGGGCAGGCGCAGGCGGCGAACCAGGATCTCAAGGCCGCCGCCGCGCGCGTGCAGCAGGCGCGTGCGGTGACGCAGGCGGCGCGCGCGTCCTGGTTCCCGTCGTTCGATGCGGGCTTCGGCCCGACGTACGAGCATCTGTCGCCGGCTTCGCAGTTCCTGCCTCAGAACACCAACGTGCCGACGCAGACGCTCTGGCGCGCGCAAGGCACGGCGTCGTACGAGGCGGACCTGTTCGGCCGCGTGAGTTCGAACGTCAACGCCGCGCGCGCGGACGCACAGCAAAGCGAGGCGCTGTTTCGCTCGGTGCAGCTCGCGTTGCAGGCGGATGTTGCGCAGAACTATTTCCAGTTGCGCCAGTTCGATTCGGACGTCGATCTGTACCGCCGCACGGTGACGCTGCGCGAGGATGCGCTCAAGCTCGTCGAGCGGCGTTTCAAGGAAGGCGATATCAGCGAACTCGACGTGGCGCAGGCGCGCAACGAACTCGCGAGCGCGCGTGCCGATGCGGTGGGCGTCGCGCGTCAGCGTGCCGCCTCGGAGCATGGTCTCGCGATCCTGCTCGGCAAGGCGCCCGCCGACTTCACGTACCCCGAGACGCCGCTCGCGCCCGTTACCGTGCGCGTGCCGCCGGGCCTGCCGTCGACGCTGCTCGAACGCCGCCCTGACATCTCGGCAGCCGAGCGTGCGATGGCCGCCGCGAATGCGCGCGTCGGCCTCGCGAAATCGGCGTTCTTCCCGAAGCTCGATATCACGGGTTCGTTCGGCTTCGAGTCGGCGACGCTCGGCGATCTGTTCATGTGGTCGAGCCGTGCGTTCCTGCTCGGACCGTTCGCGGGCACGGCGCTTTCGGTGCCGATTTTCGACGGCGGCCGCCGCCGTGCGAATCTCGATCAGGCGCGCGGGAAATATGACGAGGACGTCGCGCAGTATCGTCAGCAGGTGCTCGTGGCGTTCCGCGAAGTCGAGGACAACCTCTCGGACCTGCGGCTGCTCGACGACCAGATCCGCGAGCAGGACGATGCCGTGAACGCGTCGCAGCGCTCGGCGCATCTTTCGCGCACGCAGTACGACGAAGGCGAGGTCAGCTATCTGAACGTGATCGACAGCGAGCGTTCGGTGCTCGTCGCGCAGTTGCAGGCGAGCCATCTGCAGGGCTCGCAGGCGGTGGCGACGGTCAACCTGATTCGCGCGCTGGGCGGCGGCTGGGGCGACATGAAGGCCGACGATCCGAAGCGTGACGGCGGCGGCCCGCCGCCTGCGCCGATCGCTTCGCGCTGAGGGCATCGTTCGCGTCGTGCGTGTCGTACCTTTAAGCACGCGCGAATTCCCACAGCTGCCCGGTACACTCGGGGCGGCGGATGCTGCGGCATCCGCCGCGGTATCGCGTTTCCTCAAGGACCGACCATTGGCGTTCCGCTTACCGACCACGGCGACGGCGCCGTGCTGCCCATCCGAAGTGCAGGGCACCGTCGACGTCTCGTCATGCGCGCCGTTCTGGAAGAAGTTCTGGCAGTTCGCCGGGCCCGGCCTGCTGGTGTCGATCGGTTACATGGACCCCGGCAACCGGGCCACGGACATCGAGGCCGGCTCGCGCTCGTGCAACCGCACTGGCCTTCAGTGTTCGCGAGCGTGGTGCCATCGTGGCACGCGGTGTCGTCGCGCGAGCCGCTTTATCTTGCGATCGGCATCCTCGGCGCGAATTAAGCGGCAGTTGAAGCAGGAAGGGTAAGAAAACGGCAGAGGGGGAAAGCGCTTTGCCGTCCGGCGCACTCGCACCGGACGGCTTCGCGTCTTGGTCTTTCGTCCAGGTAGCCCCGGATCTTCTCTCCTCGCTCAGGCAGCCTCGGCGACGTCCGGCGTAACCGGAACATCGCTTTTGGTCTGCATAGCGCCCCGCCGCGCCGCAGCCGCCTTTTTCGTCTTGCCGGCGCGCGAGGGCGGCTGGCATGCGCCGCACACGACGTTGTGCTGCAGGTCGTGGCGGTGCGCGACGAATTTGCCGCCGCAGCGGCAGCAAGGCGTCAACTGCAGAATATCGGCATCAAAAAACCGAACCAGGGTCCACGCACGCGTGAGGTCGAGCACGGGCTCGGTCTCGCTGTGGCGGCAGTGTTCCAGATACAGGCGGAACCCCTTGGTCAGCGCGTCGAGATGCGAGCAACGCGCTTCGTTCTTGAGGAACAGGTACGTGTTGTAGAACAGCGAGGCGTGGATGTTCGCCAGCCAAGTCATGTACCAGTCCGCCGAGAACGGCAGCATTCCCTTGGGCGGCGATACGCCCCGGATCTCGCGATAGAGGCGGATCATGCGGTCGCGCGACAGGGTCAGCTCGCTTTCGAGCACCTGCATGCGCGCGCCCAGCTCGATCAGTGCGATCGCGCGAAAAACTTCCTGGGCGTCTTCGGTGAGGCTTCGCCGTGTCATGACGGGTTCCTCAGGCGAATTGCCCGGCGGGCTGTCCTGCAAGCAGGATGGCCGCATGAGTGGTCGCTACGTCGGCATGCTTCGTGGTCTGCGTAAGCGTGGACAACATCGCATGGTCGTCGAAGCGGAACAGGCAAAGGAGCTGGTCGGAAGCGGCCAGCCTGACGATCTGTGCGAGCGACAGACCGGCAAGCAGATCAGCCAGTTCCGACGACAGACCCAGCCGGAACATGCCGACCGGCTTGTCCTCACGCAGCATGCGCTGCGCAAGCATCAGATACGACAAATTAATCTCGCGGATAGAATCCAGCGTCTCGCTGCTACGGTCCATTTCTCTCTTTTCCGAAGCCCCGAATCATTAGCCCCCGGCGTTTTGCCGTTGTACTTGTCTGGTCTCTTTGTGTGCCGGCCATCGCTTCTGTGTTTTGCGGCGGGGCCTTGCTTTTGTTACTTGATACAAGGTGTTACAACTCGTAACACCTTGGGCCGAATTGTATGAGGGCATATCTCGAAAAGCAATCCCTGTAACAAAGAATTCATTGTTCAAGAGCAACTATTCCCGGTAACTATTTCCAGTATTCCATGCCATTCGTATGACATGAATTCCAGAACCCGCGCCAGACGGGCATTTGGCGGAGAAGCGCATGAATCATGGGCGAGCGGAATGCCGCAGTTGTCTCTACAACAAATTGCACAGCCTGTTGGCCGGATGAGACAAATATTCAGATTGAAAATATTTTCCGGCCAGGTAAGAAATGCTGATTTTGTCTCATTAAAAAAGTCACGTGCAACTTGTAACAATCGATTGAACCCTTTGATACAAATTCGGCTGGTTGCGTCCGGTTAACTGGCGTCGTGCAAGACAACGCCGAGCGTGTAACGCTTGCCATCGCGAACCCGGCTCACGCCGTGGCGCAGCGTCGCGCGGGCCGCGCCCCGCCCACCCGTAAGCGGACGATGCCTGACCGCGAACAGCACGGCGTCGCCTTTGGCGAGCGGCACGACTTCAACGCGCGACTGCCGTCGCGCCCGCTGCTCGGTCAGCACGAACTCGCCGCCGCTGAAGTCGGTGCCGGGCGAACTGAGCAGGATGGTCGCCTGGACCGGAAACACATGCTCGCCGTAGAGATCCTGATGCAGGCAGTTGTAATCGTCGCGGCCGTAGCGCAATAGCAGCGGAGTGGGGCGCGTCTGGCCGGCTTCATGACAGCGCGCGATGAACGCATCGTGATCGTGCGGAAATGCCGGGCCGGTGCCGAGCCGGTCGGCCCAGCGGTTCGCCTGCGCGACGAGCCTCGCGTACAGCAGCCTGCGCATAGTGGCAACAGTCTCAGGAAGCGGGTACGCGAAGTAGCGGTACTCGCCGCTGCCGAACCCGTGGTGCGCCATGACGATGCGGCTGCGAAACGGCGCATCGCGGTCGTAGAGCGCCGCGAGCGTGTCGCATTCGGCGTCGTCGAGCAGGCCCGGGATCAACGCGCAACCGCGCTGGTCGAGATCGTCTTCGATCGCATGCCACGGCTGGCCGTCGAGCCGGTCCGCAAGCGAACGTGCGGACGGGGCGCGGGTCTCCGGGAGAACGGTGGTGGGGGACATGGCGGCTCCGTTTTGGGTTCGGTTGCCGCCAGTGTCGCGTCGGCCCGCCATCGGCGCACTCCGGGGCTTGCGCTCCAATCCGCAGACCAGTGCGCGCCTCTGCGTGTTCTCGGTCGTCCGCATGCGTGCATGGCGCCGCAAAGCGCACCGCAAACCGTGGCAAAGCGGCTCATGCCGCTGGTTTCGGCGAACTGCGAGCGCACGCCGATTGCCCCGCGGGTAAGATGATTGAAACACCGCGCGAGCTGCGCGGCCCGCCGGCCTCCCGGGTATGCGACGTGCGCGTGCCCATGCCAGTGCCGGGAGCAGGGGCAAGCTTTATCGGTGAACGTGCGATCGCCTAAAATAAAACCGTCACGATGTGGCGGCGCGGCGAGGAGATTGCCATGAGGGAAACGGTAGTTGCTTATCTTCTGGGCCCGGCCGTTATGCTGGTGGTGTGCGCTGCCATGTGGGCGGTGTCGCGGCGCAGTCGAGGTGTCTTCGAAGCGCGCCTCGCCCGCTGGTTCGACACCCATCGCGGCCACGGCCTGCGTCATAAGCATTGAGCGTGCCAGTCGAAACGCTTCCCGGCCGATCACGCGTGGCATGCCACGCAGGCGGACGGTGCCCGCCTCAGTCGTTGCGCGGCGCTCCAGTCGTCGGGAAGCAGTCAGTCCGCGTGAAAAGCTACGCCAGATATCAAGCATTCCGAATCAATGTCGACGGTGACGCGCGCGACGTCCGCTGCGCACGCGTCATCGCACGAACTGCATGACGATTGATGGCGTGCTCCGTCGCGGGAACTGTGCGCGGGCCGCGAGGTCATTCCGTAATTGCACACCGGAGCCCTGCATGATGCGACTCGCCGATTCCTTCATCATCTTCATCGCCCGCATCGCTCTTGCGATCCTGTTCCTGTGGGGAGGCGCAATGAAGTTAATGGGTTACGCGGGCTTCATGGGCTATCTTCATACAAAGGGTATCCCCTATGTGCAGATCGCGGCGCCCATTGTGGTGGCGGTGGAGCTGCTCGGCGGCATTGCGCTCGTGATCGGCGCGCGCTCGCGCGCAGTGGGTTTCGTGCTGGCCGTGTACGTGATCGCCACGGCGATCGTCGGCCACGACTTCTGGAACATCACCGACGCCGCGCTCCAGCAGGACGCGGTCGTTCACTTCTGGAAGAACGTTGCGATAGCAGGCGGTTTGCTGCTGCTGACGGTGACCGGTGCGGGGCGGGCTTCCATCGATGGAATGCGAGCGCCGCGCAGCGGGTTGCGCGGATAGGGAGCGTGCCTTGATACAGAACTTCGATTTCAACGTGGGCGGCAAGGCCGAGCGGTTCTGCGCAAGCCTCGCCGAGGACGGTTCGCGCCGCGTGCTGATCAGCTATGCGGATACGGCGAAGACACTCGTGATACTCGATGCGGCCGGCTTGCTCGGTGCACTGAAGGCCGAGCTGGAAGAGCCGGACCGTCTGATTGCGCAGGCCATCCGCAAGGCGCAAAGCGAAGGGCTCATCGAACGCGCGATCGCGACTGGGGCGATTCAGGAAGCGTCGCTTTAGCCGGCCAACCCCACCATGATGTTCAACGCGAGCCGTCGAGGCGCGGCTCGCAACGCGTGCGCTTCGGCGCATGCGCCGCTTCCGTGCGCACGCGCCACGCGAGCGCAACCGCGATGAGCAACAGTGCCGTCGAGATGGCCGTATCCGTGCGAAGGCCCGCAATCGCCTGCGAGGCGTTGCCGCTGCCGGCGAGCGCGCCGAATGCCGCGACGCCCACGGCGCCGCCCGCCTGCCGTGCGGTGTTGAGCAACGCCGACGCCGTGCCCGCGCGTGCCGGCTCGACCGACGCGAGTACGGCCGTCGTCATGGCAGGCACGGCGAGCCCCATCCCCGCGGGAATCAGCAGGCACGGCGCGAGCACGGCGGCGAGCGGCGTCGCGGCATCGACGAAACTCAAGAACGCGTAGCCCGATGCGGCGACCAGCGCGCCGATGACCATCGGCGCCCGTGTTCCGTAGCGCGCGACCGCGTGGCCGCTCGCGATGTTCGATAGCAGGAAGCCGCCGGTCATCGGCACGAACGCGAGCCCAGCCTGCAACGGCGACTCGCCGCGCGCGTGCTGCAGATAGAGCGCGAGCACGAAGACCGTCCCGTAGTAAGTGAGATTCACGCAGACCCCGAACAGCACCGCCGCGCTGAATGTCCGGTGGCGCAGCATGGCGAGCGGCAGCATCGGATCGGCGATGCGCGCTTCGAACAGGATGAACGCGCAGCCCGCGACGAGCGCCAGCACGAAGCCCCCGGCCACCGCCCAATGCGAGAAGCCGAGCGGACGCCATTCGATCACGGCGCCCGTGAACGCCGTGAGCGCCACGATGGCGAGCACCTGGCCGCGTACGTCGAGGCTGCGTGCGGTGGGCGGTTGTGGTTTGCCGGCCGTCGCGTCGGCTCTCGCATTTGCGCTTCGCTGCGCCTTCGGAATCCACGCGAGCGTCGCGGCGAGTCCCGCTGCACAAAGCGGCAGATTGACGAGAAAGATGCTGCGCCAGCCGAACGCGGCGATCAGCAACCCGCCCGCGATGGGTCCCGCGGCGATCGAGATCGCGCCCGCCGCGGTCCAGAAGCCCACGGCGCGCGCGCGCAGCGCACGGTCGTGACGGCACGCCTCGTTGAGCAGCGCGAGTGAGTTCGGCAGCATCATCGCGGCGCCCGCGCCTTGCACGGCGCGCGCGGCGATCACCGCGGCGGGCGTGTCCGCGAGTCCGCATGCGAGCGACGCCAGAGCGAAGACGACGAGGCCCGCCGCGTACATCCTGCGCGCGCCGTAGCGCTCGCCGAGCACGCCACCCGAGAGCATCAGCACGGCGAACGCGAGCGTGTAGGCATCGACGATCCATTGCAGGCGCGCGACGCTCGCGTTCAGTTCGGCCGCGAGCCGCGCGAGCGCGATGTTGACGATGGTCACGTCGAGTTGCGTGACGACGAAGCCCACGCTGACGGTCGCGACGATGCGGGCGAGCGCGGGCGTGAAGCGGGCGGGGGGCGTGTGAGCGGGTTCCATGCACCCATATTGGCGCACGGATCGAGTACGACGTTTCAGGGTGACGTGAAGTATCGCCGGAGCCGGTGTCAGCGCGAATTAACAGTTGCCTGATGTATGCGGCATGCATCGGCGTAGGGCTCGCTGGTCATCGTTGTCGGATTGCGACCGGCTGTTCAGCAATTAAGATTGTTCTGATGTGCGGATTTTGCACTTCTACACAAAATTGCTCGGGTTTCCAATCCAGTCCACAAGAGGATTCTTATGCGTATCGCGATCCTTCAGCGCGACGCGGCGCAACTCGGTCAAATCGAACACGTGCTGGCTCAGGGGGGGCACACCTGCATGCCGTTCAGCGACGGGCTCGTTCTAACGAAAGCGCTTGCCGCGTCAACGGTCGACATGCTGGTGCTCGACTGGCAAGGCACGCGCCTTTCGGGTGTCGAAGTGCTCAAGGCCGTGCGTTCCGTGAACGGCAGCCAGATACCGGTATTGTTCGCATCCGAGGACGTATCGGATGACAGCGTCGTACAAGCGTTTGCCGTGGGCGCCGACGACTATGTGAGTCTGCCGGTGTGTCCTTCGGTGTTTCGCGCGCGCGTCGATGCGTTGCTTCGGCGAGCGTTTCCAGACCGTTACGATAACGTGACACTCGACGCCGGCCCGTATCACTTCGACATGCGCCGCCAGTCGGTGACGCGCAACGGCGAGCCGGTCGCGCTCTCGGGCACGCAGTACCGGCTCGCGTCGCTCTTCTTTGCGAACATCGGTCGGGTGCTGTCGCGCGACCACATCTATGCGATGGTCTGGGGACGCGAACTGCATACGCTCACACGCACCATCGACAGCCATGTTTCGCGCTTGCGCGTGCTGCTCGAAATCGACGAGCGCCATGGCTTCCGGCTGCAGCCCGTCTACAAGAGCGGCTACCGGCTGCTGCGTCTGCAAGGCGATACGACAACGCTGGAGCGCGAGGCGGCCTGACACGCGACGCCTCGATCCCCCTGGCGGGAGGCACAAAAAAAGCGGCGGCACGCATTTGCGTGCCGCCGCTTACTGTTTGCTTTTCGCGCGCTTTCTGCGCGATTCGTGCTTGCGTCAGCGCGCGACGCCGAGCCCCTGGAGAACCGCGTTGCCCGCTGGCGTGAGACGGATCTTCACGGCACCTGCGACGTTGCACTGCACCTGCTCGACGAGACCCGCTTCCTGAAGCATCGGGATTTCAGGCTTGGCCTGCGCGTCGATCGGCGCGTGCAGCAGCAGCAACAGCGTCGCGAGTTCGTGATGGCTCAGCAGGCGGCGCAGGATCGTGCGTTTCACCGGCTTCGCCAGCTTTGCGGCGGTCGCCCCCATCGGGCTCAATGCTTCCTGGATCATCGGATCAGGCTTGTTCAAGGAGACCTCCTGATACGTCTCGTCTGGATCGATGCATGATGCGGGCGAACACTTAAGCGATTCTTAAACGCGGCAGGCGAAAGTGTGTCGTCTTGCTACACGCCGTCACGATGCGTAACGGTATGTAAAAGCCACCCCGAGCCACCTCACACCGGCGCCGCCGGCCGCGGGATCAGGGCGCGCAGCGCTTGCTCGCCCCCTCGATCCAGAGATTGCCCACATGGCGCTTGCCCGCGTAGAAACGGTAGGTGGTGGTGCCGTTGTCGGCGCGCACCTTGACGACGTTCGAATCACCAAAATCGAGCATTTCGCCCTGCGGCAGCGAGGTCGTGCGGAAACTCACCCGATGCTGGCTCGCGTCGACGGTCAGGCACTCGATCACATCGTGAACCGACCGGTCGGTCGACGTGTCGATCACCGGCTGGCCCGAATCGGGGTTGCTCTGGAACCACGCGCACGCACCGAGGGTGAGCGTGAAAGCAAGCGTCAAAGCGGACTTCTTCATGTTTCTCCTTGTGGGCGGGTGCGGTACACGCCGCTGGCGGCCCGCACAGGTTGTACGGGCACGAGTGTTGCGGCTTCGCGACTGTCAGATCGAGCGCCATCATACGGCCATCCAACTTCTTACATAGCGAGATAGACTATCCAATAGGTGCCGTTCCGTGATCTGGCGCGACGTCAGGGAGAATACGCATGAATCGCCCGTCGATCCGCTTTCCTCTCCGCATCATCGGCGTGGCCTCGCTCTGGCGATGGGTCAAGTGGGGATTCATCGTCGCCTTTCTCGTGGCCGTGGTCATCGTCGCGCGTATCGTCCAGATCGAAATCGACACCTCGCGCCTGCAGGCGCACTACCTCTCCGAACTCACGCGCGACATCGGCTTCGCCGTGGAAAGCGGCCCGAGCCACAGCATCCGTTTTCCGACGACGAATGGGCCCTACGACGTACGGCTCGGCTATGCAAATCTTCCCTCGTTCGAAACGCGGCTAGAGGCGCGCGGCTTTACCGTCGCCGCGCAGGCGCGCGATTCGGAACGCATGATAGCGCTTGCGGACGAGGGGCTCTTCCTGCCGTATGAAGAAAAGGATCAGGGGGGCCTCGTGCTGCGCGATGCGGACGGCACGACGCTCTTTCACACGCGCTACCCGCAGCGCGCCTACGAAAGTTTCGACGCCGTGCCGCCGCTCGTGCGCGACTCGCTGCTGTTCATCGAAGACAAGTACCTGCTGGCGGCCGATCAGCCGAACCGCAATCCGGCCATCGACTGGGGCCGCTTCAGCCGCGCGCTCGTCGATCAGGGCGAACGGCTCGTGAACCGCCATCAGCAGACGCCGGGCGGCAGCACGCTCGCCACGCAGATCGAAAAATTCCGCCACTCGAACGGCGGCCGCACCGCGACGCCGCCCGAAAAGCTGCGGCAGATCGCGTCGGCTTCGGTGCGCGCCTATCTCGACGGCCCGCAGACCATGCCCGCGCGCCAGCAGATCCTTGTCCACTATCTGAATTCGGTGCCGCTTTCCGCGAAGCCGGGCGTCGGCGAAGTGAACGGCATCGGCGACGGCCTCGCCGCCTGGTACGGCCGTGACTTCCGCGACGTGAACCGCATCCTGCGCGAACCGGTGTCGGCCGGGACGCTCGACGAGCAGGCGCTGGCGTTCCGCCAGGTGCTGTCGCTGCTGATCGCGCAGCGCGCGCCGTCGTACTTCCTGCAGCGCGACAACCCCGAGCTCGCGAAGCTCACCGACAGTTATCTGCGCCTGCTCGCGAGCGGCGGCGTCATCATGCCCGCGCTGCGCGACGCCGCGCTCTCGACCACACTGACGATCGACCGTTCGAATCCGCACCACGAACTGGCTCCGTACGTCGAGCGCAAGGCGGTCCTGTCGCTGCGCACGCAATTGATGCAGACGCTCGGCCTGAAGACGCTCTACGACCTCGACCGCCTCGACCTCAGCGCGAAGGCGACGCTCGACGACGGCGTGCAGCAGGCCGTGAACGAGCGTCTCGCCGACGCGATGACGAAGGGCGGCGCACGCGAAGCGGGACTCGTCGGATTCGAGATGCTGAAGCCGGCCGACGATCCGTCGAGGATCGCGTACAGCTTCACGCTGTTCGAGCGGCGCAACGGCGAAAACCTCGTGCGCGTGCAAACGGACAGCGTGAACCAGCCGTTCGACATCAACTCGGGCGCGCGCATGAACCTCGGCTCGACGGCCAAGCTGCGCACGCTCATCACGTATCTGCAGATCGTGAGCGACCTGCACGCGCAGTACGCAACGCTCGATGCGAAGGCGCTGCGCGCGATCCAGCCCGATCCGTCCGATGCGCTCACACGCTGGGCGCTCGACTATCTTTCGAAGACCAAAGACCGCTCGCTGCACTCGATGCTCGAAGCGGCCGTCGAGCGTAAATACTCGGCAAGTCCGGGCGAAACGTTCTACACGGGCGGCGGCGCGCAAAGCTTCAACAACTTCGAGTCCAGCGACAACGCGCAGATCCTCACGGTGCATCGCGCGTTCCAGCATTCGGTGAATCTGGTGTTCGTGCGGCTGATGCGAGACATCGTCCACTACGAGATGATCCAGACGTCGGGGCCGCCGTCGCAATGGCTCGACGATCCGGTCGTGCGCAAGGCGTACCTCACGCGCTTCGCCGACGGCGAAAGCCAGGTCTACATGAAACGCTTCTACGCGCGTTATCAAGGCAAGAACGCCGACGAGCAACTGGCGATCATGTTGCAGCACACGCGCAAAGGTCCCGCGCGGATCGCGACGGTGCTGCGCAGCATCGTGCCGGACGGCTCGCAGCCGTGGTTCGATGCGCAGATGCGCGCGCAGCTCAAGGGGACGAAGTTCCAATGGCTCGACGACGAGGACCTCGCGAAGGAGTACGACAAGTACGCGATCGACCGCTTCAATCTGAACGATCGTGGCTATATCGCGGGCGTGCATCCGCTCGAACTGTGGCTGCTGAACTACTTGCGCGCGCATCCGGAGGCGACGCTCGACCAGGTCCAGCAGGCCAGCAAGGACGTACGGCTCTACACGTATAGCTGGCTCTTCAAGACGAAGTACTACGGGACGCAGAACCGTCGCATTCGCCACATGATCGAGCTTCGGGCCTACGATGCGATTGGCAAGTCGTGGCGTGCGCTCGGCTATCCGTTCGCGAACATCACGCCTTCGTATGGCGCGGCGATTGGCGCATCGGGCGACCGGCCCGCGGCGCTCGCGCAATTGATCGGCCTCGTGGCGAGCGACGGTGAGAAGCTGCCGACGCACAGCTTCGAATCGCTCGACTTCGCGCGCGGCACGCCGTATGAGACAAGCTTCGTGCACGCTGACTCGAAGCCGCAGCCGCTGGTTTCGCGGGACATCGCCCAGGTGGTGCGCGAGATGCTGACGGCGGTGGTGGATGGCGGCACGGCCAAGCGCCTCGCCGACGGCATCACGTTCCCGGGCGGCCGGACGCTGGAGGTGTACGGCAAGACCGGTACGGGCGATCAGCGCTTCAACGTCTATGCGCCGGGGGCGCGGTTGATCGAGTCGCGCAAGGTGAACCGCACCGCGACCTTTGTGTTCGTGATCGGCAACCGGTTCTTCGGGACGCTCACGGCGTGGGTGCACGAACCTTATGCGGCGCGCTATACGTTCACCAGTGCGCTGTCGGTGCAGTTGCTCAAGTCGCTCGCGCCGGTGTTGAAGCCATTGCTGGACGAACGCGCGTTGCCCGGCGACGAAGCGCAACCGGATCTGAAGCGCGGGCCGCTGCAGATGACGCTGATCGATCCGCAGACGGGCGAGACGCATGATGTTTCGTGGCAACCGTCCGCGGACGGTGGCGGCTCGATCCGGTAGTGCGATACATCCGGATTCGGTGAATTAGAAGGGGCACCAGGCGGTGCCCCTTCTTTATTAGTGAAAATAAATATGGATGACTAAGTAATTGCGCCGAAGTAACTTGATTGCGCAACGATAACTGATGGGATTAGCAGCCTGTGTTCCGTGTGCTTCGTCCGGGACATGGCGCGTCGCGACCCGGCCTTCCGGCCGAGGTCGCGACGCGGACAGTCGATCAGAACGCGCCGGGAGGCGGCGGGGGCGATCCCGGGGGCGGAGGCGGCATGTAGCGCGGCGCCGCCTGCATCGGGGCCGGTGTCGTCATCATGCGGCCCTGCACGGGAATGCGGTTGCCTTGCGCGTACATGCATTGCATGTACGCGAAGTCGTAGCGACGCTGGATGTCCCAGCCGGAGCCCTGGGCGTTGTTCATGCCGACGGCGCTGCCGGCGAGCAGGCCTGCGCCCGCGCCGACTGCCGCGCCGCGGCCGCCGCCGAACGCCGCACCGGCTGCGGCTCCCAGTGCGGTGCCGACTGCGGCGCTGCCGACGGCCGAATTGGTCGCGGCCTGATTCGTTGTCTGGCCGCCGACCTGCTGGAAGGCGAAGGCGCGGCACATGGCGTCGTCGTTGCGGAACTGGTCGAAGGATTTGCCGGTGCCCGGCAACGCCATTACGCTCGGCCCGGTGGGGACGACGGCGCAGGCGCTGAGCAGACCGGCCGTGGCGAGCAGCGCGAGGTAGGTGGTTTTCATTTGAGCCTCGATCGGTTCTAGACGGTTAGTTCTCGGGTGCCGGCTGGGCAGGGACAGCTCGCCAGCCCGACGAACACTGCTTTACGTACGGGTAGTAGGTTTTCGACGCGTCGCAGAAATACCAGGTGTCGCCCGCATTGCCTTCGTCATCGGGGGCGGCACCGCCGGGACCTTGAGCATACGACGGATCGACGGGACCCGACTGCGGCTGGCCTTGTTCGATGTAGTCGGGCGGCTGGGGCGGAGGCGCGACGATCACGGGCCCCGGCGGACCGTAGTAGTAAGGCGCAGGGACGACCGGGTAGTACCACGGCCCGCCGACGCCCACCACAACGCCAACACGTCCCGCATGGGCCGCGCCGCTCGCGCACGCGATGGCGGTCACGGCTGCCCCGAGTAATATTTTTGACCTTCTCACAACAATCTCCAGAACGGATGCCCAGGACGCGGATGCGCCCACCAGTGGATTATCGAACGCTATGACATCGACGGAGCCAATGCAATTACGCGAATTGCGCGGTTTTTTCGGCTTGTTACAGCTGTCCGGTCGACGCGCGCCGGCGGGGACCGATTGGGGCCGTATCGGCGGACAATCTCGCGCTACGTGAGGTCATCGGACAGGGTTCGCGCTGTTCCGGTTCATCGGCGGTTAGATTTGAGGAAACCGCAGGTAACAATTCGAGGATGCCTCCTCGCCGATTCACGATGCTGGCCGACCGTATCCGCAATCGTGACCTGCCACCGGACAATTGCACCCATCCTGCATCAGTCAGAACGTTCTTTACGCAGAGCATATTCCCGTGCGCAAGACACTCGGGTCAAGAGTGCGCGTTTTCACTCCGTGCCGCGCCCTTCGAAGCCGATCGCCAATCCGGTTAGAACCGTTGGCACATCTGATACAAGGCGCATCGGCAGTCTCTTTATCCCAAAAATAGGGCGAGAAAAAAGCGAATTGTCATTTCGACAGGAAGCGTTCAAGGCGCGCGCGTTCCACCAGTAGACTCGGCGCGCGCCGCGCACTAGCCGCGGTGCAATCCCTCCTGCAAACGATCAGGATTGCAACGTGAAAGAGAAACTGATTTGCACCGGCGTCGCGGCACTGCTCGCGACTGCACCGGCCTGGGCCGCGCTCGGTGGCGCGCCCTCGTTTCACGGCGTGCGCAGCACGCCTTCTTCCGCCGCTCGTGTCATGGCGGCGAGCGGCGGCGCCGCGGCGTCCTGGACGGTGAACACGACGACACAGGACAGCGGCACGGTGATCCGCGAGTACCTCGACAGCAGCGGCACCGTGTTTGCCGTGTCGTGGAGCGGGCCGCGCGTCGCATCGCTCGATACGCTGCTGGGCAGCTACTTCCCGGCCTGGCAGAAAGGCCTCGCGGCGGCGCACGCGGCACGCGGCGGCGGGTATGGACCCGTGGCGCTGCGCGAGTCGGGGCTCGTCGTGGAATCGGGCGGGCACATGGGTGCGCTCACCGGCCGCGCGTGGCTGCCGCAGGCACTGCCGCAAGGTTTCACGACAGATCAGATCCAGTAAGCGGGGAATTCATGATGCGCAAGATCACCTTGGCCTCGGCGTTGTGCCTGGGCCTGATACTCGCAGCTTGCGGCGGGGGCGGCAGTGATGGCGGCTCCGCTTCGAGCGGCAATTCCGCGACCGTGTCGAACGGCGGAACAACGACGGGTAGCACGAATACGAATACGTCGGGATCGTCTTCTTCGGGCGGCGGCACTTCTGGCGGCGGCACTTCGGGGGGCGCCGGAGCGAGCAGCCCGGGTTCGGCCAGCGCGGGTTCCGGTAATACGACCACTGCGAATTCGGGCAGTGCTGGTACGTCTGCGTCGGGCGGTACTGACACGACGGGCAGTACGGGTACGACAGGGTCCGGCAGCACCGGCAGCACCGGCACCAGCAACTCCGGTTCGTCCGACTCCGCAAGTTCCGGCTCGAGCGATCCGGGCTCGTCGAGCACCGGCACGTCCTCCGGCGGCGCCAGCGCGGACACGGGCAACACGATTCCCGTGCTCGTGTCGTCGGCGTCGTCCGTGCGTAACTATCCGCTCGTCAGCGTGACGATCTGCAAGCCCAACAGCAGCGCGCAGACCAGTTGCGCCACGATCAACAACGTGCTGCTCGACACGGGCTCCTTCGGCCTGCGTCTCTTCGCATCGGTGATGCCCTCCGCGACGCTCGCCGCGCTGCCCATCCAGACCGACGCCGGCAGCGGCAAAAACGTGGCGGCCTGCGCCGCGTTTGGCTCGGGCTATATGTGGGGCAGCCTGCGCAACGCCGACGTCAAGCTTGGCGGCGAGATTGCGCCGTCCGTGCCGATCCAGGTCATATCGGATCCGGCAGTCGCATCGAGAGCCCCGTCCTCCTGCGTGTGGAATACGGCGCTGAGCAGTCCGTCCGCGCTGGGCGCCAACGGCGTGCTCGGCGTGGGTGTGTCGCGCTACGACTGCGGCACCAACTGCGCGGGCACCACGGCGCACGCCGGCTACTACTACGCGGACGCAAACCCGCCGACCGCAATCGTGATGCCGCTCGTGAATCAGGTGACCAATCCCGTCGCGCTGTTCCCGGTGGACAACAACGGTGTGATCGTGTCGATGCCAGCGGTTCCGGGCCAGGGTGCGGCCACCGCGACCGGCACCGTTATCTTCGGCATCGATACGCAGACGAACAACCTGCTCGCGGGCGCCGGCGCGACCGTGTTCAATACAGACCTCTACGGGGACTTCACCGGCAGCTACAACGGCGCGAGCACGGTAACGACGTTCATCGATTCGGGTTCGAACGCACTGAACTTCCAGGACGGAACGATTCCGAAGGCCAGTGCGTTCTATACGCCGACCAGCGAGCTGACGCGCCCGGTTGCGTTGAGCAGCAGCAACGGCTCGGTGGCGACCGTCAACCTCGACATCGGTAATGCGGCGACGTTGTTTGCTTCGGTTAACTACGCATTCAACAATCTGGCCGCGTATCTGGCGCAGACTATCGATCTCGGTTTTCCGTTTTTCTACGGTCAGCGTGTCTATTACGGCATTGCGGGCGCGGCGTCGACTGGCGGAGGAACGGGGCCGTACGTCGCATTCGCCGCCCGGTGACGGTGTCTTCGGCCGATCGTGGGTCTGTCGAAGGCCCACCCAAAGATGTCATGCCGGTTTCATCGACGGTGGCGCCTTCGGCGCGCGCATGGCGTGCCGCGAGCGGACCTGGACGTTTCGGCGAGTTCAGTCCAGGTCCTCACAGGCCATCTAGAACGTGTGGCGAATGCCGACTACGGTGAGGCTCTGCGCGTCGGTGCCCGGGCTGACGCCAAAGTCGCCTACCGAGGCCTGCGCATCGACGGCCTTGCCGCTTGCGTTGAGCGTTTGGCCGCTCGCCTTCTGGTAGCCGAAGAGCGCATACGGATCCGTGCGCTTCGAGAGCAAGTAGTCGGCACCGAGGTTGACCTGGTAGTAGTGCGCGGAGGACGGTCCCGAGAGCGAGGTGTAGGTGTAGTTGTAGCCGGCGCCCGCGCGTAGCGTTGGGGTCGCCAGATAGTTGACGAACGCCGAGCCGTTGTTGAACCTCGCCGTCGAATGGAGACCGACGCCGAATCGCGGCCCTATTGCGTGTTCGAATACGTGAGACCGGCCGTTACCGCGCCGATCGCGTCCTGCGCGCCGACGCGCTATTTACGCCTTTCTTAAAACTATCATTAGGCATCCTGACCGGATTCGGCGGCGACCGGGATCCCCCATTCCGATGGCGCGTACCGGGCCGTGGCGAGCACGTCCGGCGGAACGGGCGCCTGCGCCCGACGGATCAATTCGCCGTTGCGGAACATGAGGAGGTCGCCGGGCTGGCAGCGGGTCCAGATTTCGTCGGCCAGCGGCGTCGTCGCGATCACGGCAGTGCGGTCCGCCGACGTGCCGAGCGCGGAAAAATCGACGGCCCGGTCGGCGTCGAGCAATAAGCGAACTGCGAGTCTCCGTTCGAAAGCAGGAAGTTGAAGATACCGTGGCGGTTTAGTTGGTCCGTCACGCGCTCGACGACGTCGAAGTGATCATCGGGGGCGCTGCGATCATCATCGGTTGCGTCGTAGTCCCGACGCAACCGTCCGGCCCGCCCATCTATAGACGCAACTGGAAAAAGCAATGCGCGAAAACGGCATTGCTGGGCAAACAAAACAGGCGGATCTAGCGCGTATTGCAAAGCAGTTCGCGCTCACGCTTCGAGCGCGAGCGTCGCGAACGAGGCGAGCCAGTGCTCGCCCATGTAGTCTCCGGCAACGTGGGTGAGCGCACTGTGCAGATGCGTCTGCGCGGCTTCGCGCAAGATGGCCGCTCGCGCAGCGCCCTCAGGCAACGCGCGCGCCAGCGTACGCTGGCACCATGCGCGGCTCAGGTTGAGTCCGTCGAGGTGCGCGATCTTGCCATCGGAGCGGTCGCTGACCGTGGCCGGCGTGAATAGCGTCGCGGGCTTGCGTGCGGCGAGGTCGGGCAGAAAGCGGCCGAACCACACCTCGAATTCAGCACCGGGCAGCACGCGGCTCATCAACACGGCTTCCATCAACGCAGGCGACAGGAATTCATCCCCCGACGGCTCCCACGCCTGGCATGCCGCGTCGTCCTGATACCAGCGCCGTGCCGTCTCTTCGATCAGCTTCTCCAGCGCACCGTGCGCGGTCTGGCGTGCGAAATCGAGTGCGAGCGTCAATGCAAACGCCGTGTTGAAGTGCGTGCCGACGCGCAACGGGTAGGTGGCCTTCGGCAGAAATTCCTCGAAACGTTCGACGAACGCCTCCGTGAGCGGCGCGAGCGCGCGTGCCCGGCGCGCGGTGTCGGGCGTCCCGGGCGTGTTCATGGCATCGAGCTGCGCCGCGAGCGCGAGCAACCAGGCCCAGCCATACGGTCGCTCGAAGCCGCGGTTGTGCGGCAGGTCGAGATAGGCGCGCTCGCCGGCCATCTTCTCGTCGGTGAAGTGTTCGTCGATCACGGCGACGATGCGCGGCCCTTCGGGCAGATCGGGAAAGCGCGCCAGCAGACGCGAAATCAGCCAGTAGCCATGCACGCACGAGTGCCAGTCGTAGCTGCCGTAGAACACCGGATGCAGCGCGCGCGGCCCCTGCACGTCCTGCGGGCCGGCCAGCGCATGCGTGAGCTTGTTCGGATACTCGCGCGCGAGATGCGCGAGCGCGAGCGAGGCGAAGCGGGAGGCGATCGGGGCGGTGAGCGTATCGGCGGGTTTGTCGGCGAATGTGTCTGTCATGGGGGCGGTGAGCGTGTCGGCGGAAGCCGTGCCGCCAGCGTACCGCCGATTCAGTCTGGCGTGGCTGCGGCGCCCGGTTTGCTCGTGGCGCGTTCGCGTTCGAGGCGGCGCACGGCGTCGCTCACGTCCTGGCTGAATTGCGCGAGTGCGGCCAGTTCGATATTGGGCGGTTGCAGCGCGGTCCACAGCACATCGACGAGCCGTTGCGCCGTGGCGTCGATATCGGTGCGCCGGTTGCCGAGCGTCGCATCCCAGAGGACGTGCTCCATCGGCCCGAAGACGAGCGAGCGCAAGAGGCGCAGCGGCATGTCGCTGCGGACCTGGCCGCTTTCCTGGCCGCGCGCGAGCACGCGCATGAGCGGCGCGGTGTAGCGGCGCTGCATGGTGGTGAGCGCTTCGCTGAGATCGTGATGGCGCGTGCGGCCCTCCGAGAGCACCAGTTCGCAGATGCCGGTGCCGCTTTCGAGCATCAGCCGCAAATGCATTCGCACGATGAATGCGAATTGCTGCCGCACGGTGCCGTCGCGCGGCAGGCCGACCTCGATCGCTTCGATCGATTCGTCATACCAGTCGCCGATCACGCGCGAGCAGAGTTCCCGTTTGCCCCGGAAGTAACTGAACACGGTGGCCTCGGAGATGCCGAGCCGCTGCGCGATTTCCGCCGTCGTCGCGCGTGCGTAGCCCTTTTCGGAGAACACGTCGCGGCCCGCCCGAAGGATCTCCTTCACGCGTTGCTGCGATTTGCGTCCCGCGGGCTCCCGGCGCGAGGCAGGCAGAGCGGCTCTGGTGGCGGCTGGCATTCTGAGTAAGGGTCAATTTACGGCGATGGTTTGAGTCATTATCGATGAAATATGGTCGTCAACACAAGGAATTTGGCCGCTACAGGAAATTTGAGTATCACTCAAAAATACCTATTGACGTATACGTAAATGTGGCGTGAAATGTGTGTCGGCAGGGCGAAATACGTGCCCATCCCCGTTTTGCATGACACCTGTATGGGACCAGATGGGACTGGAGCAAGGGCTAAAGCCCTGACTCCAGTCGACAAGCGCTGAGGCCCTGATCCTGGTCGACAGAGGAGACACTCATGAGCAATGTACCCGGACTGCAATTCCCGCTCGGCGAAGAAGTCGAAATGCTGCGAGACAGCCTCGCCGCCTTCGCGGCCAAAGAAATCGCGCCGCGCGCGGCCGAAATCGACCGCACCGACCAGTTCCCCATGGACCTGTGGCGCAAGTTCGGCGACCTGGGCGTGCTCGGCATGACGGTGTCGGAGGAGTACGGCGGCGCGAACATGGGCTACACGGCGCACATGGTCGCGATGGAGGAAATCTCGCGCGCGTCGGCATCGGTCGGGCTTTCGTATGGCGCGCATTCGAACCTCTGCGTGAACCAGATTCACCGCAACGGCACCGAGGCGCAAAAGCGCAAGTACCTGCCGAAGCTCGTGTCCGGCGAACATATCGGCGCACTCGCGATGAGCGAGCCGAACGCGGGCTCGGACGTCGTCAGCATGAAGCTGCGCGCCGAAAAGAAGGGTGACCACTATGTGCTCAACGGCACGAAGATGTGGATCACCAATGGCCCCGACTGCGACACGCTCGTCGTCTACGCGAAGACCGATCCGGAAGCCGGCTCGCGCGGCATGACGGCGTTCATCGTCGAGAAGGGCATGAAGGGCTTCTCCGTCGCGCAGAAACTCGACAAGCTCGGCATGCGCGGCTCGCATACGGGCGAACTCGTGTTCCAGGACGTCGAGGTGCCCGAAGAGAACATCCTCGGTCAACTGGGCGGCGGCGTGAAGGTGCTGATGAGCGGCCTCGACTACGAGCGCGCCGTGCTCGCGGGCGGTCCCACGGGCATCATGGCGGCCGTGATGGACTCGGTCGTGCCGTACATTCACGACCGCAAGCAGTTCGGTCAGGCGATCGGCGAATTCCAGCTCATCCAGGGCAAAGTCGCCGATCTCTACACGACGTTCCAGGCGTGCCGCGCGTATCTCTACGCCGTGGGCCGCCAGCTCGACACGCTCGGCGCGGACCACGTGCGTCAGGTGCGCAAGGACTGCGCGGGTGTGATTCTCTACACCGCGGAAAAGGCGACGTGGATGGCCGGCGAGGCGATCCAGATTCTCGGCGGCAACGGCTATATCAACGAGTATCCGGTGGGGCGTCTGTGGCGCGACGCCAAGCTCTATGAAATCGGCGCGGGCACGAGCGAGATTCGCCGCATGCTGATTGGCCGCGAGCTGTTCGCGGAAACGATGTAACCCCGACGCCCGTCACGAAAGAAGGAAGCACGCGATGCCGATCCTCGAATCGAAGCTCAATGAGCGCTCGGACGATTTCAAGGCGAACGCCGCCGCGCTCGCGGCGCTCGTCGCCGACCTGCGCGAGAAGATCCAGAAGCTGTCGCTTGGCGGCGGCGAGGCGTCGCGCGACAAGCACGTCTCGCGCGGCAAGCTGCTGCCGCGCGATCGCATCGCGCAACTGCTCGATCCGGGCACGCCGTTCCTCGAGTTCTCGCAACTCGCCGCGTACGGCATGTACAAGGACGATGCGCCCGGCGCGGGCATCATCACCGGCATCGGCCGCGTCGCGGGCCAGGAGTGCGTGATCGTCTGCAACGACGCAACCGTGAAGGGCGGCACGTACTATCCCGTGACCGTGAAGAAGCACATCCGCGCGCAGGAGATCGCAGAAGAAAACCGCTTGCCGTGCGTGTATCTCGTCGATTCGGGCGGTGCGAACCTGCCGAACCAGGACGACGTTTTCCCCGATCGCGATCACTTCGGCCGTATCTTCTACAACCAGGCGAATCTCTCGTCGCAGGGCATTCCGCAGATCGCGGTCGTGATGGGCTCGTGCACGGCGGGCGGCGCGTACGTGCCCGCGATGAGCGACGAGTCGATCATCGTGAAGAACCAGGGGACGATTTTCCTCGGCGGCCCGCCGCTCGTGAAAGCCGCGACCGGCGAGGAAGTGAGCGCCGAGGACCTCGGCGGCGGTGACGTGCACACGCGTCTTTCGGGCGTCGTCGATCATCTCGCGCAGAACGATTCGCATGCGCTCGCGATTGCGCGCAGCATCGTCGGCAATCTGAACCGCACGAAGACGCCGCCGGTCGTGCTGCGCGATCCGCTGCCGCCGCGTTACGACGCGAAGAGTCTGTACGGCGTGATTCCCGCCGACACGCGCAAGCCGTTCGATGTGCGCGAAGTGATCGCGCGCATCGTCGACGACTCCGCATTCGACGAATTCAAGGCCCGCTACGGCACGACGCTCGTAACCGGCTTCGCGCACATCTGGGGCCATCCGGTGGGGATCGTCGCGAATAACGGCATCCTGTTTTCCGAGTCGGCGCTCAAGGGCACGCACTTCATCGAACTGTGCTGCCAGCGCAAGATTCCGCTCTTGTTCCTGCAGAACATCACGGGCTTCATGGTGGGCCGCAAGTACGAGAACGAAGGCATCGCGCGCAATGGCGCGAAGATGGTCACGGCCGTGGCCACCGCGAAGGTGCCGAAGTTCACGGTGATCATCGGCGGGTCGTTCGGCGCGGGCAACTACGGCATGTGCGGCCGTGCCTATTCGCCGCGCTTCCTGTGGATGTGGCCGAACGCGCGTATTTCGGTGATGGGCGGCGAGCAGGCCGCATCGGTGCTCGCGACCGTGCGTCGTGACGGCATCGAGGCGAAGGGCGGCGCCTGGAGCGCGGAAGAGGAAGAGGCATTCAAGCGGCCGATCCGCGATCAGTACGAGCGCCAGGGGCATCCGTATTACGCGAGCGCGCGGCTGTGGGACGACGGCGTGATCGATCCGGCGCAGACGCGCGACGTCCTCGGGCTGGGCCTGTCGGCATCGATGAACGCGCCCATCGAGGAGACGCGCTTCGGCGTGTTCCGCATGTGATGCATTGAGGACCAGACAATGCAATACGAAACGCTCACCGTAGAAATCGTCGGGCACGTAGCGACTGTCACGCTCAATCGCCCGGAAGTGCGCAACGCGTTCAACGAGACGATGATCGCCGACGTCACGGCCGCGTTCACGGCGCTCGGCGCGCGCGACGACGTGCGCGCGATCGTGCTCGCGGGCAGCGGCAAAGCGTTCTGCGCGGGCGCGGATCTGAACTGGATGCGCAAGATGGCCGGCTACTCCGACGACGAGAACCGCGCCGACGCGATGCGTCTCGCGCAAATGCTCTCGGCGGTTTATCGCTGTACGAAGCCCGTCGTCGCGCGCGTGCATGGCGACGTCTACGCGGGCGGCATGGGCCTAGTTAGCGCGGCCGATATCGTGGTCGCCGTCGAGACCGCGCACTTCTGCCTCTCGGAAGCGCGCCTCGGCCTGATGCCGGCGACCATCGCGCCTTATGTGATTCGCGCGCTCGGCGAGCAGGCGTCGCGCCGCTATTTCGTCACCGCCGAAGCGTTCGATTGCGCGACGGCGCAGCGCCTTGGTCTCGTGAGCGAGGCCGTGAGCGCCGACGCGCTCGACGCCACCGTGCAGCGCATCACCGATGCGCTCGTCGCGAACAGCCCGAACGCCGTGCGCGAGTGCAAGCAGCTCGTGCAGGACGTCGCGGGACAGACACTCGATGCTGCGCTAATCGAAGACACGGCCATCCGTATCGCGCGCATTCGCGCAAGCGAGGAAGGCCGCGACGGCGTTTCATCGTTCCTCGAAAAGCGCACGCCGCGCTGGCGCGGCTAAACCGCTCCGATCTGACGACAGCGAGACCATACATGTTCAACAAGATCCTGATCGCCAACCGGGGCGAAATCGCGTGCCGCGTGGCGGCCACCTGCCGCCGGCTCGGCGTGAAGAGCGTGGCCGTCTACTCGGACGCCGATGCTGACGCGAAGCACGTCGCCGCCTGCGACGAAGCCGTGCATATCGGCGAGGCCGCGGCCGCGCAGAGCTATCTGCGCATCGAGCGCATCATCGACGCGGCCCGCGCGACAGGCGCGCAGGCGATTCATCCCGGTTATGGATTTCTTTCGGAAAACGAAGCATTTGCGCACGCGTGCTTCGCGGCGGGCATCGTGTTTATCGGGCCGCCGGTCGAGGCGATCGCCGCGATGGGCTCGAAGGCGGCCGCCAAGGCGTTGATGCAGGCGGCGTCGGTGCCGCTCGTGCCCGGCTATCACGGCGACGATCAAGACCCGGCGCTGCTCCAGCGCGAAGCCGACGCGATGGACTATCCGGTGCTGCTCAAGGCGAGCGCGGGCGGCGGCGGCAAGGGCATGCGCGTCGTCGAGCGCAGCGAGGACTTCGCGGCGGCGCTCGCGTCGTGCAAGCGCGAGGCCGCGAGCAGTTTCGGCAATGACCGCGTGCTGATCGAAAAGTATCTGCAGCGTCCGCGTCACGTCGAAGTACAGGTGTTCGCCGACACGCAGGGCGGCGCCGTGTATCTGTTCGACCGCGACTGCTCGGTGCAGCGCCGCCACCAGAAGGTGCTGGAAGAAGCGCCCGCGCCGGGACTCGATGCGAGCGTGCGGCGCGCGATGGGCGAAGCGGCCGTCGCGGCGGCGCGCGCCGTGCACTACGCGGGTGCGGGCACAGTCGAATTCATCATGACCGGCGACCGCTTCTACTTCATGGAGATGAATACGCGTCTGCAAGTCGAGCATCCGGTGACCGAAATGATCACGGGCCTCGATCTCGTCGAGTGGCAATTGCGCGTGGCCGCGGGCGAGCCGCTGCCGCTCGAACAGTCGCAACTCGCCGTGCAGGGCCATGCACTCGAAGCGCGTATTTACGCTGAAAATCCGGCGCGCGGCTTCCTGCCTTCGACGGGTACGCTCAAGCATCTGCGCATGCCCGAAGGCGTGGAATTCACGATCGGCGAGGCAGGGCGGCGCGCCGCCGTGCGTATCGATAGCGGCGTACGCGAAGGCGACACGATCACGCCGTTCTACGATCCGATGATTGCGAAGCTGATCGTCCACGGCTCGACGCGCGAAGACGCGCTCGCGCGTATGCAGCGCGCACTGGAAGCGTGCGAGGTGGTTGGGCCGCACACGAACGTCGAGTTCCTGTACCGGCTCGTGACGTGCGAGCCGTTCGCCTCTGCCGACCTCGATACGGGTTTGATCGAGCGTCATCACGACGCGCTTTTCGCGCCGCGCAACAAGCCGGTTCGTGAAGCGCTCGCGCTGGCGTGCGCCGCGCTGCTCGGCCGCGAAGGCGAGTCGGCGCACGATGCATCGCCGTGGACGTCGCTCGGGCACTGGCGCCTGAACGGCGGCTTCACGCAGTCGCTCGGCTGGCGCGATATCGAAAGCGATACTGCATTTCAGGCAACGTTTGCGCAGGACGGCGGCGCGCAGACGCTCGCGTGCGCGGGCCGCTCCGAATCGTATGAATGGTGGCGCGGGCACGGTGCGAACGAATACGGCGCGACGATCGGCGGCATGCGCGTCACGGGCCGCGTGTTCATCGACGGCGACGTGTTTCATGTGTTCTGCCTCGGCATCGCGATGTCGTTCGAATGGCAGAACGTGCTTGCGCATGCCGCCGACGCGGAGCACGGCGAAGGGCGCCTCACGGCGCCGATGCCGGGCAAGGTGATCGCAGTGCTTGTAGAGCCGGGCGCGATGGTGGAGAAGGGCACGCCGCTCATCGTCATGGAGGCGATGAAAATGGAGCACACGATTGGTGCACCGTTCGCGGGCAAGGTGACCGAGGTGCTGTATGCCGTGGGCGACCAGGTCGCCGATGGAGCGCAACTGCTTGTGCTCGCAACCGATTGACTGGAGTTATACCGCTGTACCCTGTTGAGCGCTCCGCGAAACCGGAGCGCTTTTTTTTCAGTCAACGCCGAACGGTGCAACGTTTGCGGCCGCGAGTGATTCCGTTGATCGATGCGTTACCCCCAAGAAAACGCGCCGAAAAAAGACATAACGCAAATCAAGCTCTCAAGAAATAATTTCCCGGGCCGTTAAATCGGCACGGGGAATGTGCAGCAGACGGGTGGCGATACGCGAGGCTGGCTGCACAAAAAAAAGCAATGCCCTAAACGGGGAGGGGCGATGGAATCATTAAGCTTGCGGCAGAAACTGCTCGGAATTGTCGGGCTCATGTGGGTGGGGATCGTTGCGGTCGTCGTGGCAGGCGCCTGGTTCGATCGCAGCGAGATGCTGCAATCTCGCGAAAAGGAACTGGCGCAGCATCTCGACGTCGTGGCCGGCATCGTCCACGGGTATCAGGAGAAGGTCGCGGCCGGCGCGATGACACCCGACGATGCGCAGCAAGCCGCGGTCGCCCAACTGCGTCCGCTGCGCTACGGCGAAGACCATAGCGGTTACTTCGGCGTCTACAGGACCGCTCCATCGCTCTCGATCATCCTGCTGCCTTCGGCGCCGAAACTCGAGAACACCGCTGAAGGCACGGCGATCAAGGACGTGCATGGCGCCGATATCACGAGCCTGCTGATCGACCACGCGAAGGAAGGCGTCGAGCACGTCAGCGAGTATTACTGGGTCAAGCCCGGCCAGAAGAAGCCACAGCCGAAGATGACGTACAGCATCGAAGTCCCCGAGTGGAACTGGGTGATCTACACCGGCGCGTACATCGACGACATCGACGCCGCGTTCCGCTCCGTGCTGTGGCGGACGCTGGGATTGACGGTGGTCGTCGGCGCGCTCGTGACGCTCGCGATGATGTGGACGATCGGCATCATCCACCGCAGTCTCGGCGGCGAGCCCGACGAGGCCGCGCACCTGTGCCGTCGTATCGCGGACGGCGATCTGTCCGTGAAGTTCGATTCGCGCGCGAACGGCAAGAGCCTGATCGGCGCGCTGCACGACATGCAGACGAACCTGACCACGATGATCGCGCGGATCAAGCACACCGCCGAGTCGATCACGGTCGGCACGAGCGAGATCGCAACCGGCAACCTGGACCTGTCGCAGCGCACTGAGGAGCAGGCGTCGGCGCTCGCGGAATCGGCGTCGTCGATGGAGCACCTGACCGAGACCGTGAAGCAGAACGCGGCGAACGCGCATCAGGCGAGCGAGCTTGCGCACACGGCGTCGCGGACGGTCAGCGAGGGCAGCAAGGTGGTCGGCGACGTGGTGGCGTCGATGGCGACGATTGCGGAAAGCTCGGAGAAGATCGGGCAGATCACCGGCGTGATCGACGGCATCGCGTTCCAGACCAACATTCTCGCGCTCAATGCGGCGGTCGAGGCCGCGCGCGCGGGCGAGCAGGGCCGCGGATTCGCCGTGGTCGCGAGCGAAGTGCGCACCCTGGCGCAGCGCAGCGCGGCGGCGGCCAAGGAGATCAAGGAACTGATCATGGCGTCGGTCGACGAGGTCAATCGCGGCAAGGTGCGCGCGAGCGATGCCGGTCAGTCGATGGACAAGATCCTGCAGTCCGTGCAGCGCGTGACGGGCATCATGAACGAGATTTCGGCGGCATCCGACGAGCAGAGCAGAGGCATCGCGCAGGTCGGCGTCGCGATCACGCAGATGGACGGCGTCACGCAGCAGAACGCGGCGCTCGTCGAAGAGGCTGCCGCGAGTGCCGCATCGCTCGCAAGTCAGGCCGAGGAGTTGCGCGGCGCGGTGTCGGTGTTCAGGGTCGCGGGGCGTTGAACGCCGGGCTCTTCGTCACTGCGCGTGCGCGAGTTTGCACGCGTGGTCGAGCAACCCCTCGGCGGTACCGGTACCGCTCTCCACATCGCGCGCGCTATTGACGATCAGCCAGCCGTCGCGGGCGGCGTCGGCACCGGCGCCGGTCACGAGGATCGTCTGCTGGCTCATCGTCCGACCGGCGCCGAGATCGCGCGCCACCACGCGGAACGGATTGCCGCTGTCGTGCAGGCTCGTCACGCGCATCACGCGATAGCGCTTGCCGTCGAGCGCGGTCCAGCTCCACACGCCGGGCGTATCGTCGCGATGCGCCGCGAGGGCATCGGCGATATCGGTTCGCATGCAATCCACGTGGATGTGCAACTGGTTTTGCGAGCGCTGCGTCGACGAGTTGATTTCGAGGCCCAACTGGTACGCGGCGAGCTGCATGCCGAGCTTCGCATCGACATAGCGCCCGGCGTTCCATGCGCCCACCCAGTATTCAGGCGAACCCGCGTAGAGAATGTCGGGGCTTTCGATGCCCGATACGCGATCGGTCGGAATCACCAGAAATTGCGCGCGGCCCACGATGTCCTTGAGCACCGCGTAGCGCTGGTCGAGATCGACGCGCGTGCAGGGTGCGGGCTTTCCGGTGTCGCGTGCGTTCGGAACGCACTGGCCGCCGACGATTTTCCAGAGCGCGTCGGAATCGACCGTGGAAAGGCGCGCACAGCCGCCGGTGGCGAGCAGCGCCGCGGCGCTGGCCGCGAGAAAGACGTTCCGGAAAAGTGTGGTGTATCGCATCGGCGCCGCGCAATCGTCAATCGTGACCGGGGACGGGCCGCGCTGCCGTTCGCTGTGTCGCTTAGGCGCTGGCCCGTTGCTGCGGCGAGTGTAGCGGAAAGCTTATGTCATGCGTATGAGCGTCGGCGTGGCGAAGGCGGCGTGATGAACGCGCGGAGAGCGCGACGAATCCGCGCCGCTCACCCGCGCGGCGGATGAAACGTGAGCGGTTGCTCGCGTTTTTCGTTCGCGTTGGCGTCCTTCGGACCACACGAGCCGCACGTCCCGCATCCGTCGCTGCAATTGCCGGTCGCGCCGCGCGGTTGCAGCGCGCGGCCGACACGTTGCGCGAATGCGCTGCGTCCCGGTTTGAGCAGGCGGGCGGCGAGGGCCGCCTGGCGGCGCGCCGCCAGCGTCGGCGCGAGTTTGCGCAGCGTATAGAGCGCGCTCGCGATCACGAGCACCGCGATCACCGTGTATTGGGCGAGAAGTCCGGTACTCATGCGAAGTGGCTCGCGATCTGGTACGTGAGCAGCGCCAGCACATACGCCACCACGAACATGTAGCTGAACGAGATCGCGACCGCGCGCCACGAGCGCGTCTCGCGGCGGATCACGGCGAGCGTCGACATGCACTGCGGCGCGAACGCGAACCACACCATCAGCGAGAGCGCGCTCGCGAGCGAGAAGTTGTGCGCGAGCGTGTGGCCGAGGCCGGCGATATCGGCGTCGCCGCCTGCCACCGAGTAGACGGTGGCGAGCGCGGCCACGGCCGTTTCGCGCGCGGCGAACGCCGGGATCAGCGAAAGGCTGATCTGCCAGTTGAAGCCGAGCGGCGCGAACGGATACTGCAGCACGCGGCCGAGATAGCCCGCGAACGAATAGTTGATGGCCGGACCGGTTGCGCCCGCGGGCGGCGAGGGGAACGTCGAGACGAACCACATCAGCACGGTCAGCGCGAGGATGATGCCAGTGAGGCGCTTCAGGAAGATCGCACCGCGCTCCCACAGGCCGATCGCGATGTCGCGCGCGCGCGGCACGCGGTACGACGGCAGCTCCATCAGCAGCGCGTGCTCGCGGCGGTCGCGGCGCAGATGCTTCATCACCCAGCCCACCGCCATCGCGCCGAGAATGCCCGTGAGATAAAGCGCGAACAGCACGAGCCCCTGCAGGTTGAACACGCCGAAGATCATGCGGTGCGGAATGAACGCGCCGATGAGCAGCGCATAGACGGGCAGCCGCGCGGAGCACGTCATGAGCGGCGCGACGAGGATCGTGGCGAGACGGTCGCGCGGATCGGTGATGCTGCGCGTGCCCATGATGCCCGGAATCGCGCACGCGAAGCTCGACAGCAGCGGAATGAACGAGCGCCCCGTGAGCCCGACCGACACCATCAGGCGGTCGAGCAGGAACGCGGCACGCGGCAGATAGCCGGACTCCTCCAGCACGAGGATGAAGAAGAACAGCACGAGAATTTCAGGCAGGAAGCCGAGTACCGTGCCGACGCCGTTGAAGAGCGCGTCGGTGACGAGGCTGCGCAGCGGCCCCTCGGGCAGCGCGGTGCCGGTCATCGCGCCGAGCCACGTGAAGCCGTTGCCGATCGCATCGGTCGCCGGTTTGCCGAGCGAATAGACCGCCTGAAACACGAGGAACATCACGACCGCGAGGATCAGCGGACCGAAGACCGGGTGCAGCGTCCAGCGGTCGATGGCGTCGTCGCGCGCGTCGGTGGCGCGCGGGATCGTCACGGCCGCGGCGAGGATGCTGCGCACCGTGGCGTGCAGATCGGCGTCAGCTTCGGGGGCGATGTCGGCGTTCGCGGTCTGCTTGTCGTTGCGGTCGAGCAGATCGATCAGCGCGTGAGCCCCGCCGCGCCGCACGGCCACGGTTTCGACCACGGGCATGCCGAGGCGGCGCGAGAGTTCGGGCACGTCCACCGTGATGCCGCGGCGCTTCGCGGCGTCCATCATGTTCAGCGCGAGGACGATCGGGCGGCCCAGCCGCTTCACTTCGAGCACGAAGCGCAGGTGCAGGCGCAGGTTGGTCGCGTCGGCGACGCAGACCACGAGGTCCGGCACGGCTTCGCCCGGATAGTGGCCGAGCAGCACGTCGCGCGTGACGCGCTCGTCGGGACTCGACGAATCGAAGCTGTACGCACCCGGCAGATCGAGCAGCTGGACCTTGCGGCCCGAGGGCGTCACGAAGCGGCCTTCCTTGCGCTCGACCGTGACGCCCGCATAGTTCGCCACTTTCTGGCGCGCGCCGGTGAGCAGGTTGAAAAGCGCGGTCTTGCCGCAGTTAGGATTGCCGACGAGGGCGATACGCAGCGGTGCCTGATTCACGACGCGAGCGCCTCCGCGCTTTTTTCGGTGTTTTTTTCCGTGACGGTCACGCGTTGCGCTTCGGCGCGCCGCAGTGCGAAGCGCGTCGAGCCGATCTGGACGAGCAGCGGGTCGGCGCTCCAGGGCGCATGCGCGACGACGCGCACCGGCTCGCCCGGCACGAAGCCGAGATCACGCAGACGTTGTGCAATGGGGTCGTGCTCGTGCGCGTCGTCGACACGTTCGACGTAGGCGGCGGCACCTCGGGAGAGGTCAGTCAGACGCATGTGGGGGAATGCGAATCAAATGCAAACGTTTCTCATTGTACGCTCGCGCCAGGCCGATGCATCCGCAACGACTGGATCAATATGTCGCAACCGTCCGGCAGAGACCGTTAATCTGCCTCAACTTTCAGTTGCAGCAACGGCCGTGCGGTCGGAATGCGCCCACTGACGGGGCCTGGCAGGCGGGACCGCGATCGGGCGGATGGTGCGGTGGCATGTTGACGCAGCAACGCAACGGTTGGCGACGCAACGTCGCAGGCCGCGCCTCATTCGCGCCTCGTTGGCGTCTCGCTCAGATCGCGGGCGCGGGCAGCGGCCCGAGAATCTGTTCGAACGCGAGCCCGATCGCGAGCAGGCGCCGGTCGCTGCCGAGCGGCCCGTCGAGTTCGATTCCGACCGGCAGCCGGGCGTCCGCGAGTCCGGCAGGCAGCGATAGCCCCGGAATACCCGCGTTGCTGGCGGGGTCGGTGTTGCGCAGGTAGGCGGTCATCTCGTCGATGGGCACGGCCCCGTCGATCGAGACGCGCGACGAGCCGTTCAGCTCGTCGATGGGCACCGCGACGAGACGCGTCGTCGGGAACAGCAGCGCGTCGAGTCCGCACGCCGCGAACGTGTGTGCGTAAAGCTGCTGCAGACGCGGCCGCCACAGCGTGAGCGCTGATGGGTAATCCGCGTCGAGTTCGCCGGAGACGATGGCGTCGTAGATCGCACGCACGTCCGGGCTCGCGATGCGCGACGCCAGTTTGGCGACGCTCTGCACCGGCGCCTGGTTCGCGACGAGCCACGCATGCAGGTCCTCGATCGGCTCGTGCAGCGCGATCGCCATGCTCACGCGCTCGTTGATCGCGAGCAGCTCGGTCATTTCGACGGGCACGAACGTGACGCCCGCCGCTTCCAGCTTGCCGAGCGCTTCGCGCGCGACGTCTTCCAGCGCCGCTTCGAGCCCTTCCCAGAGCGGCGCGGGCAGGCCGATGCGCAGATTCGCGACCGACGCCTGCGCGAGCGGTCCGTGTCCCGTGATGACGCCGTCGAGCAGCGTCACGTCGGCGACGGTGCGCGCCATCGGCCCGACCGTGTCGCGCGTGTGGCTGATCGGCACGACGGCTTGCGGGTCGTGATAGCGACGCTGCGTGCCGCCGTCGCCGACCGAGGGCCGCAGGCCGACGATGCCGCACAGCGCCGCCGGAATGCGCGTCGAGCCGCCCGTGTCGGTGCCGAGTCCGGCCGGCGCGATGCGCGCGGCGATCGCGGCCGCCGTGCCGCCCGACGACCCGCCGGGAATGAGCGCGGGATCCCAGGGATTGCGCACGGGCCCCGCGCCCGGAGTCGGATTCGTGCTTGTGATGCCGAACGCCAGTTCGTGCATGTTGGTCTTGCCGAGCAGGATCGCGCCCGCATCGACGAGCCGCTGCACCGAAGGCGCATGCCGCGCGGGTGCGAAGCCTTCGAGCGCGGGCGTCGCCGCCGAGGTCTGCAGGCCGCGCGTGTTGATGTTGTCCTTCACGACGACGGGCAGCCCGGCGAGCCCGAGGCGCGCGCGCTCGTTCGCGCCGAGCGCGTCGAGGCGATGCGCGGCGGCGAGTGCGCCTCCGAAGTCGAGCACGGTGAACGCGTTCAGGTTCGCGAGCGCCTCGGCACGGGCGAGCAGCGTCGCGACATATTCGGCGGCCTTCAGGCGGCCGGACTGGATTGCCTCGACGGCCTGCGTCGAGGTGAGGGCGACCTGTTGGTCGACGGTCCACGTCATGCGGTCGTTCTCCTCATGCGGCGGCCTCGGACACGCGTGGCGGCGACGGCTTCACGACGCGCGGCGCGATTCGCGCGAGGCGCGGGCATGTACTGCGGCTTGGGACGCAGGGGACGCGTCAGGAATTCGGACATGGAGCCCGCTCGTTCCCCCGGATGTGCGGCCTATTCTGTCACATCCGTAAGGAGGCGGGCTGCGTCACGCGCAGCGGCGCTGCTCGTCGATCCACATGCGCGCCCATCGATACGCGTAGGCGAGCGCATGCTCTTCGTCGAAGAAATAGTCGAGGGCGTAAAACGAGCGGGTGGCGCCCGGCTGCGTGCAGACGGTCAGGTTGGCGGCGTACAGGCCGTTCGGCAGCCGCTGGGCGGCCGTGGCGACGTCGTAGCCTTTGTAGCGGAGGAGTGCGTTCATGGCGTGGATCTCGGCTTGCGTTCCGGGTGGCGCGCAATCTGGGCGACGCGGCACGAGCGAAGCGTAGAGCGAGGCGCGTGCCGGTGGAACCAATCTTTCGTCGCAAGCAAATCACGGGCGGCCTGAAACGGTCAGCAGAATGATCCGGATGAGGCGAGTTGCGTGTCCGGGTTCAATGTCGTCCGCGGGCCGCCCGGTGTCTGTGGGGCGGCGCACGAGAGGTGCCCGGGGGGCGCGCCGCGTGTGTGCGGCGGCAGACATTGCGCGGCATGCGTGCGTCGCGCGGGCGGTACGCGCGACGCTCAGTGGAGGTTGCTTGCGCCGTAGCTGACTTGCAGCACGTTGCCGTCGGGGCCGATCTGCGGCTCGATGACCGGCGTGCGGTCGCGGCCAGGCGCCGCGTTGCCCGGCGCGTTCTGGGCGTTCGGAACATTCGGCGCGGGTTCGCGCAACGCGGGCTGGGCGACCCTGCACGTGGTCGTGCGATCGGCGAAAGCCTGCTTGTGTTTTGCACCGTGACGCACATGCGCCTTCTTGCCGGACGCGGGGGCGTGCAGCCCAGGGATGCGCGCTTCCGGGGGATTCCAGATCTCGACGTAGTGCTCGCCAGCGATCGCGGTGGACGCGAGGATGCACAGCAACGTCCCCGTCATGATGAAACGCACGTCGTGTTCTCCGTGTTGATGAACGTGGCCGCTTTGCACGCTGCGGCGGAAAGCCCCCGCTTTCGTCCGGGGGCCTTGCCGGTTGCCGGGTGCGCGGGCCGTGAGGCATGGATCGCAGGCTGTACGCACTGTACATTCGTACAGCAGCCAATGCAAACGTTTGCTATGCGGTGCTGGGGTGATGTTGCAGGAAGGCGCGGGTTGCGTGAACGGCGTCGCCCGTGTGCGACCGGTTTCGAAACCGCCGGGTCCGGCTTTTTAAATCGACCGCACTTTCCGGGGACGACTGGGCAGGCTCGTCGGTTCAATGTTAGTCGGGTTTAATAAAATACCGACCGCAACTTAAAGGTGTTTGTGAGGTTCGCTGCGTATCTGATTCCGATACCGCGCCTGATCGGAATTGGCGTCGTCGCGTATGCGTCGGGCCATTCGCATCGATTGATTGAGACCACAAGGCCAAGGGCGAAAATGAATAAATCGTATCGCGCGATATATAACGAAGCGCCGGAAGCATGGGTTGCCGCTTCCGGATTGACGGTGGCGCGCGGCAAGCGAAGCAAGGCCAAACGCGCTATTGCAAGCGTCGTTGTCGGTGTCGCGGGCGTGCTGCCAGAGTGCGCGCGGTGTGGTCCATGCCACTCGCCAGAATTACAAATCGCTCAGCCGAAGCGTTCGGCTCGCCAGGGGCGCGGATCGGTGAAAGTGGGGGTGCCCGTCATCATTTCCGCGAGCAGGCGGCCCGTCACCGGACCGAGCGTGAGGCCGTGATGATTGTGGCCGAATGCGAACCAGAGGCCGGGATGACGCGGCGCCGGACCGATCACGGGACGCATGTCGGGCGTGCACGGCCGCATGCCGAGCCACGGTTGCGGATCGATGCGTTCGCCGAGCCCGAACAGCGGCTTTGCTATCGCCTCGGCCCGCGCGAGCTGGATACCGGTCGGGGCCGCGCCGCGCCGCGCGAGTTCGACGCCGGTGGTGAGCCGCACGCCCTGCTGCATCGGCGCGATGGCGTAGCCCATTTCGCTGTCGACGACGGGCGCCGACAGCGTTCCGCGCTCCGGCTGGTAATGCATGTGATAGCCGCGCTTCGCGCGCAGCGGAATGCGATAGCCGAGCGGTTCGAACACCATGTCCGACCATGGGCCGAGCGCCACGACCGCCTCGCGTGCGGCCAGCCTGCCTTGCGCGGTCTGCACGGTCCATGCGTCGCCCGTGCGGCGCAACGTGGTGGCGTCGCCGGTCGCGAGCGTGCCGCCTTCCGCGGCGAACAGGCGTGCATAGCGTGCGACGAGCGCGCCCGGATCGACGACCGTCTTCGGGTCGAGCCAGTGCATCGCGCCTGCGAATCCCGGCGCGAGACTCGGTTCGCGTGCGCGCAACGCTGCTGCGTCGAGCACGGTCACGTGCAGGCCGTGATCGCGCGCCGTGCGTACCGCCTTTTCGGCTTCACGCTCGAAGCGCCGGTCACTGTGGAAACCCTGTAGCCAGCCGCTTGCGCGGACGAGCGATGCGGCGTCGGCGCGCGCGACGAGCGCGTCGTGTTCGGCGACGCTGCGCTCGATGAGCGGCAGCATGTCGCGCGCTGCGGCAGCGTGGCGCCGCGGCGACGATTCCCACCAGAAGCGCGCGAGCCACGTCGCGTAGGAGGGCAGGGCGCGATAGTCCCAGTAGAGATCGGTCGAACGGTTGCGCGCATAGCGCAGCAGCGTGGTGGTATCGCGCGGAAAACCGTACGGCACGACCGACGAGCGCTCGATGAGCCCCGCGTTGCCGAAGCTCGTTTCTTCGCCGGGGCCGCGCCGGTCTACGAGCGCGCCGCGCCGGCCGCGATCCTGCAGGTGCAGCGCCACACTCACGCCGACGATGCCGGCTCCCAGAACGATGACGTCGAAATCCATAGGTTCACGCGATGCGTGGCGCAGTGTGAGGTTGAGAGGGACGGTGCGCGGGAGCGCAACGCCGGCCGCCTCGAACTGTAACGACGGCGCGGCCGGTTCGCAAGCCGTTTGCCAGCGTCCGCGCGCGCGCGAACCGGGGCGCGGCCAGCCGTGCCTCGCTCTCGCGAGTGAGGCAGGATTCGTGCTGCCCGGCGGCGCACTTGACGTCGCGGGGCGCGGCCCATACATGGGCACCGAGACAGACACGGGCGAGGGCATAAGCACAGCGGCACAGCGCATCGACGGGAGTACGCCTCCGTCGGCTGCGTGATCCGTTGCTAAACTAGCGGGGTCGCGCAAGCTCGGCCTGCGCAATCCACGAGGGGAACACAATGGTGCGGTACCGGCATTACAAGGGTGGCATCTACGAACTCGTCTGCGAGGCGACACTCGAAGCGGATCCTTCGGTCACGATGATCGTGTACCGTGCCGCGAACGGCACGATCTGGACGCGGCCTGCTTCGGTGTTCTTCGAACTCGTCGAATACGAAGGTGCGCTGGTGCCGCGTTTTGCACCCGTCAACTGAACCCTGAACACCTGCCTGCGAGGCTCTGAGGCCATGCGTCTCCTGATTGCGATCATCCTGCCCTGGTTGTTGTTTTTCACGATTGGACGTCCGCTCGCGGGCATCATCTGCCTGATCCTGCAGATCACGCTGATCGGCTGGATTCCGGCTGCGATCTGGGCGGTGTATTCGCTCAGCCAGTTTCACACCGACCGCAAGATCGACGAAGCGCTGGGCAAGCGTCCGTGAGTGTGCCTGACCGTCCGGCCGTGAAAGCGGCCGTTACACGCTTAACGGGTATTCACAATTCGCCGCGAACTTAATAACGGCTTTCCTTTCTTATCGAAAGAAAGGAGAAAACCATGATGCTCAAGATCATTCTGGCCGCAGGCACTGCGGCGCTATTGGCGGGGTGCGTGGTGGCCCCGGGATACGACTCCGGGTATGGCTACGGTTACGGCTATCAACAGCCGTACGCAAGCGGCTACTATGGCGACGCGCCGGGCTACTACGGCTACGCGCCGGGCTACTATGCGCCCGCGTACGGGACTGTGGGCATCGGCATCTGGGGCGGCGGAGGGGGCTACGGCCATCGCGGAGACTGGCATGGCCGCGAGTGGCGCGGCGGTGGCCGAGGCGGCCACGGCGGCGGCCGGCGCTGACCGTGTGAAAACCGGCGTGCATCAATAGCCGGTTCGAATTCAGACTTCCGAAACGCGAAGTCCAGAAGCGCGACGGCGAGAAACTCAAGGCACAAAAACAATCAGGCCCGCTGCTCTTCCGAGCGCGGGCCTGATTCGTCTAACGGACCTCGCTGCCTGTCAGGTCCGTGACCAGCCGTATTACTGACCCGATTGCGACGTACCGTTCGTCGACGGGCCGTATGCATGCGCAGCACGCTGCGCGTCGAGCTTCGCTTCAGCGGCCTGGATGTTATCCGGATAGTGCATCCAGTCGGACGGATCGTAGCCGACCGCACGCAACTGGGCGAGTTCGTTACGCACCTGGGCACGCGTCAGGGGTTGTTGTTGCTGGGCGAACGAAAGGGCCGGGACGGCAAACACAGCGGCAACCACGGCTGCCTTGATCAGGGACTTCATGGCGTTACCTCCGATATCTTTTCTATGGCGGGCTGCTGCGAATCGCTTGGCCCATGCAGGCAATTTAGGCGCTCGGAGGACTGGGGTAAATACCTAAGCAAAGAATTCAGTGTTCACCGTGAGACAACAGTTCGGTTCTCTCCTGTTCAGACGAATCGGGGCGCCCGGTGCTGGCCTGCCGGGCGAAGGCGGCCGGGGACGCGAGGTCTGCCGGCGTAGCAACTTCGAATAGTTTCACTTAACGAGCTAGCAGGATGGTGAGCAACATCCCGCCAACAGGGCACTGATTCGCAGATTTCGCTCGCCGCTCACGGTAGGCGATTTCGACCGCTCGTGCGACGGAATGGGCGCCAGTTGCCATCGTGTCTGCTGCGGGGCGATTGTCAGGCTTGTCGCCGGTCGGCTCGCGCTTATCGACGAAGGAATTCGAGTCCGTGTCGGCGTTGGCCAACTCGTTATCGACCATCGCTTGCGGCTGCCGTCGAGCATGCTTGTCCACGGCCCCGATTACGAGCACACTCTTTGACGGCACTTTGAAGATGGCATTGACCTGTTACATCGTGGACCGAGAACAGGAAGACGATGGCGGTGCAGAATAACTGCCCGATCGAGGAATGTCGCCAGTTTCCGGTTGACGCCATCACGAACCAGGCGATTTTCACGCACCTTCAGCTGTCCCACTTTGTTACGTCGGATATCGGGCGGCTGTAAGTCCGCGAGGGCTCGCCCCGGTATTGCACAGACGACGGCGCATGCAACACGGAAATCACCAATGTTTTTCGGCGCGGCGATCAATCGGCGCCGTGGAATATGCAGGTCACGCGAAGTCCGTGTACGCGTCACCGTCCACTATGTCGTAAAGCCAGCACCCGGAGCGGTCAAGCGCTTTGAATCCGACTTGCGAGGCGTACTCCCGTGAGATGCGCAAAACTCAAGGTTGCGATTTCTGCCATCGTTTCTGCGGCACCGGCGCTTACGTACGCGCAGGCGTCTCCTGACGCCTGGCAGTTCGAGGCCACACCGTACCTGTGGGCGGCGGGTTTCAGCGGGTGGGGACGCATCGGAGCCAGAACCCCGACAACCAACCTGGACGCGAGTTTCTCCGATGTATGGAGAAACCTCGACGTTGGAGCGATGGGCTCCTTCGAAGCGCGTAAAGGGCGGTGGGCGGTCATAGCCGATTCGATCTACGTGAACCTGTCCAGGACGTCCGATCCGCTCCTCGGCGGAGCGCTCGGCACCGTACGATTCAAGGTAACCGAGGCAATATTTCAGGTCGCGGGTGCCTATCGCGTGCTCGACAGCCCAGCGACGCCCGTCGATGTGTTGGCCGGCGTGCGATACACCTATCTCCATGGGGAAATGTCGTTCTCACAAAGCCGGTTGCTACCCGGCGGTCCCAGTCTGAGCAACAGCGTGAACTGGGCCGATGGTTTTGTCGGTGTGCGAGCGGCTTATGCGTTATCAGAAAAGTGGTCGGTATTCGGCTATGCGGATGTCGGGACCGGCGGTGACAGGCTTTCGTGGCAGCTTCTTGCGGGCGTTAACTACAGTATTTCGAAGACGATTGTCGCGAAAGCTGGATATCGGATCATCAGCATGAACTATGAAAAGCCAGATTTTCTTTATGACGTGAAGACAGCTGGAGCCTTCGTGGGTGTAGGGATACGGTTCTGAACCGCCCCAAAGCCCAGGCCGAGGTCGACGCCGGTGCCGGCTGGGTGCGCGCCAAGGTCTTCCGCAGTTGCCTCGCGCCCCAGCGAGACTCTGTTTGCGACGCGTTGTTCGCGACCGTGGTCGTCACTGCTGCTGCAGTTGCCAGTTTCCGCCGCCCTGCTTGCAGACATTCGGGGACCAGCTCTGCGTCTGTCCTTTCGCCACGGCGACTATTGTTATCGCGCGGCAAGTGCGCTCCCCACTTTTGTTCGTACTGGTCGGCGTGATGGTACCTTTGATCGACACCGGGTTACCCGCTCCTTCATTGCTCCAGTCGAGTGACTGGCCGTCCTCCTTGGTGTCGAGTGCAGTGCGCGCGGCCTTGTTCAGCAACTGCATGTCGCGCTCCTTCATGTAGCTAATTGGCGTATGTTTCAGGAAGCCAAGATTCGCGGCTTGAGCGCAGATGGGGCTCGCGAGCACCACACAGGCGATGAGCGCCAGGATTGAAGCCTGTGTCTGACTACGTGTGGCGGTGAGCATCGGTATGCTCCTCAACGTGGACAGCCGGGACGCACGGAAAGATGAACGACAGGACAACCAGCCACAGCGGACCTCGTCCAACGCAACAGCGACGTGCGGACTTTCGAGTGCCAGACTACTCGCAGGAATCGAAGGGTGACTTCGATGTTTATGCCGGACGAGCACACCGGGCGCTTGAGAGACGGGTTTGTACAAAGGTCGGTGAACGCTGAACACAGCCTATCACGAGGTTGGCTGTGGACGATCGGAAATCGGCCTGTCATGGCGAACCTGGATACGGGGCGCCAGGATCTCGCAAAAGAATGGCCCGGCAATCTCGTACATCGCCGGGCTACCCCTTTGTTGGCTCGACCTGTCGTTGCTCAATGCCCCTGGCTACCCGAGGCATCTTCCAATTGTCGTAGGACCGCGTCCAGGTTAAACGAGGCCGGCTTCTGGCGCGGCGGAAACGCCTTGAACTCGCCGATTTCTCCCGCCACGATCGCCTGCATCGCATACAGCAGGTAGGCATGCGAAATCATCCAGTCCCAGTACGTGTTCGAACTCTCGTCTGCTCGCTCAAACGGATCGCGCCGAAGATTGAACATTTTGGGAAGTCGCAACCGGACAAACGGTTCCGCCCAGCATTGAAGTCTGGTCGCCCGCTGTTCCAGCAACACCATTTTCCAGTCCCTCATCCGGATCGCCAGAATATCTCCATCATCACTGATGTAGAAAAAGGCCTGGCGAGGGCTCTCGTTCACCGCGCCGCTCAGATAGGGGAGCATGTTGAAGCCGTCAATGTGAACCTTGAACGTCTTTGCGCCAGCCTCGTGGCCCGCAAGGAGTTTTTCCTTGATATCCGGCACCCCTGCGGCGGCGAGGATCGTCGGGAGCCAGTCCTGATGGGCGACCATTCCGTTAAGCACTGTGCCCGCGGGGATGTGCCCCGGCCACCGCACAAACGCCGGCACGCGCCAGCCACCTTCCCAGTTGGTGTTTTTTTCCGAGCGGAACGGCGTGATGCCGGCGTCCGGCCAGCTGTTGTAATGCACACCGTTGTCGGTCGAGTACATGACGATGGTATCGCCGGCAATGCCTAGTTCATCGAGCTTTCCGAGCATCTTGCCGATGTTCTCGTCGTGAGCGACCATCACGTCGTTATAGTCCCCTTGACCACTCTTGCCCTTGTGTTTTTCCGCACAATGCGTCCTGAAATGCATTGCCGTTGTGTTGTACCACACGAAGAAAGGCGCGCCTTCCTTGTGAGCCTTATCGATGAAGGCTATGGCGTGATCCGTTGTCTCGTCATCAATGGTTTCCATGCGTTTTTTGGTCAGGGCACCCGTGTCGTCGATCTTCTGCCCTCCCTTGCCGTCGGACCAGCAGTGGAGCACGCCTCTAGGCCCGAACCGCTTCCTGAAGTCCGGATCTTTCGGATAGTCGGGGTCCTCAGGCTCCTCTTCGGCGTTCAGGTGATAGAGATTCCCGAAGAACTCATCGAACCCGTGCATGGTCGGCAGGAACTTGTCCTTGTCGCCGAGATGGTTCTTGCCGAACTGGCCAGTTGCATACCCCAACGGTTTCAGCAGTTCCGCGATCGTCGGGTCTTCATCCATCAGGCCGATGTCCGCGCCCGGCATTCCGACCTTCGTCAAACCGGTGCGGACAGGATTTTGACCAGTAATAAACGCAGCCCGTCCAGCCGTGCAACTCTGCTGCGCGTAGTAGTCGGTAAACGCCGCGCCTTCGTTCGCGATACGATCAATATTCGGTGTCCGGTAGCCCATCTGCCCGCGGCTGTTAAAACTGATATTCCACCACCCAATATCGTCGCCCCACAGAATCAGGATGTTCGGTTGCTTCGTCGTCATGAATGCCTCCTTTCCTTCTCGACAGGAGCCCGGTCGCCTATGCGCAAGCGAGGCCGGTAGTGCATCGCATGCGGGAATGGACAGAGCAGTTTGCGATGCGCCTACTCCATATCACCCGATGGATGGGTGCTAAAGCAGCTAACTAATCCACCACGCCACAAGCTGCGCTGATGTCGGGTACTCACTGCGCCCAAGGAGGGGCGCGGCGCGCTGTTGCCGTGGCAGAACCGGAACTTCTGGCCGCTCCCGCACGGACAGGGTGCGTAGGGACCGCGTCGCCTGTCGTTCGCTGCGGTGAGGGCCATGACGTCAGAGGGAGGTCGACCGTCTTGAAGGAGCGTGGCCATCATCTCCATTGCGTGGCGCGACCGGGTAAAGAACAGCTCCAGACCGGCGCACAGATAGTTCTGACCGGGTTCGCCGTCGCGGGAAAGCGCGAACCGGTCCTTCGGGCACCCCCCATTGCATAGAGCCCTGACGTCGCAGCGTCGGCATTGAGCCGTTAGGGCGTCACGCTTGTCCTGACCGAACTTGCGTTGTTCCGGAGACCCTATGAGCTTCAGCATATGCGTCTCGTGAATGTTGCCCAGCCGATACCCGGGCTCGACGAAGTGATCGCACGAATACAGATCTCCGTTGTACTCGAGCGCCGGACCAAGGCCGCAGACAGGCGCATGAATACACAACAGATGGCGGCCAAAACGGGCCTCCAGCGTCACGTCGAACAGTTGCACGTAGACGCGCCCTACATCGTGGCGGACCCATTCCTCGAAGACATCCATCAGGAACCGGCCATACTGTTCCCCGCCGACCGAACGTTCGGTGACAAGATTGCCGGTCTGCGTATACAGCACGCGCTTGCGGTCGGGGCGTTCGCTCCAGCCCTGGTTGGCCATCTCGATCGTCTGCCCGGTAGCGCGCTCGATGATCGGGATGAACTGCACCCACCTCGCACCCAGTTCGTCACGAAAAAAACGGTAGACCGAACGGCCGTGGCACTCGTTGGCTGAGTTGACCGTACACAGGATGTTGAATTCAACCCCATGCTTTCGCAATTGCTTCCACCCCTGCATCACGAGATCGAATGTGCCCTGTCCACGGCGATCCACACGAAAAGCATCGTGAAGGTCGCGCGGACCATCAATACTCAGGCCGACAAGAAAATCATGCTTCTTGAAGAAGGCGCACCATTCATCGTCGATGAGGATGCCGTTGGTCTGAAACGTGTGCCTCACTGCCTGTCCAGGCTTGCGGTACTTTTCGACGAGTTCGACGGCGTTCCTGAAAAAACCAACCTTCATCAGCGTGGGCTCGCCGCCCTGCCATGCGACCGTGACCTGTGGGGTGCGGTGTGACTCCAGCAACTGGCGGATGTAGGTCTCGAGCGTAGCTTCCGACATCCGGTGATTTTCGTTCGGGTATAGCGCATCCTTGGACAGGAAGAAGCAATACTTACAATCGATATTACAGGTGGATCCACTCGGTTTCGCCAGCAGATGGAAACACGGTGGCGCATCAGATGGCGGGACATCACTGGGTGTCAGGCCGCCGCCAGATCCGATCTGAACAGCGCGAGACGACGACTTCGAGTCCGTCAAGGTGATCTCCCAGTGCCTGTGAAAGTGCCCGGTTGTTGCGAGATGCTGCCAACCAGGCGCCTTGAATGCGACGCGGAATCGTCACCCCGCACTCCCGCAAACCTGCACTGCCAGATAGAAAGCGAAGCTGCTGTTATAGCCCCGTCCGGAACGCGTACTGCGCTGGTACTAAATCTAGTTACGCTGGTTTCGGAAAGCAAATGCTATTTGCTCAGCACCAACCTGGTATCGCAACGTGGTTTACTCGGCTGGCTCGCGAGGCTGGCCTTCAAATCGCTTATTCGCGAAGTGAGTCCCACGGGACAGCATTGATTGAAGGGAGCAAGTACAGACCAGGCGCCAAGGCGGACAAAAATCTCATCGATATTCAATCGGTTATTCCTTCAGCATGAGGACGGGCTGCGACGTCGGCAGCGATCTTTGCTGGCAGAAAAATTCTCGTGCTGGCGTCACTGTTGCACTAGATTAACGATGAAGCGGGTGCTCGCCGATATTTGTCATATCTATCGCGCGAAAGCCGTCGAATGCTGCGCGACAGAGTCAGCGTGAAGAGTGACTTGCGAAATTGCCGTCATTGATGGCGGTCGCCTTGCTGCGCCCGTGATTCCGGAATGGCGTTTCCCAGTCCGACGAAAATATCAGGAGACCGACGTGGAGAAAGCCGAAGTGCGGTCGACTGACGAACTGGCTGTGGAACGGACGAATCTCGCGGCAAGGCGCACCTTAATGGCAGCCGACCGTTCGTTGATGGCATGGATCCGAACTGCGCTTTCAATGATCAGTTTCGGCTTTACGATTTACAAGATTCTTGAAAGTTTTGAGGAGGCAGGTGTCCAACTGGACCATCCGAACACCCCGCGGCGCGTGGGACTGTTTCTTACCGGCATGGGTACCGTTTCAATGGTGATGGGCACCATCGAGTACTGGCGAACACTTGTTGAGCTACGCGAGCGTCGACCCTTCAGAATCTGGCGACCCTCTTTCGTTATCGCACTGATCATGGCTGTCTCGGGATTGTTCGCCTTTCTGGGCATCATCGTCCGGTTGCTCTGAGTATTCGAATGGCACTGAACGTGGTTGTCGAGACGGATGCAGCAGCATTGCTGTTCGCCACTATCTTCGTGATAGGCGGTCGCGTTCATCCATTCCGTACGCTGATCCGCGATCGTCGCAGCATCATTTCGTTTAGCGCGGGCATGTCCGCCGCCTATGTATTTGTTCATCTGATGCCGGAACTGGATGGAGCGCGCCGACGCTTTGCCGCATCGGCATCCGCAATGCTGCGATATGAAGGTATGGCCATCTACTTCATTGCGCTGGTCGGTTTTCTCTTTTTTTACGGCATTGATCACCTGCGTGTGCACCTGCAGACCAGTGCCGAAATCGAGCAGGAGAAACTGGCGTTCAGGCTCCACGTCGGCGGCTTCGCGTTATACGTGTGGCTGGTGTCCTATCTTCTGGTGCGCAACCTCGAAGAAACGGGAGTGTCGACCGCATTTTACGCGGCAGCCATGGCATTCCATTTCCTGGCTGTGGACGACGGGTTACGCCGTGAACACGGTCCCGCATACGAGTACCCTGGACGGTTCGTGCTGGCTGGTATGTCCATTGTCGGGTGGGCAGCCGGGATAACGTTCGCCTTGCCGGTGCCCGTGCTCGCGCTATTAGTCGCACTCGTCTCGGGTGCCATCATCATGACCAGCGCCGTCATGGAACTGCCATCGGAATCAGACGGCCGGTTCTTTCCGTTCGTCAGCGGCGGTCTCACGTACGGATTGATCCTCGTGCCTTTGACGTGACGACGAAAACGGAGTTCGATATGGACGATTTCTGGCAGCGCGTCATCGGGAACATGTCGGACCGGGTCACTGGCCCGCTTAGATTCCGGATTCTCCTGCAGCCGGCCATGGCGGCATTCTTCGCGATCCGCTCAGGATTGAACGACGCCAGACTTGGCAAACCACCGTACTTCTGGACGCTAGCGACCGACTCTGGCCAACGTGCCGAGATGATCAAGGACGGATGGAAAAGCATCGGCAAGGTATTCATTCTTGCGCTCGTTCTGGACGTCGTGTTCCAGTTAATCGTTTTGGGCACGGTGTACCCCGGCGGAGCGATTTTCGTCGCGACCGTTCTTGCAATCGTCCCTTATCTGATCCTTCGGGGGCTCGTCACCCGCCTCGCCCGGAAGCGCTGATCCGGCCGAGGGATCAGCTTTTGCAGCCTCCGTCGGCGCACGGGATCCTGTCGACACTCTCGCAGCATCAGAGCCATGACGATTCGTGTGAGGCCGGCGCTGCCCGTTGGACCGGCAATGATGCTCGTGGAATCGCGCGCCAGCCCTGTGGTGTTCAGATCAGACACTGCCGGATCCTCCTCATCGGGATGCCGAACGATCGGACCGGCGCCTGAAAAGAATCACCCCGTTTCTCCCGGACACAACGTCGAGGTGACATCGATCATGGAAGAACACCCAAGCGTTCACGATCTATCCTTGCTCGGTGGCCCGCTTCATCGCATGGGATGCCGCTTGCACCTCGTGCGCGGGAGAGCGAACACCACCGCATTGGGGGTGGCGCTTGGCTTGCTGTTGTGGATTGTCCTGATGGCGCTTGCAATCGCTGCCGGCGTCGTGCACCGGATGGCATCCGTTCTGGTGGTTGGAGTGCATGTCCGCCTGCTTGCTGCCATCCCGTTATTCTTTGTTTGTGAATCGTTAGTGGACCCACGCGTGACATCGTTTGCCCGCTCCATCATACGTTCAGGCGTAGTCCCCCAAAATGCGCTTCAGAACCTCGAGATCAAAATCACCCGCATCACCCGATGGAAAGACTCCTGGGTTCCCGAAACAATCTGCGCATTACTGGCCGTTCTCATGTGGTGGTATGGCACCCGGTTGACCCGTTTCGGAACGACAACGGACTACCTTGTTGGCGGCCCGACAATCGGATTCACAATGGCCGGTCAATGGTATTGGACCGTGTGCATGACGGTGTTCCGCTTCCTGATGCTCCGTTGGCTATGGCGCTTATGCCTGTGGTGGTATTTCCTCTGGAGTTTGACGGTACTGCCTCTTCGTCTTATACCCGCCCATCCGGACGGCGCCGCGGGCATCGGCTATCTGGACGTCGTTCATGCTCACTTCGCTCCGCTGGTAATCGCGATCTCCCTGATTCAGACAGCGTCTTTTGCGGAGGGAATTTCCGCGGGCACGATGCCGTTTGGAGCCATCTATCCTGCAGTGGCAGCCACACTTCTCGTCGACGCGCTGTTATTTCTTGCTCCGCTGCTTATTCTCGCGCCGGCGCTCTGGGCTTGCCGGATGAAGGGGCGAGACGACTACGTGAATCTCGCAGAGCGGTACGTGGACCGCTTCGACAGGAAGTGGATGAGAACGGGTGCCGTACCTTCTGACCAACTGCTTGGTACGCCGGATCTAGCCCCGCTGGTCGCGCTGAGGAACGTTGTTGAAAACGTATCTCGCGTGCGGTGGACTCCGGCGAGCCCCCGCCTGCTCACGCAACTGACGATTGCCGCACTGTTTCCGATGGCGCCGCTGCTTTTGATCAAATACCCGGTTGCCGAACTGATTCAAAAATTCATCGAAAGACTGTCTGGCCTGTAGCCAGGAGGCCGCTCACGATTCCCTTTGCGAAAATTCCGTCGACACGCCTACGCAAATGCTCAGATACCCAGCCAGATCCTCAACATGGCTCTGAATAGCGGTTTTGGAGTTTGGACCGCTGTGGGCGCTTGAAAAAAGGTGTCCGCGATGCGACCGGAACCCGCGGCGAGAGCGTTATACGAGCTAACAGTCAGACTGCGAGACCGACCATGACCATGCATCGATTTGCGTGATTCCTTTATTTCCCGACGGGTGTGGCTTTTGACGCCGCTGCTTGCGACGGCGCAACCACGATGCTGCCACCGACGTCCTTCAGCAACCGCTGGAATTCGGGCGACTCGATGATGATCTGGCCGGCAGCGGCACGCAGGCGGTCGACGGCCTCGGCCGGCAGGGAAAGAGACGTGGGCAGTTGGTTCAGGTAATCCCGTTCTGCCGGATCAATGAGCTGGGCGAACGACACGTCGATGGCATAAATCTTTGCCTCCGGCGTGCGCAACGCCTCGCCTGACTTTCGATCCTTTTTCGCCGTTGTAAACGTGGGCGATTCCCGGAGCCGGCGTATGGTCCGCCACCGCGACTGGATGTCTAGCAGACGTTCAGTGGCCTCGTAGGAATAGCGGTCGATTGGGACAGTCGCCGCTTTCAGCAGGATCTGCAGCGTACCCGGTGGAGTTTCCTTTTTGTCCCAATCCGTCTTCGGCGAAGACACCGCGTTGACGATAAAAACGATGATCCTTTTGATATGGTCAAGCGGAGATGGCTGTCCAGTCGAATAAAGCAGGTCCATCAATTCCAGGGTATCCAGTACGCCCAGCATGCCGAGGTTATCCGACACGCCTCCGTCCACCAGATGGATATACGGCCGGTTGACGCTGTCCTCAAGCTCCATCCGTTCTTGCGCACGACGCATTGCGCGCGCTGCGGATCGAGGTGTGTTGACGGAATCGACAATCGCACGGGCCCAGGAAGGCGGCGTGTAGTCGCAAGTGCCGCCGTAATTGTTTAGCGTCACAGGCGATAGCACAACAGGCACCGCCGAAGATGCAGCTGCGGCGCGGGAAAGACGCACCGCTCCCAGATCGGAGCAGAGCAGATCGAAAGTAAACTGATTGAACGGCAGACTGGAGCCCGTGGAAATGTCCGTTGCCGACACGACGATGAATGGGCCTGCGCCACGATTCAAGTCGGCAAACGTCGCACCACCGAACAGTATCTGGTCGTATAGATCGGCGGCCAGCTCAGATCGGCCCCACCCCCTCGACGCCAGCGATGACCAGTAGATAGGGTTCAAAGAGCGTGAAATGATCTCGCCCTGCACGTTACGCTTGAGGAAACGCTGCTCATAATCGTCGAAAAGTCTGTCGCCATACAGTCCGTAGGCGAGCGCCGTGAAGCTTCCCCCCGACACGCCGGTGATCACGCCGACACGGTCAAGCAACCGGGACCTGCCGCCGTTCGGACCCACGACCGTGGTATTCCGCAAGAACTCGAGAACGCCATACGAAAACGCCGCAGCACGGGTACCGCCGCCCGAGAAGGCAAGGATCACCAGATCTTCGTTATTCGCGGAATACTGCGGGCGCGTGACGAATCGATAGCCAGCATTCAGATCGACATGCGTAATCGGCGGGTTGAGCGGTCGGGTGGCACAGCCCGCGAGCAGAAGCAACAAGGAGAGGGCGAGACATAATAGTGTCTGCGGTTGAGTCGAGGATCCATCAGATCGCTTCATACGGCCCCGCTTCTATCGATTTCGCGGTCAACTCGGGTAGCATCCAACGAGAATCAAACAACCGCCTGTGGTCACGGAACCCATGCCACCGCCATTTTGCGCTGATGCCCGCACTGCCTGCGCGGAGTTGCTGACCGGCATCTGGCAGAGACTTCCCGGTTTGGCCATACGGACGCTGACCCCGCAGATGAAAGTCATTGAGCGAACAGCATCATCATGGTCTCACGACATAGCGAGGTGCAGGCCGCGCTATCTGGCAGCAGCTACCCGGGGATTGGTGTTCGCCATAAATGGGCCGTTTTATCCCATGGCTGGCCAGATGTATGGAGGTTGCGTGCAGGTCGAAGCCGGACTACAAACTACCGCTGCCGGTCGCGCCCACCAAAGATATCGCTATCGCACCTCTTGAACAACTTCCGGGTTGGATTGCGGACTGCCGAAGCGTCGCAGACGGCCATGACTTGCAGCCAGACCCAGAACAGTCGTCAAGCAACATTTTCTGAAGTGCCGATGGCAGGCAGTCACGTGCCCGCCATGAAAAAGCGCAGGCCCGTGCCCGGGCAGGATTCCCCAGGAGCCGAGAATGGAACAACTAGTGAGCCACCCGATTATCTTCTTCGTCGTCTCGTTTGTGCTGATGTCGTTGGGGGCATGGGTTGGCGCTGTTTTCCTGCGACGCGACAAGCCGCTTGACGAAGACATCCGCGAAGATTTCGGTGTAGTCCGGGCCGCTACCTTGACACTGCTGGCGATTATTATCGGCTTCACCTTGTCGATGGCGGTGGGTCGATACGATCAGCGAAAGAACTACGAAGAAGAGGAGGCGAACGCGATTGGAACGGAATTCATTCGGGCGGACCTGCTGTCCAGCCCCGATGCGGCTAACATTCGGTCGCTCCTGACGAAATATCTGGACCAGCGCATCTTGTTTTATCAAGTCCGCGACCCGCAGCGACTCCGCGAGATCAATTCGACAACGGCTGAGTTGCAAACGGAACTATGGATGGCAGTCCGGACCGCGGCGACAGCCCGGCCTAACCCGCTGACCGCCCTGGCCGTTTCTGGCATGAACGATGTGATCAACTCGCAGGGATACACGCAGGCGGTCTGGTGGAACCGTATTCCTCTCGCCGCGTGGTTACTGATGACTGTCGTTGCCCTGTTCTGCAATTTACTCGTTGGGTATGGAGCGAGCAGCAAGGTTTCCAGGGGCCCCTTTTTGTTGATCATGCCATTGACTGTCGCGTTGTCGTTCCTGCTAGTCGCGGACATCGACAGTCCGCGTGGAGGCATAATCCGGGTGCTTCCCCAGAATCTGATCAACGTGGCCCAGTCGCTGCCCAGACCGTGAGAGTCGCACCGGATCGCGCGCAGTTCGGCGAGTCTGCAAGGAGTCTCGCCCGCGAGAATCTTCCAGAGACGCTCGGTCCGAAAATGTTGAGCCCGCTGCGCCTGGCTATCTGACCTCAGGAACAGTCCGCGAATCTCGCGAATATTCAGTTCTCGCTGTCCCTCCTGAGTTTGCGGGGGTTCGATCGGGCGTTAAGTGAAACTTTGCAGACCGCGTTAAGCGAAACTATTCGAAGTTGCCAGGCGCGCGGATTATTGCGAAATGTGCAACTGGAATTCGCCGATAACGGCATATATCCCGATCGGGCGCTTGCCTAGAATCCAGTCACTGGCTGCAGACATTGCGCTGCAGCAGACCGCAGCACACTAGTCGAATAATCCCGGAGGTTGCAATCATGAAGTCGCTCATTCAAGCCGTTGTCGTCGCCGTTGCTGTCGCGGCACCCGTCGCTGTCTTCGCCCAGTCCGCCGATCAAGGCCTGACGCGCGAGCAGGTGCGCGCACAACTCGTCGAATTCCAGCAGATCAGCCGCGATCAGGTCGCGGGTGCCGACGCGATGAACGTGCCGGCTGCCCAGGGCGACAGCTCGTTCGGCGGCGTCAAGGGCACGACGTCGATGTCGGGTCATGGCTATGCGCCTGAAGCCGCACGCCGCGGCCCGCTGTCGGTGTTTTTCGGCGGCGCTTGAGCACGGCCGGGACGCCCGCGTCCCAGGCAGCCGGACAACAAAAAGCCCGCGGCTCACGCCGCGGGCTTTTTTGCGTCTTCGAAGGCTTGCGTCGTCGTCGTCCGATGTGAGTCGCGACAACGCCAGAACAACATCACGACATCGTCGCGTCGGGCACGTCGAGCACCAGATCGGTCAGCGCAACTGCCACGCACGTCAGCACGTAGCCGTCGGCCTTCTCTTCGCGGCTGAGCCCCGGCCATTCGATCGTGAAGCGCACCTCGCCGCTCACCACGCGGCAGAAGCAGGTCCGGCACGTTCCGTTGCGGCACAGGCGCGGCAGGCGGATCCCGGCAAAGCTCGCCGCCTCCAGCAACGTGAGTTCGGGCGGTGCCTCGAACGTGACGCCGAGCGGCTCGACGCGCACACGCGGCACCGTGCTTTCCGGCTTGTCTTCAGTCACGAAATCGATACCCCCAGCAACCGGCCCGCGCCCGCCGTGAACGCGGCCGCGACGAGCCCGATCGCGATTTGCCGGAGCGCCGAAAACGCCGCGCTGCGTCCGTTGAAGAGCGACGTGAACATGCCGACCGTCGCCAGCCCGATCGCGCTCAAGACGACCGACTGCACGATCGCCGCCGTGCCGTGCGACCAGAGGAACGCGGCGGTGGGGAACGCCGCGCCGAGCGAGAAGAGACAAAACGACACCGCCGCCGCCGTCCACGGATTGCCGCCCAGTTCCTTCGGATCGATGCCGAGTTCCTCGCGCGCGAGCGTGTCGAGCGCCTGATCGCGGTCGTGCATGATCTGTGCGGCGACGCGTCGCGATTCGTCGGCGTCGAGGCCCTTCGCCTGGTAGATCAGCGCGAGTTCGTGGCGTTCGGCGTCGGGCGTGTGTTCGAGTTCGTCGGCTTCCTTGGCGAGCTGCGTGCGCGCGAGTTCGCGCGCGTTGGTCACCGACAGCCACTCGCCGAGCGCCATCGAGCACGCGCCCGCCACGAGCCCTGCGAGGCCGGTGAGCAGGATCGCGCGATTGGCGCTGCCCGCGCCCGCGACGCCCATGATGAGGCAGAAGTTCGAGACGAGGCCGTCATTGGCGCCGAGCACCGCCGCGCGCAGGTCGTTGCCCGACGTCGCGCCTTTGTGCCACGACTCGGCGGCGGCGATCTGCTCGCCTTTCGAGAGGCCGTGCGCAGCCCTGCTCGCGACGATCGACTGCACGATCGCCGCGTGCTGCTGCTCCTGCGCGGAGAGCTTTTCGGCACCCGGCTCAAGCGCGTAGCGGTCACGGTCGGCGTATTCGGCGGCGGCGACGGTCGGCAGCACGATCGACGGGCCGAATACGCGCGTGAGCGTCTGCAGCAGCCGCGTTTTCGCGCTGCGCCGATGCGGACGCGGCACGATGCCGTTTGCGGCGAGCTTGTCGTGCCAGACGCGTGCGTGCTCGCGCTCGGACGCCGCGAGTTCGGCGAAGATCTCGCGGCGGCCTGCGTCCTGTTCGGCGGCGCTGAGCGTGTCGTAGACGACGGCGCTGTCGAGTTCGTCGGCGAGGTTGCGCCTGAAGCGTTTGAGTTCCTGGGCAGAGGCCATGGGGCACGAAGAAGATGGAATCCGACTAGCTTAACCTGGCGTGCTGTGTGCGGGCTCGCGGGGCATCGGCGCTTGCTTCGCCGGCTTCGCGGTTGCAAACGCGTGCTGGCGCGCGCGTTCTTTGGTGCGCTGCAGCGTGGCGCGGCGCGCGTCAGTGCGACGCACGATGCGCCAAACTCCATGAGCCACGAGCCAGGTATCGCGATCCGCCCGCCAACGGCCCTTTCCAGCCCCACCCCCCACAGATTCGCCTTGCCTTCGTCCGCGCGAGTGCCAGGATTGAAGCGAGGGCGCAGCGTATCTCGCGCCCCGGCAGCGGCCGCCGGACCGCCGCCGGCTCCGTCTCGCGGAGTACATCATGGTGCATAGCGAACTGAGGATCCTCGGGGCGACGGTCGCTACGTTCGCCGCGTTGTTCGGCGTGGGGCTCGTGATCCACGGGCTGTTCTTCGACTTGAGCCGCGTCGTGCTGTACGGCGTGGCGACGATCGGGGCCGGCGTCGTCGCGTTCGTGGTGATGCTGACCCTGCATCCGAACGACGTCGAGCGGCCGCAGCATCGCGAAACGTAACGCACCGCGGATGTTTCGCGGCAGTGCGTCATGCGCGCAGGCGGACGGGTGAGTTTGTGCGCGCGCAACCGGCACGGGCCGAAAACGATGCCGGGCGTGGGTTTGCTCGAATGCGGCAACGCCGTCCTTGCGACCTGTCAGAAGTCGTCTAAAGTGAATCCAATCAACCGCCGCAAACGTGTCGTGCAACGTATCAGCGGACGGCGGCTGATGAGATTTCCGCGCGCGCCAGGGAGGGGCAGTGGTTGCGCGGCCCGCTCACCCTCAACCGAAGGCCATTCCCATGCAGATCGTTTTTCCGAAGGAAGTCCCTGAGTATTCGGGGCGCGAATTGACCCTGGCGTTTCCGGCGATGGTCGATGGGGAGAGGGTGGAATGCACGATCACGGCTGAGGCGCTGGAGGATCACTTCGGTGCTGCGTCGCCGCGTGCGGAGGACATGCTCAACGCTTTCGACAGCCACCGCGACCGGATCGAAGCCGTCGCGCGCCGGTTGCTGTCGGATACCCGCGCGCAGTGCCTCGTGCTGCGCAGCGGCTACGTGCGCTTCATGCAGGCTCACGCCGCAGCGTCCTGAGTCCTTGCGAGAACCGGCGAACGCGCGCCGGTTTCCGTCCAGCTGTTCGCGCAAGCCGGGCCGCGTGCCCGGCTTCGTGTTTTCGCGTTCAGATCATGCGCCGCAGCGTGTTGTCGCGCAGCACGACGTGGTGCGCGATGGCCGCAAGCGCGTGCAGCCCGACCACGAAGTAGAAGACATTGCCGATAAGCTCGTGCGCGTGCTTGATGAACTCGCGCGCGAGCGGGTCCGCGCCGACCAGCGTGATCTGCAGATTGATGCCTTGAAGCGCGACCGGGTGGCCCGCCGTATTGATCATGAGAATGCCGAGCAGCGGCTGCACGAAGATGAACAGATAAAGCAGGAGATGCACGACCCGCGAGAGGAACGCGAACAGGCGGTTCGAATCGATTTCGGCGGGGGCACCGCTCCAAAGCCGCCACAGGAGGCGCAGGACGGCGAACGCGAGCACGAGCGAGCCCGCCCAGAAGTGCACGCTGCTCCAGAACACGCGGCTTTCCGAGCCTTTCGGGCCGCGCACCTCGATCGCGAGCCAGGCCAGCGCGACGAGCAGGAAAATGACCCAGTGAAAGAAGATCGCGGGTTTCGAATAGCGGTTGGCGCTGGCGGCGTAAGTGGCCACGGGGGACTCCTGTAATCGGGAACGTTGTTGCGGGCAACCCAACATGATAAGGACGGCACGGCGCGGCGTGCATCTGGCCGGCACGCGGACTTGACGCGGCGAGGTGTCGACGGGCCGCGTTCGCTTGCAGGGCACGCGGTGAGGGCGTACGGGCCGCGCGCGGCGGACGCAAAAAGCGCGGCCGGCGCAAAAAACGGACGGCCAATTCAGGCAAGGCCGCCCGTCTGACGCTTATTCGGCGCCCAGATAGAAATATCGGAACAGGAACACCGCCGCGATGATCCACACGATCAGCTTCACCTGGCGCACGCGGCCGGTCAGCAGCTTCAGTCCAGCGTACGAGATGAAGCCGAACGCCACGCCGTTCGCGATCGAATACGTGAACGGCATCGCGAGCGCGGTGAGCGTCGCGGGCACGGCTTCGGTGGCGTCGTCCCAGTCGAGGGCGGCGATCTCGCGCATCATCAGGCACGACACGTAGAGCAGCGCGGGCGCGGTCGCGTACGCGGGCACGACGCCCGCGAGCGGCGCGACGAACAGGCACGCGAGGAACAGCACGGCCACGGTCAGCGCCGTGAGGCCGGTGCGGCCGCCCGCCTGCACGCCGGAGGCGCTCTCGATGTACGCCGTCGTCGACGACGTGCCGAGCACCGAACCCACGAGAATCGCGGTGCTGTCCGCGAGCAGCGCGCGGTTCAGGCGGTGCATCTTGCCGTGCACGAGCAGGCCCGCGCGGTTCGCGACGCCCATCAGCGTGCCGGTGGCGTCGAACAGTTCGACGAGGAAGAACACGAGGACCACGTTCAGGATGCCCGTCGAGAGCGCGGTGCGGATGTCGAGCTGCAGGAAGGTCGGCGCGATCGACGGCGGCGCGGCGAAGACGCCGTGAAACTCGTTGCCGCCGAAGAAGAACGACAGGACCGTGACGCCCACGATGCCGATCAGGATCGCGCCGCGCACGCGCAGCACGTCGAGCGTGACGATCGCGAAGAAACCGATGATCGCGAGGATCGTGTGCGCGTTGTGCAGGTTGCCGAGCGTGACGAGCGTGGCCGGGTCGCCGACGATCACGCCCGCGCTCTTGAGCGAGATGATCGCAAGAAAGAGGCCGATACCCGATGTGATCGCGACGCGGATCGAATGCGGAATGCCGTTGATGATCGCTTCGCGCACGCGCAACAGCGTCACGATGAAGAACAGGCACCCGGAGATGAACACGGCGCCGAGCGCCGCTTGCCAGGTGAAGCCGAGGCCCTTGACGACGGTGTAGGCGAAATACGCGTTCAGGCCCATGCCGGGCGCGAGCGCGATCGGATAGTTCGCGTAGAGGCCCATGATGATCGACGCGAGCGCCGCGACGATGCAGGTCGCAACGAACACGGACTCCTTCGGCATGCCCGCATCGCCGAGGATGGCCGGGTTGACGAAGATGATGTACGCCATCGTCAGGAACGTGGTGAAGCCGGCGAGCACTTCGGTGCGCAGGTCGGTTCCTGCTTCTTTCAAACCGAAATAGCGTTTGATGGCGTCCATGAAGATCGGGCCTTTGAGTGTCGAGCGGAGTACGGTGTTGGGGAGAGCGGCGGCGTCGTTGCGGACCGCGAACGCGCGGCGCTGTTACGGGCGCGATTGTAAACAAAGCGCGTCGGGGAGGGGCCGAATGGGCGTCGCGGCCGCTGCGGCCGTGGGAACGGTACAACAGCGCGTGCAACCGCAGGGATCTGCCGCGAGTGCGGCTCGGGAGTTTCGACAGGGCCGCGCGCACCGATGCGCGCGCCGAGGGCGGGGACTTCAGGATGCGCCGGCGCGAAGCGGGAGCCCCGAGCCGGCGAAGGCAGGTGTGAGATTCAGCGCTGGCGCGTCACTGCGCCGGCGCCTGAGTCTGGCTGGCGCCGGCACCGGCGCGTTCGGCGCGGCGCTGTGCCACGATGGCGCCGGCGCGCAGCGCGTTGCTGGGGTAGTCGTAGACGTCGAGCGGATCGAAGCCGGCCTGGAGCCAGTCGATCAGATCGGCGCGGACCTGGGCGCGTGTGAGGGGAGCGGAAGGGGTGTAAGGCTGGGCTAGCGCCGTAGCCGAAGCGACCGAGCCGACGATCGCCAGCGACGCGAGCGCGATACGAGAGAACGCGATCATGGTAATTCCTTTCGAATCAGGGATTACCCTCAAAAGTATAGGCCCCGGACCGCCAAATAAAAGGCAAGCCGCTGCGCGGGCGTGTATCGCGTTTCACGCGTCGCCGGGACGTTGCGACGCTTCGCGCTGGCGGACGAGCCGATAGTCGGCCGGGCGCATTCCCGTCCACTTGCGAAAGGCCCGGTGGAACGCGCTCGGCTCGGCGAAACCGACCGCCGCCGCGACGTCCGCGACCGATCGGCCCGGGTCCTGCAGCGCCGCGATCGCGAGGTCGCGCCGCAGTTCGTCCTTGATCGACTGGCAGCTATGCCCCTCCTGCTTGAGCCGCCGCCGCAGCGTGGCGGGCGCGACGTTCAGGCGGTGCGCGAGCGTATCGGCGTCGGGCCACGCCGCGGCCGGTAGCGCGCGCAGCGTGCGGCGTACGCGCGCCGCGAATGAACCCGGATTGCGGTACTTCACGACAAAATTGCCCGGCGCATTGCGCAGGAACGTGCGTGCCGAGTCGGGCGTCTGGATCACTGGCAGGTCGAGGAACGCAGGCGACAGATCGACGTACGACGCGTCCTGGCCGAACGCCATGTCGTCGCAGAACATGAGCCGGTACTCTTCCACGGCAGCAGGCGCCGCGCAGCGAAAGCGCGCCGCGACGAGCGGAATGCGCCGCCCCACGAGCCAGCACACGAGCCCGTAGACGAGGATGAACCATGTCGCGTACGCGAACATCGTCGGCGTGGGCGTGCCGTCGCGGTGGACGAACGTGATGCGCGCGCGCGTCTCGTCGATGTCGATGTGACCGGCCAGATCGTCGAGGATGAGCCGCATGAAGCCGACCGCGCGCTGCAGCGCGCGGCGGCCCGTGGGCGCGTCGAGCGCCGCGTGCGTCATCGCGGTGAAGCTCCCGCTCTTCATCGCGTGCGAGTCCTGGCCGAAGAATTCGTCGTCGAGCGCGCGGGCGATCCCCAGCCACAGCGCGCCGTATTGCGCGGCGCTCACGCGTGCGCGCGGCGAAGCGAGCGCGGCGCGCGCGATGCCCGTAGCTTCGAGCACGGGCGTCACGTCGAGCTTGCGCCCGCGCGCCAGCGCGAGCGTCTCGTTGACGAGGCTCATCGCGATCGTGCCTTTTTCGCTCAGTCTGCCTGGCTTCGTGTGCGGCAAGGGGTGCCTCTCCAGAAGGGTTGTCGTGACCGCTATGGTAAATCCGATCAGCGATTTTGATCGTGGCGGACATGGAAGACGGCTCCGCAGATGCCTACACTTTTCTCAAGCCTTGCCGTCGCGCCTGCGCGGCGCGACAGTGGCAATGAAAGGCACGGCACACGGCACGGCGGTTCGCGCTTTGCCGCAAGTTTCGCCGCAACGCAGCATGCGGGCCGCGCGCGCAGACAGGAAGGAGACACAGATGGACGAGTTCTACACCGACGATCAACGGATGATCCGCGACGCCGCGCGCGACTTCGCGACCGAACAGCTTGCGCCGAACGCGGCGCAATGGGACCGCGACAGCAAGCTGCCCGACGAGGTCGTGAAGCAACTGGGCGAGATGGGCTTTCTCGGCATGATCGTGCCGCAGGAGCTGGGCGGCTCGTACACCGACTACGTCGCTTACGCGCTCGCGATGGAGGAGATCGCGGCGGGCTGCGCATCGTGCGCGACGCTCGTGAGCGTGCACAACTCGGTCGGCTGCGGGCCGATCCTCCAGTACGGCACCGACGCGCAGAAGGACCGCTATCTGGGCAAGCTCGCCGCGGGCGAGATGATCGGCGCGTTCTGTCTGACCGAACCGCAGGCCGGCTCCGAGGCCAGCAACCTGCGCACGCGCGCCGAACTGCGCGACGGCCAGTGGGTGCTCAACGGCAACAAGCAGTTCGTCACGAACGGCTCGCGCGCGGACCTCGCGATCGTGTTCGCCGTCACCGAAGCCGGCGCGGGCAAGCGCGGCATTTCTGCCTTCATCGTTCCGACCGATACACCGGGATTCAACGTCGGCCCGCCCGAGAAGAAAATGGGCATCCGCGCGTCCGATACCTGTCCGATCACGCTCGATAACTGCGCGATCCCCGAAGCGAACCTGCTCGGCCAGCGCGGCGAGGGCCTGAAGATCGCGCTGTCGAATCTCGAGGGCGGGCGCATCGGCATCGCGGCGCAGGCGCTCGGCATCGCGCGCGCGGCGTTCGATGCGGCGCGCGCCTACGCGCACGAACGCGTGCAATTCGGCGAACCGCTCGTGCGCCATCAGAGCGTGGCGAACATGCTCGCCGACATGCACACGCGCATCAACGCCGCGCGCCATCTCGTGCACCACGCGGCGCGGCTGCGCACGCTCGGCAAGCCGTGTCTTTCGGAGGCGTCGCAGGCGAAGCTGTACGCGTCCGAAATGGCCGAGGAAGTTTGTTCGCATGCGATCCAGATTCACGGCGGTTACGGCTTCCTCAACGATTACCCTGTGGAGCGCCACTATCGCGATGCGCGCATCACGCAGATTTACGAAGGCACGAGCGAAGTGCAGCGCATGGTGATCGCGCGCCAGCTTTGATATCGAAGAGGATTGCGAAGTATTGGGTCGGAGTACAAAAGAGAGCGCAGATGCGCCGGTAGTCTGGTTTGGGATCGCACGCAAAGTGCGACTGAGAGGAGACGACGATGACCGTGTTCACCCCTTCCGCGCAGGCTTTTCTTGACGCGCGCGACCTGCTGTTGCGCCATCGCACCGACTACGCGCGCGCGTACAGCGAGTTCGCGTGGCCGAAGCTCGACACATTCAACTGGGCGCTCGACTACTTCGACGTGATGGCGCGCGGCAACGACAACCCGGCGCTCTGGATCGTCGACGATCCGGCCGGCGGCGGCACGCGTCTTTCGTTCGCGCAGATGTCCGAGCGCTCGTCGCGCATGGCGAATTTCCTGCGCGAGCAGGGCGTGGTGCGCGGCGACCGTCTGCTGCTGATGCTGCCGAACCGCGTCGAACTCTGGGACGTGATGCTCGCGGCGATGAAGCTCGGCGCGGTGGTGCTGCCCGCCACGACGCAGCTTTCGCCCGACGACGTGCGCGAGCGCGTCGAGGCGGGCGGCGCGCGTTACGTCGTGGTCGACGCTGCGGAAACGGCCAAATTCGATACGCTCGACGTCGACGTGAAGCGCATCTCGGTCGGCGCGACGCGCGACGGCTGGATCGACCTCTCGCGCGCCTTCGAGGCGAGCGCCGCGTTCGAACCCGACGGCCCGACGCGCGCGAGCGATACGCTCCTGCTCTACTTCACGTCGGGCACGACATCGAAGCCGAAGCTCGTCGAGCACACGCACGAGAGCTACCCGGTCGGCCATCTCTCGACGATGTACTGGATCGGCCTCATGCCCGGCGACGTGCACTGGAACATCAGCTCGCCGGGCTGGGCCAAGCACGCGTGGAGCTGCTTCTTCGCGCCGTGGAATGCGCAGGCCTGCGTGTTCGTCTACAACTACGCGCGCTTCGTGCCGAAAGACACGCTCGCCGCGCTCGTGCAGTGCGGCGTGACTACGCTTTGCGCGCCGCCCACGGTGTGGCGCATGCTCGTGCAGGAGCCGCTGACGCAGTATCCGGTGAAGCTGCGCGAGATCGTCGGCGCGGGCGAACCGCTCAATCCCGAGATCATCGAGCGCGTGCGCCACGCCTGGAACATCGCGATCCGCGACGGCTACGGCCAGACCGAGACCACCTGCCAGATCGGCAACCCGCCGGGGCAACCCGTCGTGCCGGGGTCGATGGGCCGGCCGCTGCCCGGCTATCGCGTCGAACTCGTCGATCCCGACGATCAGCCCGCCACCGAAGGCGAGATCGCATTGACGCTCGCGCATCGGCCGCTCGGGCTCATGACCGGCTACGCGAACAACGCGAAGGCGACCGAATACGCGATGCGCAACGGCTACTACCACACGTCCGACGTCGCGCTGCGACGCGACGACGGCTACTTCGTCTATGTGGGCCGCGCGGACGACGTGTTCAAGTCGTCCGACTACCGGTTGAGCCCGTTCGAACTGGAGAGCGTGCTGATCGAACACGAGGCGATCGCCGAGGCCGCCGTCGTGCCGAGCCCCGACGACCTGCGTCTTTCGGTGCCGAAGGCATTCGTGATCGTGCGCCAGGGCTACGAAGCCGGACCCGAACTCGCGCGCGAAGTGTTCCGCTTCTCGCGCGAAAAACTTGCGCCGTACAAGCGGATTCGCCGCCTGCAATTCAGCGAACTGCCGAAGACGATTTCCGGCAAGATCCGCCGCGTCGAGCTGCGCCGCCGCGAAACGGAGCGCCCGGCCGGCGTCGAGCGCCTGCCCGACGAGTACTGGGAAGAGGATTTTCCCGAACTGCGCTAGTCGAGGCCAGAGCATGAAAAAAGATAAAACGGAGAACTAACGAATGAACGCAACACCCGCTTCCGTGCAGACGTCCCAGGAAGCCGAACGAGCGGAAGTGCTGTATCGCGTCGTCAACCGCGTCGCGATCGTGACGCTCAATCGTCCCGCCGCGCTCAACGCACTTTCGCACGCGATGGTGCGCGACCTCGCCGCCGTACTCGAACGCGTGCGCGCGGACGACGACATCCTCGCGGTCGTGCTCAACGGCGCGGGCCCGAAAGGCTTCTGCGCGGGCGGCGACGTGCGCGCGCTCTATCAGCAGGCCACGCGCGGCGAGATGCTGGGCGTTACGGGCTGGCGGCAGTTTTTCGTCGACGAATACCGGCTCGATTACGCACTGCATACGTTTTCGAAGCCCGTTGTCGCGCTGCTCGACGGTGTGACGATGGGCGGCGGCATGGGGCTCGGCCAGGCGGCGACGCTGCGCGTTGCGACGTCGCGCACGAAGATCGCGATGCCGGAGACGCGCATCGGCCTGCTGCCCGATGTGGGCGCGACGCACTTTCTCGCGTCGATGCCGACGGAGATAGAACTCTACGTGGGCCTGACCGGCGTGACGCTTTCGGGCGCGGATGCGCTTTACTGCGGACTCGCGGACATCTGCGTGCCGGGCGACTGGCTCGACGGATTCGAAGCACGACTCGCGCAGGCGCCGATGCACGAAGGCGACGTGACCGGGGCGCTACGCCGCGTGTTCGATGCACCGTGCCACGTCGCGCAGACGGGTACGCTGGAAGCGCATGCGTCGCTGATCGCGCAGTATTTCGAGCGGCGCAGGACGGTCGAGCAGGTCGTTCAGGCGTTGCAGACGGACTTCGCCGATGAGGCCGCGCCCGAGCAAACGCAGGCGTGGCGCAAGGCGACGCTCGATGCCCTCGCACACTACTCGCCGACGATGCTCGAAGTCACGCGTGAGGCGCTGCTGCGCGGCCGTCAATTGACGCTCGCGGAGAGCTTCCGCATGGAGTTGGGAATCGTGACGCGCACGATCGAAGAGGGTGATTTCCGCGAGGGCGTGCGCGCGCATCTCGTGGACAAGGACCGCAAGCCGCGCTGGGCGCCGGCCACGCTGCCCGAAGTGCGGGCCGAGCGCGTGCTGCATTTTCTCGCTTCGCCGTGGCGCAGCGGCGACCATCCGCTAGCGGATCTGGGCGCGTGATGTGAGGCGCGCGGCGGCCTTCAGGGCTGCGGCGCGCTGCTTTCCGGCACGGCCGACGGCGTCGCCTGAACCTCGAACGGTTCGCCCGTCGCGAAGAACGTGCCGCCCGCCACGTAATGGCAGGTGCGCAGGTCGGGCACGTTCTCGAAGTGCCAGCGGTTGTCCGAATACACGCGACTATCCGCATACGCCGCCACCACTTCCGCGAGAATCAGGTCGTAGCGCTGGCTCTCGTCCGGAATTACCTTGCACTCCATCCACGCGGTGCACGCGGCGAGCATCGGCACGTCGATTTGCTGCGCGCGGAATCTTTCCAGCCGGAAGGCCGCGAACTTGTCGAGTTCGACGCCGTTGCTCGTGCCCACCGCGAGCGTCTGCCGCGCGAAGGCCACGCCCGGCATCTGCAGGCCGAACACGCCGCTCGCCGCGATGAGCCGGCGCGTGAGCGTGTTGTTGTCGATGACCACCACGACCTTCGGCGGCGAGAAGTCGAGCGGCATGGCCCACGAGGCGGCCATCACGTTCGCGCGGCCTTCGTGCTGGCTCGTGATGATCGTGACAGGGCCGTGATTGAGCAGGCGCGTGCAGTGCGCGAGATCGACGGGGGCGCGGAAGTGGGCGGTGGTCATGGGCGGTTCGTTGGTTCGACGTACGCCGTGTTACTACCTCGGCGGCCTTCGCCGCTCACCTCATCAAAGATAGCTACAAACGTAATCGAGCGTCTCGATCACGTCGATGTCGAAGCGGCTCTTGCCCGGCACCGGGAATGTCTCGCCCGCGCCATAGGTTTGCCACTCGCTGCTGCCGTCGAGACGGATGCGGCACTTGCCCGCCTGCACTTCCATCAGTTCGGGCGCGTCCGTGCCGAAGTTGAGCGTGCCGGGCAGGATCACGCCGAGCGTCTTGCGGCTGCCGTCCGCGAAGAGCACGGTGTGCGAGACGCACTTGCCGTCGAAATAGACGTTGGCGCGTTTGATAACCGAAACCTGGTCGAATTGCGTTGCTGCCATCATGGCGGTCTTCCTCTGGGTCGTCGTGAATGGAATCTTGAGCGTCCGGCGCCTGTCAATCCGGGCGATACGCCGCGCCGCGAGTCCGACATGATACCGGCAGCGCGCGCCGCCCGCGATTTTTCCTCTGCGCAAATGAAACGCAGCGAAGCCGCTATTCCTGCCTGACCGCCACGCAAGCCTCGGAGGTCAGCATCAGGAACGTGAAGCTCTCCTGCAGATAGAGGCGCACGCTCTGGTCGTCGTGGCTCAGATAGCCGATCGACACGTCCTGCCCCAGGTGGAGCGCGAAGTCGCCGCCGCGCGTACTGAGGATGCAGCCGCCGACGATGGCGGGCGTCCAGATGAGGTCGCCGTTCACGATGCGGCGGATGTGTTCGAGGACCGGATAACCGCGGTCGCTCGCCTCGCTCACGGCCGTATAGGCGTCCGAGCCGAGCAGCACCGTGTATGGGCCGTCCACGCCCTGCAGGCGCAGTTCTTCGAGCGCTTTCGCGATCACGGCCGGGTAGTCGGACGGCCCGGTGGGCAGCGGCAGCACCGGGTTCGACGTGCCTTCGCGGATGCCCGTGATCTGCGCGGCCCGGTAGCCGTCGAAGATCGCGCGGTCTTCCGCGAACGCGAGCCGCATGGCCGCGTCCTTGGCGGGTTGCCAGTCGGAGTCGTCGGCCCCGCGCTCGACGTCGTCGATGGCGTCGCGCGACAACACGAACGGCACGCGCAGCTCGACGAGCGGCTTCGCTTCGCGCTGGCGCGCGCGCATGCCTTCGAGCGGTGCTTCGATGCCGATCTGGTGGCCCGTGCCGACGGCCGCGAGATCGGCGCCGCCCGGTCCCGTCACATCCACGACGCGGCGGCCCGCGAGCAGGCGCTTGAACGTGCGCGCGACTTCTTCTTCGATCTGCGACCAGGCCGCGGCGGAAACGGGCGCCAGCTCGCGATGGAGATTATTCATACCTTGGTGCTCCTTTTAGGGATCCGATGGCAAGCGAGCCGTCGCCGGACTGCGCGGCGGCGGACACGGTTTCGGCGTCGGCGGCCTCCGCTGCGGAGGCTGCGGAGGCGCTCGCGCCGGCCGCGGTTTGCGCGGCTGCGGGCTCGCGTTCGGCAAGGGCTTCGAGCAGCGGCTCGGACGGCGCGAAGAAGAGTCCGCCCGTCACGGCGCGGCTGAAGTCGAGCAGGCGGTCGTGGTTGCCGGGCGGCAGGCCGACGAACATGTTTTCGAGCATCTGTTCGATGGGCTGCGGCGAGCGCGCATAGCCGATGAAGTACGTGCCGAATTCGCCCTGGCCCGGCCGCCCGAACGGCATGTTGTCGCGCAGGATCTTGATCTCGCCGCCGTCGGCGTCTTCGAGCGTCGTGAGCGCGCTGTGCGACCAGGCCGGCTTCACGGCTTCGTCGAGTTCGATGTCCTGCAGCTTCGTGCGGCCGATGATGCGCTCCTGCGCTTCCACGCTTAGCGCGTTCCAGCCTTTCATGTCGTGCAGGTATTTCTGCACGAGCACGTAGCTGCCGCCCGCGAAGTCGGGGTCCGCGTCAGCAATCACCGTGAAATGCGCGGCCTCGTCGCCGACCGGATTCTCCGTGCCGTCGACGAAACCGATCATCGCGCGCATGTCGAAGTTGCGAAAGCCGTGGACTTCGTCGACGGTCGTCACCGCGCCTTCGAGGCGGTTCATCAGTTGCGTCGCGAGTTCGAAGCAGAGGTCGGTCTGATCCGCGCGGATGTGCAGGAGCAGGTCGCCCGGCGTTGCCGCCGCGACGCGCTCGCCCGCGCCGAATTCGCGGAACGGATGCAGTTCGGCCGGGCGCGGCGCGCCGAAGAGCGTGTCCCACGCGTGCGAGCCGAACCCCACGACGCACGTGAGATTGCCCGTCGGCACGCGCTTGCCGACGGCGCGCGTGAGGTTCGCGACATCGGCGCAAAAGGCGCGCACGGCGGCGCGGCTTGCGGCGTTCTCGTTGATGGTCGCAACGATGAAGAACGCGCTGCGCGTGACGGGAGAAGAAACGGCCTGGGGTGCGGAGGATGGCGTCATGGTCTGATCGGCTGTCTGGCGTTGCCCGGGAAGGGCGCCATGTGAGCGCCTAGTGTAGCCAACTGGAGAAAAGCACGTTTGCAGCCGGGGCGCGTCGCATGAGACGATATTCGTCATTCTGGCCACGGAGATGCGACATGTGGGACCACACCGAGCACGAAGGTTTTGAAATCTGGGTGCTGCCGATTCCGGCTTTCGGGCCGCGCTCGCCCGAACCGCTGTTCCACTACAGCGGCTACATCTGCCGGCATGGCGCGGACGCGCATCTGGAAGGGCAAAGCGTCCGATTCCACGACATGATGCGCAACTTCACCGGAGCCGACGCGGCGCTCGACGCCGCGTATGCCGACGCCCGCAAGCGCATCGACCGCTTTCACGCCACGGGAAGCTGGGCGGAACGTCACGCTTGAGCGGCGAGTGCGGCGGCGCTGCAGTGCTTCGCGCGCCGCACCGCGACGCATGGGGCGTGCGGCGTCGCTCGAAAGCGGTCAGCGCGAAACGATTAGCGTCACCGGCCGCCCCTCGCAGCCGATGCCGCCCGGCACGGTCAGCACGTGCCATTCCGCGGGCTCGCCCGGCGCCGTGAGGTCGATCGCGCCGGCGTCCTCGGCGAGCGCGGCCGTGAGCACGTTGAACGGCCACGACTCGCGCCGCAACCGCTCGTGAACCAGCGAGCCGACCCAGACCGGCACCTCGGCGCCGCCGCCGTCGGGCTGCAGGGCATAGCCGGTCGGCCAGAAGCGCAGCACGTCGCGCCGTTCGCCGGGGTGCGTGCCATCGACGGGCGCTGGCGTGCGCGCGAACACGAGCGGCGACGGCAAGCCGTTGTTCAGCTTGGGCAACAGCGGCAGTGACATCACGTCCACCTGCGGCGCCACGAGCGACAGCGTGTCGCGCAGCGTGAAATGCGCGCCCTCGGTCCAGCCCGCGTCGCGCAGCGCGGCGCGCAGGCTTTCGCCGCTCGCGGCCCACTGGAGCGTCATCGGCTCGCGGCGCTCGCCCTTCATGTCGAAGCGGTAGCACGCGAACGTCTTCCACAGCGAATCGGTCCACGCCATCTGTGTGATGACGATCGGCGGCGACTCGAACTGCGCGGCATTGCGCCGCCCCGTGCCCGGCTGCAGCGCGAACGCGACGGCCAGCACGGCCAGCACCACCGAAGGCATGAAGGGACGCTGCGGCGGCCGCTGCGGATAACGCCACAGGGACATCAGCACGACCGCTGCGACCCAGATCGACGCGAGCGCCGCGCCGCCGATCGCATCGGAGAACAGGAAGCGGTCGAAATAGAGCCCCGCGAACGTCACGGCGACGACGATCGCGTTGCCGAGCGTGGCGACCATCGCCGCCTGCAGCATGCTCGTGCGGCGCACGAGCAGGAACATCAGGAAGCCGTAGACGATCACCATCGACGCCACGCGATCGCTCGGGAACACGTAGGCCGCGACGCTTTGCGTGCCCGGGCTCGCGTGATGGATGGCGAGACGGATCGCGACGATCAGCACCTGCGAGACCGCGGCTGCGATCACCCAGTATGCGATGGTGCGCCAGCGCCGCTCGAGCGCCATCCAGATCGTGACGGTGACGATGAGCGCGAGCAGCGTCGCGCCGCTGCCGAGTGCTTCGATGCGCGCGAGCACGTCGTCGGCCCAGAGCGTGTGGATCGAGTGAAGGAACTGGCGCACGGACTGGTCCACCTGCACGAGCGGATCTCCGCGCAGCACGTTGCCGAGCACGTACGAAAAGATGGCGGCGAAGATCGGCACGAGGCCGGTGATCACGATGACGGCGCCGAGCGCGGGCTGCCGCGGGTCGAGCAGGCGCGCGAGCCGCCGGCCGGCTGGACCGTGGTGCTGCTGCGCCCAGCGTGTGGCGCTGCGGCGCGAGGCGCTGGCCCAGGCGTCGATGTGCAGCAGCAGCATGCGCGTGAAGCGCCAGATGAGCCAGCCCGCGAGCGCGAGCATCAGGACGATCACGACGAGCCGGAACGACACCGCGCCCGCGATCTGCAGCGACGCGCCGAACACGACGCCCGGCAGGATGTGCGCGGGCGCCCAGATGAGCGCGGAGATGACGTTCATCGAGAAGAAACGCATCGGCGTCATGCCCGCCATGCCGGCGACGATCGGCACGACCGCGCGCAGCGGCGCGATGAAACGCGCGAGGATCACGCTGCGCGCGCCATGGCGCACGAAGTATTCCTTCGCTCTCGCGAACATCTCGGGATAGTGCGAGAACGGCCATCGCTGCGCGAGCGCGTCGCGATAGCGATGACCGATCCAGTAGCTGAGGGCGTCGCCGGCCACGGCGCCCGCGATGGCCATGACGAACAGCCAGCCGAGATTGACCGTGCCCGTGCCGGCGAACGCACCGGCGATGAACATGGCCGTGCTGCCCGGAATGAACGTGCCGATGAGCGCCATCGATTCGAGAAACGCCGCCGCGAACACGAAGGCGAGCGTCCACTGCGCATGCGTGGCCAGCAGGTGCAGCAAGTGGACGTAGGCGTGCTCCATCGACGGGCGGGAAGGGGGTGGCGGGTTGCCGGGGGTTCGCGGTTCTGGCGGGTGACATGCGCAATATACCTTTGCGCGGGGGGAGCGTGCGGCTGGCGGGCCGGCAGGTGGTGTGCCGGTGCGCGCTGGAGATGCGCCGACGCCGGGTTTATCTCGTGTCGGGTTTGAAGGCGGTCAAGTGAGGATGTCGCGAACGCTCTTCGGTTGGTGGGTGAGCTTGTCCGGCGTCATGGCGGCGTGTTGGGACAGTGTGTTCGTGCCGCGCGCGCCAAAGGGGCGGGGCGTGGCGAGTGCCGGGAGACGGCTGCTCGCTGTTTGGGGGCATCGAGTCAGAATCCCCAGACGACGCAAAATTGCGGACCGACCGGGGTGCGAGTTGTTACCGCGACGATGTTTGTGCCCGGACCCGATTCGGAGTCTGCGTGCAGAAACGTATGTTCCGTGCGATTTATTTTGCATAACAAAATAATTAGCGGGCCACAAGCTATCACGCGAATTTTCGTGCAGCGCCCGGATCAATCCGGTTGGGGAATTTCACGGCCGGCGGTGTCAACGGGCTGAACGGGATCCGGACGGCAGGCGCACCGGCGCTGCGCGAGGCGCTGATGCTCCACGACGGGTGGCGATGAGGCCGGCTACGTAGGCGTGGTCGCGTTCTTTCGCGACCAGTCCGATGCCGAATGGCAACTCGTGATTCTGAAACCGCAGTGGAAGACGACCGATCCGGTGCAGCTCGTGGTCGGCGGTAACCGGGTTGAAATGCGGACGCAGCGGTGACGCTTGCGCTTCCCGTCTCCATTCACATCAGTCCCGCCCCAAAGCAATAAACCGCGCAAGATGATGATCCTCATCCCCGAGCTGATGATCGATCATGACGAGCCGCTTCGCGTAATGAGCGAGCGGCAGCTCCCACGTCATGCCGATGCCGCCGTGCAACTGGATCGCTTCTTCGGCCACGCGTGCGCCGATGCGTCCAATCGAATATTTCGCCGCCGAGAGCGCGCGTTCGCGTTCGCGGCGCGGTGCGTCGATCGCCGCCGCTGCGTTGATGACCGCCGAACGTGCCTGTTCGATGTCGAGCAGCAGGTCGGCCATGCGATGCTGCAGCGCCTGGAAACTGCCGATCTGCACGCCGAACTGTTTGCGCGTGCGCAGGTAGTCGAGCGTGTAGTCGCGCGTGACGTCCATCGCGCCGACCGCTTCCGCCGCGAGCGCGAGAAGGCCGTAGCCCGTCGCGTGTTCGAGCGTCGCGAAGCCGCTGCCTTCCACGCCGACGAGCGCGTCGGCGCCGAGCATCACTTCGGTTAGCGCGACTTCGGCCGCACGTCCTCCGTCGATCTTGCGATAGCCGCGCACGCTCACGCCTTGCGCGTCGCGCGGCACGAGAAAGAGCGAGATACCGGCTTCGTCGAATCCGGCGCCGGGCATGCCGAACGAGGTGCGCGCGGAAACGAGCAGCAGATCCGCGTGCTCGCCGTGCTGCACGACGCCCTTGGCGCCATGCAGCACCCACTGGCCGCCGTGCTTTGCGGCGCGCGTCGTCACACGCGACGCCTCGTAGTGCGAGCCCGGTTCGTCGTGAGCGAACGCGACGATTCGCGAGCCGTCGATCAGCGAAGCAATCTGCTCTTGCTGCGCGACACGGCCAGCATGCGTGAGCGCGCGTCCGACGACGAGCGTATCGAGGAACGGTTCGACCACGAGTCCGCGTCCGAGCGATTCGAACACGACGGCCACGTCGAATCCCTGGCCGCCGAATCCGCCGTGCGCTTCGTCGAACAGCGCGCCGATCACGCCGAGTCCGGCGAAGCGGCGCCACATGTCGATGCTGAAACCTTCGGCGGAGCGTGCGATCGTGTCGCGCGTGTCGAATGCGTATTGTTCGGCGATGAAGCGATTGAGCGAATCCGCAAGCATCCGGCGGTCTTCGGTATGCTGAAAATCCATGGCGCCGCCCCTTTACAGACCGAGCATCATCTTCGCGATGATGTTCTTCTGGATTTCGTTGGAGCCGCCGAAGATCGACAGCTTGCGGTTGTTGAAATAGAGTGACGCGGCGCTCGCGGCTTCGTCCGGCCCGATGGTCTCGCCTTCGTAGCCTTCTTCGAGCGCTTCTTCGACGAACGGCGCCGCGTACGGTCCCATCGCGCGGCGCAGCAGCGACGAAATCTCCTGGCGGATCTCGGTGCCGCGAATCTTGAGCATCGAGCTTTCCGCGCCCGGCACGCCGCCGCCCGCCACGGCCGCGATCACACGCAGGTTCGTGGTCTTCATGTTTTCGAGGTCGATTTCGACCTTCGCGATGCGCGCGGCGAACTGCGGGTCTTCCGCGAGCGGCCTGCCGTTGCGCGGGATCTTCTGCGCCGCGCGCTTCAGGCGCGCGAGCGCCGCGACCGAAAAGCCCACGCCCGCGATGTTCGTGCGCTCGTAGGTCAGCAGATACTTCGCATATGTCCAGCCCCTGTTTTCTTCGCCGACGAGGTTCTCGACCGGCACGCGCACGTCGGTGAAGAACACTTCGTTCACCTCATGTTCTCCGTCGAGCGTGATGATGGGCCGCACTTCGACGCCCGGCGTGTTCATGTCGATCAGCAGGAAGCTGATGCCTTCCTGCTTGCGCACGTCGGTCGCGGTGCGAACGAGGCAGAAGATCATGTTCGCGTAGTGGCCGAGCGTGGTCCACGTCTTCTGGCCGTTCACGACGTAATGCTCGCCCGAATCGTCCTTGACGCGTACGGCCGTCGTGCGCAGCGACGCGAGGTCCGAGCCCGCGCCGGGCTCCGAATAGCCCTGGCACCACCAGTCGGAGCCGTCGAGGATGCGCGGCAGCCAGTAGCGCTTTTGCGCTTCGCTGCCGTACTTGATGAGCACGGGTCCGAGCATGTTCACGCCGAACGGCACGATGCGCGGCGCGCCCGCAATCGCGCATTCGTTCTCGAAGATGAACTTCTGCACCGGCGTCCAGCCGGGACCGCCGTGCTCCTTCGGCCAGTGGTTCGCGAGCCAGCCTTTTTCGTCGAGCGTCGCGTGCCACGTCGCCATGTCGTCGCGCGTGAGGCGGCGGCCGTTGCGCACCTTGTCGGCGATGCGTTGCGGCAGACGTTCGCGCAGGAAGTCCAGCACCTCGGTGCGGAAAGCTTCTTCGTGTGCCGTGAATTTCAGGTCCATGCCCAGGTCGCTCCATGCAGCGGGCGCGAGGCCCGCGTCGCTTCAAGCCGGTTTTTAAGCCGATTTACGCCGATTGATCGAGGCTCGCGAAGTCCGCGCCGCGCTCGACGAGTTCGACGATGAGCGGCGACGGCCGCCAGAACAGCGGGTCCTCTTTCGCGAACTCGCGGATATCGGCGAGCACGTTCGAGAGGCCGACCGTATCGGCGTACTTCATCGGGCCGCCGCGATAGCGCGGAAAACCATAGCCGTAGAGCAGCGTCACGTCGACGTCGAGCGGACGCAGCGCGATCTTCTCGTGCACGACGTTCGCGCCTTCGTTGATCATCGCGGCCATATAGCGGCGGACGATCTCTTCGTCGGTGAAGCTGCGCGGCGTGATGCCCGCGCGTTCGCGCTCGGCGGCGATGATCGCTTCGACTTCGGGATCGGGCGAGCCCGTGCGCGCGCCCTCGGGATAGAGGTAGAAGCCGCGGCCCGTTTTCTGGCCGAACCAGCCGCGCTCGCAGAGGCGGTCGGCGATCTGCACGTAGCGCGCGTTCGGATCGCGCGTGGCGGCGCGGCGCTTGCGCGACGCCCAGCCGATGTCGCCGCCCGCGAGGTCGATGACCTGGTACGGGCCCATCGCGAAGCCGAAGTCGCGCACGGCCTTGTCGATCTGATACGGCGATGCGCCGTCTTCCATCAGGTGATCGGCCGCCGCGCGATACACCGCGAGCAAACGGTTGCCGATGAACCCGTCGCACACGCCCGCGCGCACGGGCACCTTGCGCAGCTTCTTCGCGAGTTCGAACGCGGTCGCGACGACGTCCGCCGATACCTGCTCCGGCACGACGACTTCGAGCAGCTTCATGATGTTGGCGGGCGAGAAGAAGTGCAGGCCCACGACGTCTTGCGGACGCTTCGTGCCCGCGGCGATCGCGTCGATGTCGAGATACGACGTGTTGGTCGCGAGCACGGCGCCCGGCTTGCAGACGCGGTCGAGTTCGGCGAACACGGCGTGTTTGACGCTCATGTCCTCGAACACGGCTTCGATCACGAGATCGGTTTGCGCGAGCGCGTCGTACGACGTGCTGCCGCGCAAGCGCGCGAGAATCTGCGCCTTCGCCTCGGGCTTCATGCGGCCCTTCGCGACGAGGCCGTCGTAGACCTTCTCGACGTGCGCGCGTCCGCGTGCGAGCGAGGCGTCGTCGCGCTCGATCATCGTCACGGGCAGGCCCGCGTCGAGCGCCGCGACCGCGATGCCCGCGCCCATCGTGCCGCCGCCGATCACGCCGATCGTCTCGATCGCGCGCGGCGACGCGCTCTTCGTTTCGGGCGCCTTCTGCACTTCGCGCTCGGCGAAGAACGCGTGAATGAGGCCCGCGCGCTGCGGGCTGTCGAGGCATTCGATGAATTGCGCGCGCTCGAAGCGCAGGCCGTCTTCGAACGATTGATCGAGCGCGGCTTCGACGCAATCGACGATCTTCATCGGCGAGAAGAGGCCGCGCGACTTCTTCGCCGTCTCGGCGCGCGCGGCGGCGATGGCGGCCTGCGCGGCGGCGCGGTCCGCGAGACCTTGCGCGTCGCGCGTGCGGCGAGCCGGGGCGTGCGAGGCGAGCAGCTCCTGGGCGTACGCGAGTCCTTCGGCGAGGACGTCGTCGCTTGCGCCGACGCGGTCCACGAGGCCGAGCTTCAGTGCTTCCTGGGCGCTCGCGTGGCGGCCGCTCAGGATCAGCGAGAGCGCGGCCTCGGCGCCGGTCAGGCGCGGCGCGCGCTGCGTGCCGCCCGCGCCGGGCAGGAGGCCCAGCTGCACTTCGGGCAGGCCGAGCTTCGCGCCCGCGACGGCGAGCCGGTAGTGCGCGCCGAGCGCCACTTCGAGCCCGCCGCCGAGCGCCGCGCCGTGGATCGCGGCGATCACCGGCTTGCGGCACGCCTCGATGCGGTTGCAGACGTCGGGCAGCGCGGGCGGCTGCGGCGGCTTGCCGAACTCGCGGATATCGGCGCCCGCGATGAAATTGCGCCCTGCGCCGACGATCAGCACGGCCTGCACGGCGTCGTTCGACTCGGCGTGCTCGATCGCGGCGGCGAGGCCGCGGCGCACGTCGACGCCCAGCGCGTTGACGGGCGGGTTGTCGATCGTGACGAGCAGCACTTTGCCGCGCAGTTCGTACGAAACGGGGGAGGAAGCGATGCTGTCGGATGCCATGTCTCGTGTCTCCAGAGGCCAGAACGTGCGTGCCTGATTATGGGATGATGGCCTCGATTGTGGGCTCGCCAAGGTTCATTGACAATCGCATTGAAGGTTGACAGACTGTCAAATTATCCTTGACAGTGAGCCGGCCGTGGACGTCAATGCGCTGACCCTGCTGGTGGAGATCCTCGACGCGGGCAACCTGAGCGAGGCCGCGCGGCGGCTGAAGATGAGCCGCGCGAACGTCAGCTACCACCTGAACCACCTGGAAAAATCGATCGGACTGCAACTCGTGCGGCGCACCACGCGCCGCGTCGAGCCGACCGAGATCGGCCTGAAGCTCTACGAGCACGGCCGCGCGATCCAGAACGCGATCATCGCCGCGCGCGAGTCGGTCACGACGCTCGGGCAGACGCTGCAGGGCCGCGTGCGGCTCTCGGTGCCGAGCGGTTATGGCCAGCTCGTGATGTCCGACTGGCTCATCGGGTTCAAGCGGCTTTATCCGGGCATCGTGCTCGACGTGATGTTCGAGAACCGCGTGGAAGACCTGCTGCGCGATGAGGTCGATATCGCGGTGCGCGTGATGTCGGAGCCGCCGCAGAATCTCGTCGCGCGCGATATGGGGCCGGTCAGCTACGTCGCGTGCGCGTCGAAGCAATGGGCCGAAGAGCACGGCATGCCGCAGCGGCTCGAAGATTTGCGCACGGCGCCCGTCATCACGGCGGCGGTCGTCGGCAGGCAGTTGCGCCTCGCGGGCTATCTCGGCGACGAGCGCCACGAGGTGCTGCTGGAGCCGACGATTATTTCGGAGAACTTTCTTTTTCTGCGGCAATCGATACTCGCGGGGCTCGGCATCGGTATCGTGCCCGACTACGTGGTCCACGACGACATCCGCCGCGGCGGCGCCGTCACGTCGCTCGACGCCTGGCGGCTCAGCATCTTCGGGACGCACATGTACATGCTCTATATGCCGAACCGGCATCACACGCGCGCGGCGTCCACGTTCATCGACTTCGTGCTCGCCGAAGCGGGCAAGACCGGGCGCGGCAGCGCCGCCTGAACGGCGCGTTACCGCCGCTCGCCGGCGCGCGGCGGAGGCGGGCCGACCTGGTCGGTGTATTCGTCCGTCACGGGCGGACGGCCGCGCGTCTTCGGCCAGAGCGGCACGCGCTGCTGGATGCCCGCCTTCGCGAGCATGTGCGCGCTGATGGGCGCCGTGAGGAACAGAAACGCGGGAATCAGCAGTTCGTGCAGGCTCGCGAAATCGTTGTGCGTGCTGAAATAGATCACCGATGCGAGCACGACGCCGCCCACGCCGAGCGTCGTCGATTTGGTCGGGCCGTGCAGGCGCATGAAGAAGTCGGGCAGGCGCGTGAGCCCGATTGCGCCGATCAGCATGAACAGGCTGCCGACCAGCAGCAGCGCGCAGACGATCGCTTCGACGAGAGTTTGCATGAGCTTGCCCTTCGTTTTACTTCAGTTCGATGATGTCGCCGCGCTGCAGATACTTCGTGAGCGCGACGGTGCCGATGAATCCCATCACCGCGATCAGCAGCGCGATTTCAAAGAACACGGTGGAGCGCAGGCTGATGCCGTAGACGACGATCAGCGCGATCGCGTTGATGTTGAGCGTATCGAGCGCGACGATGCGATCGGGCAGCGACGGACCGCGCACGAGGCGCACGAGCGTGAGCAGGCACGCGAGTCCGAGGACGGCGAACGACACGGGGATGACGAGGGTCAGCATGCGAAGATCTCCATCAGCGGGGCTTCATAGCGGGTCTTGATCAGCGCGACGAGCGCGGCTTCGTCGTCGAGATCGAGCACGTGGACGATGAGGCGCGTGCGGTCGTCGGAGAGTTCCGCGCACAGCGTGCCGGGGCTCAGCGACACGATGCTGATGAGCGCCGTGAGCGCGATTTCGTGCGTGCTGTCGAGCGGTACTTCGATGAATGCGGGGCGCAGCCGCTGCGTCGGTCCGAGCACGAGCAGCGCGACTTCGACGTTCGCGACGACGATGTCGATGAGGACGTGCATCACGAGCCGCACGAGCACGCGCGGCCGGCCGAAGCGCGCCGGCGGCAGCCACAGTCCCTCGCCGACGACGAACGCAATCGCGCAGCCGAGCACGGCCCCGAGCACGATGTTGCCGGGCGAGACGTCGTTCATCAGCAGCAGCCAGGTCGCCAGCAGGACGACGGTGAGCCAGGGGCGAGGGAAGAGGCGTTTCATCATGGGTCACTCGTCCTTCGGCGCGCTCAGGACCGCGTGAACGTAGGCGGCGCGATCGAGCAACTGGGCGGCGGTGGCGTCGAGGTAGCGCTTGAGCGGGCCCGCGCCGAGCGTGATCGTCACCACGCATGCGAGCAGCAGCGTGCACGCGGCCAGCTTCGCGCGCGTTCCCCGCGGCGCTCTGGATGGCGCGGCCGCATAGGCTTGCGACGCGGGCATGGCCCAGAAGATGCGCGTGCCGGTGCGGCTCAGCGCGACGATCAGCAAGAGGCCGGAGATCAGCACGGCCGGCCACAGGACGACGGCCTGCGCGAGCGGCGTGGCCGCGAGCACCATCGCCTTGCCGAGGAAGCCCGAAAGCGGAGGCAAGCCCGCCGCGCCCACGGCGAGCGCGAAGAAAAGCAGCGCGGCGGCTTTCGACGGCCACGGTGTTGCGGCGCGCGCCGGAGCCGCAACCGCAACGACGTTGGCAACGGCCACGACCGTCTCGTCGCCGGGCGCGGAGGCAATGGCTGGGGTGTCGTCGAGTGCAGTGCGCGCGGCGGGTTCTGACGCAGCGGTCCGCTCGTGCGCTTCCGGTTCGAGCGTATCGGCGAGCAGGAAGAGCGCCGCCGTGCACAGCGTCGTGCTGATGAGGTAATAGAGCAGGGCGCTCCACGCCGCCGCGCTTTGCAGCGTCGCGGCCGCGATCAGCAAGCCGACGGAGACGAGCACGACATACGCGGTCGTCGACTTGAGGCTCGACACCGCGAGCGCGCCGAGCGCGCCGAACACGATCGTCGCGATCGCGAGCCACCACGCCCAGCCGTGCATGTAGCCTTCGAGCAGGCCGCCCGCCGCGCCGAACACGAGCGCGTCGCAACGCAGCATCGCGTAGACGCCCACCTTCGTCATGATCGCGAAGAGCGCGGCGACGGGGCCGATCGCGCTGCGGTACGCCTGCGGCAGCCAGAACGACAGCGGAAAAATCGCGGCCTTCAGGCCGAACACGAGCATCAGCATCGCGCCCGCGAATTGCGCGAGCGGCAGCGACGCGGCGTCGAGATGCGCGAGCCGCTCGCCGATGTCGGTCATGTTCAGCGTGCCGGTGAGGCCGTAGAGCACGCCGATGGCGATCAGGAAGAACGACGAGCCCACGAGATTCAGCAGCATGTAGTGAAGGCCGCTTTTCACGCGGCGCACGCCGCCGCCGTGCAGCAGCAGCGCGTATGAAGCGATCAGCAGGAGTTCGAAGAATACGAACAGGTTGAAAAGATCGCCCGCGAGAAACGCGCCGTTCAGCCCCATCAGCTCGAACTGGAATAGCGCGCGGAAGTAGCGGCCGCGCCGCACGTCGGCGCTCGATGTGCCGAGCAGGCAGCAGCACGCGAGCACGGCGGTCAGCAGCAGCATGAGCGCGCCGAGGCGATCGAGTTGCAGCACGATGCCGAACGGCGCGCGCCACGCACCGGGTACATACGTCAAGATATCGCCCGTCGATGCGCGCCCGGCGAGCGACGTGGCCACGGGCAGCAGCGCGAGCGTCGCGACCACGCTGAGCGCGCGTTGCAGGCGCTGCGCGCGCAGCGGCAGCGCGACGATCGCGCCGGCCGCGAAGAGCGGGATCACGATGGGGAGGACGAGGCCGTGGTTCATTCGGCGTGCGTCTCCTTGCCGTCGATATCGACGCGATCGGTGCCGTTGAGCGCAAGCGAACGCAGCGCGAGCACCACGGTAAACGCGGTCATCGCGAAGCCGATCACGATGGCGGTGAGCACGAGCGCTTGCGGCACGGGATCGGCATACGCGGCGGCGTGCTCGCCGATCACGGGCGGCTTGCCGGTCGAGAGCCGGCCCATGCCGAGCAGGAACAGGTTGATCGCGTACGAAAACAGCGTGATCCCGAAGATCACGGACAGCACGCGCGCGCACAGCAACAGGTAGAGACCGCACGCGCAGAGCACGCCGACCGTCACGGCATAAGCGGCTTCCATCAGCTCTTCTCCACCGATTGCAGGTCTTTGTCGCGCACGCCGAGGTGCGAGACGATCGTGAGCGTCGTGCCGACGACCGCGCCGAATACGCCGAGGTCGAACAGCATCGCCGTGCTCAATTCGAATTCGCCGATGAGCGGCACATACGGCACGTGGAAATGGCCGAACGCGCTGGTGAGGAACGGCCGGCCGAACGCGAGGCTGCCGAGGCCGGTGCCCATCGCCACGAGGAGCCCGAGCCCCGCCAGCGCGCGGTAGTTGATGCGGATGCGCGATTCGGTCCACAGCACGCCGCTCGCGAGGTATTGCAGCAGGAGCGCGACGGACACGATCAGCGATGCGATGAAACCGCCGCCCGGCAGGTTGTGTCCGCGCAGGAAGATGAACACGGCGACGAGCGCGGTGAGCGGCAGCATGAGCCGCGCGAGGAGCGCGAGCAACAGCGGGTGCGATTGCGACGACCACGGCAGGCCGCCCGGCCCCGTGGCGGGCGCGGCGAGGCGCAGGCCGCGCAGCAGCGCCGTCACGGCGAGCCCCGCGACGACGAGCACGCTGATCTCGACCATCGTGTCGAAGCCGCGGAAATCCACGAGGATCACGTTCACCACGTTGTGGCCGCCGCTGCCGGGCAGCGCGTTCGCGAGAAAGAACGGCGCGATGCCCTCGCCCGGCGCGCGCGTCATCACCGCCCACGCGACGCCGCCGGTCAGCGTGCCGCCCGCGATTGCGAGCACGCCGTTGCGCACGCGCGTAGAGACGCCTTCGACGGGCTGCTGCTCGGCGGGCAGGAAGTAGAGGGCGAGCACGAGCAGCAGGATCGTCACGATCTCGACGGAGATTTGCGTGAGCGCGAGATCGGGCGCGGAGAAGCGCGCGAACGCGAGCGTCACGAAGAGACCGCACGTGCTCAGCATGATGACCGCATGGAGCGGGTTCGCGCGCACGCGAACCACGGCGACACCGACGAGCGCGGTGAGCGCGAGACCGGTCACGGTGATCGCATCGACGGGCGTGAGCGCGACGGGGCCGGTAATCGGCGTGAGCGTGAAAAGCGCCGAGCCGGGCACGACGATCATCGTCGCCACCATCCACGCGAGCCACGACGGCAGCGAGCCGCTTGCGAGCACGCGCATGATGGCGGCGGCGCCCTGTTCGAGGCGCTGAACGAAACGGTCGAAGCCTTCGCTCGCGTTCATTTCGGAGAGCATCGAGCGGTGATGGCGGAACGCGTCGCGGCGCAGGAAGAACAGCAGCGCGCCCGCGGCGAACGACACGAGGCTCATCGCGAGCGGCACGTTCAGGCCGTGCCAGATGCTGAGGCTGTACTGGGGCACGGAGCCGCCGAGCGCGAACCATGCCGCCGATTCGAGCATGCGTCCGATCGTCTGCTGCGGCACGAGGCCGACGAGCAGACACAGCACGACGAGGATTTCGATCGGCAGGCGCATGAAGCGCGGCGGCTCGTGAGGCGGGAAGTGCGGGAGGTCGCGGGGCGTCGCGCCGTCCCAGAACACGCCGTAGACGAAGCGCAGCGAGTAAGCCACCGATAGCCCGGCCGCCACGACGGCGAGCGCGGGAATCACCCAGTTGAAGTTGCCGAGCAGTCCTTGCGCGAGTGTCTCGCCGAAGAACATTTCCTTCGACAGAAAGCCGTTGAGCAGGGGCACACCCGCCATCGCGAGCGACGCGACGCCCGCGAGCGCGGCCGTGAACGGCATGAAGCGGCGCAGCCCGCGCAGGCGGCCGAGGTCGCGCGTGCCGGTCTCGTGATCGATGATGCCCGCCGCCATGAACAGCGACGCCTTGAATACCGCATGGTTGAAGGTATGGAACAGCGCGGCGACCGTCGATAGATCCGTGTCGAGGCCGAACAGCAGCACGATGAGGCCGAGGTGGCTGATCGTCGAATACGCGAGCAGTCCTTTGAGATCGCGCTGAACGAGCGCCATCGCCGCGCCGCCCGTGAGCGTCGCGAGGCCGACGAGGCTCACGATGTAGAACCACCAGTCCGTGCCTTCGAGCACCGGATAAAGCCGCGCGAGCAGGAAGACACCGGCCTTCACCATCGTCGCCGAGTGCAGGTACGCGGAAACGGGCGTCGGCGCGGACATCGCGTGCGGCAGCCAGAAGTGAAACGGGAATTGCGCCGACTTCGTGAACGCGGCGAAGAGAAACAGCAGCAGGATCGCCGGATAGAGCGGATCGCCCTGCACCTTGCCCGCGTGCGCGAGCACGTCGGTCAGGTCATAGCTGCCGCAGACGCGGCCGAGCAGCAGCACCGCGCCGAGCAGCGCGAGCCCGCCCGCGCCGGTGATCGCAAGCGACATGCGCGCGCCGCGCCGCGCGTCGGCGCGCGACGGCCAGAAGCCGATCAGCAGGAACGAGACGAGGCTCGTCAGTTCCCAGAAGATCACGAGCAGCAGAAGGTTGTTCGAGAGCACGAGGCCGAGCATCGCGCCCATGAAGAGCAGCAGGAGCAGGTAGAGGCGCGGCAGCGACTCGCTGCCTTCGAGGTAGTAGCGGGCATAGACGAAGACCAGCAGGCCGATGGCGAGCACGAGCAGCGCGAACATGAACGAGAGCCCGTCGAGCCGTAACGCGAACGACAAGCCGAGTTCGGGCACCCAGTCGTGGCGCCATGCGAGGACACCGTAGGTCGCCATGCCGACGCGTTGGCTCGCGAGCAGGCCGAGGCCGAACAGCGCCGTCGCGAACGCGATCCACGTGGCGAGCGGCCGCGCGAACTGCGTGAAGCGCGCGGTGAGCGCGAGCACCGCGGCGGCCGCGAAGGGTAAGAGGACCAGCCACGCCAATGCCATCTGACTCTCTCCGGATGTCCGCCTGCGAGGCGGTGCAGGAAGCAGGGCGCGGCGCGCCGGTCGTGCCGCGCGCCGCAGATCACGATCATAGCTGTAAACCCGTTGTAAGCGGGCAGCCTCAAGCGAGGCGCGCGATCACGCCATCTGGCTCAGCGTCTTGCGAAAACGCATGAGCGAGAACGCGAACAGCACGCTGCCGATCACCGCGAGCCACAGGAAAGGCGGCCAGACGACGGCGATGCCCGCGCCGCGATAGAGGATGGCCTGGCTCAGTTCGACGAAGTGCGTGGTCGGCGCGACGAGCATGATGTTCTGCGCGAACTGCGGCATGGACTCGCGCGGGGTGTTGCCGCCCGAGAGCATCTGCAGCGGCAGCATCACGAGCACGAGCAGCATGCCGAACTGCGGCATGCTGCGCGCGAGCGTGGCCATGAAGATGCCCATCGACGTCGTCGCGAACAGGTGCAGCGCCGCGCCCGCGAGAAAGAGCGGCACCGATCCTTCGACGGGCACGCGCAGCGCGCCGCGCACGACGAACTGGAGCGAAAACGCCGCCGCGACGAGCACCACGAGCCCCATCGACCAGATCTTCGCAAGCATGATCTCGTTGGGCGTGACGGGCATGACGAGCAGATGCTCGATGGTGCCGTGCTCGCGCTCGCGGATGAGCGCCGCGCCCGTGAGGATGATCGAGAGCATCGTCACGTTGTTGATGATCTCCATGAGCGAGCCGAACCACGCCTGCGTGAGATTCGGATTGAAGCGCATGCGGACCGCGAGATCGACAGGCGGCACGACCGGCGCGCGATAGCGGTTCACGAAGGTGCTCACCTCGTCGCCGATCATCTGCTGGATATAGCCGCTGCCCGTGAACGCCTGGCTCATGCGCGTGGCGTCCACGTTGAGCTGCACCTCGGCGGGGCGGCCCGCCAGCACGTCGCGCTGAAGGTTCGGCGGAATGTTGAGCACGAACGTGAAGCGGCCCGCGTCCATGCCCGCATCGGCTTCGGCGGGCGTGACGGGCTGCGGCACGAGAAAGTGCGGCGGAAAGAACGCGCTGATGATGCGCTGGGAAAGCGGCGAGGCGTCGTAGTCGATCACGGCGATGGGCGCGAGATGCAGCGTTTCGGGCCGCGAGGTCGCCGAGGAATAGATCATCGCCGTGAACGCGAAGACGATGAAGATGAGCAGCATGGGGTCGCGCGCGAGGCTCCATAGCTCCTTGACGCCGAGGCGGTAGATGTTGGCGAGATGGCGGCCCATGTCAGGTCTCCTGCTTCTTCAGCAACGCGGCGGTCAAGCCGGTCACGATGGGAGACGCGATCGCGAGCGGCCAGAACGACGCGTACAGGTCGCGGAAACTCAGCGCCTTGTTGAACACGCCCCGGCTGATCGTGAGCATGTGCGTCGCGGGATAGATCTGCCCGATGATGCGCCCCGCGCCCTCCAGCGACGACACCGGCGTGAGCATCCCCGCGAACTGCACGGTGGGGACCATCGTACCGATCATCGTGAAGAAAAGCGCGGCGATCTGGCTTTTCGTGAACGTCGAGGCGAGCAGGCCGATGGCCGTCGCGCAGAGGCAGTAGAGGACCGCTGCGGCGAACAGCGTCGGGAAGCTGCCTTTGATCGGGACTCCGAATAACGTGACGGCGAGCAGCGTCATCAGGAGGAAGTTGACGAGCGCGAGCAGCACGTAGGGTGCCTGCTTGCCGAGCAGGAATTCGAGGCGCGTCACGGGCGTCACGTAGAGGTTGATGATCGAGCCGAGTTCCTTCTCGCGCACCACGGCGAGCGCGGTCAGCATGGCCGGCATCATCAGCAGCAGCATCGGGATCACCGCGGGCACCATGGCAGGCAGGCTGCGCACGTCGGGGTTGTAGCGAAAGCGCGTTTCGACGGTGACGCTCGCATGCGCGGTCGTCCCCAGACGGGCCTGCGCCTGTTGCAGCAGCCATCCCTGATGCAGGCCGAGCACGTAGCCGCGCACCGTTTCCGCGCGTTGCGGCATCGCGCCGTCGATCCATACGCCGATCTGCACGGGCGTCCCGCGTGCGACGTCGCGCGCGAAGCCGGGCGGAATCTCGACGGCGAGCGCGAGTTCGCCGCTGCGCATGCGGCGATCCATCTCCGCATGATTCGCAATGGGCGGCCGCTCGATGAAATAGCGCGAGCCCGCGATATTCAGCTCGTAGTTCTGCGAAAGCGTGGTGCGGTCGTGATCGAGCACGGCGAAGCTCAGATCCTCCACGTCCATGCTGATGCCGAAACCCATCACGAAGAGCAGCAGCAGCGAGCCCGCGAGCGCGAGCGTCGCGCGCACGGGGTCGCGGCGCAGTTCGAGCGCTTCGCGCCACATGTAGCTGTACATGCGCTGGAAGCTGAAGCCGCGATGCTGCGAATGGGCGTGCGGGTCGTCGCTTTCGCCGAGCGTCGCAAGTTCCCCGGTCGAGCTTTGCGCGGTGCCCGCGCCCGCGTCGACGAGATACGCAATGAACGCTTCTTCGAGCGTCGCGGCGCCGCGTTCCCGCGTGATCTCGTCCGGTGTGGCGCTCACGAGCACGCGGCCCGCGTGCATCAACGACATGCGGTCGCAGCGCTGCGCTTCGTTCATGAAGTGCGTCGAGATGAAAATCGTCACCTGGTCTTCGCGCGCGAGCGCGATGAGCAGCCGCCAGAAGTTGTCGCGCGCGACCGGATCGACGCCCGAGGTCGGTTCGTCGAGGATCAGCAGTTCCGGCTTGTGCACCATCGCCACCGCGAGCGAGAGCCGCTGACGCACGCCGAGCGGCAGGCTCGCGGGCAGCGAATCGAGCGCGTCGGCGAGGTCGAAGCGCTCGACCATCTCGCTCACGCGCGCGTCGATGTCCGCTTCGGGCACGTGAAAAAGCCGCGCGTGCAGCACGAGGTTCTGGCGCACGGTCAATTCGCCGTAGAGCGAGAACGCCTGCGACATGTAGCCGACGCGCCGCCGCGTGGCGAGGTCGCGCGGATCGACCTCGTGCCCGAAGAGCCAGGCCTGGCCATCGGATGCGGGCAAGAGGCCCGTGAGCATCTTCATCGTCGTGGACTTGCCGCAGCCGTTCGAGCCGAGAAAGCCGAATATCTCGCCGCGCCGGATGCGAAAGCTCACGTGATCGACCGCGACGAAATCGCCGAAGCGCATCGTCAGGTCTTTCGCCTCGATGGCGATTTCGGCGTTTTCGTCGGCATGCAGCGGCACGATCTCGACGCTCAGATGGCCGCGTTTCTTCGCCTCGGGCAGCAGCGCGATGAACGCCTCTTCGAGCGACGCCGTGCCCGTGCGTTCGAGCAGTTCGCCGGGCGTGCCGGTGGCGAGGATCGCGCCGTCGTCCATCGCGATGAGCCAGTCGAAGCGCTGCGCCTCGTCCATGTACGCGGTCGCCACGATCACGCTCATCGACGGCCGCTCCTTGCGGATGCCGTTGATGAGATCCCAGAACTGCGCGCGCGCGAGCGGATCGACGCCCGTCGTCGGTTCGTCGAGGATCAGGAGGTCGGGGTCGTGAATGAGCGCGCAGCACAGGCCGAGCTTCTGCTTCATGCCGCCCGATAGCTTGCCCGCCGGGCGCGCGAGAAAAGGATCGAGACCCGTGGCGCGCGTGAGCGCGTCGATGCGGCGGCGGCGCTCGTCGTCGTCGTGGCCGAAGAGGCGGCCGAAGAACTGCAGGTTCTCTTCGACCGAGAGCGTCGGATAGAGATTCTTGCCGAGCCCCTGCGGCATGTAGGCGATGCGCGGGCACACGGCGTCGCGATGCTTCTTGCTCGACATGTCGCCGCCGAGCACCCACACCTTGCCCTCCTGCACCGCGCGCGAACCGGCGACGAGCGCGAGCAGGCTCGACTTGCCCACGCCGTCCGGCCCGATCAGCCCGACCATGAGGCCGGCGGGCACGTCCTGCGTCACGTCGGCGAGCGCGACGGTCTTGCCGTAGCGCAGCGAGACGTGCTCGATGCGGACCGCGGGTTCGCTCATCAGGGCACCCTCACCTGAAGATTCGCGGGCCATTCTTCATTCGAATCGAGCTTGATCCACGCGACGCCCGGCAAGCCGGTTTTCACGTACTGGAGATGTTTTTGCAGCAGTTCGGGATCGATCGCCGCGCGCACGCGGAACATGAGTTTTTCGCGTTCGCTCTCGGTTTCGACGGTCTTCGGCGTGAATTGCGCGGTCGAGGAGACGAACGTGACCTTCGCGGGAATCACCCATTGCGGCGCGGCATCGAGAATGATGTGCACGTCCTGGCCGAGCGCCACGCGACCGGCGGCCCGCGTCGGCAGGAAGAAAGTCATGTAGACGTCCGAAAGATCGACCATGTTGAGGACGCGTCCGCCTGCCCCGAGCACTTCACCCGGTTGCGCGACGCGAAACTGTATGCGGCCCGCGCGCGGCGCCTTGAGGTCGCTGTCGGTGATGTCGGCCTGGACGCGGTCGATCGTCGCCTGAGCCGCGGCGATGGCCGATTGCGCGCCCGTCTGCTGCGCGCGCGCGGCGCTCACCGCGGCGGCCGCGGCCGTGACCTGCGCCTTCGCCGCCGCGACGGCGGCCTGCGCGCTCTTCGCGCGCGCGCGGTCGTCGTCGAGTTCCTGCATCGACGACGCGCCTTCCTTCGACAGCTTCTCCGAGCGCGCGAGCCGGCGGCGTGCGGCATCGAGTTCGCTGTCGCGCTGCATGACGACCGCTTCGGCCGCGCGCTGGTCGCTCTCGCGCAGCGCGATCTGCGCCTTCGCGCTCGCTTCGGTGTTGATGGCCTGCTGATGCTGCGCCTGCGCTTCGTTGCGTTGCGCCTGCAGCGTGTCGATCTGCATGTGCGCGAGCGTCTGGCCCGCCGAAACGAAATCGCCCTCTCTCACGAGCACGTCGCGCACGCGGCCGGGGAGCTTCGTGGCGATGTCGACTTCGGTGGCCTCGATGCGGCCGTTGCCGTTCACGAACCCGGCGCCGGGACCGCGATTCGCGATCATGCGCCAGCCGAGGAAGCCCCCCGCCGCGACGGCAATCACGACGAGGGCGGGGATCAGTTTGCGGACGGTGATCTGCATGACGGAAACCTCGGTCAGGGATTGTTTTTCGCGGGCGCGGGCGTGGATTCAGGTACGTCGGCGCTCGTTGCGAAGGCGCCGCCGCCGAGCGCCGTATAGAGCGAGACGCGGCTCGACAGCAGCGCGCGACGCGTCTGGACGAGCTGCTGCTGCGCGTCGAGCAGATCGCGCTGCGCATCGAGCACTTCGAGGAACGGCGACGCGCCGTGGTCGTAGCGCAATTGCGCGAGCCGCGCGCGTTCGGCCTGGGCGGCGACGGTCTTGCGCAGCACGTCCACCTGCTCGGCGAGCCACTGGCGCGCGGCGAGCGCATCGGCGACGTCGCGGAACGCCGACTGGATCGCCAGTTCGTATGACGTCACGGCCTGGTCGCGCTGCGACTTCGCGACTTCGAGGTTCGCCTCGCGGCGACCCATGTCGAAGATCGGCAGCGATACGCTCGGGCCGAAATTCCACGCGAAACCCGGGCCCGTGAAGAGGTTGCCCAACTGCGTGCTCGCCGTGCCCACGGAGCCGGTGAGCGTGATCCTCGGGAAAAATTCGGCGCGTGCCGCGCCGATGTTCGCGTTGGCCGCGCGCAGCTGATACTCGGCGGCGATGATGTCGGGACGGTTGATCAGCAGATCCGAGGGCAGGCCCGCAGGCAGGTCGCTCATGACGGCGCTGTCGTCGAGGCGGATGTCCTGGTGCGGCAGATCGACGGGCTTGCCCACGAGCACCTGCAGTGCGTTGACGCGCGTGGCGCGCTGCTGCTGAAGCTGCGCGCCGAGTGCGGCGGCCTGGCGCCAGAGCGTCTCGACCTGCTTGAGATCGAGCTTCGAAATCGCGCCCACTTCGTGACGGCGCTTGAAGATGCGATACGACTTCTCGCGGGTCGTGATCGTTTGCTGCGCGAGCAGGATGCGTTCGTCGAGTTCGCGCAGATTCAGGTAGCTGTTGGCCACCTGCTCGATGAGCGTGAGCGTGACGGCCTGGCGGGCCGCGTCGGTGGCGAGATAGTTTTGCAGCGCCACATCGTTGAGGTTCGCAACCCGGCCCCAGAAATCGAGTTCCCACGTTGCGAGGCCGACGCCGACCTGAAACTGGTTCGCCGTGACCGGGCGCCCGATGCCGGTCAGATCGGCGGGCACGCGGGCGCGCGCGAGATCGGCTTCGACGCCGATCGTCGGGAACTGGTCCGCGCGGCGGATGCCGTACATCGCGCGCGCTTCCTCGACGCGCTGGATCGCGAGGCGCAGATCGCGGTTGTAGGCGAGCGCGTCGGCGATCAGGCCTTGCAGCACGGGGTCGGTGAAGTAGTCTTTCCAGCCGGTATCGGCGGCGCTCACGCCGTTCTGCGCTTCCGGGCCGGCGCCGGGGAAGGTCTGCGGCACCGGCATCGGCGGCTGCTCGAAGGGCGGGGCGAGCGACATGCAACCGGCCAGCGTCGCGACGAGCAGCGCCTGCGGCAATCGCCGGGCGGCAGGGCCGGTAACGGCCGCAAAGGCAGTTAGGGCAGCGGCAAACGCCAGGCGCTCCTGGCCGCAATTCGTCACTGTTCTCTCCTTTCGTGCTTTTACCGGCTGCACGCGGCGGCACGCGGCGGACCGTCATCGGCGCGATGTCGTGCGCTTCATGCGCTTCATGTGCGGCGTCGTCTGCTTCGGTCATGCTCGCCGCGCGTGAAGCGCGGGTTGCCCGGGACGAGCGTGTTGTGCGGTGCGGGTGCGGCGGCGTGAACGGGCGAAAAAGCGACCGGCAGCAGCAAGCAGCGGCCAGGCGGCGACAACCAGCCGTAAGCGGTAATAAGCGGCAGCAAGCGGCACCGCGCAGCAACAATCGGCAGTCGATGCTAGCGCGACGCTGAAAATCGTGACGGCCAGATGCGCGGCGGCGGCGCTCGCCGCGCACACCGGCCCGAAGGGAGGGTTACATTGACCAGACGAATGCTTCGTGGACGTGCGCCGTCTTGCCGATCTCGACGGTGCGCCGTTGCGTGTCGTGTGCGGGCGAGACGGGCCGGACGAATCGAGCGTAGGGCGGGCGAATTAAAGGCCCGTAAAAGACGGGCTTTTTTGCGTGGGCTTTGGCTATTCGGGGCGAGCGAAGAGAAGCGGCGCGTTATGCGAGCAAAACAGTCACGCATCGCGCGCGCGAAAGAACTTCGCGGATGTTCGGAGAACGGATTGCGCTTGCGCGCTCGTTGCCGCGAATTAAATCGCACGAAAGCGCACACGCGCATCCGGCACGATGCATCCTCCATTGCCATAAACGGACTAGGATCGTTCCGGTACGCGCGCGGTTCATTTCCTCGCACGATCTTTTCAAACGCCCGGCCACGCACCCGGCATCCATCGCGGCGGGGCTCGTTCGGACAGGGAGTATCGGATGAGCGAATTGATCGACACGCCGGGCTCATATGGCAGCCCGAAAACAGAGGCGCGCGCCGGCCGCCTCGGCTATTTACCCGTAGCGTTGTTCGGCTCGGTGATGGGGCTGACGGGCCTCTCGTCGGCATGGCGGCTCGCGCATCGCATGTACGGTACGCCGCTGTGGATTGCTCAAGTCTTCGGCGTGCTCGCGGTGCTCGCCTTTTTGGCGATCGGTTCCGGCTATGCGGTGAAATGGATTACCGGACCGCAGGTCGTGAAGGCCGAAATCGAACATCCGATTGCGGGCAATCTTTTCGGAACCTTGTTTATCAGCCTGCTACTCATCCCGATCCCGATAGCCGATGTCAGCCTGCGTGTGGCGCGCGTCATCTGGATTATCGGCGCGGTCGGCATGATCGTGTTTGCGTGGTTCATCGTTTCGCGCTGGCTCACTCACCGGCAAAACCCTGCGCATGCGACCCCGGCGTGGATCGTGCCAGTCGTGGGCCTTATCGATATTCCGCTCGCCGCGCCGTCGATTCAGCTTGCCCATATCGAAGGCTTCCTGATGCTCGCGCTCGCAGTCGGTCTTTTTTTCGCGGTGCCGCTTTTTACGCTGGTTTTCTCGCGTCTCATGTTCGAGGAACCGATGGCGACGAATTTGCAGCCTTCGCTGCTCATTCTGCTTGCGCCGTTCGCCGTAGGTTTTTCCGCATACGTGACGGTAGCCGGTAAGGTCGATCGTTTCGCGGATGCCCTTTACATGCTCACCCTTTTCCTGCTCACCGTACTCGTCGGGCGCCTGCGCTATCTGGCGATAGCGTGTCCGTTCCGGCTGGCGTGGTGGGCCGTCGGCTTTCCGCTCGCGGGCTCAACGGCCAGCGCGCTTCGTTACGCGGAGCAGGTGCCGGGGATCATCACGCACGGCATCGCGATCTTTCTGCTCGCGACCGTGACGGCGCTGCTGCTTGCGATGGCTATACGCACGTCCTGGGGTGTAATGCGTGGAGAGCTGGAAGCGCTGGCGGGCTAGGAACGACAGACGCCGTCGTTGCCAATCGTGAATGCTCGAAGCTAGCGACGTTCGATCGCCATGTTTGAAAACGGCTATTCAACGGCGTGCCTGATTGCAGATGTAGACCGTGAGATCCGTCGCCGGGACAGTCACAGACATTCTGCGTAGCGTATCGACCGTGAACCCGCGGTGAAACGTGTAGTGATTCACGACGTGGAAAAACATTTCCCGCTGTGTCATCACGCCTTCACCGCCGTTCACGAACTGAAAGCGAATCGGCTCTTCAAGTTCGCTGTCCGTCTTCGAGTCGATCCATGTCACGTACCAGGCATCGAGGTCGCGTTGCATTGCGCGTAACGCGTCGAACGTCGTCGTATCGGGAACCTGGCGGGCCGTGAACCCGTGAGCGCGCCGCTCAAGGTGGGCCCGAAAAATCGCGCCCACGGCATAGTTATGCCCCAGGGTGCGCAGCACGCTGCCGAAGGTGGTGCCTTGCGGCGCGGCGATGGCGTCCTCGGGCAGACCTGCCGCCACGTCATAAATGACCTCATTCGCCCATAGACTGTATCGGGCCAACATTTTCTCGTTGTGCAGTGCCATCGATGCCTCTCCATTAGAATGATCTGCAAGGGATGCGGAATTGGGTATGGTGGACTACCGGCATGGTAGCTTCCCTCGCTTTGTTCCGCTCTCTCGATCAGGTCAATCTAACAATAGTTCGGGCCATGCCAGTCACCATGCCGCCAGGCTATGAGGAAGTCCCCCGGGACGTTATAGCCGTGGAACGCGTTTATCCTTCGGGTTTCGTGCATCCCGACCATACGCATGCGCGCGGCCAGTTCGCCTATGCGGCGTAAGGCGCGATGACCGCGTCGACGACGGCGGGAAACTGGATCGTTCCGCCTCAATGCGCGGTCTGGCTCCCTGCCGGCGTTCCGCATGAAATGCAGATTGAAGGGGCGAACAATATCGCCCTCGCGTTGTTTTCTTTCCTCAGTCTGGCGGCGTATGAAGCGTATCGGAGCCGCTCCAGAGTCGATCCGGAATGTCTCGAAGCCTTCCGGTACGCCGACGAAACCCGATGTGTCATCAGCTACGAGCGTAGCTTTTTCCGCCCGGTATTCGATTGATCGGGAGCCGGCGGATACACGATTGACCAAAAAAAACGCCGCCCGCGATAAACGGGCGGCGAAATTGCGTGTTGCGAAGAACGTGCGACTACGGTGTTAGTGAAGCGTTACTGCGGAATCATCCCCGTCAGCACATAAGCCTGAATCATCGTCATGATCCCGACGATCGCGGCAAAGAACAGGCTATGTTTCAGCGTGAAGCGGAACAGCGACGACTCCTTGCCGACGAGCCCCGTCGCCGCGCAGGCCACGGCGATCGATTGCGGCGAGATCATCTTGCCGCTCACGCCGCCCGACGTGTTGGCCGTGACGAGCAGCGTATGCGACACGCCGATCTGGTGCGCCGTCGTGTTCTGAAGCGAGCAGAAGAGCGCGTTCGACGAGGTGTCCGAACCGGTCAGGAACACGCCGAGCCAGCCGAGGAACGGCGAGAAGAACGGGAACGCCGCGCCGGTGCCGGCGAGCGCGAGTGCGAGCGTCGAGGACATGCCCGAGTAGTTCGCGACGAACGCGAATGCGAGCACGAGACCGATCGACAGCACGGGGCGGCGCAGTTCGCCGAGCGTTTCGAAGAACGCGGCGACGGCGGCGGCCGGCCTCATGCGCAGCACGATCGTCGAGATGATCGCGGTCAGCATGATCGCGGTGCCCGTGGCCGAGAGCCAGTCGATGTTGAAGAGGGCTGCGTAGGGCGTCGGCTTCGTGACGATCGGCGCGGTGCGCACGACGAGCTGGTCGAGACCGGCGACGTGGAAGCTCAGCACCGTGCTCGCGAGAGCGCCCTTCGCGGCGAACAGCGCCTTGAACGGCTTCAGGCTCCAGATGGTGACGATGCCCGTGAGCAGGAGGAACGGGGACCATGCGCGCAGGGTCTGTCCGGCGTTGTACGGCGAGGCCTTGCGGCTCGACGCGAAAGCATGCGCGCCGCCATTGCCGCCGCCAAACCCGCCGCCGAGCGTAGCGGCGCCGCCGTTGACGTTCACGCTTTGCGATTGCGCCGCGCGCTTCGGTTGCCAGACCTTGAGGAACGAAGCGAGCGCGACGAGGCTCACGAGCGCCGACGTGATGTCCGGCAGTTCGGGTCCGATGTGGTTCGACGTGAAGTACTGCGTCACCGCGAAGCTGCCGCCCGCGACGAGCGCGGCGGGCCACGTTTCCTTGAGGCCGCGTTTGCCGTCCATGATGAACACGAGCCAGAACGGCACGAACACGGAGAGCAGCGGCAACTGGCGGCCCGCCATCGCGCCGATCAGGAACGGGTCGATGCCCGTCACCTGGCCCGCGACGATGATGGGAATGCCCATCGCGCCGAACGCCACAGGCGCGGTGTTCGCGATGAGGCACAGGCCGGCTGCGTAGAGCGGCTCGAAGCCGAGGCCGACGAGCAGCGCCGACGTGATCGCGACCGGTGCGCCGAAGCCCGCTGCGCCTTCGAGGAACGCGCCGAACGAGAAGCCGATCAGCAGCAGTTGCAGACGCTGGTCATCGGTGATCGAGAGCACCGATGCGCGAATGATCTCGAACTGCCCCGTCTTCACGACGATCTTGTAGAGGAACACCGCGGTGACGATGATCCACGCGATCGGCCACAGACCGTAGGCGAAGCCGAAGCCCGCTGCGGTGAGCGCCTGGCGCACGGGCATGCCGTACGCGAAGATCGCGACGCCGAGTGCGAGCACGAGCGTGATCGCAGCAGCGACGTGGCCTTTCATGCGCAATACGGCGAGCGCCACGAAGAAGAACAGGATGGGAATGGCGGCGACGAGCGTCGATAGCCACAGGCCGCCGAGCGGCGTGTAAATCTGGTACCAGGGTTGCACTTCGGTCTCCTCCGGAGATGCGTTTCAAATCTCTGTTGCCCGACACTGCGCGCGAACAGGTTCGTTCGCGCGCAGTGTCGGGCTTCTTTTTTTGCCGTTATTCCGGCTGTTTGCGTTCGCGCAGCATGTCGTGCAGGCTGCGCGGTGCGGGCGTAAGCGGGGTACGGTGCTTCGTCCAGCCCATCTGCTGCGCAGGCGCGAGCCCGCGCAGTCGAGTCGCGGCCCAGCGCAGCGCGCGATACGCACGCGGATGCGCAAACGCGCCGCTCCAGAAGCGCCAGATGAACTGCTCGCGCTTGCTGTGTTTCGCGCCCTGGCCGCGCAGGGGATGCGCGACGGCTTCGTTGGGCGCGCGATTCGCTTCGGTGCGCAGGCGCACGAGCAATTCGGGAATCGGAATACGCACGGGGCAGACTTCGCCGCATGCGCCGCATAGCGTCGATGCGGTCGGAAGATCGGCCGTCGCATCGAGGCCGAGCAAATGCGGCGAAATGATCTTGCCGATCGGGCCCGGATACGTCGTGCCGTATGCGTGTCCGCCGATGCGTTCGTAGACCGGGCAGTGATTCATGCACGCGCCGCAGCGGATGCATTGCAGCGTCGAGCGCAGTTGTTCGTCGGCGTAGGCCTGGCTGCGGCCGTTGTCGAGCAGCACGAGGTGCACTTCGCGCGGACCGTCTTTTTCGCCTTCGCGACGCGGGCTGCTGATGAGGTTGAAATACGTCGTGATCGGCTGGCCCGTCGCGGAGCGCGTGAGCAGGCTCGACAGCGGCACGAGATGTTCGAGCTTCGCGACGACCTTCTCCATGCCCATGATCGCGATGTGCACGTCGGGCACCGTCGTCGAGAGACGGCCGTTGCCTTCGTTCTCGACGAGCCAGAGCGTGCCGGTGTCGGCCGCGGCGAAGTTCACGCCCGACATGCCGATCTGCGCGTCGACGAACGCGCGGCGCAGCGCGCGGCGGCCCGTCTGGATCAGCGCGTCGACGTCCTCGGTGTAGGTCGTGTTCGGGATGTGCTCTTCGAACAGATGCCCGATGTCGCTCTTCGTTTTGTGGATCGCGGGCATCACGATGTGCGAGGGCTTTTCGCCCGCGAGCTGGACGATGTATTCGCCCATGTCCGACTCGATGCAGTCGATGCCGCGCTCGCCGAGATAATGATTCAGCTCGATCTCTTCGCTCGCCATCGACTTGCCCTTGATGACGCGCTTCGCGTTGTGCTTCTGCGCGATGCCGTGGACGATGCGGTTCGCTTCGTCGGCGGTGTCGGCCCAGTGAACCTGGATGCCGTTCGCGCGCAGCTTCATTTCGAGTTGTTCGAGCAGCTCGGGCAGACGCGCGAGCGCATGCTGGCGCACAGCTTCGCCGAGGTCGCGCAGCGCTTCGAGTTCGTCGTTGTCCGGGAACTGCAGGGCGCGCTTGCCTTGCAGGAAGTCCATCGCGCCGCGGAAGCTCTTGCGCAGGTGCGGATCTTCGATGGCCGCGCGGGCGCGCTCGCGGAATTCGGTCGTCGGGACGAAATGCAGCGTGTTGTGCGTTTGCGTGCCGCCCTGGGCGTCGGTTGCTTTGCTCACTGGGCGGCTCCGGTGCGGGTTTGATTGCCGGCGTTGTCAACAGCGTCTTCGCCGGTCACGACGACGACCCACATCGCGCGCGGTCCGTGCGCGCCGTACGCCGTGGTTTGCTGGATGTCGGACGTCTTCGACGGACCCGAGATCATCACGAGGTTCGTCGGCATGCCGTCGCGCCAGCGTTCGGCGGCGACGGCCGCATGCAGGTCCGCGTGCAGCGTATTCGCGTGGATCAGCGCGATGTGCAGCGGCGGCACGAGCGAGACCGTGCGCGGCGCGTTCGCGTCGGGCACGACGATCAGCGTGCCCGTGGCCGCGAGTCCCGAACGCGCGACGGTGAAGCCCGCGTCGACGGTCTCGAACAGTTCGGACTTCCACGCCTCGATGGGCTGCGCATACGTGAGCGTCTGCACGGCGGACGGCAGCGCGTTCGCGAGCGCTGCGCCTTCCTTGCTGGACGTGTCGAGCAGCAGACGCCGCACGCCCGCTTCGGCGAGACGGCGCGCGAGTTCGGCGGGCCAGGCGTCGGCGCTTGCGCAGAACACGTCGGCATGCACGGCTTCGAGCATCTGCTGGAAGCGCTGCACGTTCTGCGCGAGCGTGGCCGGCGCCTGGGCGCGGCGCTGGTTGAAATGCGTGTCGATGCTCGCGTCGAGCGCTTCGACCGTGCCGACCTTGGCAGCGTCCGGCGCGCTCGCGCGCAGGCGCCCGAGGATGCGGGCGCGGGCGTTCAGGGTCATTTCGCTCATGCGGTGTCTCCGCCCGTGCGGCGCCAGAGGAACGACGCGAGATGCTCGACGGTGAGCGGCGCTTCCTTGTGCTCGGCGGCGTGGCCGATGTTCAGCAGGCAGCCGCAGTCGGCGGATACGAGCCGGTCGCAGCCCGTCGCGCACGCGGATGCGATCTTGTCGGCGACCATCGCGCCCGAGATGTCCGGGTGCTTCAGCGAGAACGTGCCGCCGAAGCCGCAGCATTCGGATTCGCGTTCGTGCTCGACGCGCGTGACGCCGGGCAGCGCGTCGACGGCTTCGACGCCGTGCACGCGCGTGCCCATTTCGCGGCGCGCGCCGCACGAGGTGTGCAGGACGACGCGCTCGTCGGCGGATGCGGCGGCGCCCAGCTTGCCGAAATCGACGTTCAGCACGCGCACGAGGAACTCGGTCAGTTCATAGATGCGCCCGGACAGTTCGGTCGCCCGCGCGGCGGCTTCGGGCTCGTCGTCGAACAATGCGGGCCAGTGGAGGCGCATCATGCCCGCGCACGAACCCGAAGGCACGATGACGGGCCACGGATTCTCGAACAGGCCGAACTGCGCCCGCGCGACCTCGCGCGCCTCGCGCGGGTTGCCGCTGCTATAGGCGGGCTGGCCGCAGCAGCTCTGGCTGCGCGGAAAGTGGACGGTCAGTCCTTCGCGTTCGAGCAGCTTGACGGCGTCGAGGCCGGCTTGCGGCATGAACAGATCGACGAGGCAGGTAGCGAAGAGGTAGACGTCGGTGGGGCGTTTGCCCGTGGGGTATTGCCGTGGTTTCATGTCTCGCTTTGCGTTGGTATCGCGCCGCGCGCAGGAGTCACGGCATGTTTGGCGCATAATTCCCGTTTCGGGCGGCGGGTTCAAACTGGTTGGACCAGTCGCCCGCTTGACAGCGATGAACGGATAAAGAGCCGGGGACGAGCCAATGAGGGACAGAGGTCAGATGCGCGGACGCGTCGAGGCGGTGATGCGCCAGATGGAGACGTCGCTGCTCGACGGCACCTGGCGCGCGGGCACGAAGCTGCCCGCCGAGCGCGTGCTGGCGGAGCAATTCGATGTCGCGCGCAATACGGTGCGCGAGGCGCTCCAGCGGCTTGCGGCGCGCGGCCTCGTGCAGAGCCGGCGCGGCGCGGGCGTGTTCGTGACGGACCAGTTGCGCACGGGCTTCGCGTCGCCGTGGGGGCAGCTCGTGGCCGACCATCCGGCATTGCGCGACGACATCCTCGAATTTCGCCGCGTGCTGGAAGGTGCGACCGCGTACTTTGCGGCGCTGCGCGCGAGCGACGAAGACCTCTCGCGCATCCGCACGCTGCTGCGCGAACTGGAGCGCACGCGCGACGTCGACGACAAGATCGCCGAAGCCGACGCCGACGCGAAACTGCACGAGGTGATCGCCCAGGCGTCGCACAACGCGATGTTCCTGCATCTGCACACGAGCGTGCTAGGCGTGCTGCGCGAGCACATCACGTTCAACGGGACGGGGCTGCGCGAGCAGGACGAGGATGCGTCCGACCTGCTGCTCCTGCAGCATCGCACGCTGTGCGACGCGATTCTCACGCGGCGGCCCGAGGAGGCCCGCACGGCGATGCAGACGCATATCGACTTCGTGCGCGCGCGCGTTGGCGAAGACGCCGATATGCCCGAAAGTGGTTGGACCACCGCGTCGGGGGCGGGAGCGAGGGGGGCGAAAGGCGTGACGGACGCGGGCTCCGCGAACGGCTGTGGCGGCCACCGCCGCACGGCGACTTCGCGTGGCACCTGATTTAGTTGCCTGATAGTTGCCTCACGCGCCAGCCGGCCCGGCAAAGCCGCCCAACGGGCCTGCGCACCGCCCCGGCTGGCCGCATCCGTACTGCCTTATGCCGCCAACGCTGCTAAAGTCGGCGGGATGGAACACGAATGAATGCCCACCGGGGCGGTGCGGACAGGGAGACGACGCCATGGACGAGGTTGCCGCACGGATCGAAACGCTGAGCGCCGTGACGCTGACCATCAGCGAGATCGGGCGCTCGGTGCGCTTTTACGAATCGCTCGGGTTCAGGCAGCGGCCGGGGCACGTCTTCCCGGGCTTCGCGTCGTTCGTGCTGGGCGGCGCGGGGCCGGGCTACCTGAACCTGCTGGAAGGCGAGCACGGCGAGGTCGCCGGATGGGGCCGGGTGATCGTCTACGTCTCCGACGTGGACGCGTTCTACCGCCAGGCGCTCGCGGCGGGCGTGGCGCCCGAATTCGCGCCGCGCGATGCGCCGTGGGGCGAGCGCTACTTCCACCTGCGCGACCCGGACGGCCACGAACTCAGCTTCGCGAAACCGCTCGGATGAGATCGCACTGCATTAATGTACCCATGCATCAATGCTTCTGAAATATGAATGACACCCGTTACGCCGATACTGGCGCGGTAGCGCCGCCGCCACGGCGGACCGGATTGCCATTCCATTGCTTGAGGAGATTCCGTATGAAACAGAACGACCGCGAACTGGAGGATGCGCAGTTTCGCCGCCGCCTCGACGAAGAACTGATCGACGCCTACGACGAAGAACTCGAAATGGAAGTCGACGACCGTCTTCAGGAATGCGGTCTTCAGATCAGCGACGATGCGCGCGCGCTGCGCGCCGTCTATTTCCGCGAGCTGATCCGCCTGCAGGGCGAACTGGTGAAGCTGCAGGACTGGATCGTCAGCTCGGGTCACCGGCTCGTCGTGATCTTCGAGGGCCGCGACGCGGCGGGCAAGGGCGGCGTCATCAAGCGCATCACGCAGCGCCTGAATCCGCGCATGTGCCGCGTCGCCGCCCTGCCTGCGCCGAATAATCGCGAGCGCACGCAATGGTATTTCCAGCGCTACGTGCAGCATCTGCCGGCGGGCGGCGAGATGGTGCTGTTCGATCGCAGCTGGTACAACCGGGCGGGGGTCGAGCGCGTGATGAACTTCTGCACCGACGACGAATACGAAGAGTTCTTCCGCTCGGTGCCCGAATTCGAAAAGATGCTCGTGAGAAGCGGCGTCCAGATCGTCAAGTACTGGTTCTCCATTACGGATGAGGAGCAGGAAGTCCGCTTTCAGAGCCGCATCGACGATCCGCTCAAGCAGTGGAAGCTGAGCCCGATGGACCTCGAAAGCCGTCGCCGCTGGGAGCAATACACGCAAGCGAAGGAAGTGATGCTGCAGCGCTCGCATATTCCCGAAGCGCCGTGGTGGGTCGTGCAGGGCGTCGACAAGAAACGCGCGCGCCTGAATTGCATCCATCATTTGCTGAGCCAGGTGCCTTATCGCGAGATCGACCATCCGCAGGTGTCGTTGCCCGCGCGCGTTCATCATCCCGACTATATCCGGCAGCCCGTGGCCGACACCATGATCGTGCCCGACGTCTATTGAGTTTCAGGTTGCTTCGACGGTGCAAATGAAAAACCGCGCGCTTCATTCGAAGGGCGCGGTTTTCTTTCGGGGTCCAGGCAGATGCACGGAGAACCCGGTTGCGGATGATATAGTCCGCCTACTCCGACAAAAAATCGCCTGAAGTGCACCGCAATAACTTCAATGTCCTTCGACTGCTGTTCGCCACGGCCGTAATTTTTTCCCATGCTTTCGAATTGCTGGGGATGAAGGACCCGCTGGAACAGGGCTCGGCGTCCATTTCGTTCGGCAGCCTTGGCGTATGCGGCTTTTTCATGTTGAGCGGATTCTTGACCGCACAAAGCTGGTCGCATGATCCGCATGTCTGGGCGTTCCTCAAGAAGCGCGCGTTGCGGCTTTATCCGGCTTTTATCGTTGCGTCGGCCATTTCAGTCTTCATCGTCGGACCGCTTGGGGCGAGCACGCAACATTATTTTGGCGAGTGGTCGTTTCACCGTTTCCTGTCCGACCTGGTTGGTTTGCGGCAAGCGCGTACGCCCGCCGTATTCGCCGGCTCGCCGGTGCCGTCCGTCAATGGCGCAATGTGGACGATCACCTTTGAATTGCGATGCTATCTGTTGCTCGCGTTGATCGGGTTCTTCACGCTCGCCGGAAATCGTTGGTTCATTCTATTTGTTGCCGCGCTGCTCAATACACTCGCGATCAGTCGGGCTCCGCTGGCCGCCGCGGGAGAAGGGCCCGCCCTGTTCGGTATCTCCGGCTTCATGCTCTGGTTCGCGTCGATGTATTTTGCCGGCGCGGCCTTCTATCATTTTCACGCCGTGATTCCGATGCGCAAGGCGCTTGCTTTGCCTGCGCTCGTCTTGTTTGTCGCCGCGCTTTTCGGCCCGGGTTGGCTAACCCGCGCGGCAACGGTTACGGCCGGCTTATATCTGCTGCATTACGCCGGTCAGTTGCAATTTCCGTGGCTGGCAAAACTTCGTTCGCGGGACGACCTGTCCTATGGGCTTTATCTTTACGGATGGCCCGTGATGCAGCTTGCGGCGCGCAATCTCGGCATCCGTACGCCGCTTGTCGCCTTTGTGTTTGTCATGGCCGTTTGCTGGCCGCTGGCGACGATAAGCTGGCGCGTGATCGAGTCGAAGGCATTGCGCCTTAAGTACGCGAGGCCTGCCGGGCAAATCCCCGTGCCGAATTAACCGGCACTTGCCGCGTTTTCAGAAAGCGTGCCGGAAAGTCCAGTAGAGCAGAGCGGCAAGCGCAATCGACGCAGGCAGCGTGAGCACCCATGCGAGCACGAGGCTGCGCACCGTGTTCATCTGCAGGCCGGAGCCGTTCGCAGCCATCGTGCCCGCCACGCCGGAGGAGAGCACGTGCGTCGTCGAGACGGGCAGGCCGTACACGTCGGCGGCGCCGATCGTCGCCATCGCGACGATTTCGGCGCAGGCGCCCTGACCGTAGGTCAGGTGCTGTTTGCCGATGCGCTCGCCCACCGTGACCACGATGCGTTTCCACCCCACCATCGTCCCGAGACCTAAGGCGATCGCCACGGCGACTTTCACCCACGTCGGGATGAACTTCGTCGCGTGATCGGTCTGCGTGCGGAAGTTCTCGATGGCCTTGGCGTCGGCGGGAGCGAAGGCCGGATGCTGCGCCTTGATCATCAGACGGATCGCCTCGGACGCGAGGTACATGCTGTTGCGCACGTTATCGACAAGCGATTGCGGCACCGCCGACATCGACCCGTAGTTGCCCACCTGCTCGCCCACCTGATTCGAGAGCGCGGCAAGCGCCGGAACCGTGTCCGGCGCGAGCGTGCGCGTGCGGATGTAGCGCTCGACTTCGCCGCGCGCGTCGGCGGGCGCGGCCACGCCGTTCGCGTACTGTTCGAGCGTGCGCGAAGCCTGTTGCGCGACGGCGAGGTAAGTCTGCGTTTCGGCGGTCGTCACGGCCTTGTTGAGCGCGTAGGCCGTGGGCACGACGCCGATCAGGATCAGCATGATGAGGCCCATGCCCTTTTGCCCGTCGTTCGAGCCGTGCGCGAACGATACGCCCGTGCAGGTGAGGATCAGCAGCGCGCGGATCCAGAACGGCGGCGGCTCGCTGCCCTTCGGCGCGGTGTAGAGCGCGGGCACGCGCACGAGCAACTTGAACACGAGCAGCAGCAGCGCGGAGGCGAAGAAGCCGACGACCGGCGAGAACAGCAGCGACTTGCCGACGCCGAGCGCCTGGCTCCAGTCCACGCCGCTCGTGCCGGATGATCCGTGCATCAACTGGTTCATGAGACCCACGCCGATGATCGAGCCGATCAGCGTGTGCGAACTCGACGACGGCAGGCCGAAGTACCAGGTGCCGAGGTTCCAGATGATTGCCGCGATCAGGAGTGCGAACACCATCGCAAAGCCGGCGCTGCTGCCGACCTGCAGAATCAGCTCGACGGGCAGCAGTTGCAGGATGCCGAACGCAACGGCGCCCGTCGACATCAGCACGCCGAGGAAATTCCACGTGCCCGACCAGATCACCGCGAGATTCGGCGAGAGCGAGTGCGTGTAAATGACGGTCGCAACCGCATTCGCGGTATCGTGGAAGCCGTTTACGAATTCGAAGCTGAGCGCGATCAGCAACGCCACCCCGAGCAGCAGCCACGGCATGACGGAGCTTTGGTGGATGGGCGCGAGATCGTCGCTCAAGTGCATGCCGACATAAACGGCGCCGGCGAGCATGACCGCGATGAAGGCGAGCATGCCGATATTGCGTCCGCGCGCCCGCGCGGTGCCCGGCTGCGGCGACAGGGATATATCCGGCATGGCCAGCACGCTCCTCTCGGCAAAAAAGCAAATGCTACGTGCCGATCATGGCTGGCGGCCGTGTCGTAATCGTGACAGCTGCACCGGGCGATGCCCGGAAAATCTGGACGGGGCGGCTTGCGGTTCGCGTTGTGTTTCCGATAATAAGCAGATATTTCGGCGCATAGACAAACGGAAACCCGGAACGGAAACCCCGTGAAAGCGGCGGGCCGCATACGAGGACGCAGGGACGAGCGCCGGGATCGCGCCGTGCGGCAGTGCTGAGCGGCAGGGCGTACCCATCGAGGAGTGCGTAGGTGACAACCCGGGTTTTTTCCCTGCGTCATCGCGTGCGCCATTGGTTCATGGCACGCGGCAAGGACGCGACGCGGCTGATCGGCAACGCGCCGATTCTTGCCGGCCTGGTGGGGATGCTCATCGCGACCGTGATGGCCGGCGTGACGTTCGCGGCGGTCTATGGCGGCCGCTCGGAGGAACTGAGCCACGCCGCCGAGAATTCGCGCAACATCGTGCGGCTCCTCAGCAGCGATATCGCGCGCAACGTCGAGCTGTACGACCTGTCGTTGCAGGCACTGGTGTCGGGCGCGCAGCAGGAAGAGACCTGGCAGTTGCCGGCGGCATTGCGCCAGCGCGTACTGTTCAACCGGGCGACGGCGGCCTCGTCGCTCGGCGGCGCGTACGTGCTCGACGCGGACGGTCACGTGAAGGCGTGGCAGAGCGAGGCACCCGTGCCCGACGTTTCGTTCGCCGATCGCGACTACTTTGTCGCGCAGCAGCGCAGCCCGGATACCGGACTCTTCTTTTCGCAACCTTACCGCTCGCGTCTGCGCGGCGGCGTGCCGACCATCGGGCTGACGCGGCGCATCGATGCGCCCGATGGGACGTTTGCAGGCGTTGCGCTGCTCGCCGTGCGGCTGGAGTACTTCCAGTACCTGCTTGACCACATCGACGTGGGCAGCAACGGCGGCGTGTTCATCGTCATGCAGGATGGCACGATGCTCGCGAGCAAGCCGCCGGGCCGGCGCGGGTTCGGGGCGAGTTACGCCGATTCGCCGAACTTCGACATCATTGCCCGGCAGGGCTCGGGCACGCATACGGGGCGCTCGGTCGTCGACGGCCGGCAGCACATGTTCACCTACGCGCACGCCGGCAATACGCCGCTGATCGTGGTCGTCGCGCCTGCCATCGACGACATCCTCGCGCCCTGGCGGCGGCGCAGCGCCTTCACCGTCGCGATGACGACGCTGATCGGGGCCGCCTGGGTGGCCGTGTCGTGGGTGCTCGCGTTCGCGCTGCGCGACAAGATATTGGCCGAGGGCGAGCTGATGCGGCTCGCGATGACCGATCCGCTCACGGGTCTCGCGAACCGGCGCGTGCTGGACCGCCGCCTCGCGCACGAATGGCGGCGCGCGGTGCGCGAGGGCGAGCCGCTTTCGGTGCTCTTCTTCGATATCGACCACTTCAAGCGTTTTAACGACACGTATGGCCACGCCGCAGGCGACGAGGTGCTGGCGCTCGTGGCCGAGCGCATCGCCGCAGGTGCGCGGCGCGCGTCGGATATGGCCGCGCGCTACGGCGGGGAGGAATTCACGGTGGTGCTGCCGGGCACATCGCTGCCCGCGGCGATAGCGGTCGCCGAGAAGATCCGCAAGCGGGTCGAATCGGCGAACCTCGAACACAGCGCGTCCAGCCATGGCCGCGTGACGGTGAGCGTGGGCTGCGCGAGTTGCGACCCGCCCGCGGGCGGCAGCGGCGCGCGGTTGCTCGCCGCCGCCGACCGCCTGCTCTACGAGGCCAAGGAAGGCGGCCGCAACCAGGTGCGGGCGCAGCAATGGGCCGGCGACGGCGTCGAGCCGGTGCAAACGGGGCCGCAGACCGCGACCTGAGCGCGATTCGAGCGCTCAGGTTACGGCCTGCGTGGTTCGAATTTTCGACTCGAATTTCTGACTTCAAGGGCCGAAAGTCAGGGGCTGAACGTCAGCGTGCCGACTTCGAGAGGCGATGACCGAGGCCGAGGTTCGAGACGATCTGCCACGTATAGACGCGCGAATAGTGAACGCCGAACTGCCGGCTGATCAACTCGCGCACGCGGCTGTTGGTCCACGCGTCGCTCGGAAAGCCGTGCTCTCGCGCGGAGCCGTGCAGCGCGCTCGCGATCCAGATCAGGGCAGCGTGGTCGAGCACCGAAGGGCGCCCGCCCACGCTCATCTGCTTGAGCGCGGCAAGGCCGCCATCCTCCACGATCGTCTTGTACCGGCGCACCGTCTGCGCGGAAAGGTGAAGAGAATCTGCGACAGCGTTCACCGTCGCGCCATCCACCAGCATCTGGCCGGCGGTCATCCTTCTCGTGACGCTCGGTAAGTCCTCGGTTCGGGTAAGCATGTGATCACTCGTCGACGAAAGATTCCGGTCATGCGGCATTGCGGACACGCCGCTCCTTAAACCCTGGTTTCTGCATGCGGGTCTTGTCGCTTGCCACCGCGCTGCGCCGGCAATTCGTGATACGTACTGCGCCGGCATTGACGGACGGCGAAATGCGCGCCCTCGTGAGGCGCATGCGGCACGCATTCGCGTGTCACAGCGAATATTAATAATTGTTTTTGTAGAGAATGTGTATAGCCTGGAGAAAAATAGTCTGCTTGACTTGTGGAGTGCCGTGGACTATCGGAAAAAATGAACTGGCCCGTATCGCTGAACAATAGCCGGATATGTTTCGCGATTCGCGTTTTGTGATTCTATTTTCACGCCACGCGTGCCGCAGTGAGTGACTGTGTATTCAGCGTTTTCTCGTCTGATTTTTCTTGTCTGATTAATTAATCTGGCGCAATGTCCGGCCGGGCCGTGATTTCAGGCCAGTTTTCGCATTACTGTTCGACCCTCGCGCCCGGATGCAATTAATGCAAATCGGGTACGACTTCACGGTCGCGCTTGTCATTCGCCGATATCGCGAACCGTACGGAAAATCTGTACCAGAACACGTATCTTGCCTGGCGGGATATTTTCAGGGAATGCCCAGGAATTACCGGTTGGCATACCGATTCCGGATCACGATGATTCGTTCCGAATTGAGATTCGAATGAAAATGACCGGAATGAATGTGGGACTCGGCCTGAAAGCGTGGCCGGAAAGCGCGGCGGCCACGCTTTGGCTCAATCGATGCGCTCGCGGTCGCGCGCGAGGATCGTGACGTAGACGATCGTCGATATGACGATCATGGCCACACCGGTAATTACCTTGGTCTGATCGAACTGGACGAGACCGTAGACCACGACCGCGATACCCGCCGCTGCGCCGAGCGTGCCGATGGCGGCGACGAGAATGCGCAGCTTGCCCCACGTACGACGGCGCTCTTCGGCGCCGGAGCCTTGCCTGAGTTGATCGAAAATCATGGGCAGGTCCTCGAAGTTTTCGAGGCAATGGACAGGCGGTCTTGCTGCAGCGATGCGGCCTGTGTCAGTTTGATGAATGAATTGCACGAAGTGCGCAATCCCACGCTTCGAGGTTGACCGACCGTACGGGTCAGAGATGTTCCGGCGAATTTTTGCACGCGTTTAAGTCTGCTTTAATTTTGCATTGCCATCATGGTCTAAACGGGTCGACTCAGTAGTTCGATGCGTGGTTGTTTTCGTGGTAGTTCTTCACGTCCCCTGTTTAACCGCCGATGCTCTCGGCGGTTTTTTTTTCGCTCCGTCGATTTAAGCATCGACCTGGTGCGCACCGTAAGCCGGGACACCCCTACCCGCGACGATTTGCCCGTCTGACTGTGCGTGCTCGCGGCGACTGCCGTAATCGAGCTGGTGCTATTCTCGATCGGGCTTGCGCAGGCGTCGTGCGGTTCGCGATTGCGGCACATCTGTCCGCGGCAACGCGAATCATCGGTCATATTTCCTTTCGTAATCTGCACGATCTGCACGCCCGGCGCCACGCACCGTTTCGCCGCAGACGCGGCGGCATCCGTCATGTCGCAACGAGGAGAATCGTTATGAAAGCACTGGTGTTCAAGGGACCCGGACAGAAGGCACTGGAAGACAAACCCGAGCCGAAGATCGAGAAGCCCTCCGATGCGATCGTGCGTATCACGAAGACCACGATCTGCGGCACGGACCTTCACATCCTCAAGGGCGACGTGCCCGAAGTGAAGCCGGGCACGACGCTCGGCCATGAGGGCGTCGGCATCGTCGAGGCAGTGGGCGAGGGCGTGTCGACCTTCAAGGTCGGCGATCACGTGCTGATCTCGTGCATCAGCTCGTGCGGCAAGTGCGAATATTGCCGCCGCCGGATGTACTCGCACTGCACCACGGGCGGCTGGATTCTCGGCCATCTGATCGACGGCACGCAGGCCGAGAAAGTCCGCATCCCGCATGCGGACACGAGCCTCTATCACATGCCCCAGGGCGCCGACGAAGAAGCGCTCGTCATGCTGAGCGACATCCTGCCGACCGGTTTCGAATGCGGCGTGCTCAACGGCAAGGTGCAGCCGGGGCAGTCGGTGGCGATCGTCGGCGCGGGACCGGTCGGGCTCGCGGCGCTGATGACCGCGCAGTTCTACGCGCCGGGGCGCATCATCATGATCGACCTCGACGACAACCGGCTCGAAGTCGCGAAGAAGTTCGGCGCGACCGATGTGGTCAACAGCAAGGGCGGCGACGCCGTCGAGCGTGTGATGGCGCTCACAGGCAATCGCGGCGTGGACGTGGCGATCGAGGCTGTGGGCGTGCCTGCGACGTTCTCGATCTGCGAGTCGATCGTCGGGGCGGGCGGCACGATCGCGAACGTGGGCGTGCACGGCACGAAGGTCGATCTGCATCTGGAGCGGCTGTGGGCGCACAACATCACGCTCACCACGGGTCTCGTCGATACCTGCACGACACCCATGCTGCTCGCGACCGTCGAATCGAAGCGGCTCGAACCGGGCAAGCTCGTCACGCACCGCTTCACGCTCGACCAGATCCTCGATGCCTATGCAACGTTCGGCGAAGCGGCGCGCACGCAGGCGCTGAAGGTCATCATTTCAGCCGGCGGGAAGTAAGCGCGTGCGCGGCGCCGTTGTTCGAGACGGCGCCGCGCGCGATGCCCGGCTGCGTCAGTCGTATTCCGGGAAGCCCGCGCGGCCTTGCGTGAGGTCGCGCAGGGCATCGCGGGCCGCATCGACGGCTGTGGCGGGCAACTGGATCGCCAGGCGCACGGTCATCGTGTAGCGGCTGTCGACCAGCGTCGCCTGCGTTTGCTCGATCCAGTGCCGCACGCGCGTTTCGTCGGGATAGCCGACCTCGACGTTCAGACGCGCCTGCGCAATGCGTTCGATGCGCGTCGCGCCATGCAGCGCGCTCGCAATCGCGTCCGTGTAGGCGCGCACGAGCCCGCCTGCGCCGAGCTTCACGCCGCCGTAGTAGCGCACGACGGCAGCCAGCACGCTATCCAGATCGTGATGACGCAGGACTTCGAGGATCGGGCGACCGGCCGTGCCGGAGGGCTCGCCGTCGTCGGACATGCCCGACTGGCCGCCCGCGAGCAGTGCCCAGCAGACGTGCGTGGCGGTGGGATGGGCCTCGCGCAGACGGCTCAGTTCGGCCATGGCCGCTTCGCGGTCGGCGACGGGAATCGCATGCGCGATGAAGCGGCTTTTGCGGATGTCGAGTTCCGCGCTGACGGCAGAAGCTAGCGTGAAGGTGGGCAAAACGGATGGAGCAGCACGGGCGAAAACGTCATGTTACCCGATGCGCCGGGCCTGCCTTACACGCCCGTCCACAAATCCTGCCAGATTTCGCAATGGATCCTTGCGTCCACGGCTAGTGACGCGTCAAGCGAAAGCCCCGACAATGCTTGACATGACGGATCTAGCTCTGGCTGGAGCGACGCCGAACTCCTCATTCGGTGATCCGTCATTCTTCTTCCTGATTGTTGCGGCGCGCAACGACGGCGTGCCGCCAAAAAAAATCCCCGGTCGCGATTGTGTCCGCTGGCCGGGGGTACAAAGCTCGCCTGTTCTCAAGAGGCGCTTTAACCTTACGCGAGCCAAAATCAAACGGCAACGCGAAAAAAAAAGGTTCATCGCGGATTACCGGGGAACGAAACGCACGGCCAAGTTACCCGTCCACTTGCCGGCAGGCAACGTGCACAAATTACGCGTCATGACTTGCGCCCGGCTTTCGGCGGGGCACCGCGTCGCGCACGAGGCGCAGTTTTTCGTTGGCGTGATTTGATCCGGAGTCCAGATTAATCAGCGGATGCCGCTCCGAAATGCACCGAGGCCGGTTTTCCTTGCGGAAAACCGGCCTCGGTGCGGGCCGCCGCGTTGTGCGGCGGCCGTTGAGCGATTCCCGATCAGTAACGATGCTCGGGAGGCGGACGATGGTCGCCCTCGTGCCAGCGCTGCGGACCCGGATCGTGCGGGTGACGGTGCATCCACTCGTCGTGTTCCCAGTAGCGGTGGCCGTCCCAGTAACGGTTGTCGTGCCAGCCGATCGACACCTGCACGTCCACCGGAACCAGGTGCGCTTCGCCGTATTGGGGTTGCGAATCGGCGCGCAGCACGTACGGATTGGATTGTGCGAAAGCGCTCGTGGCGCCCATCAGTGCGCCGCCGGCGATCAGCGCCGCCGCAAGTGCGCGTGCAGGGGTCTTCCAGTTCTTTACGTTCATATCGTTCCTCCTCTTTAAGTGAGACGTCACGGCGAGGCTTCGAAATGTGCGTTGCCGTAACTCACGGAATTCAGCTTATCGGCTGGGAGGCGGGCAATACGTGAGCACTTGTAAGTGTTGATTGCAAAGACGCAGGCAAACAAAAAGGGCTAACTTTACAGTTGGCCCCTGATGTCAAAGGGATAAACGGCAGGACCTGACAATCTTCCTGCAAATGTAATGGAGTCGGGTTGTCAACTCGCGTTACATAAGCGCTTACGGTCTGGGCGTCGCCGCCGGCGCACCGCTCAGATCGATGGCGCTTTGCGAGCCCACCTGCGAACGCAATTCGAACTTCTGGATCTTGCCGGTCGCCGTGCGCGGCAACTCGCCGAACTTCACGACGCGCGGCACCTTGTAGTGCGCGAGGAAGAGCCGGCAATGCGCGATGATCTCTTCCGCCGTGGCGCTTGCGCCGGGGCGCAGCTCGACGAACGCGCACGGCACTTCGCCCCACTTCGGATCGGGCTGCGCGACCACTGCCGCCAGGGCGACAGCGGGATGCCGGTACAACGTGTCCTCGACCTCGATGCTCGAAATGTTCTCGCCGCCCGAGATGATGATGTCCTTGCTGCGATCGGTGATCCGCACGTAGCCATCGGGCGTCATCACGCCGAGGTCGCCCGTATGGAACCAGCCGCCGCGCAGCGCATCCTCGGTCGCACGCTCGTTCTTCAGATAGCCCTTCATGCAGATGTTGCCGCGGAACATGATCTCGCCGAGCGTTTCGCCGTCGTTCGGCACGGGCTCCATCGTCGTGGGATTGCGCACGCTCACGCCGCTCTGCAGGTGATAGCGTACGCCCTGGCGTGCGCAGAGCCGGGCCTGTTCTTCGTCGTCGAGCGACTTCCAGCTGTCCTGCACCGCGCACACCGCCGCCGGACCGTAGACCTCGGTAAGTCCGTAGACATGTGTCAGCTCGATGCCGATCGCCTTCATCTTCGCGATGACGGCGGGCGCAGGCGGCGCGCCCGCGACCATCGTGTGCACCGTGTGCGTGATGCCTTCGCGATATTCGGCGGGCGCGTCGGCGAGCGCGCCCTGCACGATCGGCGCGCCGCAGTAGTGCGTGACGCGCTCGTTGCGGATCAGGTCGAAGACGAGCTTCGCATCGAACTTGCGCAGGCACACGTTGACGCCCGCGCGCGCCGCGACCGTCCACGCGAAGCACCAGCCGTTGCAGTGAAAGAGCGGCAGCGTCCACAGATACACGGGAAACTTCGGTATATCCCATTCGAGAATGCCGCTTACCGCGTTCATGAACGCGCCGCGATGGTGATAGACGACGCCCTTCGGATCGCCCGTCGTGCCCGAGGTGTAGTTGAGCGCGATGGCGTCCCACTCGTTTTGCGGGGGCGTCCACGCGTATTCGGGGTCGCCCTGTTCGAGGAGCGCTTCGTAGTCGGTCGCGCGCGGGAAATGCTCGGGATCGGCGGGCGCGATGTCGGCTACGGTGATGATCTTCAGTTCCGGAAACGCCATCGCCGCGCGCTGCGCGAGCAGGGCATATTCGGTGTCGACGATCAGTGCCTTTGCTTCGCCATGGCGCAGCATGAACAGCATGGTCGCGACGTCGAGCCGCGTATTCAGCGTATTGAGCACCGCGCCGGCCATCGGCACGCCGAAGTGCGCCTCGACCATCGCGGGGATGTTGGGCAGGAGCACCGCCACGGTATCGCCCCGGCGGATGCCCGCCTTTTCAAGCGCGCTTGCGAGCCGGCGCGTGCGAGCGTACGTTTCGCGCCAGTTGCGGCGGATGTCGCCGTGGACCATCGCGAGCCGGTCGCCGTAGACTTCGGCCGCGCGGGCGATGAAGTCGATCGGCGTGAGCGGCACATAATTGGCTTCGCGTTGCGCGAGCCCTTCTTCGAATGGATGCAACATGCGCTGTCTCCTGTCGGGCGCGAGACCCGGGGGATATCCGGTTTATGGGTATGATTTGCGCTACCGTAGCAGGACCGCCTGTGCGTGTCTGTCGCTCGCGCGACAGAGCGGTTCGTCCCAATGACCTTTCTCAACTCTCCAGCGCGATGACGCAGTCCATTACGCCCCCGGGCAGCGATGAGTCTCCCGATCCGGTTTGCGGCAACCCTGCGACGGGACGCATCGATGCGTCCGATTTGCCCGCGCTCGCCGCATTGTTCGGGCGCTGCACGTGGTTTCGCGCGCTCGCGTCCGGGCACCAGGCGTGGGTGCTCGCCGATTCGCACGCGCAGACCTACGCGGCGGGCGCGATCGTCGCCGCACGCGATGTGCTCGCGGCGTACTGGCTCGGGGTGAGTTCGGGGCTCGTGAAGCTCGCGATCTTCAATGCGTCGGGACGCGGCTGCACGTTTTCAGGCGTTCCGCATGGCGGCTGGTTCGGCGAAGGCAGCGTGATCAAGCGCGAGCCGCGCAAATACGACGTGATCGCACTACAGCCCTCGCTCGTGATGGCCGTGCCCGCCGATACGTTTCATCGGCTCATGGACTGCAGCCTGCCGTTCAACCGTTTCGTGATTCATCAGTTGAACAATCGCATGGGCGAGTTCATCGCGCTGATCCAGAACAGCCGGCTGCTGGACATCGACGCGCGCGTGGCGCAGTCGCTCGCGCAACTGTTCAATCCCGATCTCTATCCCGAGACGGGGCTGGCGCTCGAAATCTCGCAGGAAGAAATTGGCATGCTGGCGGGGGCTTCGCGGCAGCGGATCAATCAGGCGTTGCAGACGCTTGAAAAGGCGGGGCTCGTCGCGCTCTCGTACAACCGCGTCGATGTGCGCGATCTCGCGGGGTTGCGCGCGTTCGGGCGCGATCAGATTTGAGACCTGTTTTCAAGCGGTTTTCCCGCCGCGATTCCCACTAAGCGCGCAGCGAGTGTTGTGCGGATTGGAAGGGTCTCTCCTCGTGCAGGCGGTTTTTGCCGGGCAGGGCGCTGCGTAAGCTTTGCGCATCGACCCGGTTGCCGCTCGATGCGCCTCACTCCGAGGCCGACTCGCGGCGCGGGTCGCGTCACGCCACAGGAGAGCACGTTGAAGAGCCCCATGCTACGCGCAGCGCTGGTATCGATGATCGCCATCGTCCCCGCTATTTCGTTTGCCCAGTCCGTCCAGAATGGACCGGTTACCCGCGCGCAGGTGCTGCAGGAAATCGTCGATCTCGAGTCGGTGGGCTATAACCCGTCTGTCCCGAACAACGTTACCTATCCGCAGGACATCCAGGACGCCATGCGCCGGCTCGCTGAAAAGCGTGCGAACGAGGCGCGGCTCGCGCACGAGCAGCAGGTGGCGCAGTCGGGATCGGGCGCGCAGCCCGTTCCGGGAACCGAATCGGGCGGCCCGGCCGTGCCGGCCGGTCACTAAAGCCCGCTTGAAGCCCGCTTGAAGCCCACCTGAATCCGCTAAAGAAACTCGCCGGAGCCGTTACGTCTCACTGGAATATCCCGCGCTGCGCGGCCGTCTTCAATGTTCGAGGGCGAGTCGCGCGCCGAGCGCGACGAGCACGCTGCCCATCACGGCATCCACGGGGCGGCGCAGTTTCCGGTAGCCGCGCTGCACGCTGCTCGTCGAGAAGAGCAGGGCCATCGCGCTGAACCAGCAGATCGACACCGATGCGACGGTCACGACGGTCGCGCCATGCACCCACATCGGCGCGTGCGCGGGCAGCAGCGTCACGAACAGGCTGCCGAAGAACGCGGCGGCCTTCGGGTTCGTGAGGCCGACGAGCAGCCCGCGCCGATACGAATGCGCGCCGCCCGTCGATTTCGCGGCGGCAGGCGCCGCCATGGTGCCCGACGACTGGCGCAGGCTCATCAGCGTTTTCGCGCCGAGATACAGCAGATAAACCGCACCCGCGATGCGGATCCCTTCATAAAGCCAGGCCAGTCGCGCGAGGATCAGCCCGAGGCCGAACACGGCGAGCGTCGCCCAGAGCGCGTGCGACGTCGCGATGCCGGCGGCGGCCGCGAGGCCCGCACGGCGGCGCGCGAACGCGTGCGAGGTGACGGCGAGCATGTCGGGACCAGGGCTCGCGCAGGCGAGCAGCATGACACCGGCGATGGCGGCAAGTTGGGGCAGGAAGCTCATGGCAGTCGATGGGCGGCGGCACGCGCCGTAAAGGGGAAAGCGCAGAGGATACCGTGAGTGCGTGCGCCTGCCGGGGCTCACGCGATGCCGCTCAGCGACGATTGCCGCCATCCCCGGCATCGCCGCATGGGCGCCCGCACGAACGAAGCGCGTGCGGGCGCGACGCGCAGGGCGTCTCCATGCGGCTGCGATTTGCACGCCGCGTTACGCGTGCGGCAGCTTGAAGCTCGCGATCGATTCGCGCAGCACCGTCACCTGATCCTTCAGCGAGTGCGCGGCGGCGGCCGCTTCTTCGACGAGCGCCGCGTTCTGTTGCGTCACCTTGTCCATCTCGCTCACCGCGCGGTTCACGTGCTCGATGCCCGTGCTCTGTTCGCGCGAGGCGTGGCTGATTTCCGCGAGGATGTCGTGCACGCGCCGCACCGACTGCACGATCTCGCTCATCGTCGAGCCTGCGTCCGTGACGAGTTGCGCGCCTTCGGCGACCGTGCCGGTCGACTTCTCGATCAGCGCCTTGATCTCCTTGGCTGCCGTGGCCGAGCGCTGCGCGAGGCTGCGCACTTCGGAGGCCACGACCGCGAAGCCGCGGCCCTGTTCGCCCGCGCGCGCCGCCTCGACGGCCGCGTTGAGCGCGAGGATGTTGGTCTGGAACGCGATGCCGTCGATCACGCCGATGATGTCGCCGATCTGGCGCGAGCTGGTCGTGATCTCGCCCATCGTGCGGACCACGTTCTCGACCACTTCGCTGCCGCGCGTCGCGACGTCCGCGGCCTGGCTCGCGAGTCGCGAGGCGTGCTCGGCGCTATCGGCGTTCTGGCGCACGTTGGTCGTCATCTGGTCCATGCTCGATGCGGTCTCGACGAGCGCCGCCGCCTGCTGCTCCGTGCGCTGCGAGAGGTCGGTGTTGCCCGCGGCGATCTCGTTCGCGCCGACGTTGATGTTTTCCGCGCCGCCGCGCACGCGCGAGACAGTCTGCACGAGTTCCTCCTGCATCAACGAGAGCGCGCTCATCAGGCTGTGCGTGCCGCGGCTGTCGGCGTTCACGCGCGTGGTGAGGTCGCCCTGCGCGATGCGGTTCGCGGTATCGACGGCCACTTCGAGTTCGCCGCCGATGCTCGCGCGCACGCTGCGCACGACGAACACCATGACGATCGTCGCGATCAATCCCAGCACGGCGGTCACGGCGACCCAGATGCCGAGGCTCTCGAAGAACGCCTCGCGCACGTCGTCCATGTACATGCCCGTGACGATGCACCAGTCCCACGGCGCGAAGCGGCTGCTGAAGCTCGTCTTCGGCACGGGTTCCGTGTGGCCGGGCTTCGACCACAGATAGTTGACGAAACCGCCGCCGGGCCGATTGGCCGCCGCCGACAGTTCGACGAACAAGTGCGTGCCGGCCGGATCGGTGAAGCCCGTGAGGTTCTTGCCGACCAGTTCGGGCTTGATCGGGTGCATGAGCATCACCGACTGCGAATTGTTGATGCTCATATAGCCGTCGGTGCCGTAGCGGATCGAGCCGATCAACGTGAGCGCCTGCGCCTGCGCGTCGGCCTCGGACATCTTGTTCTGCTGCGAAAGCGTGTAGTAATGCTTCGCGATGCTCGTCGCCTCTTCGACTAGCGTCTGCAACTGCGCCTTGCGCTCGTTGAGCATCGATGCCCGGCTTTGCCACGCACCGAAGGCGACGATCAGCAGCAGGCCGATCCAGAGGATCGCGATCATCGAGCGGAGTTTTCTGGTGAGGGTCATCTTCTGCATGTTTTGTTCGGTTCTATCTCGTTACGTCGTGTCTGCATTGCTGGCTCATGTATTGCGGCCGCATCGCTACCTCTGTTAACGGCGGATTCTGGCGCGCGCGTAACCCAGGGCGAACCCTTTGACGCCGAATGATCTGAGGAAAAAATGATCGCCGTCTATTGACAACACGCGGCGACAACGCGCGTTTCGAATCGAGTGTAAAAGCCCGCCTAAAAGCCACAAATTTCATTATGGCGCCATGCTTTGCCACTATCTGTTGCATCCCCTGCGATCGTGAGTCATTTCCGCTATAACCCGGGGTTTGGCGGCGGGGGCGAACCGCCCTGCAGGCCGGTTTTTTCCGTCTGAACGCGACCATGGTGTGGTGCTTTGCGCCGATCGTCGCAGGCTGTATCGAGTGCAGCTGCGCGCGAATATGCCGCACGTAAAGCGCTTAAAACACGATGTGGCTTTACGTGACCCGCTGCCCGAACGCGGCGGCGAGTTCGACATCGCCGACGTGACGAAGCGCCTGGATCGAAAGCGGCTTTCCCAACGATGCGACGCGCGCGGCGCAGCAGGTGCTGCCGCCATTGCGACGTCCGGCAGGAGTGAAACGATGAACGCACGTGAACCCGTCCAGGTTCCCGCGACGCGCAGCGCAAGGCTGCGTCAGATGCCGGTCAGCAACGAACCCGAATTCCTGACGGAAGCGCACAACGGCCTCTCGGCGCGCATTTGCGCGCGAAGCCAACGAAGCGAGCGGGACCCAGGTCGTCGACAACCTCGAATTCATGGCCGATGCGAGCGGCCTGCCGATCCTGCTCGACGGCGACACGGGCTACGGCAGCTTCGACAACGTGCGCCGTCTCGTGCGCAAGCTGGAGCGGCGCGGCATCGCGGGCGTGTGCATCGAGGACAAGCAGTTCCCGAAGACGAACAGCTTCATCAAGGGTGAGGCGCAGCCGCTCGCCGACATGGACGGGTTCTGCGGCAAGATCCAGGCGGGCAAGGACTCGCGGACCGACGAGCCGTTCTCGATCGTCGCGCGCGAACGCCGCGCGGGCCGCAACGGCGCAATGGGAACACGCTTCGTACGTCTGACGATCCGTCGCGGCACGCCCGACGGCCTGCCGCGCCCGACCATCACGCCGCCCGTGCACGCGTATTACGCGCTCGTCGAAGCGCTGCGCGAACTCGCCGACGAAGGCGGCTGGCAGGCGCGCCACGCGCGCTATGCGGCGCTTTCGGAGCAGGTGCGTGCGGGCCTCGCGGCGCGCGGCATCGAGAGCGTGCTGCCGCAGGACGAATCGTCGGTGGTGCTGCGCGCGTTCCGCTTGCCTAAGGGCGTCGATTATCCGTTGCTGCATGACGCGCTCAAGGCGCGCGGCTTCGTGATCTACGCGGGGCAGGGCGGACTCTCGGCGGAACTGTTCCGCATTTCGACGATGGGCGACATCCACGCGAGCGACATCGAGCGTTTGCTTGCGGTGTTCGACGGAGTCATTCGCGGGGCGTGAGTCCGCGGCGCCGAACGGCAAACGGGCCTTGCGGCGAATGATCGTCACAAGGCCCGTTCTGTTTGCATTTCTCGCGGAGCGGGCTAGACCGGGTCCTTGTCCGGCGGCCCTTCGGGACGCTGCGGCTCCTCGCCGTGATGGCCGTGCGGCGCCGGCGGCGTGAGCGGGGTGCGCTCGGGGTCGCGCGTCGGATCGGCGAGCGGATCGGGCAGCGGATTCGTATGCGAATAGATCATTGCGGGTACCTCGTACGCGGGGGCGTGGTCCGCGCTGGCGGGGCAACGCGGCTTCGATTTATAGCGTAGGCGATCGCCGCGCGTCGTGCGAAGTTTCGACGGGGCTTTCAGACAGACTTTCAATCAACCGCGTGGCCACGTCGATTGTCTGGTGTTCGAGCGCAATCCAGGCTGGCCAGCGTGTCAACGGCATCGATTGTTGCGAAGAAGGCAACTCGGTATCGATGTCTCCGGCGTTTTACAAAATCGGTCCAACCCTTAGAATTCAGGCTTTCTCAGAACTGGGGCGCGTTGGAGGCGTCCCGGCTTGTCCTGTTGGAGTCCGGTCATGGGTGCGGTGGTGATTGCAGTGGTGTTCGTAGCGGGTTTGTTGGGAGCGCCGACGCTGTTCGGCCACGGCGAGGCACACGCGTCGCCGCCGGTGCAGCAGCAGGTCGCATCGGCGCAGACGCTCGCGCCGGGCGCCGACGCCAACGTCAACGTCAACGTCAACGTCAACGTCAACGCCGATACCCGCGCACCGGACAATCGCCCGTAAGCGATACCGCGTCAGATGCCCTTGAGGTCGGCCGGCGTGTCGACGTCGCGCAGGATGCCGGGGTCGTCGACGTCGATGCGCGTGAGCGTCGGCGAGGACATCAGCGCGCGCGCGCCGGTGTCGCCGTCGAGCGCGAGCAGCGCGGCGCGATGCGCGAGCCCGAAACCCACGGGGTGTCCGCGCTGCCCTTCGTGGAACGGCGCCGCGAGCGAGGCGCCTTCGTCGATCGCGCGCGCGACGGCTTCGATGGTGGCGACGCCGATGCGCGGCATGTCCGCGAGCGCGACGATCCAGCTTTCCGCCTCGTGCGCCGCGCCGACGCCGGCCGCGAGACTCGCGCCCATCCCGCGTTGCGCATCGGCGGAAAACACCACGTCACAGCCCGCGTCGTTGAGCATGTGCGCGAGCGCGTCCGAGCCGGGCCGCACGACGGCGATCACCTTCGGGACGACGAGGAGCAGCCGGTGCGCGGCTTCGTGCGCGACACACGTGCCGCCGGGCAGCGGAGCGAGGAGCTTGTTGCGAAGACCTTCGGGATCGAAGCGCGATCCGGTTCCGGCGGCGAGCAGCACGCCGGTGGCACTCGATGCATAGGCCATGGGTGTCATGCGCGCGGAATAGGGAAGCGTCGATTGTGCGGCGCAACCGCGTCCGGGGCAAGCCCTGGCGCATGCGGGACGCGCACGTCAGGCAGTTGTCTTCATCGCGGGGATCACCTTGTCGAGCGTGATCGGCAGATCGCGCACGCGCACGCCCGTCGCGTGATAGACCGCGTTCGCGATCGCCGCCGGCACGCCCGTGATGCCGATTTCGCCGATCCCTCGCACGCCGAGCGCATTGAAACGCGTATCGGGCGGCCCGACGAACAGCACCTCCAGCTCGCCGATATCGGCGTTCACGGGGACGTGGTACTCCGCGAGGTTGCCGTTCGTGACGCGCCCGAAGCGCGGATCGAGCTGCGCGTCTTCTTCGAGCGCCGTGCCCACGCCCCACACCATGCCGCCCATCAACTGGCTGCGCGCGGTCTTTTCGTTGAGCCGGTTCCCCACGTCGTAGACGCCCACGATGCGCGCCACGCGGATCGTGCCGAGCTCCGCGTCCACGTGCACTTCCGCGAACACAGCACCGAACGAGTGGAACGCGTATTGCTCGCGCTCGCTGCCGGGCTTCGTTGTCGCGATGGCTTCGACCGGCTTGCCGCCCGCGCGTGCGAGGATCGCGGCGGCCGGATCGCGCCGCGAGGCGTCGCCGCGGCTCACGACCCAGCCGTCCTGCACGGTGACGTCCTGCGCCGCCGCGCCATAGACCGGCGATGCGTGATCGGCGATGGCGAGCGCGATCAGTTTGTCGCGCACCTGCTGCGCGGCGGCCTGCACGGCGGGCGAAACGCTCGCCGCCGATTGCGAGCCGCCCGACACCGGCGCGCGCGGCAGCGACGAGTCGCCGAGCGCGAAGTGAATCCGTTCGGGCGGAAAGCCGAGCGCGTCCGATGCGACCTGCGTCATCACCGTATAAGTCCCCGTGCCGATGTCCTGCGTGCCCGATGCGACCATCGCGCTGCCGTCCGGCAGGATGCGTGCGACCGCCGATGCTTCGCTGCGGTTCGCGGGATAGGTGGCGCTCGCCATGCCGAGGCCGATCAGCGCGTTGCCTTCGCGCATCGAACGCGGCGCGGCCTTGCGGCGCGACCAGCCGATGCGCTGCGCGCCCGTCTCATAGCATTCGCGCAGCGCCTTCGACGACCACGGTTTGCCGTCCTGCGGCTCGACTTCGGCGTAGTTTTTCAGGCGCAGCGCGACCGGGTCCATCTTCAGTTGCCACGCGAGTTCGTCCATGGCCGATTCGAGCGCGAACGAACCGGTCGTTTCGCCGGGGGCGCGCGTGAACGTCGGCGTGCCGACGTTCAGCGGCACCACGCGATGACTTGTGCTCTGGTTCGGCACCGCGTACATGATGCGCGTGACGAGGCCCGACATCTCGGTCCAGTCCTCGAACGTCGATGTGTTCGAGAGCGTGTCGTGGCGCATGCCGGTGAGCGTGCCGTCCGGGTGCGCGGCGATCTGCAGATGCTGATGCGTGCGCGGCCGCGCGCCGACCGGACCGAACATCTGCGGACGCGAGAGCGCGAGACGCACGGGGCGTCCCGTCTGCTTCGCGGCCATCGCGCAGAGGCTCACGTGCGACCACGACGAGCCCTTGCAGCCGAACCCGCCGCCGATGAACGGCGAAATTACGCGCACGTTGTCGGCGGGGATGCCGAACACGGCGGCCACTGCGGTCCGCGCGCCCGACACGCCTTGCGTCGCGTCGTAGAGCGTGAGGTCGGGGCCGTCCCAGTGCGCCATCGTCGCGTGCGGCTCCATCGGATTGTGGAACTGCATCGGCGTCGTGTAGACCGCATCGAGCCGCACCGTGCCCTCGCGCAGACCCGCATCGACGTCGCCGCGTTGCGAGTTCATCGGGCGGCCCAGCATCGACGGCGGCTCGTGGGCGCCGTCTGTCGCGCTCGCGAAGTCCAGCGTCGCGCGCGTGGCGTCGTACGTGATGTTCACGTGACGCGCGGCATCGGTCGCGTGTTCGAGCGTATCGGCTACCACCACCGCAACCGGCTCGTTGCTGTAGCGCACGACGTTGTCCTGCAACAGCGTGAGGTGCCGTCCCGCGGGCGGACTCAGCGTCGTCCGTCCGCCGTTGGGCAGGCGCAGCGCGTTCTGATACGTCATCACGAGCAGCACGCCGGGCATCGACTGCGCGCGGCGCATGTCGATCGACGCGAGGGTGCCGGACGCAATCGTGCTCGTCACGAGGACCGCATGCGCGAGCCGCGCCTCCGGGAAGTCGGACGCGTAGCTCGCGGTGCCGGTCACCTTCAGTATGCCGTCGACGCGGTCGAGCGGCTGACCCGTCAGGTTGCTCATGCGAAGTCTCCCGTCTGGCCCGCGGCCAGCATCACCGAGCGGACGATCGCGCGTTGCGCGAGTCCCACTTTGAACGCGTTGTCGCGAAGCGGACGCGCATTCGCGAGTTCGGCGGCGGCGGCTTCGCGCAGCGTCGCCGTGCTCAACGCGTGGCCGGTGATCCGCTGTTCGGCGACGCTCGCGCGCCATGGCCGATGCGCGACGCCGCCGAGCGCGATGCGCGCGGCGCGCACGTTATGTCCGTCCATCTGCAACGCAGCCGCGACCGAAACGAGCGCGAACGCATAGCTCGCGCGATCGCGGACCTTCAGGTAATGCGTGTGATCGCTGAACGCCGGCGGCGGCAGATCGACCGATGTGATCAGTTCGCCCGGCTGCAACGTGGTGTCGAGATCGGGGCGGTCGCCGGGCAGACGATGAAACTGCGCGATCGGAATCGCGCGTGCGCCGCGCGGTCCGCTCACCTGCACGGTGGCGTCGAGCGCGGCGAGCGCGACGCTCATATCGGATGGATTCACGGCGACGCATTGATCGCTCGCGCCGAGGATCGCGTGCATGCGGTTGAATCCTTCGACCGCGGAGCAGCCGCTGCCCGGTGAACGCTTGTTGCATTGCGTGAACGCGGTGTCGTAGAAGTAGCTGCAGCGCGTGCGCTGCATGAGATTGCCGCCGACCGTCGCCATGTTGCGCAGTTGCGCCGATGCGCCGGCCAGCAGCGCCTGCGAGAGCAGCGGATAGCGCGCACGCACGAGCGCGTGACTGGCCGCGTCGCTGTTGCGCACGAGCGCGCCGATGCGCAGCCCACCGTCGGGCAGCGTTTCGACGTGGTTCAGCGCTTCGAGGCGCGTGATGTCGATCAGCGTCACGGGATGCGCGATGCCGCCCTTCATGAGATCGAGCAGATTCGTGCCGCCGCCGATGAATACGGCGCCCGGCTGCTGGGCCGCCTGGATCGCGGCGTGTACGTCGGTCGCGCGCCGGTACGAAATGGCATCCATGATGCGAGCCTCCGCAATCACGCGCTGGCCGCGTGCGCGTCGCGCAGCGCGGCCACGATGTTTGCGTACGCGCCGCAGCGGCACAGGTTGCCGCTCATGCGTTCGCGGATCTCGGCGTCGGTGAGTTGCGCGGGACGCGTGCGGACATCGGCGGTGACGGCGCTCGCCGTGCCCGCCGCGAATTCGGTGAGGCACGCCGTCGCCGAGCACAACTGACCCGGCGTGCAGAAGCCGCACTGGAACGCGTCGTTTGCGATGAAGGCGCGCTGCACGGGGCTCAACGCGGCTGGGCCCGCGAGCCCCTCGACTGTGGTGATGCGCTCGCCCTCGTGCATGACGGCGAGCGTGAGACACGAGTTGATGCGCCGGCCCTCGACGAGCACCGTGCAGGCGCCGCACTGGCCGCGGTCGCAGCCTTTTTTCGTGCCTGTGAGGCCCGCGTAGTCGTGCAGCGCATCGAGCAGCGTGACGCGCGGCTCGATATGCAACACGTGTTCGCGTCCGTTGATCTGCAGATGCACAGGCTGCGCGGGTGCCGGCTGCGGTGGTGCGGCGGGCTCGGCTGCGGCCGGCGCGTTTTGCGCATGCAGATGCGGTGTGGCGCCGAGCGCTGCCGCTGCTGCCGCCGATTGCAGGAAACGGCGGCGCGATGTATCGGAGGGCGTGGTAGTGGACGCGGGCGTGGCCGCGTCGTCGGAACGGTCTTGGGACATGGCGTTCGGCGGCTCCATCGAAGGATGCAAACGAAGGGCATAAACGAAGACGCAAGCGTATGCGGGCGATATCGCACGACGCGCTCGACTACCGCGTGCGGATCCCCATGTGTAGCAATTCCGGTGCCGCGTATTCGCGCCGCGCTAGAGGCCGATCGAGGCCGATCGAGGCCGCAAGCACTCGCGATGAACGGCTGCGTTGCGAATCCGCATGGCTCGCGAGGGGATGAAAATCCGGCTCGCGATGCGCGGCAAGTCTGCACGTTGCGCTTGCCATCCGCGAAAGTAAAGTGCGTGCGAGCGAATCTTTCGTGACGGGCGCGATCATGGCGCACGGCTGACTTAGGCCTGACGCGAAGCCGGCACGGAGCTGGCAAAAACGACAGAAACGGCTTTGCGGTGCTGGTTGTGTGGTTTCGTTTGTGTCGTTTCGGTGATCGGGCGTCGGTGCGGCAGGGGCTGAACCGGGGCGTGAGATATGTTAAGTAATCCAGATCATATTGCCGCGCGGCGCGGCGAAAACCGGAATACCGGAATGCGCGCGACGCGCCGCGCAAATAAAAAGGCCGGGAAGCATCACGCTTCCCGGCCTTTATCCCGCCACCGCCTTCAAGGCGGTATCAGTCGATACCGTGGAATACCGCATCGTCCGGGCCGAGATACACGGGCGGCCGCCACGCGGCGTCGCGCATCGAATGCTGGACCAGCGTATCGACGCCCAGCAGCACCGCGAAGATGGCCATCCGCACCGGAATGCCGTTGTCGGTCTGGCGGAAGATCGCGAGACGCGGATCGTGGTTCAGGTCCGTCGAAAGGTCGTTCGCGCCGGGCCGGCTGTCGCGCGGCAGCGGGTGCATGATCAGCGTGTCCCGGCCGCAGACCGTATCCACGAGCGCCTGATTGATCTGGAAGTCGGGCGAGTAGCCTTCGAACGATTCGTCGGCGAAGCGCTCCTTCTGGATACGCGTCGCGTACACGACGTCGGCGCCTTGCAGGCCGGACGTGAGGTCGTGCGTCTGCTCGACGACGTGCCCGTTGCGCGAGATCCGGTCGACGATATAGGCGGGCATTTCGAGCGTCGGCGGCGAGACGAGCGTGAACTTGATGCCGCGATAGAGCGCGAGCAGCTTCACGAGCGAATGCACCGTGCGGCCATATTTGAGGTCGCCGACGAGCGCGATATGCGCGCCGTCCACGATCTTGCCGAGGCGGGAGAACTCGCGCTGGATCGTGTAGAGGTCGAGAAGCGCCTGGCTCGGGTGCTCGCCGGGGCCGTCGCCGCCGTTGATCACGGGGATGTTCGCGGCGCGTGCGAATTCGGCCACCGAGCCCTGATCGGGATGGCGGATCACCATGGCGTCGACGTAACCGGCCATCACGCGGCTCGTGTCGTAGATCGACTCGCCCTTCGCCATCGACGAGAACGTGAAGCCGGTCGTGTCGCACACCGAACCGCCGAGGCGGCAGAACGCGGCGCCGAAGCTCACGCGCGTACGCGTGCTCGCTTCGAAGAACAGGTTGCCGAGCACGGCGCCTTCGAGCACGCGCGAGATTTTCCGGCGGCGTGCGATGGGCTGCATGATGTCGGCGACGCGGAACAGCGCCTCGACGGAGTCGCGCGAGAACTGGTCGACCGAGAGGAGCTGCGGTTTGCCTTCGAACTGGATCTGGCTCGCGAGCGACGAGGTGTCTACGCTTTGCGTATAGCCTTCGCGCGGCTCGGTATTGCCGACGATCTCCGAAACGAAGCGCTCGACGATCTCCGGCATGGCGCGCGATTCCTGCGACTCCTCGGGCAGGAGCCACGTGTCGAGCGCCCGGCGCGACACGCCGATACGGCTCGCGAACGCGTCGCGGGTCATGTTCAGACGCCGCATGGCGTCGCGGAGGAAGGCTTGTTGCGGAACGCTCATGGCGGCACCTGTAAGTCGGGGTTGATGTACGCGGTGCGTATATTAGATGGGTGGCGGTGGAAGTCAAGCGGTTTTCGTCGGACGTGCGGTGTTCGGCGTGCGGGGGCGCTTCGGCATGGCGCGGTGGGCCGCCCGGTTTATTGATATGGGGCTTCCGGAACGGCCGCGATAATGCGTGTCTCCTGTTTCTTCTGGCTGGTCATTGCCCGTCACCACCACGTTGATTTCAGTCCTCTTTTCGCCAGTCTTTTTGCCCTGTCCGACCGCTCGCCGCGCCGGCCTTTTTGAGCGCGCGGCGGCGCGCCGCGGGAGCCGGCCATGAAAACGCCGTGGTCCGGTTCCATCGACGATCTCGCGAAGAGCGGCACGCGATTCGTCACGCATCGCGCCGCCCGGCGCCGCGTTGTCGCCGCGTCGATCGCGGCGGGCGTCGTCGCACTGGCCGGCGGCGTTGCGATCGGGCGTTATGCACTTTACACAGGCGGGGTTTCCGCAACGGCCGCGAACGCTGTCGCCCCGCTTCAGCACCACTACGTCGTGGGCGAACTGGGGCGGCTGAACGCTTCACTGGCGCTGCTCGATCCGCGTATCGAGCGGCTTGCCGCCCAGCTCGCGGAACTGCGCCAGTTCGACCAGCGTCTGCGGGCGCAGACGCCGCGCGGGGCCGCATCGGCGCCCGCGCGCACCGGCGACGGCAGCGAGGATAGCGCCGATGAGGGCGGTCCGGCGCTCGCGCCACGGCGTTGCGCCGTGTCGTCGGGGACGCATCCGAACGAGCGCGAGACGCACGGCGAAATCGACTGCGTGGCGGCGACGCTCTCGGCGCTCGAACATGGGGCCGCACTGCACGAGGCGGCGTGGGACGCATTTCCGGGCCGTCAGCCGCTCGTGAGCGGACGCCCCGGCTCGCCGTTCGGCAACCGGATCGATCCGTTCACGCACCGGCTCAGCTTTCATCCGGGCGAGGATCTCGTCGCGCCGTCCGGCACGCCCATTCTCGCCGCCGCAGGCGGCCGCGTGATCTACGCGGGGCCGAAGGCGGGTTATGGCAACGCGGTCGAGATCGATCACGGCAACGGGTTCATCACGCGTTATGGGCACGCGTCGAAGGTCGATGTCCAGGTCGGGCAGATCGTGCTGCCGCTCGAACATATCGCCGACGTGGGCTCGACCGGCCGCTCGACTGGGCCGCATCTTCACTTCGAGGTGATCGTGGGTGGCGCGCCGGTCGATCCGGCCGGGTATCTCGCGCTGTTCGCGGCGTTCCGGCATGGCTGAGCGGCGCGGCTTCGAGCGCGTCCGCACGGACGCCACGCGCGCCTATACGCTGCAGCCGGTGCGCTCGCGGCTCGCGCGCTTGAGCGCGGCGCTCGCGTGGACGGTCGTCGCGGCAGCGTTAGGTGCGGGTGGGGCGGTCTGGGCGCTCGGACACGATGCGCCCGCGCATTGCCCGGCTCTTTCGCCCGACGTGCTGCATGCCGCACTCGCCGACGCCCAATTCAAGCTGGAGCAGGAGCGTGCGGCGAAGGCGGCGCTGCAGAAGTCGGCGGATTCGGCGCAGGCCATGGTCGCCAGCTTGCAGGCCGATCTGCTCTTTCTGCGCAGCCATCGCGGCGGCGCGCGATGACGCCAGGCGCGCCGCCAACGATCGACGCGACAACAGAACACCTACCACGGCGGTTTCCATGTTCGGCAAGAAAAACATCCAGGCAGGCATCCAGCAGACCCAGCTCGCGACCCTCGTTGCGCAGGACGTCCGCATCGCGGGCGACATCGAATTCGCCGACGGGCTGCGGCTCGACGGTCAGGTTCGCGGCAACGTGACGGGCAAAACGGGCGCGAAGACGCTGCTCGTGCTGAGCGAGTCGAGCGCGGTCGAAGGCAACGTGCACGGTTATGACATCGTCGCGAACGGCCGCATTGTCGGCGACGTGATCGCCGAGCATTTCATCGAACTGAAAGCGAACGCGCACGTGACCGGCAACATCCACTATCAGCAATTGCAGATGGAATGCGGCGCGACGGTGGAAGGCCGGCTGAACAAACTCGAAGCGGGCGGCTCGCCGGACCGGCTGCTTGCCGCGCCGCAGGCGGTGGACGAAGTGGAAGACGCGCAAGAGGACGTGTCGCCCGAATGACGCGCACGCGCGGTTCCCGTTACACTGTGCGGCATGTCACGCCATTCATCCCGCCGATTCGTTGCAAACGCCGTCGCCGTTTCTTGCGCGACGTCCGTTTTCGCGCGTGCATCGTCGCGGGTCAGCGTGAAATCCAAAGCCAAAAAACAGCCGCTCATCTGACCGGAGCTTGCTGTTCCGTCGGATGTGCGACGGAACAGCCAGTCGACGGCATCTGCCTCCCGCTTTCTCCCCGGCTCGCTTCTCTCCTGCGCACCGCTGAACGGACCTTCCAATCGGTCGAGTTCAAGGGAACAACATGTCTCTCTTTTCAGGTATCTGGATTCCGCTCATCACACCGTTCAACGCCGGTGACGTCGATCACGCCGCGCTCGATGCGCTCGTGCGGCACTACACGCGGGCCGGCGTCGCGGGGATCGTCGCGCTCGGCACCACGGGCGAGCCCGGCGCGCTCGACGACCGCGAGCAGGACGCCGTGCTCGCGACGGTGCTCGCGGCAGCGGACGGCCTGCCGGTGGTGGCGGGCGTGAGCGGCAACCATACGGCGTCGGTTTGCGAACGCATGGCCGCGCTCAATGCGTTGCCGGTCGCGGGCGTGCTCGCGAGCGCGCCGTATTACATCAGGCCGTCGCAGGCGGGCATCATCGGCCATTTCGCGGCGATCGCCGATGCGAGCCGCAAGCCCGTGATCCTCTACGACATTCCCGCGCGGACCGGGGTGCGGCTCGAATTGCCGACGCTGCTCGAACTCGCGGGGCACGAGCGGATCGTCGCGGTGAAGGATTGCGGCGGATCGCACGACAAGACGCTGTCGCTGATTCTGGACGGGCGCCTCGACGTGCTCGCCGGCGAGGACATCGAAATGTTCGGGCTGCTGTGCGCGGGCGGGAGCGGGGCGATTGCGGCGTCGGCGCATCTGCTTCCCGAGCGCTTCGTCGCGATGGAGCGTTTGCTGCGTGAGGGCCATCTCGCCGACGCTCGCGCGATCTGGCATGCGTTGCTGCCGATGGTGCGCGCCGCGTTCGCGGAGCCGAATCCGGGGCCGGTGAAGGCCGCGCTTGCGCAGCGCGGGCTCATTCGCAACGAACTGCGCGCGCCGATGACGCGCGCGAGCCAGGAACTCGAAGCGGTGCTGGAAAGGCTGGCGGCGTGAAAAAGCGTGCGCGGCTTCAGCGCGCCGCGCGCGCTGCGGCCGCGGCCCGCGCGCGGCGGCGCGGGCGGGTGCGTTCGACCTCGGCGGGCTCGCCGTTGAGCATGATGCGGCGGCCTGGCACGTGGGCGGCGACGAGGCGGGCGATGTCGAGCGCCGTGTAATCGGCGGGCACGACCTGGCGGCGCGCGCCGTCGTCGAGCGGTGTCGTCCATTCGACCAGCAGGCAGGGGCGGCCCCACGGATGCTGGGGCGGAGCCGAAACGCGGCAGCTCGCGACGTTCGACCGCGCCTCGTCGTCCAGCAGGCTTTGCAGGTGCTTCAGTACGTCGTCTTCGACCATGGGGGTTCCTTGACTCGTCTTCGCTCGTCGCGCGGCGGCGCGAGTGGGGTGCTGGGGTTGCGTCGGAGTGGCGCGCAATGCCGTGCAAAAAAACGCCGCCGATGTTCCGGCGGCTCAACAGGGGTATTCGTATGGTTACAGCGGAGAATTAAAACAACCTTAAGGGCGGGCAAGCCGCGCGGAGACTGCGTGCGCGATGAGGCGGGGACTGGAGGGGAGGGCGTGCGCGCGCCTTACGCGGACCGTCGCGGTTCGCGTGATTCACGCAAAGCGGTAAAGACCGGGCTTCAGTGTCTGCTTGTGTTGCTGCTGCTGCGGAGTGTCGCTCTTACTTTGCGTTCGGCGAAGAGCGGGAGATAGTCCTCGATGCGCGCATCGGCGCGATAGCGATCGAGGGTGTCCGCGTACATCCGCGCGACGGTTTCCGCCGGGGTGTTGGTTTCGGCGGCAATGGTTTGCACGATTTGATCGACGTCCGTGTGACGCATGAGGAGTCTCCGGTCGGCTGGCGGGCAATGGAAGGTGACGGGCGGCCACGAAATGCATTGGAAAGCAGACCGCCGCCCGACGCCAATTGAATCGTGCTATCGGGCATGCGAGATCGTGCGTCCCGTCGCATTGGCAGCGCGGTCGTGATCATACGAAAGAAAAAAGGCCGCGGTAGCGATGACCGATGCCATCGTTACCGCGGCCTTTGCGGCGCACGGAGCGCAAATGCGCTCCGCGGGGTCACGTCGCGTTTTACGCCACGTTTTCGAGCGCCGGATAGTCGGTGTAGCCCGTTTCGCCGCGCGCGTAGTAAGTGGACGGGTTCGGCTCGTTGAGCGGCGCATTCAATGCGAAGCGGCGCGGCAGATCCGGATTCGCGATGAAGAGCTGGCCCCACGCCACGGCGTCGGCTTCACCGGACGCGAGCAGCGCCTGTGCCGATTCGAGCGTCAGCTTTTCGTTCACGATGAACGGGCCGCCGAAGTCGGCCTTCAGTTGCGGTCCGATACGGCCTTCGCCGAGCGACTCGCGCGCAAAGATGAACGCGATCTTGCGCTGGCCGAGTTCGCGCGCGACATAGCCGAAGGTCGCGGACGGGTTCGAATCGCCCATCGTGTGAGCATCGCCGCGCGGTGCGAGGTGCACGCCGACGCGATTGGCGCCCCAGACGTCGATGCACGCATCGGTGATTTCGAGCAGCAGACGCGCACGGTTTTCGATCGAACCGCCATACGTATCCGTGCGATGGTTCGTGCTGTCCTGGAGGAACTGGTCGAGCAGGTAGCCGTTCGCGGCGTGCACTTCGACGCCGTCGAAACCCGCGGCCTTCGCGTTGACGGCGCCCTGGCGGAACGCGGCGACGATGCCCGGAATTTCATCGGTATCGAGCGCGCGCGGCGTGACGTATGCGCGCTGCGGACGCACGAGGCTCACGTGGCCTGCGGGAGCGATGGCGCTCGGCGCGACCGGCAGTTCGCCGTTGAGGAAGACGGGGTCCGACACGCGGCCCACGTGCCACAACTGCAGGAAGATGCGTCCGCCCGCGGCGTGCACGGCGTCGGTCACGATCTTCCAGCCCTCGACCTGTTCCTGCGACCAGATGCCCGGCGTGTCGGCATAACCGATGCCTTGCGGCGTCACCGAGGTTGCCTCGCTGATGACGAGGCCCGCCGAAGCGCGCTCGGCGTAGTACTTCGCCATCAGCGCGTTGGGCACGCGTTCTTCGCCTGCGCGCTGGCGCGTGAGCGGCGCCATGATGATGCGATTGGGCAGCGTGAGATCGCCGATCTTGACAGGGTCGAATAGTGTTGCCATGTGTTCACCTTTTCCGGGGATGGCCCGTGGCCTTGAAACTGCGCATTCAACTAAGGGACGACGCGAGCCGTTACAACTGCGCGTTGACGTGGGCGAGGAATGCCTCGATCACCGGCTCGTTACGTTTGAAGAAGACCCACTGGCCGACGCGTTTCGTCGTCACGAGGCCGGCTTTTTGCAGCGCGGCCAGGTGAGCCGAGACGGTCGATTGCGACAACCCGCAGCGCGCGTCGATCTTGCCGGCACACACGCCGTAGTCGAGCGTGAATTCCTGGTCGGCGAAGTGCATCTCGGGGTCGCGCAGCCACGCAAGGATCTCGCGCCGCATCGGGTTGGCGAGCGCCTTGTGGATGGCATCGATGTCGATTTCGACGGGATCGGTAGCGGATTTCTTCATACGGATTGCATCGTGTCTGGGCGAAGTATATATCGCAAATTGACGATATGGGCGATGACACTATTTTCAACAGGGCGATGGGTGATCCGTGACAATAAAGTTTGCTTACCGTGAGTGACTGCACACCATGAACCGGTTCCTCATTATCGTCGGCGTCTTGTGCGTGCTTGCCGGACTCGGCTGGCGCTGGCTCGCCCGCATCCCGTTCGGCCGGCTGCCCGGCGACATTCATATTGTTCGCGGCGGATTCAGCTTTCACTTTCCAATCGTTACTTGCATCGTGATTTCAGTCGCGGTGTCCGCGCTCTTGTGGTTCCTGCGGCGTTGAGCGCGGCTTTGTGCCGGAGCGAAGGATGGAGATTCCCGCTTTTGATAAAAATCGGAATGCTTAATGATCGATGGATGTCCGGTAACTCAGGCTCGTTTGCTATGGAAATGGCCGGCCATTCTTTGTCATTCTTCGTGGCGCTTCCTCACCGTTCCACTAATGCGAAAATTGGCTGTTTCTGATGCCGGGTCGATCAGTTCAGCAAGCCTTGCGTCATGAAGCGCGGTCGGGTTTGCGCTTTATCTGGCGCAATTCCGGTGCTCATTGGCTCGCCGAACTAACGTCCGTAATGAGATTGTCGTCACCCGATAACGATTGGATCACGGATCTTTTTTGCCCGGAGTCGGCTATTTCGCCGAAAAAGATACATGTTTATTGCAGTTTATTTGCATGTGTCGCAGCTTTGCCGCCATAATCTCGGGAAGTTGCTGAAATCGATCATTCGTACCGTGTTGGGCTTCGATGTTCGTGGGAAAAAACAGGTAAGTCGCCTCGATGTGCGATTCTGACAGTGGGAGGATTAAATGGTTACGTTAGACTCAATTAAGTTGAAGATAGCAAAGCTGGAAAAGCAGGCAACGACGATTGCCGGGAAGCAGTCGGCGATCGGGCTCGCAAAAATCCGTGAATTGATGCACAAACACGGACTGAGCGTTGCGGATGTCGAAGGCTTCATCGGAAAAAAGCGCGGTCGAAAGGCATTGCCTAAAGCGGCAAATGGCGCGGCGAAATCCGCGGGGGGCAACACGAAGCCGGTGGCGCCCAAATACGCCGATCCGAAATCGGGCGCAACGTGGAGTGGTCGTGGCAGGGCGCCGGCGTGGATCAAGGACGCAAAGGACCGGTCGCGATTCCTGATCGACGGGAGCCAGAGCGGAAAGGCAACGGGCGCGAAAGCCGCAACGGCGAAAAAAGCTCCCATGAAGCGCGCTGCGGCGAAGAAGGTTGGGCGTAAGCCGATGGCTGCGAAAAAGATGTCGGCGCCGGCCCGCAAGAACGCAGCGACGGCGAAGAAAGCGGCGGCACCCCGTAAAGTCGCGCGGAAAAAAGGCGTAGCCGCAGCGGGAAATACCGCGACGGCAGCGGCCTGATAAGCGAGTCAATTGCGATTCTGATTGGCGGGACGCGGAGATTTCGGGAATCAGGGCATCTCCTGCGACGATCACATCAGGCTACTTCGGGCCGAATGTGAACATCCGCTGATTTAGCACCCAGACGCTTGCGGCCATCGAGTCGCAAGCGTCCATTTTCCGAAGCCATCCATTTCGCCCCCAAGTCTTTCACGCAGATTAATTGCGCACGTAGATCAGCGTCTGCAATTCCAGTTGATCAGGATACCGATATAAATAACGGGTATCCGCATGCCCTGTCCGCTCACGGCTTTCCTCGCGGATCAGTCATGAAGCCAAGCTGCGTAATGCCCGCAACGTGCGCCTGAGCCATCACATCTGCAACATGTTCATAGCGCACGTTGCGGTCCGCGTGCAGGCGCAGTTCGGGCTGAGGCTTTGCAGTCGCGGCGGCTTGCAGTTTCGCGGCAAGTTCGTCTTTGCCGATACGCGCGCCGTTCCAGAGAATCGCTCCGTCGGCCGCGATGCCTATATCCACGTGCTGCGCCGACGTCGATTCGGGCTGGCTTGCGACGCGCGGCAGTTCGATCTTCAGTGCGTGCTGCATCGCGGGTATCGTCACCATGAACACGATCAGCAGCACGAGCATGACATCGACAAGCGGCGTCATGTTGATTTCGTTCATCAGGGCGTCGTCGTTTGTGTCGTCGCCGAAGGGGCCGGTCATTGCCATTCGACTGCTCCTTCGCTTGCGGCGCCGTTATGCCGCTCGGGTGTCGTGGCCTTGCCGCGCGAGGCCGGCTGCGCCCCCGCGACGAAGTACGCATGCAGATCGTGCGCAAAGCGATTGAGCTTGCGCACGAGCGCGCGGTTTGCACGCGTGAGCGCGTTGTAGCCGAGCACCGCGGGGATCGCAACGAAAAGGCCGAAAGCGGTCATGATCAGCGATTCGCCGACGGGGCCGGCCACGTGGTCGATCGAGGCCTGTCCTGTCGCGCCGATCATGATGAGCGCGTGATAGATGCCCCAGACCGTGCCGAAGAGGCCGACGAAAGGCGCGGTGCTGCCAATCGACGCGAGCATCGCAAGGCCGCCTTGCATGTGCGTGACGCACTCGTCGAGCGTGTCCTTCAGGCACCGCGTGATCCACTCCGAGACACCGATGCGCTCGCGCAGTTGCGCATGCGTGTCGCGATGATGGGTTGCCGCTTCCCGGCCCGCGAGTGCGAGGGCCAGCAACGGATTGCGCTCGGGCGACGTCCTCGCGTCGGCGAGACCCTGCACGCCGGCCTCGAACGAACCCGCCTGCCAGAACGGCGCAGCGGCGCGATTGACGAGTCGGTTGAGCTGCACGATCCGCCACAGCTTCACGACGATCACCACCCATGACAGCACCGACATGGCGAATAGCACGATCAGGATCGCGCGCGTGATGCTGTCGCCCTGTTCCCACACGTTTGCAAGACCGTAATGCTGCATGACGCGTTCTCCATGGCCGCGCGTGCGGCCCGTTCGATCAATCGATCCAGTCAGTTTGCGAGGCCGAACACGAACTTCTGCTCGAACATCACGCGCACCGGCACGCCCGCTTCGAGCGACGGTCGGCACGTGCTGCTTCGCAGTGCGTCGAGCGCGGCTTCGTCGAGGGGCGGGTACCCGCTGCTTTGCAGGAGCTGAGTGCTCTCGACGCGGCCGTCCACGCCGACGACGAACCGCACGACCGCTGTGCCGGCCTCGCCGCGTCTGCGCGCGGCTTCGGGATAATCGGGCTGCGCGATGTTGCAATCGACGTGCGAAACCGGCTTTGGCGCGCGCATCGCTTGTGGCGGTGCGGCCGGTTCAGCGGGTTCGGCCGGTTGGTTCGCTGGCGGCGCGGCGGCCGGTGCAGCGGCGGCAGGCGTATCGCTGAGCGCGGGTGCTTCTTCATGGTGCGCCGGTGTCGTGGGCCGCTGCGCGGGTTGCGGCGGCGCTGCGTTTTTCCTGTTTGTTTCGGGCGTTTCGCGCGGGTGTGGTTGGGGTGGCGTGCGTGCGGGCACCGGCGCCGCCGCGTGCGGCGGCGGCGTGACCGTGACCGCAGGCGCGGGCGGCGCACTCAACAGTGTTGCGACGATCGTGCGCGGCGCTTCGCGCGGCTCGATGCGCGCCGGCCGCGCATGCAGCAGCCACAGCGCGAGCGCCGCGTGCAGCGCGAACACGACCGGGAGCGCCACGGCGACTTCACGCGCCGCGTAAGTCCGTGCGTTGTGCCGGATGTGATCAGCGGTGGCTAACGGTTGCATCGGAGTGCATCGCGAACGTTGAGGCGGCGTTTGCTGCCCGGAGTTTTTCGACTAGTCCAATACCCGGCGATTCTCCTCCGCACGGCCCGCGCTTGCACGTCCGAATGTTCAGACGTGGCGAATCCGTGCAGTATTGGCGGCCGCTGCATGCAACTGGCCATCGCGTTCGCATTGAGGCGTTATCTCCACGCATAGCGCAATCCCACCCATGCGCCGCGCGGTGCGCCCACGCCGACGAACTGCTCGTTCACGGAATTCGCCGCGTCGAACGTGTGGCCCGGCCCGTTGAAAAAGTTTTCACCGAGTATGCCGAAGCTTGCGTATTGCTTGTCGAGCAGATTCGTCACCGTCGCGAAGAGTTGCAACTGCTTCGTCACGTTCCAGGTGGCGTCGAGATCGATCAGGAAGTAGCTGGCGATCTTGCCGTTCGCGTCCTGATTGTTCTCGTCGCCGCGCGCGAAGATGCTGCCGCGCCACGTGAGGTTCGCGCCGACATTCACCGGCGAGACCGGCGTGTAATCGAGCCTCAGCTTCACGGTGTTCGCCGGAATGCCCGGAATGCGGTCACCGGGACGCACGACGATATTGCCGTTCGCATCGGCGCTCGAATTGCTCGGACTGCTTTGCACGAACGTCGATTCATAGGTCGCGTCCACGTAGCTATAGTTGGCACCGATGCCGATCGGCCCGTACTTCGTGCGTGCGCCCACTTCGAAGCCCTGGCGGCGTGTCTTGCCGACGTTCTGGAAAAAGCCCTGACTGCTTGCGCCCGCGCTGATGAACTGGATGTCGTCGGAAAGCGTGGTGCGCCATGCCGCTGCGTTCCAGGTCGTGGCCGCGCCGATGCGCCCGCGCGCGCCGACCTCGAACGTCTTCGCGATCACGGGCTTGAGATCGGGATCGGCGAGAAAGTCGTTCGGCAGCGAGCAGGGCGCGTTCGGATCGGCGCAGGCGAGTTCTATCACGGTCGGCGAGCGCATGCCTTCGTTATAGGTCACGTAGGCCGTGAGAGCCGAAGTGGGGTTCCAGTTCAGACCGACGGCCGGATTGAAGCGCGAAAACGTGTGGCGTCCGTCGAGCGCGGGCTGCTGGCCGCTTTCGTCGCCGATGTCGGCACGCGCCCAGTCGTAGCGGCCCGAGACCGTCGCGGACAACTGTTGCGTGAGCGAAAGCGTATCGCTGAAGTAAAACCCGTAGTTCGCGCTGTGCGTGTTCGCGTCGGTCTGGAGCTGGTAATCGCCGACGCCCACTGTCGAGCGCGTCGCCGTAAAGAAAGCATCCTGCTCCGACTCGCGGTATTGCGAGTTCGCGAGATCCGCGCTCGTGCCGAGTACGAACTGGTTCTTCATGCCGAGCAGCTTGCCGAGCAGCGTGAGCTGCAGGCTCGCGCCATAACTGTCGGTCGTGATGTTCGAGCGCGCATTCGAGCCCGGAAATGAATCGGGATTGCCGGGCTCGAAGTTGTCGCTGGTATTGCTGCTGATGTTCGTGTTGTCGTAGTGGCGGTAATAGACGTTGCCGCTTAATTCGACGTTGTCGTTGAAGTAGTGGTCGCCCGAAAGCGTCAGCCACGCGGCGCTGTTCTTGTTCTGGTCCGGGAACGTGTACGCCTGGCGCGGGTTGTCGAGGAACGAGCGCGGGATCGTCTGCGAGCCCTGCAGGTCGTTGTCCGCGCCGCCCGCGGAGATCGAGAGCGTCGTATCGGCGTCGGTATAGCGCAGCTTGCCGAGGCCCTGGCGCACCTTGCTCGAATTGTGGTCTGCCCAGCCATTGTCGTTGTCGACGTTGCCGGTCACGTAGTAATCGAGATTCGAGCCGACCGTGCCGCCCTGTTCTATCTGCGCGGTCTTGCGTCCCCACGAACCGCCGCTCACTTCGGCGCTGCCGCCAGGTTGGTCGCGGCCGTTCTTCGTCACGATCGCGAGCGCGCCGCCTAGCGTATTGAGGCCATAGGTCGGGTTCGAGCCTGGTATCAACTGAATCGTGCCGATGGCCTGCTGCGGAATCAAGTCCCAGTTGACGATGTCGCCGAATGGCTCGTTCACGCGCACGCCGTCGAGAAATACCGAGAGCCCTTGCGGTGTTCCGAGCAACGGCGAAGCGGTGAAGCCGCGATAGTTCACATCAGACTGATAGGGGTTGCCCTGGGCCTCGTTGATATCGACACTCTGCAGATTTTTTTCGAAGTAGTCGGAAAGCGTGGCGCGGTGCTGCTGCGCGATGTCGCGGGCATTTACGGTCTGCACGTTCGCGGGAACCTGCGTGAGCGGCGTGCCGATGCCGAGCAGCGGCGTCGTGCCGATCACGACGATCGGCGCGAGCTGCGTAGCGGTGTCGACAGCGGGCGGCGCAGCCTGTGCCCAGACCGCGAACGGCGCGCCGGCCATCACAGTGCCGAAGCAAAGGGTGAGTCCGGCGCGATGCTTGAAGCGTGGTGAATGCGGACCTGTTCCAATATTGAACATGGTCGTTCTCTTTCGTTGCATATTCGAACGCCTGTTTTTATCGGCGCTTTGTTTGTCGGTATGCATGCTGGACCCTTGCATATGCATTGCTGCTTGTCTCCTGGCAGATTCACTGAAGCACGTAGAACAATTTTCGAAGCGTGTTTCGTGCGACGTGCCGCTAGAATGCACTTGTCATGCCATGGCGAACAGGATGAAGGCGAGTTTAAAAAGCGAAGACCTTGAACGAGGCGTTAACGTATGTCTCATTGAGGCGATTCGATGTTGACAGCTTCAATGAAGTTGACCTAGCCTTGCGCTGAAATTAAATGGACGAGACGCGATAGGGATGCCCGTGAGCGTGCGACGAAAATTGAACGGAGCCGTGCAAGTCGATCGAAGAAATGGAATGCACGGACGCCGGAAATCGCGTTGTCGATTGCAGATAAGGGAGACACGATCAATTGAAACCGAACGGGTATCCGGCAATCCACACGGGTGACCGCTCTCTGGTTTTCCCGTGGCGTCGGGGCAATGCTTTCGGCGCATCACCAATAGATTCGTATTCCTGAGTTAGCGATGAATGAGCGTCCAGTGCCGGCACGGCCTGAACGCTTTTCTGTGCGCGCAGCCGCCGCGAAACGCCTGGAAAAAGCGGTGTCCACTGGGACAACGGTCAGCGGAGATAGCGATGAGACCGAGGAAGGGCATCTCTGTTGCGGTGTTCTGGATGGCGTTGATGGTGTTTGCAAACGCGGCATGGGCACAAACCAGCATGGCACTGTATGGACGCATCGACGCCGGCCTCGAATATCTGAACAACGTAACGACAGGGCCGGGCGTGACCAGCACGCGCTGGAGCGCGGAAGGCGGCGACTGGGGCACGAGCATGCTCGGTTTGCGCGGCAGCGAGGATCTCGGCGGCGGGCTGTCCACGGTGTTCAACCTGGAAACCGCGCTGCAGGTGATGAACGGCACGACGGGCGGCGGGCGGCTTTTTTCGCGGCGTGCGTTCGTCGGGCTGAAGGACGATACGTGGGGCCAGTTCCAGGCCGGGCGCAATCTGTTCATCGATAGCGACGGCGTGTGGGCATTCGACCCGTTCGTGCAGCAGGCGGTGTCGTCGGCGTCGCTCGTGCGTGGGCGCAACTGGCAGCAGACCAGCAACAACGTGGAGTATCACAGCCCGGTATTTCGTGGCTTCGATGTGCAGGCCCAGTACGCGTTCGGCAATCAGGCGAGCGGTTTCAACAACGGTGCGCCGGGCGAGTTCGGGCGCTCGAACGGCGTCATGCTGACGTATCGCGCGCAGTATTTCGACGTGCGTGGCATCTATGACGAACTGCGTGATTCGAATGGCCGGTTCAGCAATATCTTCACGAGTTCGCGGGAATATTTCGTGGGCGGCAACTTCCGTGTTGCGCGGTTCAAGATTCAGACGGCCTGGACGCACTATGGAGCACCGGACACGCCCGCGGGTCTCGCCGATAGCGCGGATCACTTCTGGCTCGGCGCAACCTGGCAGGCAACGCCGCGCTGGGCCGTGACGGGCGCGGGCTACTACGTGCGCGTGCGCGGCGGCGATGGAGACGCGACACACGATCCCGCCGGCCACGCCACGCTGTATGCGCTCGGCACGACGTACAACCTGAGCGCGCGCACGTTCCTCTATGGCACGGTGGGGTATGTGCGCAACGGCAGCCGTTCGGACTTCTCGGTGTTCGCGACACCGCTTGGCGCGACGCCCACGACGAATCCGCTGGTCGGCCAGTCGCAGGTCACGACTTACGTCGGCGTGATGCACAACTTCTGAGGCGGGTTCGTCGAGACGATCGAAATTTGTCCGCGGGTTTTACCCGCGTTGCGGTATGTAGAAACTTCGGAAACCAAAACATAACCATAACGGAAAAGATCTTCGATGATTGGCAAAAGGCAGCAAGGTTCGCGGCGCGGTGGTGTTCGTGCAGGCGTATCACGACAGGTGCGCGCATGCGGCGTGCTGGGCGCATTACTCGTTGTGACGCCATGTGCATGGGCGCAAGCTTCGGTCACGCTATACGGTGTGATCGACACGAGCATCGAAATGACGAATCCTGGCGGCGGCTGGGTGACGCGGATGGATTCGGGCGCGTATCGCGGATCGCGGTTCGGATTGCGCGGGAGCGAGCCGATCGGCGATGGAACGAGCATCCTGTTCGCGCTCGAAAACGGCTTCAGTTCGGCTAACGGCACATTCGCGACGGCGGGTACGTTGTTCAGCCGCCAGGCGTGGATCGGTGCGGGCGGACCGTGGGGCGAGGTGCGCGTCGGTCAGCAATATTCGCCGATCTATATTCCGTTCAAAGGACAGATCGATGCGTTCGGTGCCGGCACGATCGCGTCGGGGCTGAATAATTTTTCGAAGATCACGCCTTACGTGAGCAATGCGATCACGTATCTGTCGCCTCATATCGCGGGATTCGATGCGACCGTGATGATGTCGCTGCGCGCGCCGGGCGACAACAATGGCAACGGACTCGCGGGCAACTTCGAAACGGTGGCGTATCGATACGGTCCGGTCCGGTTTTCGTACGCGCATCAGCAGACGCACGGCAGCAGCGCGCTGCGGGCGAATATCGCTGGTGTGTCGTATCAGATCGCAAGGGCTACGTTATTTGCGGACTGGTTCAATGGCGCGGGACGCGGCACGCCCGCCTATCACGACGACGGGATGGCCGTATCGATGCGCTACGCGTTCACGCCGGCCTTCGATGCTTCGCTCGGCTACGCCTATGTGCGCGATCGCTCGGCGAAATCGAACAACGCCGACCAGTTCAGCGCGATGTGCGAATACAGCTTCTCGAAGACGCTGCAGTTCTACGCGAGCGCGGGCTGGCTGCGTAATCGCAACGACGCGACGTTCACGTTGCGCGGCGTGAACGTGACCGGCCTGCCGCCGACGTGGCCCGGCGCGCCGGTGCGCGGTGTGCAGATCGGCATGCTCGACCGGTTCTAAGTGGCGCTGCAATCGTCGCTTCGACTGACTCGCAAGATCAGCGGTTGCCGTCGAGCAGGTCGTTGAGCAGTTCGTCGAACGCAGCCTGGGCGTTCTCGAGCTCCTCGAGCGCGGCGTCGAAGGCCGTCAGCGCGAACTGCGAGGGGTGGCCGTCGCCGGCCGGGGGAAACTGTGACTGCAGCGACGCGAACGCCGTCCTGACCCGCTGCGTGGCGGCCACGACGCGCTCCATGGCCCGGGATTCTTCGGCTCGCGCCTGTTCTGGATTCATCGAAAGCTCCGGTTTGAGATGGGATTGGGCGGGGAGGGGGCTCACGTCACGGGCAGGCCGCTGGCGGCCTTCACTTCGCGCAACGACAGCGACGATTCCACGGACGTCACGCCCGGCAGGCTGCGCAACTGATCGCGCATGAACGTGCCGTAGTCGTCGAGATCGCGCGCGACGATCTGCAGGATGTAGTCTGCGGAGCCGGAAACGTTATGGCACGAAAGGATACGCTCAATCGCGCAAACTTCGCGCTCGAAGCGGTCCGCGAGCTTACGGTCGTGCACGGCGAAGCGCACGTGCACATACGCCACGACGCCGTAGCCGAGCGCGCGGCGCGAAAGCACGGCGCGATACCGTTCGATGATGCCGTCCTGTTCGAGCCGCTTGATGCGGCGCGCGCACGGCGTTTCGCTTAAGCCGACCGATTCGGCAAGCCGCGCGTTCGAGATGCGCCCGTCCGTTTGCAGCGCGCCGAGGATGGCCAGATCCAGTTTGTCGAGATCGCTCATGTGGCGGGAGTGCTTTTCCTGTAGTGGAATCCAGATTTTAGTGCATTCCGCCAAAAATAGATTGGCACGTGTGGAAAGTCGCCATAAATCGCTCCGCTGATGACGGCAATATAGAGCCTGTTTAATGCGGGGCCATCATGATTTCCGTCCATCTGTTGCTCATGTTCATCGTCGCCCTGATCATCGTTTGCGCCCTGCCAGGCGCGGACATGGCGCTCGTCATGCAGACGAGCATGAGCCGCGGAGCAAAAAGCGGTCTCGCGGCGGCTTGCGGATTGGGCGTTTCCCGCGCGACGCACGTGACGTTGTCGGCATGCGGCCTCGCATCGCTGCTGCACAACGCGCCGTGGTTGTTTGAAATCGTTCGCTACGCCGGCGCGGTTTATCTGGTCTGGGTGGCCGTGCAGATTTTCCGGGCGCCGGTGTTCGCGCTGCCCGAGGATGCAGCGGCTCCCGCCGCGCGCCCGCGCCGCACCGATTTCGTGAAGGGTTTGCTCACGAACCTGCTCAATCCGAAGGCGCTGCTGTTCTGCTCCGTGCTGCTGCCGCAGTTCATCCGGCCGCAGGCGGGATCGGTGTGGCTTCAGGTGCTTCAGCTTGGCGTCATGCTCGTGATCGTGTGCGCACTCTTCGACGTGATCTACGTCCTCGGCGCGGCGCGCATCGCGGTGTGGCTGCGCAAAAACCGGCTTGCACAGACTTTGCAGAAGTGGGCGTTTTCGTCGGCGCTGGTCGGCTTTGCCGTGCGGCTGTCGCTCGACTGAGGTTCGGCTGGGGTTCGACTGGAAAGCGGCGCGCGACGCGCCGCCATGACCGCCGCGCGGACCCTGCCGCGCGGCTGATCGCTGAGGCTCTCCGCCTCGCGTTTCCTTACGCCTTCGGCGGCTGGCCGAGGTAGTCGAGCTTGCCCAGTTCCACGCCGTTGTGACGCAGGATGGCGTACGTCGTCGTGATGTGGAAATAGAAGTTGGGCATCACAAACGTCAGCAGGTAGTTCAGGCCCGTGTACTCAACCGGGCCAGTACGCATTTTGAGCGTGACGTTGCGCGCTTCGGTGCCGTCGATCTGCTCGGGCTTGAAGGCGACGAGATAGTCGATGGTCTTCTGGATGCGCGTGTGGAGTTCGTCGAACGTGACTTCGACGTCTTCGAACTTCGGTGCCTCCACGTCCGCGAGGCGCGCGGCGCAGCCCTTCGCGGTGTCCGTGACGATGTGGATCTGACGCGCGAGAGGCAGCATGTCGGGGAACAGGCGGGCTCCGGTCAGCACGGTCGGATCGATCTGCTTTTCTGCCGCATGCGCCTGCGCTTTGCCGATGATCGTCTGCAGGTTGGTGAGGCCGCGGATCAGGACGGGTACCGAAGCTTGATACATCGTGATGGACATGGGAATTCCTCGTTTCTATGAATGTGCGCGTCGCGCTCCAGACCGGAGCTGACCGGCGAAACATTATGCGCTATCGAACAGGGCGCCGCCATTGACCGAACGGCCGACCTTGCGCGAATGCCGCACCGCTGAGAAAGTGCTCCCTGAGTGTTGCATCGTCATGACCCCGATCACGACAGATCCCGTGCCGCTTTGCCATTTGCCTGGCATTCCGAACTTAATTTTTCTTGTGTATGCAGGAGGTTGCGTGCGGTCGTCTCAGCGAACGGCCGGGGAGCGCGTCGGTCGTGGTGCGTCAGGCCGTACCGCGTCGCGCGCGGTGCGTTTGATGGAATCGGCTCGCCTTTGCCATTTTTTGCCACTATTCGCAACGGATTATTGTGACTGTGTTGTAATTGTCCGGCGTAGACCGTCCATTCCGCATCACAGGGTGCGACTACCCATGACCGCAGCATGAACGCAGAAAAGGCAGAAAGACGCCGCATCGCGCGTCGCATGGCTGAAGGCGTCGTCTGGCGCAGGCACGTGCCGCGCGTCACGCTGTTGTTGCTCGTGGCCGGTGGCGTATATCCTCCGGCTGGCATCGCGCAGGCTCCGCAGTTGCTCGACTCGCGCGTGACGCAGCACGCGGTCGGCGAAACGATTTGCCGTCCGGGCTATGCCGATGAGGTCGCGCTGCCGTTCGACCAGGCGATGGAGCTTAAGGACCGCCTGCTCGCGGAGCGCGGCATCGACGTCGGCGACGCTCCCTCGTACGCGCTCGACCAGCGCGTGCCCGTCGTGCTCGGCGGTTCTCCCGACGCGACGGAAAATCTCGACCTTCTGCCGTGGGGCGGCCACGACGGCGAGCGTCGCAAGGCGCTGCTCACGGTGCGGCTCAAGCGCTGCGTGTGTGCAGGAAAGATCTCGCTGGCGAAGGCGCAGGCCGCAATCTCGGGCGACTGGGTGGGCGAATACGGACGCCTTACGCGAATGGCGTGCGGCACGACCGCTTCGTCCGGGTTCCCCGCAGCGGGTGACGACGAACCTTGAAGCGCGACCGGCCGCGGGTGCCGCAACCGCTTTGCTCGGCCGCTCGCATGCGCCGCGCGAACGGGTGCGTTTTTTTCACGACAATATGACGCAGTGCACCGACCGCGCATTCGGCATATCCTGACGGATGTCAAGAAAAGGAGGTGCTAAATGATCGCGTCCACCCTGGTTCTTCTGTCTGTTGCGGCTCTGCTTAGCCATACGGCGTGGACTCGTGGTCGGGCTCGTGCGAGCCTGCAGCCGGTTCGGGTGCGCGTCGATCGCCCGCGTCGTCTCCGGTAATTTCCTATGCACCTCACTGTCTGGAATATCCCCGAATCGAGCACCGAGCAGGACGTGCGCGATTTCTTTCAACGCGAACTCGGCCACTACGCGAAAAGCGTTACCGTGTACGACGTCGGCACGCCGAACGCGCACGCGGACCTCGAGCTAAAGGCCGACGTACCGTACGTCGCCGAGGCCGTGGCACGCGAACTCCAGGGCCGCCGTTTCGCGGGTGTGGCGTTGCGGGTCAGCGCCGCGCCGTTCGACGACGAGGCTCCGCAGCCGCAGGGCTGATCCTTCGTTCGTCCCGGTTTATGCAGACGGCGGCCTGTCTGGCGTATAGGGCAGTGTCCGCTTGTGGCGGGTGTTGTCGTAAAAGCGCAGGATCGTCGCGAGTGCCGCGTCGCTGACCGGCTTGCCTTCCAGGAAATCGTCGATTTCGTCGTAGCTGACGCCGTAGGCGTCCTCGTCGGGGCGTAGCGGACGCAGACTCTCCAGACCGGCCGCCGGCGTCTTGTCCACGAGACGTTGCGGCGCGCCCAGCGCCTGTGCGAGCGCACGCACACGTCGCTTGTTCAGGCCCGCGAGCGGCAGCACGTCCGCTGCGCCGTCGCCGAACTTCGTAAAGAAACCCATCAGCGATTCTGCCGCGTGGTCGGTCCCGATCACGAGACCCTCACGCGCGCCTGCCACCGCGTATTGCGCGATCATCCGTTGCCGCGCCTTGATATTGCCGAGCACGAAATCCTTGTGCGCGGCGTCCACGAACGAGAGTCCGCCGCCCTGCCGTGGCCGAGTCGACGCCGCCGCTGATGCCGGGCACCAGTGTGCGCAGCCCGTTCACGCGCAAGTGAGCGCAGAGGAAATCGACGCGGCGTGCGATCTCCGCGGCGGCGTCGAAGCCCGGTGTGACGCCCATGGCGCCGACGATCTGCTCGCGTGCGAGTGCGCGCCCGGCATCGGAGGGGGACTCCATTGGTGGCTCCCGTTGGCACCTGCGACGACGTCACACGGCGCCGATACGTTGTCTGGTTTAATGGCGAGTGATCGCGCGTCGCGCTCACGCTACGGAGTGACCCGAATATCGCGCGCGGGCTTGCGTAGCTGTCACGATGGATCCGATTTCACACGATACCCGTAACCAGGGCGAACTCACGATGAACAACAACATCTCGCGCGTGCCCGGCGCGCACATGAATGCGGGCGTCCAAAGCGGTACCCCGACCTTCCTTCGTCAACGCGCGCTGAAGCGGTCGTTGCTCACGCGACTCGCGCTCTTTACTGCCGCCTGCGTTTGTTTGGCAACGAGCCCCTCGTGGGCCGCGAACGCGGTGTCGGGTGCGGTACAGGCCGCGCCCGAATCGGCGGTGTCGGCGCCGCAACCCGCGTCGCAACCCGCATCGCCTGCCGTTTCCTCCGCACCCGCATCAGGCGCGGCGCCGGCATCCGCGCCCGCGGTGCTCAAGCTTCCCGAACATCCGGAGCTGACGCCGACGCAGGCTGTCGAAGAAACGCACCGCGCGCTCGAAATGCGCGGCGTCTTCGCGCGCCAGGTGACGCGCCGCCTGCACGTGCCGCTCGCAGACCAGCGCGCGTACGGCCAGCGTCTGCAGACGGCGCTCGACGAGCACGACCTCGGCGAGCTGGCGGGCGAATACGTGATCCTCGTCGATCGCGCCGCGAACGTTCAGGCGCTCTTCATCTACTTTCGCGCGATGCCCGACGAGCCCTGGCAGATGATCGGCGCATCGCCGGTCGCAACCGGGCGGCCCGGCGAGTTCGACCATTTCCTGACGCCGCTCGGCGTGTTCGAGCACACGCCGGACAACATGGATTTCCGCGCGGAAGGCACGATGAACCAGAACAACATCCGCGGCTACGGCAAGCGTGACATGCGGATTTACGATTTCGGCTGGGTGGACGGCGAGCGCGGCTGGGGCAAGGGCGGCTTCTCGCAGATGCGCTTTCAGATGCACGCTACCGATCCCGACCGCCTTGAGCCGCTGCTCGGCATTCGTCATTCGAAGGGCTGCGTGCGGATTCCGGCCACGTTGAATGCGTTCATCGACCACCACGGCATCATCGACGCGGAATACGAGGCGCTCGTCGCGTCGGGCAAGTCGCTCTGGGTGCTGCACTCGGACCGGGAACCCACGCCGTGGGCGGGCCGCTTCATCGTCGTGGTCGATTCGGAGCGCAAGACGCGTCCGGCGTGGTCGCCCGCGCCCGGCAGCAAGGCGCGCGCGAAGGTGCCGGCGGGCGGCGATCAGGCGGATTGAGCGCCGTGGCCGGGTCGTCGTCGCCGGCCTGAGCCGCTTACGCGCGGCGCGTTCGCGGCGCCGACCTGAGCCCTTCGGCGCGACGCGCGATCAGCACGCCGGCGAGCGCCACGCCGAAGCCCGCGATCTGCACCGGCAGCAGCACTTCGCCGAACATCAGCCAGCTTTCGAGCGCGGCGAGCGGCGGCGCGAGAAAGAGCAGGGCGGTCGCGCGCGCGGCATCGCCGTGGCGGACCATCCAGACGAGCAGCGTCACGCCGGCTCCCGAAAGCATCGTGATGCCCCACGCGAGCGAGATCCAGAGTGTCGCTGAGGCGGTCCATCGATGTTCGCCGAGCGCGAGTGCAAGCAGCGCCGCGACGATGGCCGCGCCTGCGTTCTGGATGGCGCTGGCGCTGCGGATGTCGGCTTGCGAAAGCGACGTCTTCTGATAGAGCGTGCCTGCGGTGATCGATCCGACCGCCATCACCGCGACGACTACCACGAGCAGCGGGCTGGCGTGATCGTGCGCGGACGGCGCGCCATGCACGGCCGCCTGCAGTTTCGGCATGAGGACGAGCACGACGCCCGCGAGCCCGACCGACATGCCCACCCAGCGCCGCTGCGAGAGCCGTTCGCCGAAAAGCCGCGCGGCGACTGCGGCCGTGAGGAGCGGTTGCAGCGCGCCGAGCAGCGCCATCACGCCCGCACTCAAGCCTTGGGCGACCGCCCAGTAGCCCGCACCGAGATAAACACCTTGCAGCAGGGCGCCCGCGATGAGGTGCTTGCCGACTTCGCGCGAGCGCGGCCACGGCGCGCGCGCGAACAGCGCGGCGGCCGCGAACAGCGCCGCAGTCCCGGCGAAACGGGCGAGCAGGAACAGGTTCGGATCCGCGTAAGGCGCGATCGCGCGGGCGACGACGAATCCCGTCGACCAGAGGACGACGAAGACGGCGGGGGCGAGGGCGGCGAGCATGGGTGTCGGTTACGGTTGCGCGCACGCGCGCAGCATGAACGATGCGGAAGGCCCGGAGTATTGCGCGGCTCGCGGACGCGGTCTTGTTCAGGACTGCACTGGCGCGATGCGCGGGCCCTGGTGTGAGCGGTGCCCGCGCTGCGCCGCCGTCGTCAATGCAGGACCAGGATCGCCGCCGCGCCCAGCACCGCGCCGCATAGTGCGCACGCGATCAGCAAGGCGCGCGTGCGCCGTTGCTCGCTGTGTAGCGCGCCGACGAGGTCGGCATGTGGGCTTCCCGCGACCGTGCCGCGGACACCCGGCACCGCCGCGTGATGCTGGAGGAAGTGAAAGACCAGTTGCGGCACGCGCGGCGAGATCTGCGCGAGATGCGGCAATTCCTGCGAAAGCCGCCGGAGCCAGCCGCGATGATCGAGGTCGCGCTGCGCGATGCCGGCGAGCGTGCGCTCGGCGATGCCCCACGCGTCGACGCCCGGATGAATCGTGCGCGCGAGATCCTCCGCCTGGGTGAACGCGCGCTGCGCGGCCGCGAGCCTCGGCGACACCTCCCCGCCGAACGGCTGCACCGCATGCAGCAGGTGATGGAACAGCGCGCCCGCGCTGCGCGTATCGACGTCGCTGGCGAAGTGCGCCTCGCTGCGCGTGCGCAGTTCGGCTTCGATCTGTTCGGTGCGCGCGTCGGCGCCTACGTGTCCGGCGGCGTGATGCAGTCCCGCGAGCGTGCCGTAATCCTGCCGGAACAGCGCCGTCGCGCCGTGCACGAAGAACTCGCGCTCGGGCGGCGAGAGGCTCGTCATCAGCGTCGATCCCGCGAGCACGAGGCGTCCGAGCGTCGGCGGCTCGACGCTGACCGCCACGTGGCGCGCGTCGAGCGCGGCGTGAAAGAAGCCGTGCTCGAACGCCTGCTGCGTGACCACCTCGACCAGATGCACGGCCACGCGCGTCGCGTTGATGCGATGTTCGGCGAGACCGGCCGCGTCGGTGATGTTCACCGTGTCGATGTGCTGGACCGCGAGCGTGTGCGGCGTGCAGAGGTCCCAGATCACGTCGGGGACGACGACGCGCGGATTCTTCGCGAGCTGGTGGCTCGCCTGGCTCAGGTTCGCCGCCTGCGCGCGCAGGTCGAAGCGGCGCTGCAGGTCTTCGCGCAACGCCAGCGCCAGCTCGTGCAGCCGCAACTCGCGCGCGGCGCCCGACATCCGCTCCAGCCAGCGCGCGACGCCGCACAGCAGCGCGGCGTCGTCGTCGACTTCTTCGATGAGGTCGGTGCGCAGCACGCGCAGCGTCACCATTTGATGGCCGCCGACCGGCAGCGCGAGCCGCGCGACGTGCGTCTCCTCGCACCAGTCATGATGGCTGGGCGTGGGGTCGATCCAGGAGAAGAGCGTCTGCGGCGGTTTGCCGAGCGCGGCGTGCAGCGCCCCGGCGAGGGCATCGGGCGCGAGCGGATCCTCGAAGTGTTCGAGTGCGTTGATGCTGTCGTGGAGCGTGGTCGTAGCGATATGGGCGGCAACCTCGGGCCGCTCGGCGAGCGTCTGTCCGAACGCGAGCGCGAGCGGCGCGAGTCGCGGCAGCGCGCCGTGCAGGTTCGCGGCCAGGCGCTCATCGTCGCGCATGCGCGCGGCGAGCGACACGAACCAGTGCAGCTTGTGATGCTCGGGCGCCGCGAGCCAGATCAGCCGGACGCCGTAACGCAGCGCACAAAAGAGCAGCTTGAGTTGACGGAATGTTGAACGCATTTGCACAGCAGTCGACGGAACGCGCGCCGTCCGTGTAGCGGACGGCCAAGGGCGAGAGTAGCAGGGATGCGTCCGCGAGGGCAGTGCGGATGCGCCGGGTGCTCTTCAAGAAGACGTGCCCGACCGGCACACGCCCCAGACGGCATGACGCGCGTGTTCGCGTAAGGTAAGTAATACAATACGGCGGCCTTTCCGAATTCACGCACTTTTCGCGTTCACCGAGATGCTCGCAGAACAACGTCACCAATACATCCTCGCGCAAGTGACCCGGAACGGCGCGCTCTCGGTGGCGGAACTCGTGCGGGAACTGCACGTGTCGCGCGAAACGATCCGGCGCGACCTGAACGCGCTCGCCGAGCGTGGTCTGCTCGTCACCACGCACGGCGGCGCCTTGCCGAGCGACCGGCGCGAGCCCGACCTCGACGTGCGCGAGGCCGCGAACGCGAGCGCCAAGCGCGCTATCGGCGAGCGCGCCGCCGAACTCGTGCCCGACGGCGCGTCGGTCATCATCGACTCGGGCAGCACGCCGCACGCCGTCGCGCGCGCGCTCACCGACCGCCATCGGCTGACCGTCTACACGAACGACTGGCGCATCGCCGTGTTGCTCGGCCGCCGCAACGAGAACCGCGTGACGCTGCTCGGCGGCGAACTGTCCGATCACGAGGAAGCGACGTTCGGTCTCGACACCGTGCAGCAGCTCGCTCAGTACCACGCCGATTTCGCTTTCGTCGGCGCGGGCGGCATCACTCCCGACGGCTGGCTGACCGACTACTCGCGCATGGTCGCCGAGGTGCGCAGCCGCATGCTGCTTGCGACGGGCTGCGCGATCGTCGTCGCCGACCATTCGAAGTTCGGACGCGTCACGCCCGTGCGGATCAACGGGTTCGAGCGCGCCCGCTACGTCATCACCGAACTCGCTCCTGAAAAGACCGTCGCGCGCGCTATTGAAGCGCGCGGGCCGGAACTGCTGATCGCGTGATTCAGGCGCGGCGGGCGTAGCGTTCCAGTCCGTTCATCTCACCTCACCACGCCTTGTGCCGGAGCCTCCCGCACGAGGCCATTTCCTTTTGTATTTCTGAAAACGGGCAGTCGCTACGATGCGCTTTGCCGCGTGCGCCCGACTGCACGTGCCTTGCTGCGTGTGCTTACGAAAAGTGGCAATTTGTGGATATTTTTTGCAAAACACCACATCGTCATGGCGCTGTCATGGAAATCTGTGATTCTCTTGATGCCCGTTTAGACGGGGACTGGCGCGCCGCGGGGACCACTTTCCCGCGCGACGCGCCAGTCGTCGTTTTGAGGCTGTTCCAACGGATTGCAGACAATCTGCAATCCAGGCGGCACCGGATGGACATGGCAGGTGGCACAGTCCGCCGACGTTCAATAACACACGCATCGGGTATCCCCGAGCGATCTGGTTTTTGCCTTCGGAGATTGACATGATCCACAAGAATCCCCTTCGCGCGGGTTTCAAACGCAAGCTGCTGCCGATGCTCGCCGCCGCGATGATGCTGGAAGGCTTCGCGCTCTCCGCTCACGCTGCCGACGCAGTCGTGCTCTACACGGCCGACGGCCTCGAAAATCTCTACCGCGACGTGCTGCCGGCCTTCGAGAAGAAGGAAGGCGTCAAGGTCAACATCGTGACGGCCGGTAGCGGCGAAGTGGTGAATCGCGCCAACGTCGAGAAGGATTCGCCGAAGGCCGACGTGATCGTCACGCTGCCGCCGTTCATCCAGCAGGCGCAGCAAAGCGGCCTGCTGCAGCCGTACCAGAGCGTGAACTACAAGAACGTGCCGGCCATCGCGAAGGCGTCGGACGGCTCGTGGGCGACGTTCGTGAACAACTACTTCTCGTTCGCGATCAACCCGGAAGTCGTGAAGAACCAGCCGAAGACGTTTGCTGATCTGCTGCATCCGGACTACTCGGGCAAGGTCGCGTACTCGAACCCGGCGACGGCGGGCGACGGCATGGCCGTCATCATCCTGACGACCTCGCTGATGGGTGAAGACAAGGCGTTCGACTACCTGAAGAAGCTCGAGCAGAGCGCCAGGTTCCACACGAAGGGCACGGGCTATCTCGACGTGCTGCTCTCGCGCAACGAAATCGCGGTGGCCAACGGCGACCTGCAGATGGACCTCGACGACGCGGCGAACGGCGGCCTCTCGCTCAAGCCGATCTTCCTCGCGGCCGACGCCAGCGGCCATCCGAGCACGTTCCAGCTGCCGTACGCGATCGGTCTGATCAAGGGCGGCCCGAACCAGGCGGAAGGCAAGAAGCTGGTCGACTATTTGATGTCGACGGACGTGCAGTCGAAGGTGCCGGACATCTTCGGCATTCCGGGCCGCACGGACGTGGTGCTCACGGGCAAGAACGGCGAAGCGGTGAAGCAGGCGATCGCCGGCGTGACGCTGATTCCGGTGGACTGGAACAAGGTCATGGAGAAGAAGGCCGACTGGACCGCGCGCTGGAAGAGCGACGTGATCGGTACGTCGGGCAAGCAGCTTGAAGTCGTCAAGCCGCAGTAAGCGGTTGGGCGGTAGTTTTTGTATGGGGCTGGATGCGGCCGGGGTCGGGATTTGAACGTCACTCCGGTCGACAGCTTTGCATGGGATGGGACCAGAGTTAGCGCTTCAGCGCTTACTCTGGTCCCATGTGGCACGTCCCGTCGACAAAGGAGATAACCCCGGTGAATACCGCAAGCCTCGCGCCAACCGGCATGGTCGGCGCACTGCCGGACGTGTCCGGACTGTCGGGCACCGAGGCCGCGGGCGTGCAGATCGATCGTCTGAGCGTCCGCTTCGGCACCCGCACGGTCCTCAATGATCTGTCGCTCACGCTCCGTCGCGGCGAACTGTTGACCGTGCTCGGCCGCAGCGGCTGTGGCAAGACCACGCTCCTGCGCTTCATCGCCGGTTTCATCGAGGCCGATGGGCTCGCAGGCTCGCTTACCGTGGCGGGCCGCGACCTGACCCACGTGCCGCCGCACCGGCGCAACCTGGGTCTGCTTTTTCAGAGCTACGCGCTGTTCCCGCATCTTTCGGTGTTCGAGAACGTCGCGTTCGGACTGAAGGCGCGCGGCGTGCGGTCGCGCGATATCGCGCGGCGCGTGGCCGACGCGCTCAAGCTCGTGCAGCTCGGCGACTCGGGCCACGTGATGCCCGCCCAACTCTCAGGCGGCATGCAGCAGCGCGTGGCGCTCGCGCGTGCGCTCGTGATCGAGCCGGACGTGCTGCTGCTCGACGAGCCGCTTTCGGCGCTCGACGCCAATCTGCGCGCTTCGGTGCGCTCCGAACTCAAGGCGCTCCACGAGCGTCTGCCTGACCTGACGATCGTGTGCGTCACGCACGACCAGGACGACGCGCTGGTGCTCTCCGACCGCACGCTGTTGATGCGCGACGGCCGCATCGCGCAACTCGGCGCGCCGCAGGAACTCTACGACACGCCGGCCGATGCCTACGTCGCGCGCTATCTCGGCGCGGCGAACCTGCTGCCGCCGAACGTCGCGTTTCCGGTGGGCGATCCGCGCCACGACGTGCGCGACAAGCTGGCCTGCCTGCGCCCGGAAAGCCTGCACATCGTGCCGCTCGGCGAAGGACAACTGCACGGCACGATCGAATCGGTCGAATGGTATGGGGCGGTGCTGTCGGTCCCGGTGCTGCTCGACGCCATGCCGAACGAACCGGTCCTGGTCACCCTGCAGCGCGGCCACGGCTTGACGCCGGAAAAAGGCATGCGCGTGTCCCTGCGTTACGAGGCAGACGATGTCGTCCTTATCAACCCCTGAATCCGCCGGACTCGCGCTGCACTCCGCCGGCGCGCACGCAGCCGCCGTGCGCCGTCGCGAGCGGCGCGCGCAGTGGCACATCGCGTTCCTGCTCGTGTTCGTGCTCGGGCCGATCGTCGTGTATCCGCTCGTGCGTCTCGTGCTGTTGAGCCTCACCGGCGCGCACGGCCTGAGCTTGCACGCGTATGAGTCGTTTTTCGGCAATCCCGATTCGCGCGGCGTGATCGCCACGACGCTGATGATCCTCTGCGTGAGCGCGGGCCTGGCTTCGGTGCTCGGCGTCGCGCTCGCCGCGATCCTGTTCTTCAAGCCGTTTCCGGGCGCACGCCTCGTCACGCGCTTTCTCGAACTGTTCGTCGCGTTTCCGTCGTTTCTCGTTGCGTTCACGCTGATCTTTCTTTACGGCTCGCAGGGCTCGGTCAGCATCGGCCTGCAGCGCCTCTTCCATCTGGAAGCGCCGCCGCTCGATTTCCTGTTCGGCATGGGCGGCGTGATTCTCGCGGAAGTCGTGTTTTACGCACCGTTCGTCGTGCGCCCGACGCTCGCCGCGTTCGCACTGCTCGACATGCGTCTGATCGAAGCCGCGCGCAGCCTCGGCGCGAATACGTGGATGGTTGCCGCCCGCGTGATCCTGCCGCTCGCGTGGCCGGGCATCGCGGCGGGCACGATCCTTTGTTTCCTGCTCACGTTCAACGAGTTCGGCATTCTGCTCGTGCTCGGCAGCGCGCACCTCGTCACGCTGCCGGTCGCGATCTACAGCTCGGCGACCGTCGATCTCGACTTGCCGACCGCCGCCGCCGGCGCGGTCGTGATGCTCGCGATGTCGCTTTCGCTGTATGCGCTGTACCGGCGGGTAAACCGTCGCAGCCAGGGAGGCGCTCGCAATGGCCGCTAATCCCGATCGAATCGCGCTGCCGGCGGGACATCGCCGCGCGCGGCCGGTGGAGCGCGGCCTCGTCGCCCGGATCGCGGGCAGCGTGCTGCCCGGATTCGCTGCGCTCGTGTGTTTCTGGCTGTTCGTGCTGCCTGTGGTCGTCGTCGCGTTGTCGAGTGTTGCCTCGCACTGGTCGGGAACGATCTTCCCCGATGGATTCAGCATGCGCTGGTTCGAGCGCCTCGGGTCGAGCGACTTCGACGCGCTCGTCACGAGCCTCGAAGTCGGCTTCGGCGTGGCGGTGCTCGGCACGGCGCTGGGACTCTGGCTCGCGCTGGCGCTCGAAGGGCGCGACCGGCGCGGCCTCGGCGCCATCGTCGACACGCTTGCGATGGTGCCCAACGGCATACCGAGCGTCGTGCTCGGGCTTGCGGTGCTCATCGCGTATCACAAGGCGCCGCTGGACTTGTCCGGCTCCGCGGCGATCGTCGTGCTCGTGCAGCTCGCGCTGGTGCTGCCGTTCTGCTATCGCTGCGCGTCGGCGGCGCTGCGCCCCGAACTGACCGTCCTGCGCGAAGCCGCCGCGAGCCTCGGCGCGCCGCCGTCGATGGTGCTGCGCCGGGTCGTGCTGCCGCAACTGGTTCCAGCGATCCGCGCGAGTCTTGCGCTCGGCTTTGCGCTGTCGCTCGGCGAACTCGGTGCGACGCTCACGGTGTATCCGCCCGGTTTCGCGACGGTGCCGATCGTCGTGGTGGGGGCCGTCGAGCGCGGCTATTACCTTCCGGCATCTGCGTTGTCGCTGATTCTGCTCGTCGTGTCGCTCGGCGCGTTGCTGATGATTGCGGCGCGTGCGCCGCGCCGCCGTGCGGACTGAACCCATGCCACGCGTACCGCGCGCCGGGCCTCGCGAACGCGCAGCGGACGACCGCGACGACGTGTCATGCCGATTGCGATGGTGCGCGATTACTCGCTGACCTCGCTCGTGCGCGACGAGATCGAGCGGTGTATCGACGCGGGCATGCTCGCGCCCGGCGACAAGCTCAACGAGGCTGACTGGGCCGCCCGTCTGCAGGTCTCGCGCGGACCGGTGCGCGAGGCGTTCCGCGCGCTGGAGCAGGCGGGGCTCGTGCGCAACGAGAAGAATCGGGGCGTGTTCGTGCGCAGCGTTTCGGCGCGTGAGGCCGCGGAACCGGGCGTGGTGCGGACGGTCCTCGAAGAAGAGGCTTGCCGGATGCTGGCGGCGCAGATCGACGCGGCCCGGGTGGCGGCACTGCGCGAGCGTCTCGAAGCGATGCGCGACGCGCTCGCGCTGGAAGATCGCAAAGCCTATGGCTATGCGCGCGACGCGTTTCGCGATGCGCTCGTGATGGTCGCGGGCAACGGCAAGCGGCACGAAACCTATCGACGGTGCGTGAGCGAGTTGCGCCTGTCGCGTACGCCGCGGCTCGGCACTGAACCGCTGGCGGCATCGTATGCGCCCTGCCGCGCGATCCTGAATGCACTGGCGTCGCGCGAGGTCGACGAAGCCGCGGCGTTGATACGCGCGCAGGGCGGCGAATACAGATCGTGATGTGGATTGTGGCGCGGGTTTATCCGCGGTGGATGCGGGCGGCGATGGGCGCCGCCGCGGTCAGAATGGAGAGCGCGGAAGGATGGCACTGAATCTGGCGGATATCAAAGGACTGTTCGACGGCTACGGCGAGGTTGCGTACAGCGGCGAGCCGGTCACGCAACTGGAGCACGCCCTGCAGAGCGGTGCGCTCGCGGAAGAGGAGGGCGCGAGCGAGGAGCTGGTCGCCGCCGCGTTCCTGCACGATCTGGGGCATCTGCTGAACCGCCAGGGTGGGACGCCGACGGCGCGTGGTATCGACGATCTTCATCAGTATTACGTGCTCCCGTTCCTGCGCCCCGTGCTGCCGGACGCCGTGCTGGAGCCGATCAGGTTGCACGTCGACGCAAAGCGCTATCTGTGCGCGACCGATGACGGGTATTTCGGTCGCCTGTCGCCGGACTCGGTGCGGAGCCTGGAGTTGCAGGGGGGCATCTTCAGCGCGGAGCAGGCACGCGAATTCGAAGGGCGGCCGTTCGCCGACGACGCAGTACGCCTGCGACGCTGGGACGATCTCGCCAAGGTGGCAGGTAAGCCGACGCCGGATCTCAATCACTATCTGCGGATCGTTGAACGCGTGATGCAGCGTCACTCGTGATCGCGTGAAGCGCGCGTGTCGCGCTGATATTCGCCGCCCGATATGAATTCGCACTACGAATCATATCGGCATTCGGCGACCGGGAATAATCGGCATGGCCGGCCAGCTGCGAAAGCGACCTCGATTAAGCAGGGAGTCAGCCCTGTTCAAGCATGAGCGAAATCCGCTCGGGTCTCGCTCAAAAAACCGCTTGCAAGAACGAACGGGGGTCACTAGAATGCCGGTCTTTCGCGCTTTCGATGAGAGCGCGGGGAAGCGGGAAGCCCCGACGGGGCTTGAATACGCGGGCGGCAGCGGTAGGGCCGGACAGGTTAAGCGAAGTAAAAAACCTGTTGACGAAGCGAAAAAGATTCTTCATAATCTCGTTTCTCTGCTGCAGACGCAGCGACGCAGAAGACGCCGGGTAGTGGGTGGTTGGCAGTGCCGGTGGTGGAAGCGATA